>JRHI01001817.1_pt1 | contig 16525 bp, 10 predicted proteins | sample 215371 | NCBI WGS metagenome assembly JRHI01 (sample SAMN02929681, study PRJNA255918) | sediment metagenome | biome: cave system; feature: Ice Cave; material: Sediment; isolation source: sediment from deep within a dark volcanic ice cave with no known source of... ...
CCCCGTCAATTCCTTTGAGTTTTAGCCTTGCGGCCGTACTCCCCAGGCGGCGGACTTCCCGCGTTAGCTCCGGCACGGAGGGGGTCAAGTCCCCCCACGCCCAGTCCGCATCGTTTACCGCGTGGACTACCGGGGTATCTAATCCCGTTCGCTCCCCACGCCTTCGCGCCTCAGCGTCAGAGTCGGCCCAGCCGGCCGCCTTCGCCACGGGTGTTCCCCCCGATCTCTACGCATTTCACCACTACACCGGGGATTCCACCGGCCCCTGCCGCCCTCAAGCCCGCCCGTCCCCGACGACCCTCCCCGGTTGAGCCGGGGGCTTTCACGCCGGGCGCGGCGGGCCGCCTGCGCGCGCTTTACGCCCAGTCACTCCGGACAACGCTCGGCCCCTACGTATTACCGCGGCTGCTGGCACGTAGTTAGCCGGGCCTTCTTCCTCGGGTACCGTCGGTGCGTCGTCCCCAAGAAAAGGGGTTTACACCCCGAAGGGCGTCCTCCCCCACGCGGCGTTGCTCCGTCAGGCTTGCGCCCATTGCGGAAAATCCCTTGCTGCTGCCTCCCGTAGGAGTCGGGGCCGTCTCTCAGTCCCCGTGTGGCTGGCCGTCCTCTCAGACCAGCTACCGATCGTCGCCTTGGTGGGCCGTGACCCCGCCAACCAGCTAATCGGCCGCAGGCCCCTCCCGGGGTGGCTTGCGCCTTTCCGCGACCCCCCCAGACGAGGGCCGCGCACATGCGGAATTACCCCCCGTTTCCGGGGGCTACCCCCCGCCCCGGGGCAGGTTGCCCACGTGTTCCTCACCCGTCCGCCACGCCAGCCCCCTCGCGGAGACCGCGTTCGACTTGCATGCATTAGGCACGCCGCCAGCGTTGATCCTGAGCCAGGATCAAACTCTCCACCAATTCACGCCTCCCCCCCACCTCGCGGCCCGAGGGGGACGTGCCGTTGCGCGCCGGGCGCGACCGCCACGAGCCCTCACCAGGTCCCGTCGCCCGCCTCGCCCGCCGTGTGCTCGCTCCGTCTTCGGCACGCGCCCCGCAAGGCCCCGCGCCAGCTTCCTAACGTGCTTCGGCAAATCGATCGACTCTCAGGGAGTCGACAGAAACGAGACCCGCCCCATCGCTGGGGCGGGCCACCGCGCATTCGCCTGGTCGATATCTGCGACCTCAGCGAGTCGATCGTCAATGACGATCTACAAGGCGGCGCCCTCCCGTGACTTGCCATGGTCGCGGCCCCCAAGGACCGCGACGTGTGCCAGCTCGTCGCCGACAGCACGGCGTATGGTACTACCCCCGCCGGGGACCGTCAAGGGTCGGCGCGTGGCATTTTTTGAGCCTCGCTACCAGGCCATCGCGCTGGCCGGCGGTCCGAGCGCGCTCCGCCATGCTTGACGACCTGCCCCTATAATGCCGGGACGCGGGCCGGCCCAATCGTCGCACCGGCTGCTCACCGACCAGGAGCGACCAACTCTCATGAAGCCAATTATCGGGATCACGCCCTCTCCGACCCGCGACGAGCTTGCGCACGGGACATTCGAGCGCTATACGCTCGCCGCCAACTACGCCAACGCCGTGCTCGCCGCCGGCGGCGCACCGGTCATTCTCCCTCCGCAGGGCGAGGACACCGCGACCCGTCTCCTGGATTCCGTCGACGGCGTGATCTTGAGCGGCGGCGGCGACGTCGAGCCGGCCTGGTATGGCGACGATGCGATCCATCCGCAGACGTACGGTGTCAATCCGCTGCGCGATCGCTTCGAGCGGTCGCTCATCACGGCGACGATTGCGCGGGATTTGCCGATGCTGTGCATCTGTCGTGGCATTCAGGTGCTCAACGTTGCGCTGGGCGGGACGCTCTTCCAGGACGTGCCCGACCAGCTCTCACGGCAGCTTCAGCATCGACAGCAAGCGCTCGGCATCGACGCCGCCGAGCCTAGCCACACGGTGTCCGTCTCCGCTGGATCGTTGCTCGAGGAGATCTTCGGACAGCAATCAATCCGCGTCAACTCCTACCACCACCAGGCAATCAACGCCCTCGCCCCCGGCCTCGCCGCAATCGGGCACGCCGACGACGGGTTGATCGAGGCCGTGTCGCTCCTCGGCAAACGCTACGTGCTGGGGGTCCAATGGCATCCCGAACTTATGTTTGAGCGTCACCCGGAACACCTGCGTCCGTTCTCACGTCTCGTCGAATCCGCCAAGGTTGCCGCGCTGTCGGCATTGCGCGGCTAAGAACCGGCGTCCCGTCGATCAAACCAGCGCCAAAACCGGCGGGCAGTGGCCGGGTGGCCACTGCCCGCCGGCTTGCCTTGCCGGGAGAGGTCTACTATGTCGCCGCCACAGGCTCGCGGACATCGATCCGGTCGGCCCCTGGCTGCGACTCGACCGGCTGCCGCAGCCGGTGGAAGTCCTCCGGCATGGTCGCGGCGAGCACGTCGTCCATACGATCGGCGAGGACGAAGAGCATCTCCTCGCGCAGCTGCGTGGGCAGGTCGTCGAGGTCGACCTCGTTGCGGCGCGGTAGGACGAAGGTGGTGACCCCGGCCCGCCGCGCGGCGAGCGCCTTCTCCTTGATCCCGCCGACCGGCAGGACTTGGCCACGCAGCGTGATCTCGCCCGTCATCGCGACATCCTCGCGGACCGGGATCCCAGTCAGGAGCGACGTGAGCGCCGTTGTCATCGCGACGCCGGCCGACGGACCGTCCTTCGGGATCGCTCCGGCTGGCACATGGAGGTGAAGGTCCGATGACTGGAAGAAATCCGGGTCGACCTTCAGATCTCGCGCCCGTGAGCGGACGAAGGAGAGCGCCGCCTGCGCGGACTCGCGCATGACATCGCCGAGCTGGCCAGTCACGGTCAGCGAGCCCTTGCCGGGCATCCGCGTCGCCTCGATGAACATGATGTCGCCGCCGACACCCGTGACACCAACGCCGATCGCGACACCGGGTTGCGAGGTACGAGCCGCCAACTCCTCATAGAAGAAGCGCGGTCTCCCGAGGTAGTCGCGGATCTCCTCCGGACCGACGGTCTTGCTGACCTCGCGGCCTTCCGCGACGCGGGTCGCGATCTTCCGGCAGACCGTTCCGATCTCCCGCTCGAGGTTGCGCACGCCCGCCTCCCGAGTGTAGTGGCGGATGATCACCATCAACCCCTCGTCGGTCCATGTGTAGGCCGCTAGTGGCAGACCATGGGCTTTGAACTGCTTCGGCACGAGAAAGCGCCGGGCGATGTTCAGCTTTTCCTCGTCGGTGTATCCGGCCAGCTCCAGGATCTCCATCCGGTCGCGCAGCGCGGCCGGGATGGGATCGAGCAGATTGGCCGTCGCGATGAACATGACCTTCGAGAGATCGAAGGAGACGTCCAGATAGTGATCGCGGAACGAATTGTTCTGCTCGGGGTCAAGCACTTCGAGCAGCGCCGACGACGGGTCACCTCGCCAGTCGTTGCCGATCTTGTCCACCTCGTCGAGGACGAACACGGGGTCGTTCGTGCCGGCGCGACGGATGGCCTGAATGATGCGGCCAGGGAGGGCGCCGACGTAGGTCCGCCGGTGGCCGCGGATTTCCGCCTCGTCGCGCACGCCGCCGAGGGACATGCGCGTCAACTCGCGGCCCAATGCCCGCGCGATCGACTGCGCCAGGCTCGTCTTGCCGACGCCCGGCGGTCCGACGAAGCAGAGAATCGGCTCGCGGTTGACGGGTGCCTCCCCGTCCTCGCTGACCAGATCCTGCTTCAGCTTGCGCACGGCCAAATACTCGAGGATCCGCTCTTTGCTCTTTTCGAGGTCGTAGTGGTCCTCTTCGAGGATCCGGCGAGCCTTCGGGATGTCGATCTCGCCTTCCGTGCTCTTCTTCCACGGGAGAGACGTCAGCCAGTCGAGGTAGGTCTTGATGACGCCGTACTCGGCCGCCGCCGGCGGCAGCTTGCTCAATCGATCCAGCTCGCGCCGTGCTTCCCGGCCCGCCTCGTCCGACATCCCGGACTCGTCGATCTTCGCGCGCAGCTCGTTCGCCTCGGCTTCGGACTCGTTGCCCTCGCCCAGCTCGCGCTGGATCGCCTTCATCTGCTCGCGCAGGTAGTACTCCCGCTGGGACTTGCCAAGCTCCTCCTGGACCTCGCTCTGCAACTTCTTGCCGAGCTCGAGGACACCGAGCTCCTTGGCAATGAAGGCATTGAGCGTCGTCAGCTTCTCCTTAACCGAGTCGATCTCCAGGAGACGCTGCCGCTCCTCCGGCTCCATGCGCAGGTTGGTCGCGACGAGGTAGACCAGGTGCCGGGGGTCGTCGATGTTCAGCGCCGCCGTCACCAGCTCGTCGGGCAGATTCGAGACGAGCGAGACCAGCCGCTGGAACAGATCCAGCGTGTTCCGGGTCAGCGCCTGGACCTCGACCGAGTCCGAGACGTCCTCCGGTGCCTTCTCGATGCGGGCGACGAGGTAGGGCTCCTCGGAGATAAACTCCTGGATCCGCATCCGGTCGAGCCCCTGGACGGCCAACCGAACGCTGCCATCCGGCACCCGCATCATCTGATGGATCGTCGCGATGGTGCCGACGTGGTAGACGTCGTCCGGACCGGCGCCTTCCTGCTCCGCGTTCTTCTGCATGACCAGCGCCACCGCGCGGTCACCTGACATGACTTCGTCGATCAACCGCAGGGATCGTGGCTGCGCCGCGGCGAGCGGGACGACGGTCAAGGGAAACACGACGGTGCCGCGCAGCGGCAGCACCGGCAGGACGCGAACCGTCGCGTCGCTTGCGGATTCGTTGGTTGAATCGCCGATCGCGTCGGCGGCGGCGGTGATGCCGGGAGGTCGGTCCCCGCTGCCAGGCGTTGGTTCCGTGGTGTCCATCTCCGGCGCTGAGCCTTGCGCCGGCTCCGTGTTGTCCGGTCGCGACGCGACCGGTTCCTGCTCGTCGTTCGAGCGCTTGCTGGTCATGGTTTACGTTGCCCCTTCTCCTCGCCCGGCCGCTGCCTCGCGCCGTTGCGGGACGATCGTCTGCGCGACGGTCTTCGGCAACTCGATGCGAAGAAATCCGTTGAGATACTCCGCGACCGTTCGATTCGCATCGACCGGAAACGGGACGTAGACATCCGCCCCAAAGGGGCCGTAGGTGATCCCCGCCTCCCGGTACGACCGCCGCTCGGGTGGCCGGCGGTCGGGACGCTCGCCACGGATCGTGACGAGATCGTTGTCGACGACGACGCTGAGCTCGTGCTCGTCGAGGCCGGCGATCTCGGCGTAGATGACCAGGGCCTCGTCGGTCTCATAGACCTCGAGCGGGGGCCGCCAGAGACGGGAGTACCGCGCCGCCAGTCGTGGCCGGGATGGCACCAGGGCGCGGAACACCCGCTCCATTTCCTGCTGGACTTGTTCGGGGTTCCGTTGGACACTCCGGCGAACGACAATCATGCTCGCTCCTTCGCTACCTGCCGCCACTGCTCCGCCGCGGAGCCGATCCGGGTGTGGCCACCCGGACCGATGAATCACCGTCCGCGGCTGTGGAAGGACCGAGCCATGCGGAACAGCAGCCCGACCGCAGTGGAAAGCATTATACAGCGAGTGATGCTAACTTGCTACGAGTCGTGCAAGGTCCTGTGCGGCAACCAGGGTCTCGTCTCGAAGCGGCGAGCCGCGACCGAGACCGCGTCGCACAGCAACAGGCCGCGGGGAACAGCGTCAGCAGATCTGCGGCAGCGGTTACGAGGCTGGTGCGAAAGCTCCGTTGGTGTAGTCGTTCGACGGATTCCAAATCATCCAACCGCTGGCTCCGCCGTCCTCGGCTGCCTGAATCTGGGCGCGGACGTCGGCGGCGCCATACGGCTTCATGCCTTTGAGCGAGAAATCCTGCAGCCAGGGGCGAAGTTTCAGTTCGAGTCCGGGAATCTTCTTCTTGGCCAGCGCCAGGCTGAGAGCGACGGTCTCATACGGATGATCGTTCGGTTGTCCGCCCACGTCGATCGAGGTCGGATCGAAGTGAGACGGGTAGTCCATCGGGCAGAGGTAGTCCACGAACGGCGCGATGTCCGCGAGCCGCTGGCCGATCCCCTGGTCGTCACCGTAGATCGTGATGATGCCGAAGACGTCGACGGCGAGCTTGACGCCGCTTGGACGCAGGGCGTTCTTGCTCATCCTCAGGAAATCGACGATCGCCCCGACCCGGCCCTCCTCGTTGTAATTCGGTCCGAAGTCGGCCGTGCGGAGGTCGCCGTCGGATGGGAACCTGATGTAGTCGTACTGAATCTCGTCGAACCCCAGTTGCGCGGCTTCGACCGCCAGATCGACGTTGGCCTTCCAGAGCTCCTGGTTGAACGGATTGACCCAGGCGCCACCGTTGGCGCCATGCCAGACACCACCCCGGCTATCCTTCACCGCGAGATCGGGTCGATTTTGGGCGACGATCGGGTCGTTGAAGACGACGAGGCGGGCGATCACATAGATGTGATGCTCGTGCAGCATCTTGACGAGCTGCTGTGCGTCATAGGTCGACCGCACCGCTCCGGAGTCGCGGAAGAATCCGACCTGGGTCTTGTAGAAGACGTAGTCCTCCTTGACGTCGACGACGACCGCGTTGATCTCCGTTTGATCGACGAGCTGAACCAGCCGCTTGACCTTGTCCGGCGAACCGGCGTTGGCACCGGAGAGGTAGATCGCCTTGATCGCCTGTCGTTCCAGCTTGATCGCCGCTTTGCGATCGGCCGCAAGCGAGACGCGTTGATCGGCGTATCCGGACGCCGCGACGACCAACTCGCCCTGCGCCGGCGCATTCTTGAGCCGAAACGATCCATCCTTTCTGGTTTTTGCCGTGACGTCACCCACGCTGACCAACGCGCCGGCGATCGGCTGACCGGATTGGTCCGTGACCACGCCGCTCACAGCGTTCGCCGCGCTGGCGTCAGCGGCGGGTTCGGCAGTCGAGACCGTCGCCGCAAGCGCGGTCGTGTCACGCTGCGCGGCGTCGGCGGATCGCGGTGCAGCCGCTGAGGCGGGCGAATCTGCTCCGACGCCGGCATTCGCGCGTTGACCGTCGGTGTTGGGCCGGCTTTGGTTCACGGCCACCGTCACTGGACGCAGGGCGACCGTCTGCCGGGTGCTGAGATCCTTTCCGACGCTGCCATAGACCGGCTGGTAGCCATCGCGCTGAACGGTGACGTTCGAAGCGTTGCCGCCCAAGGCGAGGGTGGCTTGGCCGTTCTGATCGCTGACCGCCGCCAGATCTCCGGCCCGAATCCGGGCACCGGGGATGGCCTTGCCGGTGGTCGCGTCCGTGACGTTGAACACCATGGAGGAGGTCGCCGAGTGAGCCGGCACCAAGCCAATTGCCTGTTGACCAACGATCAATGCGACTGGCAGACCGAAGAGGAGGAGACTAAACCACCAACTGACGCCGTCCCAGCGCCGGCGACGCCGCGTCACCCGAATTTGGGTCCGCGTCCGCATGAGCGGTCGTACCCGAAGCATAGTCTGCTCCCAATGAGCATCGCGATGCCGGTGATCGCGGCGGCATCGTGCGTGGCCGAGCTACGACGGTACAGCATACAAGATGAGCATAGCGACGCGCACGAAATCGCGAGCAGGCGAGCAGGGCTGTTTCATGCTCGACGCAGCGCGCTGCTGGGGCGATTCGTAAACACCCGCTGAGAGAGATCAGCGCGACGTGTCGCTGGCCCGCTCCTCCGAGGATCACTCGGGCACCACGCTCCCGGACGCGCCGCAGCGCCTCCGTCACGTCGCAGCCTATCTCGACCCCGTCATCGTCGTCGGGAAACCGTTCAGTGGCACGATCTCACCCTCTGCTTGGTTGAGGCACCGTCGCTGTCTTCATCACGCCACATGCAGACTGCGCTCCTCGACCGGGATGAGGGCGACGTCGAGGACTTCAGCGAGGCTGCTGACCTGGATCAGCTCCATCTCCGCGCGGACGACCTCCGGCAGCTCCGAGACGTCCTTCGCGTTGCGGCGGGGCAGGATGAAGGTCTTGATCCCGCCGCGGTGCGCCGCCAGGGTCTTCTCCCGCAGCCCGCCGATCGGCAGCACCTTGCCGCGCAAGGTGACCTCGCCCGTCATCGCGATGTCCTTGCGCACCTTCCGCCCCGTCAACGCCGAGATCAGCGCCGTCGCGATCGTGATGCCGGCCGAGGGGCCGTCCTTCGGGATCGCGCCGGCTGGGATGTGGATGTGGATGTTGCGGCGGTCAAAGTAGCCCGCCTCCAACCCGTAATCCAACGCCCGACTGCGGGCGTAGCTGATCGCCGCCCGCGCCGACTCCTGCATCACCTCGCCGAGTTGCCCGGTCAGGATCAGGTCGCCTTTCCCCTCCATCAGCATGACCTCGATCGAGAGGAGGTCGCCGCCCACGCTCGTCACCGCCGCCCCCGTCGCGACCCCGACCTCGTCCTGCTCCTCGGCGAGCCCGAACTCGTAGCGCGGCACGCCCAGGTAGCCGGCGAGCGCCGCGTCGTCGACGGTGATCGCCTCCGGTGGCTCGTTGCCCGCGAACTTGCGCGCCGCCTTGCGGCAGAGCGAGCCAAGCTCCCGCTCCAGATTGCGGACCCCCGACTCCTCGGTGTACTCCCGGATCAGGCGCCGCAGGGCGTCGTCGGTGACTTCGAGCTGCTCCGCCGTCAACCCGTGCGAGTCCAGCGCCTTCGGCAGCAGGAAGTTGCGCGCGATCGCGAGCTTCTCCACTTCGGTGTAACCGGGGACCTCGATCACCTCCATCCGGTCGCGCAGCGCCGGCGGGATCGGCTCCAGCAGGTTCGCGGTCGTGATGAAGATCACCTTCGAGAGGTCGAACGGCACCTCCAGGTAGTGGTCGGAGAATGAGGAGTTCTGCTCCGGATCGAGCACCTCCAGCAGCGCCGATGCCGGGTCGCCGCGGAAGGCGTCCGAGCCGACCTTGTCGATCTCGTCGAGCACCATCACCGGATTGCGGCTCTTCGCGTCGCGGAGCGCCTTGACCACCCGCCCCGGCATCGCGCCGACGTAGGTCCGGCGGTGGCCCCGGATCTCCGCCTCGTCGCGCACGCCGCCAAGCGACATCCGGACATAGTTGCGGCCGATCGCGCGGGCGATCGAGCGGCCGAGGCTCGTCTTACCCACGCCCGGCGGGCCGACGAAGCAGATGATCGGCGCCCGCAGACGGTCGCCGGCCAGCTTGCGGACCGCGATGTACTCGATGATCCGCTCCTTGACCTTCTCCAGCCCATAGTGGTCGGCTTCGAGGATCTTGCCCGCCTCGCCGAGATCAAGCCGGTCCTCGGTCTCGATCGACCAGGGCAGCTCGATCAGCCACTCCAGGTAGGAGCGGATGACGCCGATCTCCGGCGAGAACGGATGCTGCTGTTCGAGGCGTTCGACCTGGATCAACGCCTTGGATTTAACCTCCTCCGGCATCCCGGCAGCGTCGATCTTCTGCCGCAGCTCACCAGCGAGCGTCTCCTCGGCGCTGCCCTCGCCCAGCTCCTTCTGGATCGCCCGCATTTGCTCGCGCAGGAAGTACTCTCGCTGCTGGCGATCCATCCCGGCCTGCGCCTCGGTTGCGATCTGCTGGCGCAGGTTGAGGACGATCAGCCGCTTCTGGATGATGACGCTCAACCGGCGCAGACGCTGGACCGGATCGAGCAGTTCCAGCAGTTCCTGGCGCTGGTCGGCGGTGAACTCGGGCGAGAAGGCAATCAGGTCGGCGAGCCATCCCGGCTCGTCGACGCTGCGCACCATCGTCAGCACCTCCTCCGGCACGTTGGGGAGCATGCTGATGTAGTTCTCGACCTGTTCGAGCACGGCGGTCATCGCCGCCTCGGCCTCGGGCGTGGTCGCGATCGGATCGTCGTGCCGATGCACCCGCGCGACCACGTATGGCTCCTGCTGGATCAGATCGGCCACGACGCCGCGCGCGACGCCCTGCAGGATGACGTGGGCTTGGCCGCCGGGGCGCGAGATGCGCTGCCCGACCTCGGCGATGACACCGACGTCGCACAGCTCGTATTCGTCGCTCTCCAGCTCCTCGTCCGGCACCCACTCCTCGGCCTCCGCCTCCGCCTGCCTCTCGGTCGCGGCTGCCTGGGCCGACCGGCGATCGCGGCGACCGTCCACCTTCTCGATCGCGGCGTCGATGTCGGCGAAGAGCTCGCGAAACTCGGCGGCCTCGTCGCCGGGGTCCTGCGACTTCGGCACGAGCCGCTCGGTCAGGACCAGGACCTGGCGCAGCGGCATCCGTGCGGCGCGGTCGAGGACCATCGTCGCTTCCTCGTCCTCAATCGGGAACGGGATCGACATGTGCGGCAGCAGCACCGTCTCGTCGACGACGAGCACGGGAAGCGCGCTCGGACGCTTTTTCGGCCGCTCGGAACGCCCCCGGTCGCGCGGCTTCGCGCCGCGCGACCGGCTTGTCCTCGGCTCGGTGGCCGGCTCGGCGGTGGACCGCACGGCCGCCGGCTCGAGGAGCGGCTCGGGCAGACTCTCCTTGGACGGCGATTTCTTGGCTGACGTGCCAGATGGCATAGTCTCGTCTCTCATCTCATGGTTGAAGCGCCACCCGGAGGGGGGAGCGGTTGCGCCGGCGCGGTCGGGAGTGCGGCACCGGGTTGCACCATTCGGGGGCGCAATGGCAGTAGCTGCTGCGCCAATTTTAGCGGTTTTCCCGTCCTCGGACCACCCGAGGACCGCGCGGACAGACGATGGCCGACTGATCTCGGCTACCTTCGCCGGGTGTGGCGGCACCGCATCGGACCCGCGCGGCCTCCGGGCCGCGTCCGGACGGTGCGGTCCAGCCGATGCTTGAACGTGAGTGGTGAGATGACAACGCCCGATCGCCAGGACGATCTCGTCGTCGGCATCGACATCGGCGGCACCAAAGTTGCGCTGATCACGTGCGACGTCGCGATCGCTGCCGTCAACATCGCTGCGCTCCTCGACCCACAGGCCGTTATCTTCGGCGGCGGCACGTCAGCGGCCGGCGAAGCCCTCCTCGGCCGCGTCCGCGAGCGCGTCGAGCGGGAGCTGGCGAACCCACCGTCCCTGATGCTCTCCGCCCTCGGCGAGGACGCGCAATTGCATGGGGCCGTCTTCGGCGCCCTCTGGGAGATGGACCCGAGCTTGGCGCTGCGGGAAGAGCTGCGGTGATCTCCCAACGCCTGAGTCCTCGCCGATGACGAGTCGCCGAGAGGTTCTGCGCGGGCTCAGGCTCTCGTGGCGGGGCGAGCCGGTGTCACACAGTTCAGGGTGTCTGACGCCTGGGTCACAGGGCACAACGCGCCCGTTCCCACGCAACCCGCGAATGTGTATAGTGCCCCGCAGGCCGACCACCCTGACCAAAGGTGCAGCGAAACGATGAGCGTCGGCGCCGAGCGGATTTCGCACGCGCCCGTGCTCCGGGTCACCGGAGTCTCCAAGGCATTCCCCGGCGTGCAGGCCCTGCGCGACGTCCACCTGCAGGTCGCACGGCGCGAGATCCACGCGCTCGTCGGGGAGAACGGCGCCGGCAAGTCGACCCTGATGAAGATCCTCTACGGCGTCCACCGACCGGATCTCGGGACGATCGAGATCAACGGGCAACCGGTCACCATCGGCAGCCCCCAGCAAGCCCAGCGGCTCGGCATCTCGATGGTCCACCAGGAGCTCAATCTGATCCCATCGCTCGACGTCGGGCGCAACATCCTGCTCGGCCGCGAACCCCGACTGGGACCGCTCCTGATCGACTTCCCGCGGCTTTACCGCGACGCGGAGGCGATCCTGCGCCGCCTTCGTGTCCGGATCGGACCGCGCACCCTCGTCCGCCGGCTCAGCATTGCGCAGCAGCAGATGGTCGAGATCGCCCATGCGCTCGCCTGGCAGCCCTCGCTCCTGATTCTCGATGAGCCGACCTCGAGCCTCGCGCAGCAGGAGATTGGCGAGCTCTTCGCCGTCCTGCGCAACCTGACCGAGCACGATGTCGCCGTCCTCTATATCTCCCACCGGCTCGAGGAGCTGACGCAGATCGCGGACCGTGTGACGGTGCTGCGCGACGGCCAATACGTCGGCACGGTCGACGCCCACGCGACCCCGATCCCCGAGCTGATCCGGATGATGGTCGGCCGCACGCTGGAGCAGCAAATCCCGCACATCGCCGCTCCGATCGGCGACGAGGTCCTACGCGTCGAGGGCCTGTCCAGGTACGGCGTGCTTGAAGACGTGACGTTTGCCGTCCGGCGGGGTGAGATCGTCGGCATGGCGGGGCTCGTCGGCGCCGGACGATCGGAGGTCGTCCGCGCCATCTTCGGGGCGGATCCGAAGGACGCCGGCGAGGTCTACGTCGCCGGGAAACGGGTCGCGATCCATTCGCCGGGGGACGCCATCAAGGCCGGGATCGGTCTGCTGCCCGAGGATCGCAAGCGGCAAGGGCTCGTCCTGCCGCTGTCGGTCAAGGTCAACACCTCCCTGGCTGTGCTGGACCAATACTCGCACCTCGGCATCGTCCAGCACGGGCGGCGAGACGCCCTCGCCCGCCGCTTCGTCGGGGACTTGCGCGTGCGGACGCCCAGCGTTAACTTCCGTACGCGCAACCTCAGCGGCGGCAACCAGCAGAAGGTCGTCCTCGCCAAGTGGCTGGCGTCGCAGCCGCGGGTTCTGATCTTCGACGAGCCGACGCGGGGGATCGACGTCGGCGCCAAGGTCGAGGTCTACCACTTGATGAACGCGCTGGCCGAACGCGGCGTCGGCATCCTGCTTATCTCGTCCGAGCTGCCTGAGGTTCTGGGGATGAGCGACCGCATCCTCGTCATGCGCGAGGGCCGGATCGTCGCCGACCTGTCGCGCACCGAGGCAACTCAGGAGCGCATCATCGCCCACGCGAGCGGGGAGACCGTTGATGCGTGACGACGGGGCGGGAGCGGCGTCCCAACCGCTGGCCGGGCTCGGCTCCAGGCGCTCGGCGGCGCAGGTCCTGCTGCGCTACGGGATCGTCCTCGCACTCCTTGCGCTGGGGATCCTGCTGAGCTTCCTGACGCCCCACTTTCTGACGACCGACAACCTGATCCAGGTCCTGCTCCAGGCGTCGATCAACGCGATCGTCGCCCTGGGCATGACCTTCGTGATCATCACGGCCGGCATCGACCTCTCCGTCGGCTCGACCGCCGCGCTGGCCGGCGTCATCCTCGCCGATCTGATGAAGCGCGGCGTCCCCTGGCCGGCCGCCATTGCGATCGGGCTCGGCGTGGGTCTGGCCGTTGGGTTGACGAACGGCCTCCTGATCACCCAACTGCGGATCACGCCGTTCATCGTCACTCTCGGCACGCTCAGCGTCGTCCGCGGTCTGGCGCTGATCTACACGAGCGGTCGACCGAAGTTCGGTTTCCCCGAGACGTTTAACCGGGTGATCGGCGGCAACGTCGGCAACATGCCGAACCCCGTCATCATCGCGGCGGTGATGGCGCTGCTCTGCTGGTTCGTCCTGCGCTACAGCCGGCTTGGCGAGTACACCTACGCGATCGGCGGCAACGAGGAGGCGACGCGCCTTTCCGGCATCAACGTCGACGCCTACAAAATCAGCATCTACATGCTCTGCGGTTTCTTCGCCGCCCTCGCCGGCGTCGTCTTGACCGCCCGCCTCCGCGCCGCCGAGCCGACCGCCGCCTCCGGCTACGAGCTCGACGCGATTGCCGCGACCGTGATGGGCGGCACCAGCCTCTTCGGCGGCGAGGGAGGGGTCGCCGGCACGATCGTCGGGGCGCTCCTCATCTCGGAGTTGCGCAACGGGCTCAACCTGCTCAACGTGCAGTCCTACTACCAGCAGCTCGCGATCGGCCTCGTCATCATCCTGGCCGTCGCCCTCGATCGCTTCCGTCAGTAGGGCCGAAAGGAGGTGCGCCGACGAAACGGGCAGACGAACAGGCGGCTAGGTGGCCAGGCGGCCAGGCCAGTCGTCGTCCGTCGCCCCGGAGGGGCTTTGTCGGTTGAGCACGGAGTTTCAACTCCACGTCTCGGTCGAGCCCGGCACTGACGTGCCGGGACGCTGTTGCACCCACGATGATCCCAGAGGAGGGCAGTCCCATGACCAAGCGCACGTATTCCACCCGCGCCCGCGTCGCCGCGCTCGCCGCGGCCGTCACGCTGCCGTTGACCTCGCGCCTCGCCGCGCGCGCCCAGGACGCCACGCCGGCGGCCGCGGGCACCGCCACCGCAACCTTCGGCGGCATGACCGTCGACCAGATCGCCGCCGTCAAGTCGGACAAGCCGTACAAGCTGCTCGCCGTCGTCAAGACGCTCTCGAACCAGTACTGGCAGACGATGCAGGGAGGCTACAACGACGCGGCGAAGGAAAAGGGCGTCACGATCGACGTGGTCTCCGTGCCGACCGAGCAGGACAGCGAGCAGCAGCTCAGCTTGCTCCAGCAGAAGCTCAATGAGGGCTACGACGCGATCATGGTCTCCCCGATCACCTCGGTCAGCCTGATCCCGGGGCTAATCACCGCGACCCAGAAGAACCTGCCCATCATCAACGTCGATGAGAAGGTCGACCCGCAGGCCGCGAAGGACGCCGGGGTCAAGATCACCTCGGTCATCGCCTCCGACAACAAGCAAGCCGGCGCCGAGGCGGCGAAGTACATGATCGGCAACATCCAGGGCGGCGGGAAGGTCGCCGTCATTGAGGGCAAAGCCGGCAACCCCTCCGGCCAGGACCGCCACGACGGCTTCGTCGCCACGATCAAAGGCGCCGCGCATTTCCAAGTGGTCGCCAGCCAACCCGCCGACTGGGACCGTGCCAAGGCGCTCAACACCGCCACCAACATCCTCCAGGCGAATCCGGACCTGGTCGGTTTCTACGCCTGCAACGACACGATGGCCCTCGGCGTCGTCGAGGCGGTCAAGGCAGCCGGCAAGCAGGGCAAGGTGATCGTCATCGGCACCGACGCGATCCCCGAGGCGCTCGCCGCGGTCAAGGCCGGCGACCTCGCCGGCACCGTCGCCCAGTACCCGGCGCAGGAGGCGCGGATCGCCACCAGCCTCGCCATCCTCGCCCTGCAAGGCAAGCCGATCGAGGGCTTCATCCCCTCCCCGATCAAGCTGCTGACCAAGGCGGACGTGCCATAGCGGACGGCCCGATGGCCAATCGCCGAATACGGCCCCCCAAACCGGATGGGAGCGGGGGAGACGATGCTCGTCGTCACGGAGAGCCCCTCCCCCCACGGTTGGGGGAGGGGTTGGGGTGAGGGTCCCACGCATGCCTACGTTCGGTGCCCACGCCTTCATCTGGGTCGGAGATTGGACCAGCGAGACCGGCGCCTCCGCGATCGCGTCGGCCGCCCGCACGGGCGTCGAGCTGATCGAGATCCCGCTGCTCAGACCAGAGCGCTTCGACGCCCCGCTCACCAAGCGCCAGCTGACCGACCACGGTCTGACGGCGATCTGCTCGCTCGTCCTCCCGCGTCAAGCGCACATGCCCGAGCACCCGCGAGAGGCTGAGACATTTCTGCGCTCGGCCCTCGACCAGGTGGCGGGGATCGACTCGACATTCCTCGGCGGCGTTCTCTTCGCCCACCTCGGCTATCTGACCGGCGCCCCGCCGTCGCCCACCGAGCGCGACACCTGCGCCGCGGTCCTGGCCGAAGTCGCGGCCTATGCCAAGACGCTCGGCATCACCCTCGGTCTGGAGCCGGTCAACCGCTACGAGACCTACCTCTTCAACACCATCGGCGACGTTCTCAGCCTGATCGAGGCGACCGGCGCCGACAACATCGTCGTCCACGCCGACACCTATCACATGAACATCGAGGAGCCCGGTTTCGCCCAGCCACTGATCGCCACCGGCGGCCGCCTCGGCTGCATCCACCTCTCCGAGAGCGACCGCGGCGTCCCGGGCAAGGGCAATGTCCACTGGATCGACGTCTTCCGCGGTCTGAGAGCGATCGACTATCGCGGTCCGCTCGTCCTCGAATCGTTCGCTGCGATTAACCCGGACCTCGCCGGCGCCACCTGCATGTGGCGCACGCCGAGCTATACCTCCGACCAGCTCGTCCGGGAAGGCATCAGCTTCTTGCGCGCGCAGGCAGCGGCGGTGGGGTTAGCGTGATGGGCGAAACAGGGCACCAACGTGGACGGTTTCCTCGCCGGCGCGGCATGACGATTGGATCGGGCGTCGCTCAGCCGTTACGCCGAGCTTGGCGAGGCATCGTGTTCGTCGACCATCCCGATGCCGCGGGATCGGAAGCGGAGGGCACGTGACACTCGACTTTGGCCATTTGCCGGTCGACGTCGTTGATCGGACGGACTCCATTCTGCGCTGGTGGCCGGGCTGATCCAGCGGCCTTTCAGGAGTCCGCGGCATGACGCAGCGTCATCGATTGGGTCGCGACCCTCCGCTCATTGGTTGCCCCTCACTGGCCAGCTTGCAGCCACCCGGCCTGTCCCGTGGCAGAATGGCCAAAGTCGAGGTTCCCGTGAACCTTCCCTTAAGCCGGACGGGTGCGGTGCAACGTTTTGCGCGGGGCGGTGGCTGGCGATCGAACGCCCATCCGCGGGCAGTGCGCGGGGCTCGCCGACGCCGCACTGGGGTGG
>JRHI01001818.1_pt1 | contig 16500 bp, 11 predicted proteins | sample 215371 | NCBI WGS metagenome assembly JRHI01 (sample SAMN02929681, study PRJNA255918) | sediment metagenome | biome: cave system; feature: Ice Cave; material: Sediment; isolation source: sediment from deep within a dark volcanic ice cave with no known source of... ...
GGATACTGTACATGCGCCCTCATTTGGAACAGCCTCTAAGCTGGTTATCATGAGGTTCCTGCTTACGAACGACGACGGCATCGAAGCACCCGGCCTGGGGGCGCTCGAGGTAGCGGCGTCCCAACTCGGCGAGCGGATGACTGTCGCGCCAGTGGATGCTCTCTCCGGATGCAGCCATCGGGTCACCACACACCAGCCCCTCCGCATCACCGAGCGCCAGCCCGGCCGCTTCGCTGTCGCCGGAACGCCCGCGGATTGCGTGCGTGTCGCCCTGCACGACATGGCCTCCGACGCGGACTGGGTGCTGGCGGGCATCAACGCCGGTGGCAACCTTGGCGCCGACGTCTGGCACTCGGGCACCGTGGCGGCAGTGCGCGAAGCAGTGCTGCACGGTTGGCCGGGCGTGGCTGTGTCGCACTACCATCGGAAGGGCGTCGACATCGACTGGCAGCGCGCTGCCGTACTGGTGCTTCCCGTGCTGCGGCAACTGCTGGCTGCACCGGGGCAGCCGGGCGTGTTCTGGAATGTGAACCTGCCGCATCTCGACCCCGGCGCGGCCGACCCGGAAGTGGTCTTCTGCCCGCTCGACCCGGCGCCACTGCCGCTCAGCTACCGCCGCGACGGCGAATGGCGGCATTACGACGGCGATTACCATGGCCGGCGCCGCAGTCGCGGGAGCGACATCGACGTCTGTTTCAGCGGCAAGATTGCCGTGACTCGTCTGTCGCTCTTTTGAAACCTTTCCTTGCAGCGCGGCGGTATAATCCCGGAAACGCTCTCATTCATCGTTTGCACAGGACGGAACCATGCCGACCGCTGAAATCACAAAGTCGCCTCCACGCGGGTTTTCATTCCTCCGCCATGGCTTGCCGCTGCTTCTCGTGGCCCTGGGAATCCTGGCGGTCACGGTCTGCCAGATCTGGCCTGCTCCGGACTGGGCCTTGGTGGATCGCGTGGTGAGCAGCATGTTGTGTACGATGCTCACGCTGCTGCTGCTGACCGCGTGGCTGGTATGCCTCTCCGGCTGGCGCTGGTGGCTGCGCCTCGCCATTCCGCTGGCCGGGATCCTTTTCCTGATCTGGGGAAAGTCGGCCGTCTTCAGCGACATCAAATTCACCGGCAACATGGTGCCTGTCTTTCATTTCCGCTGGGAGCCCTCCGCCGCGGACATCCTCGAAGCCGCACGACGAGCGCAGGCCGGCGCCGAGGTGGCGGCGGCAGACGATCTCTCCGGCGATCGACCCGCGGACTACCCGGAATACCGCGGCAGGAAGCGCGACGGTGTCGTGAAGGGACCGCCGCTAATGCGCCGCTGGAGTGAGCCGCCACGGCAACTCTGGGAGCAGCCGGTGGGCGGTGGCTTTGCCAGCTTTGTCGTCGCGGGAAATTCCGCGATTACCATCGAGCAACGCCGCGACACGGAAGCTGTTGTCTCCTACGACGTCGCCACGGGCCGCGAACGCTGGGTTTATTCCTGGCCGGGCCACTTCAGCGAAGCCATGGGCGGCGACGGACCCCGCGCCACGCCCACGATTGCTGGCGGTGACGTCTATGCCCTGGGCGCCAACGGGCACTTGGCCTGCCTCGAGGGCAAAGCCGGCAAGTTGAAATGGGAGGTCGAGATCCTTGGCGACAATCCCAATATTCAATGGGCCATGAGCGGTTCCCCCCTGGTGTACGATCAGGTCGTGGTCGTCAACCCCGGAAAGCAAAGTGATGCAGCCGAGGACCATGCCGTGGTGGCCTACGATCGCGCCACCGGCAAGGAAGTTTGGCATGCCGGGAACACGCGGGCCGGTTACAGTTCGCCCATGCTTGCCACGCTTGCCGGCCAGAGGCAGGTCCTGCTGCTGGATGGCGAGGGCGTGGGCGGTTATGACGCAGACAAGGGAACGGAACTCTGGCGCCATCCCTGGAAGACACAACCGGAGATTAACGTGGCCCAACCAATCGTCCTCGATGGTGACCGCGTTTTCATTTCTTCCGGTTATGGCAAGGGCTGCGCCATGCTGAAAGTGGAGCGCGCAGAAGGAAAACTGCAAGCAAGGCAACTATGGAGCAACTTGAAACTACGCTGCCGTTTCACCAGCCCCGTCGCCTACAAGGAACACCTGTACGGCCTGGATGAAGGGGTCCTGGTTTGCCTCGAAGCGGCGACCGGGAATCGGCTGTGGAAGGACGGGCGTTACGATCACGGCCAGCTGCTGCTTTGCGACGACCTGCTGGTGGTGCTGGCAGAGAACGGGGACCTGGCGCTGGTCGAGGCGACACCGCGGGGACACCACGAACTGGGCCGGTTTCCCGCACTGAAGGGAAAGACCTGGAACTATCTCGCCGTGGCCGATGGCAAGGCGTACGTCCGGAACGACCGCTGGATGGCGTGCTACGATCTGGCGCATTGAGCCCCTGGGGTGGCCGCGCCGCGCAGCACGCTCCGCCGCGCGGCGCGGCTACACAAGACGGCTTTGTACTCACGGCACCAGCACGATCTTGCCAATGAGCGTTCCCGCCTTGTGCAAGGTGTTTTCTTCCAGCAAGTGATGCGCCGCCGCCGCCTCGGCCAGCGAGAAGGTCCGCCCGATGGGCACGTGCAGCTTCTTCTCTGCCAGCCAGCGATTCATGTCGTCGGCGCAGCGGCGCTGCTCGTCGGGAGTTGCATTGAACATGGCGAAACCGAAGAGCGACAGGTCTTTGACGTAGAACGGCCCCACTGGAAAGGCGGGCTTGGCCTGCCTTCCCGCCATGACGATCATCCGTCCGCGCCGCGCCAGCAGTGGCAGGGTCCGCTCGAAGTCCGGCTCGCGCTGCGTTTCATACCACACCTGCACGCCCTGGCCGCCCGTAGCCTCCTGGATGCTGGCCGGCACGTCGTCGGTCTTGTAATTCAGCACATGCGCGGCGCCCCAGCCGCGGCAAAGTTCCGCCTTCTCCGCCGAACCGACTGTCGTGATGGCGCGGGCGCCGACCGCCTTCGCCATCTGCACGACCATCGAACCGACGCCGCCGGTGCCGCCGTTGACGAACACCGTCTCGCCTGCCTTCAGCGCCGCGCAGCGGAACAGGCCCAGATGCGCCGTGATCCCCACGAGCGCGGCTGCCGCAGCGTCCTTGTCGGCAACGCCGGTCGGGGTCGGATAGAGCCAGTCCTCGTTGACCGCCGCGTATTCAGCGAACGTCCCCTGCCGGCCAAGCAACCCCTGGTTCGAGCCCCAGACGCGGTCGCCGATCTTGAAGCGCTTCACCTGCGGTCCCAGTGCCTCCACGGTGCCGGCCAGATCGCAGCCGACGATGAACGGTTTCGGCAACGGCATCGCAACGATGCCGGCGCGGATGTACGTGTCGATCGGATTGAGCGCGACCGCAGCCACGCGCACCAGCACCTCGCCCGGGCTGGGCCTGGGTTGCGGCAGGTCGCCGTAGTGGATCACCTCGGGGCTGCCTGTCATCTCGATGAAGGCGGCTTTCATGGTATGCATCGCTCCCTGGTCAGCGCCGATTCCGCCGTCCGTGCCCCACGGACGAACTGCTGGATCATCCTACTCCACCCGCATCCCTGGTCCATGGGGACCGCGGGCGAGTGCATGGAATGCGGTGTCGACGGCGCTTGGCGGCGAGAAGCCGCGTATAATTACCAAGGCAGGTCCAGCGCCTCCGGCTCTTGCCGGAGTGCCGAATAGCGCATCCCGCGGTCCGCCTTCCATTCCGTGGGCCGGGCGGAACCGTTACGGAACAAGTTTGGCCAGACCCACCGAACCCGAGGAGGGACCTGAGATGAGCCAAGTTCTAACGGCGCCTGGCGTTTCGCTGGCCGTGTCGCCGCGGATCGAGGAACGCCTGGAGCGGGGTGAGTTGACGCCGCAGCAGGTCGAGGACTTCCGCGCTTTCCTCAACGACGTGGACCGCGAGTTGCTCCGCCATTGCGTCATCACCAACAATGCCTACACGCGCTGGTTCCGCGCCGGCCTCGCCACCGACGACGAACTGCGCCACTTCATTCGCCAGTTCTCGGTCTTCTCGAACCAATTCCTGATCGCGTCCCTGCTCAAGGTTATCAACGCCCCATCCCTGCAGCAGGCAAGGGCCAGCAAGGAAATCCTGCTGAACGAACTGGGTGTGATCTACCGCAAGCCCGGCCAACCCGCCGGCAACGGCGCCCCGCGCACTGCTGAAGAAATGGATCGGGAAGGCGATCCCGAACTGGTTGGCACCGAGGGGACAGTGGACGGCGGGACCTTCCGCTTCCGGGCGGCCCATTTCGAGTGGCTGTGCGCGGTCGGTGAGACTCTGGGTCTGAAGTTCGAGGACCTTGGCAAACGGCCTCAGGGCCGGCCGACAACGCTGCACTTTTGCGACGAGTTGCAGCGGCTCTACGGCAGCGATGACCCGCGGATTGCCGAGGGAGCGAGCTTTGCCGTTGAGAACTGGGCGGCGGCCGGCTTCTGGCAGGAACTCGAGGACGGCCTGTTGCACATCCAGGAGAGCCGCCACCCCCACCTGCGGCTGGCGTTCTTTACCTGGCACAACCGCGTCGAAGCGCAGCATGCAGGCCACACGATGGAGGAGCTGGAAGAGGTGTACTTTGGTCCCGACTTTGTCCGCGACCGCTTTTTCCAGGGCGGCCGAGAGATTCTCGACGCCGTCGCCGTCTTCTGGGACAGGCTCGAGGAGGATCGGCATCGGAACGTGACCTCGTAAGACAGACCACGAAGAACACGAAACATGGCGACCCCAGGACCACCGCTGCGAGGCATTGACCATCTCCGCTTCTTCGTGGGCAATGCCCGCCAGTCGGCGTACTTCTACCGCAACGCCTTCGGCTTTGACGTCGTTGCCTATGAAGGGCTGGAAACGGGTGTCAAGCACGAGGCAGGGTATGTTCTTCGGCAAGGGGACATAACCTTCGTGCTGACTTCGTCGCTTCGCGCCAACGACCCGGACAACATGCGCCTCCTCTTCCACGGCGACGGCGTCAAGGATATCGCCCTCGGCGTTGATGACGTCGCCGTGGCCTGGGAGTATGCCATCCATAACGGCGCCTTCGGCATCACGCCGCCGACCACACTCGAGGACGACCATGGTGTCTGGGAGTACGCCACCATCCGGGCCTACGGCGACACTACCCATACCTTCGTCAACCGCGATCGTTACCGCGGCGTCTTCGCACCCGGTTTCAAGCCACTCGATCCCGAACGTTACAGTCCGGGCACGTTCCACTCCGTTGGCCTTCGGGCGATCGATCACATCGTCGCCAACGTCGAAGAGGGAAAGATGGACGAGTGGGTACGCTTCTATCAGCGTGTCCTCGGCTTCGAGCAGCTCGTCCACTTCGACGACCGCGACATCAGCACGGAATACACGGCGCTGATGTCGAAAGTAGTGCAGAACGGCACCGGGAGGATCAAGTTCCCGATCAACGAGCCGGCGCGGGCGCGGCGCCGGTCGCAGATCGAGGAATACCTCCAGTTTTACGGCGGTCCCGGTGTGCAGCACATTGCCATGGCCACCGAGGACATCATCGCCACCGTGCGGGCGATGCGGCAGAACGACGTCTCGTTCCTGCGCGTGCCGCCGGCCTATTACGAACTGCTTCCCGAACGGGTCGGTACGATTGCGGAGGACGTCCGCGAGCTGGCCGAACTGGGTATCCTCGTGGACCGCGACGAGGAGGGCTACCTGCTACAGATCTTCACGAAGCCGGTGGAGGATCGACCGACGCTGTTCTTCGAGATCATTCAGCGGCACGGGTCGCGCAGTTTTGGCAAGGGGAATTTCAAGGCACTCTTCGAGGCGATCGAGCGCGAACAGGCCCGCCGCGGGACACTGTGAGTTGGCGGGGAGTGGCTTGGGGAGTCGTGCAATGCCTCCGTATCGACGACTGGGCTCGTTACCCCGCAAACACCACATCGCCCACCGCCACGAGCCGGGTTACCACGGCGAGGGCATCTACTACGAGGAAGTGGTTACGAGCGCCGGCTTCGGTCGGGCCTACAGCATCTGCTATCACCTGCGTCCGCCGACCCTTGTTCGGAAGGTTGAGCCTGCCGGCGAAGTAACCCGAGATGCTGTTGCGCCACCCGCGTTGCGCCATCACCATCTCAAGACCGGCGGCATCACGGCGACCGGCGACCCCATAACGGGACGCCTGCCATTACTGGTAAATGCCGACGTGACGTTGGCACGCTGCCGGCCGGTGCAGCCCCAGGCCGAACTCTTTCGCAACGCCACCGCTGATGAGGTCCTCTTCATCCACCGCGGCGCGGGCACCTTGCATTCCATGTTTGGCCCGCTGCCATTTCGGCCGTTCGACTACGTGGTCATTCCGCGCTGTACGACCTATCGCCTCGAATTCGCACCGGGAGAGCAACCTGACCTCCTCGTCGTCGAAGCGACCGGCAACGTCGTCGTTCCACCGCGCTACCTCAATCCCGATGGCCAGCTACGCCTTGGCGCTCCCTACAGCGAGCGCGACCTGCACGGGCCGGCGGAAGCTCTGGTCATCGACCGCGAGCAGGACGTGACGGTGCTGATCCGCGACGAATCCCGGTTGACCCGCTATACACTTGCCAGTCACCCATTCGACGTGGTCGGCTGGGACGGCATGGTCTATCCCTTCACCTTCAACGCGGACGATTTCGAGCCGATCACCGGCACCGTCCATCAGCCGCCGCCGGTCCATCTGACCTTCGAGGCGCCGGGGTTTGTCCTCTGCACTTTCGCTCCGCGATTGCTCGACACGCACCCCGAGGCCATCAAGGTGCCTTATGCCCATTCCAACGTTCAGGCCGACGAGGTGCTCTATTATGTCCGCGGCCGTTTCGGCAGTCGTCGCGGAGTCGAGGAGGCCTCGCTCACGTTGCATCCGCGCGGCATCCCGCATGGGCCGCACCCGGGCACCATCGTGGCCAGCCGGGCCGCGACGCGCACCGACGAACTGGCGGTCATGGTGGATACACTTCGGCCACTGCTGCTGACGCGGGAGGCGCTGGCACTGGATGACGCGGCGTATCCGTACAGCTGGCTGGAGTGATGAGACGGTCAGCGCCCGTGATTGATTTAACCTGAAGCCGGTGCGGGCACAATGCTGGTCAGGCGATCCGATATTGCTTGACCTTCTGCTCGTCCACCTCCACACCCAGGCCTGGCCCTTCCGGCACCATCATGTAGCCTCGCTCAATCCGGTGCAGCGGCGCCACGATATCATCCTCAAGGCCATAGTAAGTGCAATCGTTGGCCAGCGTGAAGTTGGGAGTGCTAGCGACGACGTGTAGCATGGCTGCTGTCTTCAGCCCGAGGTCGTGGGCGCAGTGGAACACACACGGCACACCGGCTGCTTCAGCCAGCGTCGCTACTTTCTTGACGCCGAGGATACCGGCGCACTGGTACGTATCCGGCAGCACCACGTCGGCAGCGGCGAGTTGCAGGATTTGCAGCACGATTTCCGGCGTCGTCACCGATTCGTTCAGGGCAATCGGCGTCCGCGTGTGCCGGCGCAGCCGGGCGGCGTCGGCGATGAGTCCCTGCGGCATTGGCTGCTCGAAGTATTCGAGATGGTATTTCTCCAGATCGCGGGCGAGCGGAAAGGCCACTTCGGGCGCGTAGCCCTGGTTGGGATCGATGCGCAGTTTCAAATGGTCGCCGACGCCGTCGCGGATGCCACGGACCATTTCCAGGTCCTCCTCGGCGCGACGGCCGGCCTTGGTCTTCAGCGTCGTGAAACCTTGTTCGAGATACTGCCGGGCGATGGCCTTGGCCTCGTCGTAAGGACAGATGCCCATGCAAGCGGCCAACTCGATCCTCTTCCGGACGGAGCCGCCGAGCAGCTTGTACAGCGGCTGGCCCGTGGCTTTACCGATCAGGTCCCACAGCGCCATCTCCACCCCGCTCGCGAGGTAGCTACCGAGGGTGTTCTCCGCGTACCACGCCTCCAGATCGAACGGATCGCGTCCGAGGACCTGGGGCCGCAGCAGCGCTTCGGGAGCGCCCTCAAATGTGTTGGTGATCCAGTCGACTGGCGTCTCGCCCCAACCAACCAGGCCAGTGTCGGTCTCCAGCCGGATCAGCACGGCCTCCTTGGCCGAGGTCGCGCGGTAGCGGGACTGGTACGGCGCAATGGGTGCCTTCTGCGAGATACAGACGAGGACCGCGTGCAGCTGTGTGATTTTCATGCTCGGCAGCGTAGTCGCAGTACGGGACAAGAGCAACGGAATTTTCGGGCCGCACTGTGGCAAATGGCCGTCGCGCGGCACCCAAGGTATAACACCAGCGGGGGCGAACCTCGTGTTCGCGCTTCGCCGCCTTCTCCATGGGCCAATCGCATGGACCTATCCGTCGCTCTGGGCCGCCTGCGCCTGCGTAACCCGATCCTCGTCGCCTCGGGCACCTTTGGATATGCCCGCGAGATGGCCGGCGTCGTCGATTTCTCGCGACTCGGCGGCATCATCCCCAAAACGGTGACATGCCAGCCGCGGGCCGGCAACGCGCCGCCGCGCACCGTCGAAACTGCCTCCGGCATGCTCAACGCCATCGGCCTCGACAACGACGGCATCGACCATTTCATCGACCATCACCTGCCTTACCTGCGCACGCTCCCGACCGCCGTGTTCGCCAACATCGCGGGCAAGACCGAGGACGAATTCGTGGAGATGGCCGAGCGGATTGGCCGCGAAACCGGGTTCGCCGCGCTGGAACTGAACCTCTCCTGTCCGAACGTTTCGGGCGGCATCGACCTCGCCACCGACCCACGCGTGACGGGACGCGTGGTTCGTCGAGTGCGCGACGTGTGTCCGCTGCCCCTCGTTGCCAAGCTGACGCCAAACGTGACGGACGTTGTGCCGATTGCCCAGGCGGCCGCCGACGCCGGCGCAGATGCCGTATCTCTGGTTAACACCTTCGTCGGCATGGCTATTGATTGGCGGCGGCAGCGGCCGATCCTGGGCAACGTGACGGGTGGGTTGAGCGGCCCGGCGATCAAACCGCTAGCGCTTCGCCTGGTCTGGCAGGTGAGCTGCCGTGTGACCGTGCCGGTCATCGGCATCGGGGGTATCGCCACGGCGGACGACGTAATGGAATTCCTGGTTGCCGGCGCCAGCGCGGTGCAGCTGGGCACAGTCAACTTCTACGATCCCACGGCCTCGCTGCGCATACTGGATCAGCTTCCCGGCGCACTGGACCATCTTGGAGCGCGATCGGTGCGCGAGGTGGTCGGCACATTGCGAACGTAACCAGAGCAACCTGGTTAGTGCTGCCAGTTCCGAGAAGCAGGCGAGGTGAGTTGCTTTTCCAGCGCAACGTTTCCACTGGCCGCATGAAGCAATGGCTGCGCGGCCTCGAGGTCGGCAGCGGAGTAGCCGGCCTTCATCAAGAGGTTTCGTGCCAGCACCTGGGGATCGGCCGGGGGCTGGCGGGAGGCTGCCAGCCGACGCTGGCGGTCATACGGTGCCAGTTCTGCCATCCGCGTCATATCCGCGGGGCCGCGTGAAGACATGCTCTCCCCACCGATGGACAATGCCGGCGGCGGCTCGCGCTCCGCTGTCCGTGCCTGGACGCTGGCCTGGGCATCACGTTCCGAGACGATCTTGCCCATTTCGACAGACAGCACGGCCGCCAGTTGGCCCTCGCTGCACAGTTTGACCAGACCTTCGGTGATAAGGATTTCCGCTGTGCCGCGATGGAACACCTCGGCCTGGGGCGAACCGACCACGCGGAACGTGGGCCGCACGGCGATCTGAGGATTCGCGGCCACGAGTTTCTGGCCGATCAAGCCGACGCGGGTGGCAGCCTCGTTGGACGCCGCCGTATAGGAAGCCTGGGCAGGTGGCGCAGCAGCCGGCTCATTCGTGAACGGATTCGCCGGCACGAGGGGCGTATCCAGATGGTTTTGCAGGCAGCCTGCCAGTACCAACATGACTGGCAGACCAGCGAATGCGATGCGACGAACCATGGGACACCCCACCCGATGAGATTGGCAGCGAATCACAGCAATTCAGTCAGGGTGGGGGAGGTTAGCCACGGCCCTCTATCCTGTCCAGGGCAGTTTAGGAGTCCTTCCTGCTTGATGATCCCGTACACCGTTGCCAGAATCAGGCCGGCCCCGCTGGCTCCGCGCCGCGGAACCTAGGCGCGTGCCAGTCGCAGCAGCACCTTGCCCTGTCGGCCTGGCTCGCCGGCGCGCCGCACTGCCTCCTGGATCTGTTCCAGCGGATAGGTCGCACCCACCTCGGCGCCCAGCACACCTTCGCGGAGCAACTTACCCACCCTGCGGAACAGTCCCAGCATCGTCAGCACGCTCTGTTGCCTGGCCCATTCCGACAACCAGAAACCCTCCAGCCGTTTCTGTCCCACCATCAGCATGCGCGGGTCCACTGACAATGGCTCGCCCGACAATGTGCCGTAGACAAGCATCCTGCCGTGCGTACCCAGCGCTTGTAGCGCCTCCGAGCCGGTGGTTCCGCCAACAGCGTCGAGCGCGAACGGTACCCCAGCTCCCTGCGTTAGCGCCTCGACGCACTCTTTCAGTGACTCGTCCTGGGTACAGATCACGGCATCGCCGCCAAGCCGCAGCAGTTCCTCGGCCTGCGCGCGCCGCCGTACCACGTTGATCGTGCGAAACCCGTTCCGCTTCCCCAGGCGAAGAACCATGCGGCCAAGGGCGCTGCCGGCCGCCGTCTGCAGCAGCCAGGCGCCGGCCGGCACGTCGAGGACATAGTGCGTCATCACGAGCGCACTTGCCGGATTGACGAAGAAGCTGGCCGCCTGCTCGTCCGTCAGTTCTGCTGGCACCGGCACCGCGTGGCGAGCGGGGATGACGACCTGTTCTTGCCAGTTGCCGCCAGCGCCGTTGATGACTGCGACACGCCTCCCGGGGACCAGCCGCCGGATGTGGCGCAGCAGGCCCGGCCCCGCGGCGTCCACGATACCGACCCCCTCGAAGCCCGCCGAGGCCGGCAACTGGGGCCGACGTCCATACTGGCCGCGGACGTGGAGCAGGTCCGAGGGGTTGATCGGACTGGCGAGCATGCGCACGCGCACCTGGCCCCGCCCCGGTTGCGGCGCAGGCACGTCGCGCACCTGCAGGACTTCTTCAGGGTTACCGAAGCGCTCGAAGAGGACTGCTCGCATGGATCCCGTCGGGGCGAAATAGGAAAAACACGAAAGGCTCCCGCACTGCTGTTACCGTTGTACTTGCTCGTGCTCAAATCGGCGATTGGAGCCCCGAGCGTGAGCAAGGGGGACACGCGACCGATCGCCGATGATTCCGGCCGAAATCTCTTCTCCCGTTTCCCTTTTCATCAGGTTTTAACTTTTCCTTGGTAGACTCCATCGATTGGACCAGTCCGCGCCACTCCAGGCTTTTAGCGGAGGCCAACGCCCCGAGGGGGCCGGCCCGACATGAAAGGAATCAAGTCGTTCAGGTTGTACGGACGATACCGGATATGCCGAATTTACCACCCTGAATCCGGTTGAGGCTGGTGTACCATGGCAGATCGGCTGAGCAAGGGCAGGCTGGGCCGTCCGAAGCCCTGGTTGCGCCGGTTGGCGTGTGCCGCATTGGCGTTCTCCTGTGCGACCGGCTTAAGCAGCTGTACCCGGAGCTACTTCCGCAAGGCGGCCGACAAGGAAGTCGATGCGGTGCTGGCCCACAAAGACAAGTACCCGGAGTGGCGCGTTGAGCAGTACCACGTCTACCCCGACCCCAGAGCCCGTTTTGCTGACCCGACCAATCCCGATCGCCCGCCCATGCCCCCTGACGATCCCGCGGCTCATGACCTCGCACCCAACCCACAGAAGCCGGGTCATTCGGGCGTGGGCCGGGTCGAGGGAGACGGCTACCTGAAGCTCCTGGCCGAGTGGGATGCGAAAAACCGTGCTGAGGCGGCTGCCGCGCCGGGACAAGCGGAATCCAGCGGATCATCTCAAGGCGAACCAACGGAACAACCTGCCAACGCGTCCGGTGCGAAGCCTTCCGATCAGAAAGGAGATGGCGGCGGGGCGGCTGCTTCGTCCACGACGTCGCTCTCGACAAAGGCCAAGCCAGGTGCCCCCCTCCCTTATCGGCTGAAGCTAGAGCAAAGCGTTGAACTCGGTCTTATCAATAGTCGCGAGTACCAGGACGCCCGCGAAAACCTGTACCTGACGGCCCTGCCCGTGACACTGGAACGATTCAGCTTTGCCGCTCAGTTCTTCGCGGCCGGAGAGGCGATTCGCCAATGGGTAGGCCACGACAGACCGGATGGCCCCAGGAATGACTGGACGCTAAACTCGAACGCTGGCTTCTCCAAGCTGTTTTCAACCGGGGCGCTGCTCCTCGTAAACTTTGCCAACCAGACTGTGTTCGATCTCGGTCGCTCCGGCCGCTCCCTGACAAGTCAATCCACGATCAATCTCGATCTCGTGCAGCCCTTGCTGCGCGGCGGCGGGCGCGCGGCGACCCTGGAGCCGCTGACACAGTCCGAACGTAACCTGCTTTATCAGATCCGCGAGTACGCTCGCTTCCGCAAGACGTTCTACGTCGCCATCGCGGGCGGCGGCGGCGGCAGTATCACGGGAGCCTCATTCCAACCGACGGGCGTCATCGCCCCCACCGAATTCTCGCCTGGCGCTGGTCTGGGAAGTACGGGTGTGGTTCCCGGCATAATCCCTCCCGTGCCCGTGACGGGTAACCCCGGTTTACAAGTCAACCCCGGCGTGTCGGGCAGGTTTGGCCTTCAGACCGCCTTTGCGGCGCCGGTGTCCGGCTATCTGAGCACGCTGCTGCGGTCCGCCCAGATGCAGGTTGACGAGTACAATATCGCGAAACTGGAGCAGTTTCTCAAGCTGGCCGAGGCCACCAAGGAAGGGGGCGACATCTCCCAGCTGCAAGTCGACCAGTTCGAGCAATCGCTGCTGAGCGGCCGTACTCAATTACTGGTGGACCAGGAGCAGTACCTGGATTCTCTCGACCGTTTCAAGCTTCAGCTGGGGTTGCCCACCGCTCTGCCTATCGAACTGGACGACGCTGCGTTCCGCCCGCTGAACCAGGAATTCCAGAGGTACGAAGACCTCTTCAAGGAGTTCGGGGCCGCCAGCAACGAGCCGTTGCGTTTCGGCACCCTGGAGTTGGTAGCAAAGGTGCGGGGAGAACTGCGCCGTATTTTCACAGCCTCGGCCATCACGAAGGATACGCGCTTCCGCACCCAGATCGATGCCAGCTGGAGTGCCTGGGAAAAGCTGCCGGCCGACGAATTGCAAAAGCGACTGACAGCTCACCGCGAAGAGCGGCGCCGACTCCAGGACAGGCAAACCGATCTCGAGACGAAGGGCCAGAAACTGACCACGACGGACCTGCAGCGGCTGAACACGCTGAACTTCGAGATCGGCCTGGGAGAGTTCGAGTCCGTGCTGCGCGATTATGAGAGTCAACCCTGGCAGAACCTGCCGGACCCCGCGCTGCAGCGCCGCCAGCAGCAAGCCAAGTTCCGCTATGTCGTGAATGCGTTCATCCTGGTGCTGGCCGAAGCGCGCAACGAACGGGTCGAGCAGCTGCGCCATACCTGGCCGGACCTGGCCCGCCTCTGTGTGAATGGCGTGGACTTGCTGAAAGCCGATCTGGATGAGGCCCAGGCCGCGGTCATCCAGACCGCACTGAGCAATCGACTCGACCTGATGAACGCGCGCGCCCAGACCGTCGATGCCTGGCGGCAAGTGGCTGTCTTCGCCAATGCCTTGCTCGGCACCTTCAACGTGCGCTATCACATGGACAGCTTGACGCCGGCCGGGCTTGCAGAGCCCGTGGCCTTCAGCGCGAGCCGCACGCGGCACGAATTGATACTGGACGGCCAGTTGCCACTGGTCCGCGTGGCAGAACGCAACAACTACCGGGCTTCCCTGATTAACTATCAACGCGCACGCCGGATTTTGCAGCGGGCGGAAGACCAGGTGGCGTTTGACACACGCGGGGAAATTCGGTTGTTGCGTCAGCAGGAAGAAGACTATAGAATCCAGCAACGCCAAGTGGAGCTGGCCTACATGACCGTGGAGAACTCGCTGGACACGTTCCAGGCTCCTCCTGCCCCTGGCACAATAAGCTCGGCTGGCAATGCCGCTGCCCTTACCACCCAGCTGATCGGCGCCCAGCAAACGTTGTTCAGAGCCCAGGTCGCGATGACGACCATATGGATCACCTACCTGAATACGCGGCTGCAACTCTACCGTGACATGGAGTTGATGCCCCTTGACTACCGAGGAGTATGGCTCGATGAAATCGCCACCTGCGAGTGTCCAGACGCCGGCAACCGAGAACCTGGCACCAGTTCTGGAAAGTCCCAAGGGGAACGGAACGCCCCCGCAGGCTCTGAAGACGCCAGGCCCGAACGGCTCCCTGACGCGCGGCCCGTCTCGGCCGTCCAGGGCCCGTGGCTGGACGACTCGCACTAAGATTGTTCTGGGGCTCGGCCTGTTTCTCCTCCTCGGGGTGGTTAGCGCCGTTGGTGCCTACACCCTGATCTGGCACCCCTTCCGAGGAGCTCGCACCGACCTGGTCACGCATGAGGTGCATTACGGCCGGCTGGAGCTGACCATCGTCGAAAGCGGGACGCTGGAATCCGCGAAGAACACCGACATCGTTTGCCGCGTCAAGGCCAAGAGCCAACAAGCCCAGACCTCCACGACCATCAAGTGGGTGATTGACGACGGAACCCACGTCCTCCACGATCGCCCGAGGAGCGAAGCCCTGTCGATCATCTCCTGGGATCCGAACACGGCCTCTTTCAACGAGAAACCAGGCAGCCCGGACGGCAAAGTCCGTGTGATGCAGGTTCAGGACAAGGAGACCGGGCATACCGAGTACGCCGACCTCCTGGTTGAGCTCGACGAGTCTGGTCTCCAGGAGCAGCTCAAGGATCAGAAGATCATCCTCGATAATGCCGAGTCGGCCTGGATCCAGGCTCAGCAGACCTACAAGATCGACGAGGAAAAGTACACCAGCGACAAGAAGTCGGCGGAGACGGACCTGGAGTTGGCCAAGATCGACCTCGAGAAGTACGAAAAGGGTGACTATCCCCAGTCGCTCAAGGACGTGGCTGGGCGCGTCAAGATCGCCGAGTCCGACCTCGAGCAACAGCGCGACCGAGCGGCCTGGGCGCAGCGCATGCTCAAAAAGGGCTACTACACGGTTAGTCAAACGGACTCCGAACAATCCAAGCTCCAGAGTTACGAGCTGGCCCTGGCCAAGGTCCTTGAAGAACGGCGCGTTCTCACCGATCCGGCATATGGCCTGAAAAAGCGGACGGAGACCGATTACAAGAACAAGGTCGATGTAAAGGCTGGAGCTCTGAGGCAGGTCGAAAAGCAGTGGGTAGCCACGGAAGTCAAGGACCGGACCGACCGGGACACCAAGAAATCCATCTATGACCAGGGGCTGAGCAAGTACACCGAGATCAAGGGTGAGATCAAGAAGTGCAGGCTTTACGCCCCCGAGGACGGGCTCGTGGTCTATTACGTCTCCGAGCAGACCCGCTGGGGAGTCGGCAGGCAGGCGGTTGTGGCCCAGAGCGAGAATGTGTCCGAGAACCAGAAGTTGATGCAGATCCCCGATCTGAAGCACATGATCGTCAACACCAAGGTGCATGAGGCGCTGGTGTCGCGGACGCACACGGGCCAGCCGGCCCTGGTCCGCGTGGATGCGCTGGCCGACCGCCGTCTGAAGGCCCATGTCGAGTCAGTGGCCAACACTGCCTCGCAGCAGGACTTCTTCGCGGCAGACGTCAAAGTCTACGCCACCAAGATCATGATCGACGAGGAAGTCGATGGCCTCAAACCGGGTATGACCGCCGAGGTGATGATCACGGTGGCCGACGCCCTGGACCACGTCTTGACAATCCCCGTTGAGGCGATCATTGGCTCGGCCGAGATGGGCAAAACGCGCAAGTGTTACGTCCTGACCTCCCACGGCCCGGAGGAGCGCGACATTGTCGTCGGTATGACAAATGAGAAGGAAGCCGAGATCCGTGAAGGCCTGAAGGAAGGGGACGAAGTGGTCCTAAATCCCCGGGCGCTGGTCGGCGACAAGGCCAAGACCCATCAACCTGGGGAGACGAAGGGGGGTGCTCCGGCGGAGTCGGGAGATCAGCCCGCAACCGGGCCGAAGCGCGGCAAGGGTGGCCCCATCGTTGGCAAGGGCGACGTTGGCGCCTCCGAAGCCCGGCCGAGCCCCGGAGGGGATCAGGGTGGGGTCGGAAAAGGCGCCCCCGGCACGGCAGAAGGCGGCGGGTTCAGTCCTGAGGACCGAAAGAAGCGGGAAGACCAGACGGTCGAACGCTTCCGTGGTGCCAAGCCCGGAGAACGCAAGCAGATGCTGGAGAAAATCCCCGAGCAGTGGCGCGATAACGTCAAACAGCTCCTCAAGAAGAATAGTATTGAGGTCCAGGACTAGTGCTCGGCCACTGCTAATTCGCGGGGTGAAACCGGCGATCTGCGCGGTGGGACCGGCGTCCCCGCCGGTCGGCGACCACAAGACCGGCGGGG
>JRHI01001820.1_pt1 | contig 16463 bp, 9 predicted proteins | sample 215371 | NCBI WGS metagenome assembly JRHI01 (sample SAMN02929681, study PRJNA255918) | sediment metagenome | biome: cave system; feature: Ice Cave; material: Sediment; isolation source: sediment from deep within a dark volcanic ice cave with no known source of... ...
AACCCGACGAGGGCAAGCCATACTGTTTCAGATGTGGGACGCGCTCGAAATGCCCCAATTTCCGAGTTGTGATGTGACAGCCGCCAATTGACGCCGCGGCCATCGTGCGCTATCGTTTCGAAAGCACAGCCTTCGGGGTTTGGGTGAGGCCGCGGGTTATGACGGCCAAGTCCCGACCGGCGGTAAAGCCCGCGAGCGCGTGGAGGTTTCCACGGGCACGATCCGGTGAGATTCCGGAGCCGACGGTACAGTCCGGATGGGAGAAGGCGCGTGGCGCGATGGGTCGTTCCCGTCGTGCGTAGCGTTCCCCTTTTTCCCGAACAGCCGACCGCGCCCGAGGGCCCCTCGCCCCGGGCGTTTTGCGTTGGGGCGGAGAGCCTTCGATGGACGCGTGGGCGTATCCGAGGGCGTGCCTGCCTTAGGCGGCCCTCGCCGCCCGCGTGGCGGCGATCGGGAGCATCACACGCTCGTCGCGGCTGGGTGCATGGAGTGGCGGGATATTTGCTCCAACGAGTGGCCTACGCGGCCGCGGTCTTGCTTGCGGTCACGAGTCTCGTCTTCGGCTTGCTCCACCTCTCGGGCGATCCCCTGGCCGGGCTTTTGCCCCCGGGCGGTTCACCGGAGCAGGAGGCGGCGATCCGGCATCACTTCGAGCTGGATCGTCCGTTGGCCGTCCAGTACGCCTTGTTCGTCGGGCGGGCGCTGCGCGGCGACTTCGGCGAGTCGTGGCGCGCGCGCCGGCCGGCGATGGAGGCCGTGCTCGACCGCCTGCCCGCGACGCTGACCCTGACGGGCGCCGCGGTGGTCCTGACGCTCCTGATCGGCGTGCCGCTCGGGATCGCGTCCGGGGCGAAGCCGGGCGGTCTGATCGACGGGGTCGCGACAGGCGTCGCGCTCCTGGGCCAGGCGCTCCCCGGCTTTTGGCTCGGCACGGTCCTGATTCTGCTCTTTGCGGTTCACGTTCGGTGGCTACCGTCTTCGGGTGGCGAGGGCGCGCGGGCGATCGTGCTGCCCGCGCTCACCCTCGCCGCCTACCCGGCGGCGACGGTAGGACGCCTCCTGCGCTCGTCCCTGATCGAGACGATGGCGCGGGAGTTCATCCGCACGGCCCGCGGCAAGGGGCTTGCCCCCCGGACCGTCGTCCGATCGCACGCCTTGCGCAACGCCGCCCTGCCGACACTCGCGTTCGTCGGTGTGCAGACCGGTTTCCTCCTCGGCGGCGCGGTAGTCGTCGAGGCCGTCTTCGCCTACCCCGGCATCGGGCTGCTCGCGTTGCAGGCGGTGCAGGATCGCGACCTGCCGGTCGTTCAGGCGTTCGTCGTCGTTCTGGCGACGTTGATCGTCGCGATCAACCTTGCCGTCGACCTGATCGCGCGCGCTGTCGATCCGCGGCTGCGGATTGCAGGCGGCGGTGTGAGGGGAAGACGGTGATGGTCTGGGTACGGTCGGCGTGGGGGTCTCCAGGGCGCCACCGCCTGTCTGAGGCATCCGAGCAGATCGCTCGTTGTTCTCCCCCAGTCAGCGCGCGGCGGGATCGACGCACTCACCTCTCGCTTGGTGGGCTGACTGGTCTCGTGGTCATTGCTCTGCTGCTCCTGACAGCGCTCATCGGCCCCTTCATCGTCACGACCGATCCCGCGCATCAGAGCCTGCTGGGCCGGTTGGCGCCACCGCTGTCGGCGGGGGGGACGGCAGCCCACCCGCTCGGAACCGACGAGCTCGGACGTGACTTGCTGGCCCGAATCGTTGCCGGCGCGCGGGTATCCCTCGCCATTGGCGTGGTCGCGACGGTGCTCGCCGGGTTGCTGGGCGTGGCGCTCGGGTTGGTGGCCGGCTACGCCGGTGGGTGGGTCAACCGGCTGATCTCGTTTGTCGTCGACGTCCAGATGGCGGTGCCGTTCGTCGTCGTGGCGATCGGCACGGTGACGGTGCTGGGCAATAGCTTGACTAACGTCGTGGTCGTCCTCGCCGTCACCGGTTGGGTCGGGTATGCGCGGATCGTCCGTCTCCAGGCGCTGGCGTTGCGGCGCGCGCCCTTTGTGGAGGCGACGCGGGCCGTGGGGGTGGGGCCGGCTCGGATGGTGCTGCGGCACCTCCTGCCGAATGTGGCCGGTCCGATCGTCGTCGTCGCGAGCCAGCAGGCGGCGGCGATGATCCTCTACGAGGCGGCGCTGAGCTACCTGGGGCTGGGCGTGCCGGCCGACACAATCACCTGGGGCAAGATGATCGCCGATGGTCGCGAGGCGTTGACGACGGCGTGGTGGGTCTCGACGTTGCCCGGGAGCACGATCGCGCTGACGATCCTGGGTTTCAACCTGTTGGGCGACTGGCTAACGAATGCACTCGATCCCACGGCGCGCGGCCGGGGGTGAGGCAGCGCGGCGAGAGTGAATGCCGCGGCGCAGGAACAGGAAGAGGAAGACCATGGAGTTCTCACGCAATCAGGCAGGGGACGAGCTTGGCAACCGACGATCCGGCGAGCGGTTGAGCCGGCGGGCGCTCTTGGGTGCCACCGGCGCCGGTGGGCTAGCCGCGATGCTGGCGACGCGCGGTGTTGGGGCCAGCCGGCTGCGCCGAATCGTCATCGCATCCGCCAATCAGGCGACACGGGCGGCGGAGACCGTGATCGATCTGCCGGCCGAGCCGCGCAGCCTCGATCCGGCGCTCACCTACGACATCGACGGCTGGTCGGTCGTGCATTCGGTCTACGACTCGCTGGTCCAGTACGGACCGAGCGGTGCGATCGAGCCGCTGCTCGCCGAGTCGGTGCGGTTTCTCGATCCGCGGACGTACGAGATCAAGCTGCGCCAGGGCATCAGCTTCCACAACGGCGAGGCACTCGACGCGACGGCGGTCACCTTCTCCGTGGCCCACATCCTCGACAAGAACACGAGCTCGCAGATCAAGGACAACTTCGCCGTCATCTCCGAGGTGCGGGAGATCGACCCGCTGACGGTCCATCTCGTCCTGTCGCGGCCCGCGCCGTGGCTGCCGGCGCAGATCGCGCCCTGGCTCGCGCTGCTGCCTCCCCGCTACGCCGCGGCGAACGACTTCGGCCAGAAACCAGTCGGGACCGGGCCGTACCGCTTCGTGGAGTGGAAGTCCGGCGAGCACCTCTCGCTCGAGGTCAACCCGGATTACTTCGCGGGCAGCCCGAAGGGGCAGCCGATTGCGCGGAAGGTCACCTATCGCTTCGTCCCGGACGCGAGCACGCGGGTGTCGGACCTCCGGTCGGGGACGGCGACGCTGATCCGGGGCGTGCCCATCGATCAGACAACGAAGGTCCAGGGCGACGGCGCGCAGGTCGTTGTCACGCCCGTCTCCGGCTCCTCGTGGATCCGCATCCCGACCGACGTCGCTCCCTTCTCGGACGTGCGCGTTCGGCAGGCGCTCAACTACGCGGTGGATGTCGACACGATCGTCACAGCGCTGCTTGGTGGCAACGGCAAGCGGCTGCCGAACTTCTTCGTCGAGGGCGGGCTCGGCTACGACCCGACCCTCGCTCCCTACTCGTACGACCCGGACAAGGCGAAGGCGCTGCTGAAGGACGCCGGGTTCGAGAAGGGATTCGATACCGCCCTCGACTACACGACGGGAGAGCGCGCAGACCTGGTCACGGCGGTCGTGGGGCTCCTGGGCGACGTCGGCGTGCGGGTCAAGGCGCAGGTGCGCGAGATTGCGGCCTTCAACCAGACCTGGAAGGACACGAACGCCGCGCCGCTCCGCTTCGTCACCTGGCGGCCGATGTTCGACCCCTTCACTGTGCTCAACTTGCTCATCTCGAACAAGGGGTTCCTCTCCCGCCACGACAACCCGGACGCCCAGTCATTGATCGACGCCGGGGCGGCGGAGATCGACGCGGCGAAGCGGGCCGACGTCTACCGGCAACTCGGCAAAGTGCTGCGCGACGCACCGGCCGCGATCTATCTGTTTAGCTTGACGGCGCGCTACGGCGTCGCCAAGGACGTGCCCTCGTGGTCGCCGCGGGCGGACGACTACATCATCGCGACGAAGCGGAGCTCGTAGCGGCCCTCACCCCCGGCCATGCCCAGAGGGCGTGCCCAGAGGGTGCCCACCAATCCTGGGAGAGGGGAGATGGTGTTGGAGACCAGAGACAGAGGTGGAACGGGCAGCTATGACGACGACCAGGCGGGCGCCAACGGCGGCGGAGATCGCGTTCCTGCGGGAGCGGCGAGTCGGCCGGCTGGCGACGGCGGATGGGGCCGGCAGACCGGCCGTCGTGCCGGTCTGCTACGCGGTCGTCGCCCACGCGGGCGAGCCGGCGATCGTCTCGGCGCTTGACGAAAAGCCGAAGAGCGTGGCGGTCGAGCGGTTGCGGCGGGTGCGGCACATCCTGGTACGGCCCGAGGTGGCGTTCGTCGTCGACGACTACCGGGAGGACTGGAGCGGGCTCGCCTTTGTCCACGCCCGGGGGAACGCCCGCCTGGTGGCGCCGGGCGAGGGCGGCTTCGACGACGCGATCGCCGCCCTGCGGTCGAAATACCCCCAGTACGATCGGATGGCGATCGCGGCGACGCCACTCATCCGGATCGAGGACCTGACCGCGACGTCGTGGCGGGGGAGCGGGAATGGGTCGGGCGAGTTGCCGCGCCCGTCCGATCTGACGGCGATCGTCCAAGGACGCCGTTCGGTGCGGGCGTTCGCTGATCGCCCCGTACCACGGGAGGTGGTCGAGCGGGCGATCGCGGCGGCGGGGTGGGCGCCGTCCCCGCACGGCAGGCAGCCGTGGCGCTTTGCTGTCGTGACGGCGCCGGAGCGGAAGGCGGCGCTCGCCGACGCGATGGCCGCGAGCTGGCAATCGCAGCTGGCGCTCGACGGGCAGGACGCGGGCATCGTCCAGATCCGCCTCGCCAAAAGCCGGGAGCGACTGCTGAGCGCGCCAGCGCTCGTCGTCCCCTGCCTCTACCTGGCCGATCTCGACGTCTACCCTGACGCCGGTCGCCAGGCGGCCGAGACGACGATGGCGATCCAGAGTCTGGGCGCGGCCGTCCAGAATCTGTTGCTGACGATCTACGCGGCCGGTCTCGACGCCGGGTGGATGTGCGCGCCGCTCTTCTGCCCGGACGTCGTCCGCGACACCCTCGGCTTGGACGAGGCGTTGACGCCCCACGCCCTGATCCCGATCGGCTACGCCGCGGACGAGCCCGTCCGCCGCGGTCGCCTCCCGCTCGACCGGCTGATCGTCTCCTGGGAGTGATGCCCGGTCGGGGACCGGCCAGGCGTAAAGGCGGTGAGGCGGCGAGGCGGCCGGGATGGTTATACCCCGTCGTACCGGTAGATCTTGACGCCCGAGTCGTCGTAGACCACGGTGAGCTTGCCGGTCGCGACACCCTGATCGAATTTCAGCAATGCCGCCGCGTTGTAGTACGCCCGCTCCAGGTCCCCGATATAGATGTAGCGGACGTGGTACTTGTCGAGCAGGGGCAGGATGCCCGCGAAAGAGCCAACCTCGCCGAGCATCCGCTGCACGTCGTCCTGGCGACGCTTGATCATGATGCCGTAGCCGGCGCGTTGCTGCGTCTGGTGCCAGTCCCAGCCGAGGACCGTCGGTAGACCGGTGTAGATGCTGACCCGTGAGCCCCAGTGGTAGAGCGGCGTGCTGCCCTCCAGGATCACCGGCGAGCCCTGGACGTGGTCGAGCAGCCATTGGATCGCGCGATAGTCGCTGGCGAGCGGGTAGGAGACCGGCTGCCGGTGCTCCGGCTGGTCGTGGTAGATCGCGGCCGTCATGTAGGCGGAGCCGTCGAGCGTCCGCGGGAGCTGGCCGAACCGGTCGTCGAGGCGGGCCGGCGTCGCCAGCACCGGGTACGCCAGCCCGCCGAGCAACAGGACCACCCCCACCGCGGTCCAGGCGATTCTGCCCATCGGACCGACCGACTCACGGTAGCGCAGGACGAGCACGGCCGCCCCGATCGCCGCTGCGAGACCCAGCAGGACCCAGATCTGGAGATAGAACTTGAAGACGGTGTTCATGCGGCCGATGTCGCCGCGCAGGGTATAGCGCTCGACCGCCGCGCCGATCGCCAGCGCCAGCCCGACCATGCCGAGCAGGAAGAGCCGCACCGGCGCCCGGCGCCGCTGCCAGGCGACCAGCGCCGTCAGCAAGAGGAGCGCCGCGAAGAGCCACATGATCTTGTCGCGCCAGAGCGCCAGCAGGACGAGCAGCGCCGCGCCCCCCGCCGCGAGGACGACCGGACGCAGCCGCACCGGGCGCGGCGCGAAGGTCAGCGAGGCATCGACGCGACGCTCGCTCCCGTCGCCGGCCGCGAACGCCCAACCGAATCCGACCGGCCGCACGATCCGCCACGTCAGGCGGGCCGGCATCGTCGCCGCGAGCTCGGCAAGCAGGAAGCTCGTGACGAAGAAGAGCAGGACGCCGTGGATGAGCAAAAATTGCCCCGGTCGGGTCGGCGCGTCGCGCCACGGCGCGAACCCGCTGTTCGGGATCTCGTAATGCGCGAAGTACGGCAGGAAGAGCAGGCGCCCAAGCACGAGGGTACCGACCGTCCAGAGTGCGGCGCGGCGGAGCGACGCGAAGGAGAGGCGCCAGCGCGCGGCGGTGGCCGTGCTGAGATCGGCCCCCACCCCCAGCCCCTCCCCCAAGTTTAGGGGAGGGTTGCATGTGGGCGGCTCCAACGTTTCCAGGAGCAGGAAGGCTCCGGCGGTGAGGAGCAGGTAGGTTGGGAAGTCCCAGGTGTTCATCGGGTAGAGCGCCCCGGTGACGAGCGCGGCCAGGGCGACGAGCAGCCCGCGCTCGAACGTCGGATGCCACGGGACGGAGCCGACCAGCGCGCGCCAGCCCTGGGCGAGACCGAAGATCGAGCCGTCCGGCTCGGGTGGCGCCGCCGCATCGGCCGGCCGCGGCGACGGCCAGTGGCGCGCCTGGAGGATGCCGAGCGCGACGATCAACGCGGCGAGCGTGAAGGGGATCGCGATCAGGTGTGGGTGGAGATCGGCGAAGAGGAACGTGAAGTAGGGGAACTCGTTGATCGTCCCGTCGATCACCCGCGACGGATCCCAGAAGGCGTTCGTCGGCACCGGGCGATGCTCGAAGATGAGCCGCCAGACGCCGCGAATGACGTCGCCGAACGCGCCGAGCCCGAGGAGGCCGCCGGCCTTCGCCGCCGGATAGCCGTAGTCGCCGCGGCCGATCCGACGCGCCATGTCGAGGTTGCCGAGGACCGTGACGAAGAGTGGTCCGAGCAACCCGAGCGCGAGCGGCGCCCAGCGCGAGCGTAGGCGCAGCTCGCGGCCGAGGAGCCGGAGGACGGCCGCCGCGAACGCCCAGGCGTTGAGCATGGTCAGAGCGAACAGCGTCGGCACGGCCAGATTGAAGGCGACGGCCGGGACGACGCCGGTCAGCCGCGTGATGCCGGCGAGCAGGGCGTAGCCGAAGTAGTAGTAGTTGATGTAGCCGCCGGCGAACCAGGGGTCGTACGGTGGGAAGTGGGTGCTGCGCACGATCGCGTTGAAGTAGGCGAACTCCATCGGCTTTTCGCCGCCGCGCCAGGGGTGCCAGAGATCGGGGTTCTTCGAGCGGAACCAGGCGAAGACGAACAACGCCGCCAGGAAGAGCGCCTCGGCGAAGACGACCTCTCGCCACCGCCCGCGCATGTCGCGCCCGAAGTCGCGCCACCTGGGCAAGACCGCGAGCAGCGACAACGCCGCCGCGACCGCGATCCCGACGAGCACCGCTCCCCGCCCGAAATCCATGACGTGCAGGCTTGCCAGCAGCCAGGCGACGTAGCCGGCGACGAGGATCCCGAGCGTCTTCGCGACCGCGTAGCCGTGGTCCGGCAAGCCGCCGAGGACGCGCCAGCAGAGGGGGAAGGCCGCGAGCGCCATGAGCTGCAAGGCCAGGTACCAGACGCGGAGCGGGTGCCGATTGGCGATGCTCGCCCGATCGAAGATCGCGCTCCAGGTGCCGCCCGCCTGCTCAATCGCCCGTTCGTCGGGCGTCATCAGGAGGAGGTTGTGCCCCGCCTGGACCGGCCGGATGTTGACGATGTCGGCGGTCAGGGTCGCGCCGAGCCGGGCTGCGACCTTGTCGTGCGAGTAGTTGGCGGTCTTCTGGAAGATGAGCACCTTGGGGTGATCGTAGACGGTGAACGCCTCCTCGGCGTTGTCGTCGTTCAGCTCCCATCCGAACAGGGATGGCCGCGAGGTGAAGGTCTTGACGAGCTTGAAGCCGAGATCGCCGGAGAAGAGCATCCGGTAGTATTCACTCGCCATCGGATAATGCTCGGGCAGGCGCGGGATTGAGGCGTAGAGGCGGTTGCTGCTCTCGATGATGTAGTCGCTCTTGTCGAGCGAGGCCATCAGGTCGCCGAGCTTCTTCGGGTTGTCGTCGGCATAGAGGTCGAGCCGTTGCTCGGGGTAGCTGTCCGGACTGGGATAGCCCGGCAGCGGGGCGGGCAAACCGTCGTCCCAGTTCTCAGAGGTGCGCGTCGCTCCCTTCGGCACGTTCTGATAGATCCATTCGGAGGCGGCGAGGCGGGTCACCGGTCGGGTGTAGATGCTGGTGAAGGCGAGGGCGTAACCGGCGGTGGTGAGCACGACAAAGATCGCTGGCAGGTGCTCCAGGCGGAAGGGAAACCGGCCCCTGGCGCGCTCTCCGCGGGCCCAGAGCCGCGCCAGCAGACCGGCGGCGAGGAGGGCCAGGAACGGGTAGGCCGGGAGCAGGTACCGCATCGTCTTGAGGAAGGCGGTGCCGTAGTAGAGGATGTGGAAGGCGGGCCAGCCGACGAGGATCACCTGCCAGGTCGGCGGCCAGCGCCGCGCGGTCGCGATGCGGATGCCGCCGAGGGCCAGCGCGATCAGGGAGGCGACCGCGAGCGGAACACCCATGCCCCACAGGACCAGGTTCTTGACGACGAAGAGGATGGGGGTCCGGCTGGCCCACTGGACAGAGGGCGGCATGTCGGCGACGTCGGTCTGGAAGTTGCGCCACTGCTGGACGTCCCTCGTCCACCGCGGATCGAGACGGAAGCTGAAGGGACTCGGACCGAGGAAGGAGTATGGCTGCGCGATCCGGAAGGTCCAGACGGCGCAGATCAGGGCAAGCAAGACGCCGAGCGCGGCGGGCAGCGCCCCCCGCTTCGGCGACCGGATGGCGGCGCGCCAACCGTGCAGCCGGATCTGCTCCACGACCGGCAAGGCGACGACGGCGACGATGGGGAGCGCGCTCAGCTTGCTGGCGACGGCGAGCCCCGCCATGAGACCGGCCAGGACGTACTCCCGCCAGCGGCCTGTCTCGTCGGCGCGCAGCGCGAAATAGAACGTCGCGAGGCAGAAGGTCGTGACGAAGGAATCGGTGGTAAAGAAGTGCGCCGTCTGGATGTTCAGCACGGTCAGCGAAAGCAGGAGCGCACCGAGCAAACCGGCGAAGGCGCCGAAGAGGCGACGTCCGACGAAGTAGACGAGGAGGATGGTCATCAGGTCGAACGTCGCCGAGAGCTCGCGACCGGCGAGGTGGAAGTTGCCGTAGACGGTGTCGCCCAGGATGCTGCCGACAAACTTGGCGAGGAAGAGCGGGAAGTCGCCGTAGATGTAGGTGCCAAACTTGTTGTTGTAGGGGTTGAGGGTCGAGTGCTGGCTATCGAAATACGCCCCGACGCTCCCCGGCCAGGTGATCCCCGTGGCGACCATGGTCAGGAACCGCTCGTCGGGGTGGAGGTAGTGGCTGTCGTCCCAGTTGACACCGGTGAAGCGGAGCATGCCGCCGAGGATCAGGATGGCGGAGATGCCGATGGTCGCCGCGTGGCGGCGCACGGAGGCCGTGACGTCCTCGGCACCGACCCGCGCGGCCCACCGCGTGGCGCGCTCGCTTACCAGCATGACCGCTCGGCCTCGAAACTGGTGAATGGCTCGAACATGCGTGGTGGCTGCCCTGTATCAGGCTGAAGGCCCCGCACTCAACCGACGAAGCCGGCCGCAGCCGGCTAGCGATCGTTCTCAGCCTCGCCGCGGCGTTGTCGGTTAGGTCTGGGGGTTTCAACCCTGGGCCCAACCGACGCGGTCTTCTCCGGTCGCGCGCCACGATCGGTTACGGGGATTGTACCGCCCGAACCGACGCGGCAACCGGTCCCGGCGGGGACGAAATAGGTCATGCATTCCTTCCCCCGCGTCGCCGAGTGGACGACCCGGTCGGGCACGATGAGGCGTCCGGCGAGAACGGCCGCACCGGTGACCGTGTCGAGCGCTGTCAACCGCTGATGATCAAGCTCGCCTGTCGGGATCCCGCTGCCCGCTTGCAGCATCGCACGAACTGGTAGGCGCCCTGCGCCGGAGGCGGCTCCTCGTAGTAGCGGCGATACCACCATGCGAAGGGCTTCGCTTGGAGCGGGTGGAGCACCCAGCGGCCGAGAAGGCGCTTGCTGACGAGGTTGGGCACGCCCAGGTAGTGCGCCAGGTCGAAGGCGCGGTGGGCGGCCGGCGAGAAGTAGTAGGTATGCTCGACGACGTCCAGATCGACGGCGGCGAACCGGGCCTCCCAGACGTCCGGCGGGTCGACGTGGTGGTGGTGGGAGATCCGGTTGAAGAAGTCGCCGTAGGCTGTGCCAAGTGACTTCAGCCCGACGCGGCGCGCCGCGGTCGCGCCGAGCAGGTAGTCGGGATAATGCTCGCTCGGCAACGTTGTCGCGAACGTGCCACCGGGTTTGAGGACGCGGCCAATCTCCGAGAGCACGGCGGCGACGTCGGGGATGTGCTCGATCACGCAGTTGCTGATCACGGTGCCGAAGGCTTCCGGCGGGAAGGGCATCGCCGTCGCGCTCGCCTTGACGAGATCGCGGTAGACCTCCGGCCGGCGCGTCGCCGCCTCGCGCAGGTCCCGCCCATGCAGGTCGAGGCCGACGTCGATCGGCTCGCGGTAGGCGACGGAGGCGAAGTGCCCATCGCCGCAGCCCACGTCGAGCACCGGGTGGACCAGCGGCACGGCGGCCATCAGGCGGGCCTCGACCGAGCGCAGGAGCGCCCGGTGCGGCGCCATCTCCCGCAGATGGCGGGCAAGATAATCGTCGTGATGCTCCATCGCGGCGACGGATTTCAACATCATCGTGATACAGGCGCTCCTTGCTGGGCCTCGCTGGTGATCCGGGCTGTGAGCGGGGCGTAGGGCGCAGCACCCCATCAACCCGTTGAACCTTTCTGGAGAGCGGACTCAGAGCCTATCCCAGAACCCGCGATTCGCCTCTGGTTTGAGGGCGTTCAAGTGGGGAATTACGGTAAGGTTTGGGTATTAGGACAGGCTCATCGGCAGAGACCGTCGCCCAGGGCGGCCAATCATGGGGCATCAGGCGCCACGCACCACGGGCCCGGAGCGGAGCCGCGTGCGGAGGGCGTTGACGATCTCGCGGACATCGACGCGGTGGGAGCGACCACCCGGCTTGGCGGTGGGCATCAGCGGTTCCACCACCCGCCACTCGTCATCAGTCAGGGCGGTTGGAGAGGATTGGCGTGCCATGCGGGCATGCTACCGCATTCCCACTATGCGCAAACACCCTCTGAGGGGCAGGTTGTGCCCGTCGAGGAGTGTTCCACCGTTGGCCGTGCCACGCGGAGATGAAGTGGTGAGCGACATGGGCAACGAGCGAACGGGTCGGAGCGGATGACGATGTTCGTCTCTTCGGTGCCCACTGCCGTCTTCCGGCTGTTGGCTCAGCGGCGGCCCGAGCGGGGGTCGAGGGCGTCCTGGAGACCGTCGCCGAGGACGTTGAAGGCGAAGACGGTCAGGGTCAGGGCGATGCCGGGGAAGGTGATGTACCACCAGGCGTCCCGGAAGTAGTTGCGAGCGGTCGCGACCATCGTGCCCCACTCGGGGGAGGGTGGTTGGGCGCCGAGACCGACGAAGCTGAGCGAGCTGGTCGTTAGCACGGCGTAGCCGATGTCGAGCGTGACCTGGATGATCACGACCGAGGCGGCGTTGGGCAGGATGTGACGGAACAAGATGCGCCACGCGGAGAGCCCCATGCTGCGCCCCGCTTCGACGTACTCGCGCTCCTTGATCGAGAGGACCTGGGCGCGGATCAACCGGGCGTACCACGGCCAGAAGACGGTGGAGAGGGCGATCATCGTGTTGCGCAAGTTGCGCCCGAGGGAGGCAGCGATCGCAATGGCGAGCACGAAGGCGGGGAAGGCGAGGAACATGTCGGTGATGCGCATCAGGATCTCGTCGGCGAGACCGCCCAGATAGCCCGAGACGGCGCCGACGATCGTGCCGAAGACGACGGCGAAGCTGAGGACGACGGCCGCAACCTCGAGCGAGATGCGGGTGCCGGTCATGACGCGGCTGAACACGTCGCGGCCAAGCTCGTCGGTTCCCATCAGGTGCGCCGCCGACGGGGCGAGGAGCTTGGCGCCGGTGATGTCCTGCTGATAGGGGTCGTGCGGAGCAAGCGCCTCGCCGAACACGGCCAGGAAGAGGAAGACGACGACGATGATGACCCCGACCAGATTCAAGCGGTTGCCGATCAGAAACCGCTGGAGATTGCGCCGGAGCTGACTTCGGGGATGGCGCTTCGGCTGATCGGCGAGCAGGCGACCGGGCTGGTCCTGGGTTGTGGCGCCGCCGAGCGCGGCGGGAGCGCCGGCCTGGTTGATGCTCATGCGTAGCTGATCCTCGGGTCGAGAAAGAGGTAGAGGACATCGACGACGAGGTTCATCAGGACGAAGATCAAGGCAATGATCAGCGTCGTCGCCATGATCGCGTTGTAGTCGATGTGCTGGATGGCGTCCACCGCGTAGCGGCCGATGCCGGGCCACGAGAAGACGATCTCGACGAGGAAGGCGCCGGAGAGGAGAAGCCCGATCTGCAGACCGAGCGAGGTGACGGTCGGGAGCAGCGCGTTTTTCATCGCGTGGCGGATGATGACGGCGTCGTTGGCCAGGCCCTTGGCGCGGGCGGTCCGGATGTAGTCCTGATTGAGGACTTCGAGCATACCGCCCCGGACCATGCGCGTGACCACGGCGAGTGAGCCGTAGGCGAGGACGACGACGGGCATGACCAGGTGCTCGGCGGACAGTTTCAGCACGTGCCAGTTGCCCGTGAGCAGGGCGTCGACGGCGTACAGGGAGGTGAGGTTCTGTGGTGGATCGACACCGATCGGCAGACGTTGCCCGTCTGGCAGCCAGCCGAGCTTGCCGAAGAAGACGAACTGCACCATCAGGGCCAACCAGAAGACCGGCAGCGCGAGCCCGGAGATCGAGACGAAGCGCGAGAGGTGGTCGACCAAGGAGTCGCGCTTGACGGCGGAGGCGACGCCGAGCGGGACGCCGATCAGCGTCGAGAGGATGAAGGCGTACAGCCCGAGCTCGACCGTCGCCGGGAGGTAGCGCCTGAGGTCGTCGCGAACCGGTTTGCGCGAGGTGAAGGAGACGCCGAAATCGAGCTGGGCGACTCCTTTGACATAATTGATGTACTGGATGGGGACCGGCTTGTCGAGTCCGTAGTCGTGACGAACCTGATCGACGCTGGTCTTGCTGGCGCGGGGGCCGGCCATCATGCGGGCCGGGTCGGCCGGCACGAGGTGGGACAGGGTGAAGGTGATCAGCGACAGCCCGAAGAGCACCAACACGAGAAAGAGCAGCCGGCGGAAGATGAGACGGACGATCATCGCCGGCCTCCGTCCGTCCCGTCAGGTCGCGGCCGGCGCCTGACCGCCGATCGCTCCCCGGCCGCGCAGGCAGATCCCGGAAGTCCGACCGACCGTCTCACGGCGTCACGAGGACGCGCGCGACATCTGATAGAACGGATAGCACTCGAGGTAGAGCGGGTTCGGGACGAACCCCTGAATGTTCTTCTGGATGATGGTGTAGTAGAGCAACTGCCCGTAGTAGATGGCCGGCGGGTCCTGCTCCGTCACGATGTTCTGCGCTTCCTTCATCAGGTCCGCCAGATGCTTCTCGTCGGTGTAGTGCTCCGCCTCGSCCATGATCGCCTCGAAGCGGTCGTTGACCCAGGCACCGGCGTTGCTCCCGCCGTTGCCGATCGAGACCTTCAGGAAGTTGGGCGCCAACTGGTTCCAGGGGTCGTTGTAGTCCGGGAACCAGGCCCAGGCGCCCATGAACGCCGGCTTCTGGTCGGCGGGGGAGTTGCCCAGGATGATGTCGTTCTGCGTCGCCGAGTCGACCTGGGAGATCTCGAGCTTGAAGCCCATCTTCTGGACGTTGGCCTGGAAGAGCTGGGCGACCGAATTCTCGACCTCGTCGCCGGAGGGCAGGAGGTAGTCGAACTTATCGCCTTCCTTGAAGCCGCCGGAGAGGATCAGCTGCTTCGCTTTGGCGAGGTCGGTCTTGTAGAGGAAGACATTCGGGTCGCTATCCTTGACCGTGTCCGGGATCGGGCCGGATCGCTTGATGAGCCCCTTGTAGACGCCGTTGACCACGTCGTCGTACGGGAAGGCGTAGCTGAAGCCCTGGCGGACTTCCTTGGTCTTCAACTTCACCGTGTTCAAGATCACCCAGTTGACCCGGGTGGACGGGTAGGTGAGGACGTCGACGGTCGCGACGCGCTTGAGCGCCTCGACGTCCTCCGGAGTCAAGTTCACCGTCGTCGCGTCGGCTTGGCCCTGCTCGATCAACTGGCGGCGGGTGGCATTCTCTGGGACGATGCGAAAGACGATCTTGTCGAAGTGGTTGCCGGACCAGCCGCGGTGGTAGTCGTCGAATTTCGTCAGCACGGACTGGGTGTTGACGTCATTTTCGACCAGCTTGTACGGGCCGGTGCCGACGGCGTTCGCGGCAAACCACTGGTGCGCCCAAGGATCCTTGTCGGTCTTGTGATCCTGCACCGCCTTGGGACTGACCACGTAGGGGCCGTAGTTCGACGCCATCGCGGCCAGAAACAGGGGCTGCGGTTTGCCGAGGTTGAAGCGCAGCGTCGTCGCATCGACGGCTTCGATCTGCTTGTCCGGATCGTCGACGAACCGCGTGATCACCTTGAACGGTCCGAGCTGCATCTTGTGGAAGCGCGTGAACGAGGCCTTGACGGCCGCCGCGTCGCAGACGGTGCCGTCGTGGAATTTCGCGTTGGCCGGGAGCTTGAAGGTGTAGGTCGAGTTGTCCGGGCTCGCGACCCAGGACTCGGCCAGCATCGGCTCGTACTCCGAGGTGCTGTTGCCCTTGTAGCGGAGCAGCATCTCGTAGGCGCCGAGGCTGATCGCCGACCCGAGCGTGATGTAGGACGATTGGGGATCGACGTCGGACGCGCCGCCGATGAAGAGCACGGTAAAGGAGCCGCTGTTCCCAGCCTGGGCTCGGGCAAGGCGGGGCGCGGCGGAGCCGGTCGGGGCCGCGCTCGCCTCCGGCGCGGCGGCCACCAGCGCCGCGAGCACCGGTGTCGCCAGCCCGAGGCCGAGGCCGGTTTCCAGCACCTGGCGGCGCGTCAGGCGGCCGCTCAGCGCGGCCCGAAGCAAGGAAGAGACCCGTGGATCGTTCATTGGCATCTCCCGCGATGTCTCGATGATTGGTTCGCCGAGCCACGTCGTCGTGACGTCGGGTCGAACACCGTATCCGTTCCGCGTAGCCACAGGATCACGAGTTGAGCCGAGTTCGGCCTACTATACGGGCGCTCCAGGGACCGTGCAAGCGCGAAACCGAGGCGTGCGGGGAATGCCGGTCCGTTCGCCAATCCGCGGAACGAGGTGGTACCCTCTGCGCGTCCGATCTCGGCGGGCTGTTGCGGCCGGTGAGCGGCCGGGCAAACCATCCCGATGACGCCAGGCAGGGTGGCGCAGTCGGGAGGAGGTAACGCCGACGATGCGAAGCGAACCCGCACGGTGCGGCGCGCTCAGGTGGCGCATGATGGCTGCGTGGCGCGTCGCGATCGGGGTGGCGCTCCTGGTCGCGTGGGGCCAGGGAGCGGCTGCCGCGCCCGGCCAGGTCGCGCGTCCCGCCGTGGCTCTGCACGACCTGCCCGGCTGGTTGAGCCAGCAAGCCGCCGCCAAGCTCAACGTCGGCATCGACGTCCTCCTGCCGGCCGACGTTCCCGCACCGTTCTCCGGCGAGCCGGAGATCAGCGCCGGCGACGGCTCCTACCGGCTGTATTGGCTGATCCCCGGCTCGCCGCCGACCTACGTGCAGATCACCGGCGAGCGCGGCGGGAGCATCCCCGCCTATTCCAAGTACGACCGCAACGTCCAGCTTCAGCAAAACGCCACCGTCCAGGGGACGGCGGCCTATCACGATCTGACCCCGATCTACGACCTCGTCTACTGGGAGGTCGGCGGTGTCGTCTACAGCGTGGAGGGCCGGAACCTGGCCGGCACCGATGCCGTCTCCCTGGCCAACGGCCTGGTTGCGTTGACGCCGGTGGGCGGCGCGGGCAGCGGTCAAGGCGGCAGCGGCGGCAACGGATCAGGCGGCCGGCCCGGGGGCGGAACCCATCAAATCGGGGATGCCTCGCTCAGTGTGCCCGGGACGGTGCAGGCGGGCCAGGTCGTGAC
>JRHI01001821.1_pt1 | contig 16461 bp, 13 predicted proteins | sample 215371 | NCBI WGS metagenome assembly JRHI01 (sample SAMN02929681, study PRJNA255918) | sediment metagenome | biome: cave system; feature: Ice Cave; material: Sediment; isolation source: sediment from deep within a dark volcanic ice cave with no known source of... ...
CTCGTCGAGCTGAGGCGTCGGATGAGCCGACTATCGCAGGAGGAGAATTCTATTTCACGAATTCGCTCTGTAACTGACTACTCGGACAGGCTCCTAGGTCTCGCGGTCGCCTTCTCCGACGGGCTGGACGGGCATGACGATAAATGACGCCGCGCCTGGTGCGGGCTCGAGTGAGCGCGACGCCGCCGCTCGGTTCGAGCAGCAGTATGCTGCCTACCGGCGCCAGAAGGCGCTCTACACCACCTTGTTCTGGGTCGGATTTGCCGCCTGCGTGGTGGCGGCCGGCATCACGGCGAAATTCGATGTCTGGACACTCATTCAGGGACTGCCGAGAACGACCGATTTCCTGGTCCGGATGGTGCCACCGATCGGCTGGTCGACGTTCGTCGCCGATATCCAGGAATGGTATTGGGGCATCGGCAAATGGCTCGACAGTCTGCTGAATACCCTGCTGATGGCCTATCTGGCGACCGTGCTCGGCACCTTGATCGGCGGCGCCTTGAGCTTCCTCGCCGCGCGCAATCTGGCGCCGAACTACCCGACTTATTGGCTCATTCGCCGCTCGCTCGAGGTTGCGCGCACCGTTCCCGATATCGTGTGGGCGCTGATGTTCGTGATGGCCTTCGGTATTGGCCCGCTGCCGGGCGTGCTGGCCATCACGGTTCATACCATCGGTGCGCAGGGAAAGCTGTTCGCCGAGGTCAACGAGAACATCAGCCCGCTGCCGACCGACGGCATTCGCTCGGCCGGCGGCAACTGGCTGCATGAGATCCGCTTCGGCGTGATCCCTCAGGTCATGCCGAACTACCTGTCGTACTCGTTCTGGCGTATCGAATTGAACGTTCGCAGCGCCACCATCGTCGGCTTCGTCGGCGCCGGCGGCATCGGCCACGACCTCTTCACCTCCATCCAGCTCCTCTACTTTGCCGATGCCGGCGCCATCCTCCTCATCGTCGTCGCGACCGTCATGATCATCGACATGCTGAGCGAGAAGTTCCGACACAGCGCGATCGGCAAAGCCAGCTTCTCCCGGTGAGGCGACGGACATGAGTGTTCGACTGGCCGATCTTACAGACGCCGACGTTGCCGCGGAGCGCGCGCGCTTTCCGGGCGCATTCGAGCGCAGCAGCGAAGAGCGGTTGAAGAGCTGGCTGACTTGGGGGCTCGGTGCCGCACTGACGGTCTACTGCCTGTATCGCTTCGGGTTCTTCTCCGCGGCCTTCCTGCTCGGCGTATCGAAGTTCGGACACGTCGTCGTGTCGCGCCTGTTCCCTCCCACCGGTTACGAGAACCTGCCCTTGTTCATGAAGGTCATGGGCGAGACCATTGCCATGGCATTCCTCGGCACGCTGCTGGGATCCCTGTTCGCGTTTCCGTTGAGCTTTCTCGCCTCCAAGAACATTACGCGGTCCCGCCCCATCCAGTTCGGCACGCGGCGCTTTGCCGATCTTCTGCGCTCCTTCGACTACCTGATCTGGGCGCTTATCTTCGTGCGCGCCATCGGTCTCGGGCCGCTGGCCGGCATCATGGCGATCGCCATCGTCGAGACCGGCACCTTCATCAAGCTCTACTCGGAGGCGATCGAGAACCTCGACCGCAAGCAGATCGACGGGGTGACCTCGGCGGGCGGCAACGGGCTGCACCGGATCTGGTTCGGCGTGCTGCCGCAGGTGATGCCGATGATGCTGTCGAACACGCTCTACATGTTCGAACACAACGTCAGGTCGGCCTCGATCCTCGGCATCGTCGGCGCGGGCGGCATCGGCTTCCTGCTGTCGGACCGCTTGCGAGCCTACGAGCTGCAGGAGGCCTGCCTGATCATCATTCTGGTGGTGCTGACGGTCTATGCCATCGACTACCTGTCGACCTTGCTGCGGGAACGTCTGATCGGCGATCGGGCGCGGCGCGAGCCCGTCGACGATGCCAAGCAGGTTTGAGGTCGAGGTCTAGGCGAATTGCTCGCGCAGGATGCGCGCGGCGGCCACTTCGTTGCAGAGCTTGCGGTAGGCTTCGTCGATGCTGACCGCCGCGCCCGAGCCCGGGGCAAACCCGCAATCGGGATTGAGCACAATGCGCTCCGGGGCCAGAAACTCGGTCGCCTTCCGTACGCGGGCGACGATCGTCTCTGGCGTATCGATCTGACCGGGCGTGACGCTCACGCAGCCCAAACCGATCTCGAAATCTTCCCGCAGCTGCCGGAAGACGCCCATGTCGCCGGCACCAGGCGCGGTGAACTCCATCGTCAGATGGTGCACCTTCAGCCGGTTCAATTGCTTGATGATGGGGTCGTAGCCGCCCTGGAATTGCGCCTCGCCGCGGACGCGGGCACCGGCGCGGCGACACAGATGCACGGCGAGTTTGGCTCCGCGCCCGCCCTCGGCGATCGCATTGACCGTGTCGACGGCGAAATCGGCGGCAGCATCTGCATTCTCGTAGCCCGCGCGCACCTCGGGATCGACGAACAGGCACAAATGCGGGTCGTCGATCTGCACGATGTCCGCGCCCGCGTCGCGGATCAGCTCCAGCTCACGCCGCAGGATCGGCACGCAGTCGCGCACGAAGTCGTCGCGCTTGGGATAGGCCTTGGCCGATTTCTGCGGATGCCACATGCGTTCGCCGAGCAGCGCGGGCGCCGGCAGCGTGGCCTTGATCTTGCGGGAGGTGATGCGCTTCAGGAAGGCCACCTCCTGCGCGATGAAACCCGGCTGCTTCGGCACCAGCCTGTCCACCACGACGGTCCAAGGACGATTGTCCTCGCGGTTGTAGCCGAGCTCGAACCCGTGGGCGAGCTCGGCGATGACGCCGATGTAGGACTTGCGCCGCCACTCGCCGTCGGTGATCACATCGACGCCGGCATGCTCCTGCACGGCGACGATGTAGCGAATGGCCGCGTCCATTTCCGCCTCGTAGCGGTCTGCCGGCAGCGGCGGCTTGTCGTTGATGAGGTCCTGCACGAACGTCGAGCGTGGCATGGAGCCGACCACAGATGCGGGGAAAAGCCCCTTTGCCATGTCAGCCCCGCCAGAATCGTTGAGCCAGCTCGAAGTCCTCTTGCGTGTCCACCTCCATGTAGTTGCCGGGGGTGTCGGCATGGGCCATCTCGACGCCGGCCTCGATCATCTCCTGCAGCAGGAGGATGAGATATGCCTTCTCGAACACCGCCGCCTCGCGGAAGGGCTTGCCGGCATAGAGCTGCTTGCAGCGCTGATAGTGCGCCTTCAGGGCCGCGGCGCCACGCGCCGAGAATTTGGCGATGCCGGTATATTCGCCGTAGGCCGCCGCGGGCTCGATATCGCGGTGGACGCACGTGACCAAGCCGTTGTTTGCGGTGATTTTTTCCCCATCCGTGGGCGGGTGGTTGCTGCGGTGCCGGTAGCGATCGAGCCAATTCGTGTCCACCGACAGTGCGATATCAGTCGGGTTCGCCAACAGCCGCTTCACCACATCAGATGTAAACAGAACATCTGAATACGTGCACAAGAACGGCTCGCTCATCAGGTCCTCGGCATACATGAGCGAGGCGAGAATATTGTTGTTCTCCCAGTCGACGTTGTGGCGAAACGTGAAACGTGGGTAGTCGGCGCGCACCTTGTCGATCTGGTAGCCGCCGATGAAGCAGATGTCGCTGATGCCGTTTGCAGCCAGCGCCTCCAGGCCCCAATCCAGCATGCGCTTGCCTCGCACCTCGGCGTAGCACTTGGGCGCGTCCGCAGTGGTGGGCATGAGACGACGGCCGCGCCCTGCGGCTATGATGATGGCTCGCATGAGGGTCGTTGTAGCAAAAGGCAGATGCACGTCCAACAGTATCCGACTGTCCGATCCGACGCGGTATGCTGGGGCGAAGGCGATGTCCTCCGGGCTCGAGCGGGCAATCGCAACGCATGCCGATTGCGATCGCGCAGCGCGATGGCAAAGGGACGATCGATCGCGATGGACAATAAGTCGACAACATCGCAAGCCTCCGGTCCGCCGAAGGCGATCGTCGTCACGTCGCTCGGCTTCACCACGCTCCTCGGCTACGGTTCGTCTTACTCTCTGCCTGCGATCCTGGCGGCACCGATCAGCGCCGACACCAGTTGGCCCTTGCATTGGGTCGTGGGTGGCCTGTCCATCGGGCTCCTGGCCGAGGCATTGCGGTTCCGCGCTACGCCGCCATGGATCAATCGCCCTGCCGCTGCATGCCTGGTTGCCGCCTGGTGCAAATCGCGAGCGTTTCGCCGAGAGCCATCTGCCGCCGGAAGAACGCAAAGCGGTGCAAGTGCGGTCGATCCGCTCGCTCCCGTTCCTACTCGTCGCGTCCGCCCTCACGCTGTTCCTGATCTACGCCCTGGTCGGACCGGGATTCGGAGCTGCATCGCCGGCATTGGCAGACTTCGGCGCTTCGGGCTCGGCCGTAACCGGTGACGCATCGCGCAAGCGCGATTGGCTAAGCTCGCCGGCAGCCTCCAGAATGGGATAAGCAACCGACGTCAGGTGCGAGTTGATGCGCTTGAGATCGCGAACGACATCGAGATGAATGGAGCTTGTCTCGATGGACTGGGCCCGCCCTTCCTTGAGCCTGGCAAAGTGCCGGTCTGTCGCCTCGAACTCGGCAGTGCGCATCGTTGTCTTCTCGCGCAGGAGCCTGCGGGCGAGCGCCACGTCACGGGTCGCAAACACATTGAGCGCGAGCCGCATGTGATCGACGACGCGCTGGTGGAAGATCTGCAGCTCGGCCCAGCCCTCGGGAGAGAACGTGTAGCGCTTCTTGATCTTCTTGGCGGCGAGCTCCATCAGGTTCTTGTCGATGATGTCGCCGATGTGCTCGAGGTTGGTCGTGAAGGTGAGGATCTCCACGTAGCGGCGGCTGTCCTCCTGGCCCATGTCGGCCTTCGAGGCGCGGATCAGATAGAGCTTGATGGCCTCGTGCAGCGCGTCGACGTCGTTGTCGGCTTTCTCGACGTCCTTCACCGCCTTCATGTCGTTGCCTTCGATCGCCAACAAGGCCCTATTCAGCATCTCCAGCACGAGATCGCCCATCACCAGCGTCTCGCGCATGGCACAGGCGAGCGCCTCGGAGGGCGTGTCGAGTACGCTGGGGTCGAGGTGGCGCGGCGTCCGGCGATCGGCCGCATTCGATACGGGCTCGGGGAGCAGGCGCGTGACAAGCTTGGCGAGCATCCCCAGGAGCGGCATGGCCGCCACAGCCAGCGCCAGGTTGAAAGCCAGATGAAAGTTGATGGCCAGGCGGGCCGGATCGGGCGAGAGCTTGGCCAGGGTCAGGGCTAGCAGGCCGACGAACGGCAGCGCCAGCACCACGCCGCCGGCCCTGACAATCAGGTTGCCGAGCACCACGCGGCGTGCAGCAACGGCCGAGCCCGAAAGCGCCGCGAAGGGCACGATGGCACCGCCGAGGTTGGCCCCGAGGATCAGCGCGACCGCGAGCTTGCTGTCGATCGCACCACCGCCGGCAAGCGACATGACGAACAGCACCATGGCCAGGCTCGAGTGGGCGAGCCAGCTCATCGCCGCAGCCGTCAGCACGGCCAGCAGCGGCATCTGCTCACTGCCGAGCGCGGAGAGGAGCATGTGCAGAACGGGGCTATCGCGCAATTGGCCGGACGCCTGGCCGATGACCGTTAGGCCCAGCAGCATCAAGCCGAATCCGATCAGGATGCGCCCTCCGCCACGTATGTGGTCCTCCTCCGAGGCGTTGAACAGCACCACCCCTACGAACAGCAGGACGGCCCAAATCCATTTGATGTCAATTGCGTACACCTGGGCCACGAGTGCCGTCCCGACGTCGGCGCCCAGCAGGATGGCGAGCGCCAGCGGCAAGGTGACCAGCTTGCGACTGGCGAAAGAGGCGAGCAGCAGCGCGGTCGCAGTTGCGCTCTGCAGCAGGCTGGTCACGCCGACCCCGGCCGCAAACGCCTTCACGCGGTTGGAGCAGGCGCTGCCGATGAGTTTGCGGAGCGAGGCGCCAAAGGCGCGAGTCATACCCGTGCGGACCATGCGCACGCTCCACAGGAGCAGTGCGACGCCGCCCATAAGCGTTACGAGTAGATCGCTTCCTTCCATCCATCGCTCCGGTTGTCGCTCGTCGCGGACGCCGGCTGCTGCCACTCCTCGAGGGTACTACAATAGGCCGATTTGGGAGGATGGGCGTGCCAATTCTGGGCGGCTTTTTTTGGGTGAATTGTGCAGGAGCGGACTCGCAATCCCGCGAATGCGCGTGCCTGGACCGCAGCAACGTGCCCTTGGGGCATAGCAAGCCACGCTGCGCTTCATGTAGGGTCTACCCGCGCACAATATCCGAATCTCTGCTCTATTTATTGGGTCTTAGAGTGAGATTCACGTTCCTGGATGGAAGCCCCAGTGCTTCCATCTGGAATGATCTCGCTCCAGTTGGCTTTGCAGCGCCGTGGGGGCGCAGCTTCACCCGTCACGGAATTGCAGATTGCGAGGTCCACCGACGACGCAGTCTAACAATCGCTGTCAGATATCCTCTATTTGTGCTAGGTTGGAGCATATTGCGGTCACATGAATTGCTGAAACCGCATATCGATTGGCCAGCCGCGCGGCGGGCGCTTTCTTGCGGGCGTCCGATCGGCGTGGATTGGGCCCAATGATTTTGGAGGAAAGCCGTGAGCGCCAACCTGAACATTCGGTATTCGCAGCAATACACCGCCCTGAATCTCGAGGGGCATGAGCACCCACCCCCGTCCTTTGGCGCACCGACCCTGGTTTGGCATCTCGGCTTATCGCCCCATTGGGACGAAAGGCAAATCGACTCCAAGAAGGAGCTGAATGAAATTCACGCCACACTTTCCAAGGATTACGAGACCACGCGAACGGCTTTCTTCCGGGACGTCAATCGGCTGTTGGAGCGGCTGCAGACTGCCGCCGGCTGTCCGGCGCTGCCTATTCAGAGGTTCGATCCAGAGCATGTCCCGGCACCTTGGAAATCCCGTGCGCAAGACGCCGACGAGCCATTCTACGTCGCCAAGCCGGGGAGCATTCGCTTCACGCTATGGTGGTCAGATACCAATAAGAGACCTGATCCGGAGCCTGCCGATGATGCCTTGCGTGTGAAAGTGCATGCAGGCGCCCACCGGGACTATGTCACGCTGAGTTTCTATTTGGATGCGGTCAAGCTGTGGAACGGGTCTCCTCAAACGATGGCCAGTGCGCCTAACGGCAAGCGTCGCCAGGACATCCTCACGAACACCGACCGCGTCCGAATGATATGCGAAGCACGGATGGTCGCGGACGCCCAAGGCCGGCGCGAGGTCGATCACGAGATACTACCGGAAAATGGCGTGTCTGCACCTGAAGCCGCGACACTGCTGGAGGCGAGCCGGTATCTCTATTCGGGTGTTTGGGGCGAGTTCTGCAGAGCCATGGGCATCGACGAAATGCCTGTGCTGGAGACTTGCCGCGTATTTGCCAATTTCCGTGGCGTCATCATGGCCACGGATGGCCTTCCCGAAACCGTCGAGAAACGTCAATACCCAGGCTCTTCTGGCGCCGAGCCGTTTCCCCGCTTCAAGGGCAATGGTGGTATCGATCACACGGGTACGCGCTCTTCCACGGAGCCGAATGAGGCCAACGCTGTTGTCAAGGCTTTCTGGCCTTTCGTGCGAAGAAGCACGCCAGATGCCGATCGCAAGGAATTCGTCGCGTGCAGCGTCATGAGCTGGCGGGCGCTGTATGTGACGGCATTGAATTGCCCGACATCGTTCGAATGGCGAGAGGAAGCGCGCAGCCCTGACACAGAGATACCTGCAGGTCATCTGCCGGGCGCCACAAAATCGGGAGCGTCCGATGCGGAACTCACCGAGCCGATCCACTATCTGCTAATCACCAAGGGCGAGCCGCATAGGCGTCAAATCGGCAGAATTGCCGAGCGCATCAATGCGATGGGCACTATGCGGCTCATCGCCCTGCGCGACTACAACATCATTCGCGATGCGAGCACCCAGATCCAGCTGCGCGGCCAGGAGTTGGACGGCATGATGCGCAAGTGGAGCACGGGACGAGCGGAAATCCGGCGCAAATATACTGAGCTGACGAACGAAAAGAGTGACGACGAAAGGAGCAGACTGAAGGACTTGGAGGACGCGGAGATCCAAGTGCTTGCAGACGCTGTCGAAGCGGAGCTGATCGATTTGAGTGCTGCCTTGGACAAGGTCGGGAAGAAGGCTGTGCATGGTCTGCATTTCCGCATCAACAGGTCCCGCTATTACGTGTGTGAGTTCGAGAGCCTTCTGGGGTCTCTCAAGATTGGCAACATCGACACGTGGGTGTCCTACGATCAGTTCGTCACGCGCGGGCTGAAGCCCGCGTTCGAATTCATCGACGGTGTAGGGGTTCGGTTGCTGGGCTTGCGGGATCGACTGCAATCGGTGCTCGAAGGTATCGAGACGAGCGCATTGGTCAGGCAGACTTCCGCGACACGCGATAACACCGCGCAGTTGAAGGCCATTGCCAGGGCCTTCACCAAGCTCCGAAGGATTGGTATCGCGGTGGCGTTTGTAGGCGCGCTCGTGTCGCTGTTCGGGTACCGCGGAGCCTTGCTGCCGCTCTTGAACTGGCTACTGGGGCGTTGACACGCTTGGGAGGCACGCCCGGTCCAAGGAGAGAAGGCTCGGGGGCCTAGGGGGCTAGGATCCGAGACTTGGGTTGGACCGGGCGCGAGTGCCGAACGCGGCCGAGTATAGGGGCCAATGCGGCACTGCGGCGGTCGCTCCATGGCAAACTAGAGCGAGATCGTTCCTGGATGGAAGCGCTGGGGCTTCCATCCAGGAACGTGAATCTCGCTCTAAGAGTCAATAAGTAGAGCCGGATTCACGCTTCAGCCCCGCGTTGCATTCGAGGGCAGGTGATTTAATCTGAAGCGATCCTGCTCTGGAGCAACTACAGCTGGCTAATGATGGCGTCGATCGCGGTGAGGTGGTCGAACTTGAAACTACCCAGATCCAGACTGTCGAGATTGTGGCCGACCATGTCGGTGTGATCGCAAGGCCAGAACGGCTCCTGCAATTCGCCGTATCGAGCCGAGTCCAATGCCACCAACCCGTCGTTCACCTGCCCCGTGACCGCGTGTATGTAGTGGTGCGTTGCCGCAAGGGCCACGCATGTCGGCAGCAGATTCAAGCGCCCCGAGGCGAAGTAGGAACGATAGCGGATGTGCGCATGAGTCCCGGTCACGTCCGGCACCTTCGACGCATTGTCCGTGGTCAGGTTCGCGAGCGCGCCGGTGGGGATGCCCAGCCTGCCGATCGCCTCACTGATCGCATCGTACGTGAGACGGCGCGGGTCATCCGGCCTGGGACCGGCCAGCAGGTCCGCCACGGGACTTCCGCGATGCGGGGTTGACAATGTGGTCAGCGATGCGATGCGTCCCGGAGCGGAAAGTCCATGACGGTTGCGAGCGATCAGGGTGCGGCAGTCCCCCATCGAATGGGCGATGACATGGACCGGACCTTCCGGGAATTTCTGCTGAATTGCGTCCGCGAGCAGAGGTGCCCGCTCTTCGCTGGACGCGAGTGGCGGCACCATGGGAAACAGCGTCGCATGCCTGCCCTCGAGATGGGCCTCGAGTCCGCGGAAATAATCCTTTCCGAGAATACGCTGCGGGACCAGAAAGCCGCTCGCAAACACGAGATTCATGATCGGTCCTCCTCGGTGCAATACGTGACTCGGAGCGTGTCGACAGCCCGTAGGCGCAATAGGCCCACTTGGGCCGTATTGCGCCAGAAACACCCGCGATCTCAGCACGGCAACACGGCCGTCGTGGAGCGGCGCAATACGCGAAGACGCTATTGCGCCCTACGGCTCTTCTGCCGCTTTCCGAATCTGGCACATCACGAAAACCGCCCTCCCTTCGGCCTTCGGGGCACACCGGCGGTGGAGTGACGTTCCATCTGTTGGCGTGCTGACGCAAACCTGCGTGGGCCCGGACCCACCTATGCCTTGGCCGGGCGCAGCGGGCCGGTCTCGACGCCGTCGCTGTCGGTGGGCTCGGGGCCGGGGTCGTCGGGGGCACGCGGGGGCACGAAAATCTGCGGCTCGACGGGCTTGCGCGAGCGCGGCGGGGACGCCTGCGTCCGCTTCACGGCCGTGGGCTTGGGATCTGCGGTCTTGGGCGCGGCGATCGCCGAAGCACTGGACGCAGCGACGGCTCTCTGCGCGGCCAGCCTAATGCGCTCTTTCAAGTCGGCCTCGTCAGGCGTCTCGGCTTGCGGCAGCCGATCCGCGCTGGCCGCGGCAATGCCGTCCGTGGTGACGCGGGCGGCGACGGACGACGGCTCGACGGTTTTGGGTGCGGGCGCGGCAGCGGCGGGCGCAGGCTTGGATAAAGGTGCAGGCGTGATCGTGACTGCGACCGCGCTGCCGGCGGGCGCAACGGCCGGCTGATCGATGGTCTCGGCCGTCTGCGTGGGCGGATAGGCCGCCACCGGCTTGGCCGCTCCCGCATGCGCCAGCGCCGGGTCGGCACCGGCCCCCAGGCCCACCAGAGCCTCGACCTTGGCGGCCAGCAGCGCGCCGGCGGGTTGGTCGATTGCCTCCACCGGCACGCGCCAGCGGAAGGCGTCGAGCGCGCCCGTCACCGGCGAAACGGGTGCCCATCGGTCCGTGACTACACCATCGGCCGTCCAGGCGGGGTCGCGCGGAGCATTGACGGCACGGGCCAGCCATTCGCGCACGCGACCCGTGTGCCCGTGCTGCTCGCCCTCGATGCGCGCCATCAGCGTGGCGACGCGCTGCGTGAGGCGACCTTCCAGCAGCGGCTCCAGCGCCGAGCGCGCCTCGTCCCACTCGCGCGCCTCGATGGCGGTGATGGCGAGCGCGATGGGCCCCTCGCTGTCGTGCGGCGTCAGGCGTGCGAGATGGCGCATGCGGTTGAGCCGGTCGCGCGGGCTGTCGCCGGGGCGGGCGTAGGCGTAGGCGGCGGCGAGATCGGGATGCGGCGAGAGCCGCCAGGTCTTGAGCAGCACGCGCGCGGCGCGCGGCGTGTTGCCCTGCGCGGCCAGGATGCGGCCGGCGATGGCTGCGGCCGGCACCAGGTCGGGCGCCAGGCGATGCGCCTCGCGGGCCAACTCCAGCGCCTTGTCGGCCGCCGCATCCTCGGCCCGTTGCGCCTGGGCGGTGAGCAGCACGGCGCGCCGGCGGCTGGCCACGGTCTTGTCGACCAGGTTGTTGCGCTGCCCGATCGCGAGAGTGTCGAGCGCGCCCTGCCAGTCCTCCGCCCGGCACTGCAGATCGAACAGCGCTTCCACAGGCCAGCCGAGCTTCGGGTTGAGCTTGAGCGCCCGCTCGGCGAACTGGCGCGCGACTTCCCGCTCGCCTTCGCGCTGGGCCTCGAGGAAGAGCCCGCGTAGGCCCAGCTGCTCCGTATCCGGAGACGACAGCATAGCCTCGAAGATGCGCCGGGAGGTCGCCCGGTCGCCGATGAGCTGCGCCGTCTGCGCGCGCAGAAGATGCGTGAGCGGCTCGTTGGGCAACGCCTTGCGCGCCTGGCCGGCGTGGCGCAGCGCGAGCGAGCCGTCGCCGGCGCCGATGGCGATCATGCCGCTGGAGAGCGCATCGAGCCCGCGCGCGTGCCGCCGCCGGTTGAGGAATTGGCCGACCGCAGCCGGACTCGACCATATCCAGCGCAGGGCCGACCACACCAGCATGGCGACGCCCATCACGACCATGAGGATGACGAAGGCCCGGAAAACGCTGGTCTCGGCCTCGTATCCCTGCCACTCGACGAGGATCGTGCCGGGCCGATCGGCGAGCCAATGCAGGCCGGTGGCAATGCCGAGAATGACGACGAGAAAGGCAACGATGCGCGTCATCGCTTGCCTTCCGGCGCGGCGGACTTCGGCGCGGACTGGGGCCCGCCGAGCGACGCCTTCAGCTGGGCTTCCACCTCGGCCATGGCCTGCTCGACGGCCTGGCGCGCTTCCACCTTCTTGACCCAATCCTCGCCCGCCAGCGCGGCCTTGGGCGGCAGCTTCTTGGCATTGTCCAGCACCTCGGCGAGACGGCCATCCTTCACCGCCGCCTCCATGCGCCCGATGATGGCCTCCAGGCTCGCGTCATCGGCCGCATGGCCGGCCTTGCGCACGCGCACGATCGAACGCGCGCCCGACAGCAGCCGGTCCATCAGCGTGGCGTCCGCCGGCTCGGCCTCGGCATCCAGCATGGCGTTGGCCACCTTGCGGAAGGATTTGGCCAGCTCCTGCGGAGCGGCTGCGCCCTCGTTCATGTAGCGCTCCAGGGCCGTGAAGTTCAGCGTGAAGCCGCCCAGCTTCTTGGCGCGCGCCAGCTCCTCGGCGTAGCGCTCGCCGCGATCGATGGCGCGCTTCAGGTTGGCAAGCTCGAGGGCGACCAGCATCTGCGTGGCGTTGGCGGCGGCGCTGGCCGTGCGGTCGGCCTCGCTCTTGAGGAATGTCTGCACGTCGCGCTCCAGCGACGCAAGCCCGGCGGAGAGCGACGCCAGATCGGCGACCTTGGCGGCCCCCTTGAGCCGTTCCTCGACCTCACCCTTGAGCGTGTCGAGCCGCTGGGCCAGACGGCCCGCATCGGTCCGCAGCGCCGACAGCTCGCCCTCGAAACGGGCGCTGCCGGAGCGGGCAAGCTCGTTGGCGTTGCGCGCGATTCTTTCCAGCTCGACGAGCTTGCCCGACAGCATCGCACCTTGCGGCGACTGGCCGGTCGGATCGGCCGTCGCCACGGCTGCCAACGCCTCCTCCAGCTTGGCGAGCCGGCCCATCAGCTCAGGGGGAAACTCGGGCGTGCTGCCCACTTTGCTGTCGAGGGCCTTGGTCTCGCGGGCGAGCCGGGCTTGCATCTCGCCGAGCGCGCCGATCGAGCGCCCCATCTCCTCGACCCGGGCGCGCAAGCCGGCGCCGGGGCGGGTGCCGAGCGCACCCTCGAGCTCCGCGACTCGCCGCGTAAGGGCGTCGACCTCCGGCGATTGCGCCGGCGGCCGGTCCGTCGTCATCAGCTGCCCGAGGATCAGCACGACGATGGCACCCAAGGCGCCGGACGCCAGATGCGAAAGCCATGGGGTCGAGGTCGTGCGCGCACCCAGCGACGCCAGTCCGCCCGCGACCCTGGCTCCGCCCTGCGCCTGGGGACGGCTGGGACCGGCGCTTTTCGCCTGAGGCTCGGCAGGCTTGCCCTCTGGCTTGCCCTGGGCCTTGGCCTCCGCCGTCGAAGCCGAAGTTGCCGCTGAAGCCGCAGCCGGCGGCTTGTCCCTGCCGGCGACCTCGGAAGCCGTCAGATCGATGGTTGCATAGGTCCGCCTGGCGCCCGGCGCATCACCGGGCCGGGGGGTACCCTTGCCGGCTTCTTCCTTGTTGTTGGCCATGGGCTTGGTCCTGGAGTTTCAGGCAAGAGGTTGGCCGCTTCGCCTTAACGAAGTTGCACCCCTGCTCGATTTTTCCGTGCCCCAGCCCGTTCAGCCGTCCGATCTTGCAGCGGCCGCATCAATCAGGGCAAGCACTTCTTCCAGCCTGGGCGCTTCCGCGATCTCCGTGCGGACGGGACCCAGCGTCTGCAGCCGCCGCGCTACGGCCTCGGAGAGGCAGAAATGGATCAGCCGCCGGGCCACCGAGGTAAGCCCGTGCTTGCGCATCAGCGAGGCATATATTGTCGCAGTACGTGGCGACATCAGGATGACGCCCTCGATCTCGCCCATGGCCAGCTGCTCGACGGTGTCGTCGGCAAGCGCGGTGGCGGCCCGCATGCGGTAGACCACGGGTTGCAGCACCCGGAACCCATGCGACTCCAGCTCGCCGGCAAGATCGCCGGCCAGCGTGTCCCCGGCCAGATGCAGCAACAGGCCGGCAGACGGCTCCGCCACCGACACGATGTGCGCGACCAGCTCCTGCGCCGTGCCCGCGCCCGTCACCACCGTCTCAAAGCCCAGCGCGCGGCCCTCGTTGGCCGTGGCGCGCCCGACGGCGAACAGCGGCAGCTTGCGCATCATGCCGCGCAGTGGATGCGATTTCAGCGCACCGAGCGCGTAGCGGCTGGTTGCGATCACCGCCTGCACGCCGTCGAGGTCGAACTCGTCGCCATCCTCGAACGACACGCTCAACAGTGGCTCCACCGTCACCTCGTGCCCATGCTCCTCCAGCGCCGCTCTGAGCTTGAGCGCGTCGGGCTCCGGGCGGGTGACGAGGAGGCGCATCAGCTGAGCGCACGGAAAAAATCCGGCCCCGCCTTGGCCAGCAGCTCGGCGGCGGCGTCCTCGGCCATCGCAATGCCAGCCTCTGGGCGGCCTTCGCGGCGGGTGGCGTGGCACTGGCGTCCGTCGGGCGTGAGGATCATGCCGCGGAAGACGAGGCGGTCGGGCGAGGCAAGCTCGGCGAGCCCGGCGATGGGCGTGCGGCACGAGCCGTCGAGCTTCGCCAGGAACGCGCGCTCGACAGTGACCGCCAAGGCCGTCGGCTGATGATTGATGGGGGCGAGCAGCTGGGCGGTGGCGTCACCATCGACCCGGATCTCGATGCCGATGGCGCCCTGCGCCACGGCCGGCAGCATCTCCTGCGTCGGCACGGGCGCCGTGATGCGGTCCTCCAGGCCGAGGCGCACCAGGCCCGCGCACGCCAGCAGCGTTGCGTCTGCCGCGCCCTCCTGCAGCTTGCGCAGGCGGGTGTCGATGTTGCCGCGCAGTGGCACCACGCGCAGATCTGGCCGCGCCCGCAGCACCTGCGCCTGCCGCCGCAGCGACGACGTGCCGACGACCGCGCCGGCGGGCAACTGAGCCAGGCTCGCCGCCTTGGCACTGATGAAGGCGTCGCGCACGTCCGCGCGCGGCAGATAGCAGGCAACCGCGAGGCCGTCCGGCAGCACCGTCGGCATGTCCTTCATGGAATGCACGGCGAGGTCGATCTCGCCCGCCAGCAGCCCCTCCTCGATCTCCTTGGTGAATAGGCCCTTGCCGCCGGACTCGCTGAGCGGCCGATCCTGGATGCGGTCGCCGGATGTCCTAATGGCGCGCACCTCGAGCTCGTGCCGGCCGACGCCGTGCGCCGCCTCCAGGCGCTCGCGCACCTCGCGCGCCTGCGCCAGCGCCAGCGGCGATCCGCGTGTGCCGATACGGATTTTCACTCGCCGACTTTCATTGCTTGCACCCGCCGCTCCTCCGATGTTACGCGGTGCCGCACATCACCAGCCCGTTTATGCCCCCGAGCGCGCTCAGGTGCAAACGAGGCCCCAACGAAGCCCGATGGTAACGATCCCACAGACGCGCGACACGCTGGTGCTCGGCATCGAGACGAGCTGCGACGAGACCGCGGCCGCCGTCGTCGCGCGCGCCACCGATGGCCGTGGCCGCATTCTTTCCAACGTGGTGCGGGCGCAGTGGGAGCAGCACCGCCGCTACGGCGGCATCGTGCCGGAGATCGCAGCGCGCGCCCACGTGGAGTGCCTCGACGAGATCATCGGCCAGGCCCTGCGCGAGGCCGGCATCGACTTGGCCCGCCTAGACGCGGTGGCCGTAACGGCCGGTCCCGGCCTGATCGGCGGCCTGCTGGTCGGCGTCACGACGGCGAAGGCGATCGCGCTCGTGCGCGGTCTCGCACTGGTGGCGGTCAATCATCTGGAGGCGCACGCGCTCACCGTGGGCCTCACCGAGGGGTTGCTGCCGCCGTACCTGCTCCTGCTGGTCTCGGGCGGCCACACGCAGCTTCTGATCGTGCACGATGTCGGCCGCTACCAGCGGCTCGGCACCACCATCGACGACGCGCTGGGCGAAGCCTTCGACAAAACCGCGAAGCTCCTGGGCCTCGGGCTTCCGGGCGGGCCGGCGGTGGAGCAGGCTGCCTTGCGCGGCCTGGCCGGGCGCTTCGCGCTGCCACGCCCCATGCTGGGGCGGGCGGAGCCGCATTTCTCCTTCGCCGGCCTCAAGACCGCCGTCCGCCACCAGGCGCAATCCCTCGTCCCGCTGCGCGAGCAGGATGTTGCGGACCTGTGCGCGGCCTTCGAGACAGCCGCCGCGGAGAGCGTATCGGACCGCGTGCGCCGCGCCATGGAGATCGCGGACGCCCAGCTCGACACTCATTGGGAGAAACATCTCGTGGTGGGCGGGGGCGTCGCCGCCAACCGGCGCTTGCGCGAGTCGCTCGCCACCGTCGCCGCCAGCGCGGGCTACGAGCTGCACGTGCCGCCGCCGGCCCTGTGCACGGACAACGCCGCCATGGTGGCTTGGGCGGGCGCCGAGCGGCTGGCGCGCGGCTGGACCGATGGCCTCGACATCGCCGCGCGCGCCCGTTGGCCCCTCGATCCGGACGCCACGCCGGCACTGGGCTTCGGCCGCCTCGGTGCCAAAGCGTAGGTTGCGTCAAGCATCAGCGCTGACGCAACGCAAGCCAGCAAGTGAATGCGGAAATGGAGATTGCCTGGCATCTGCGCGGCAGGTGTCAGTGGAGGGAAGGAAAGGAGCGGGGCGTCTTGCCGACGGACCGTTCATTTGTA
>JRHI01001822.1_pt1 | contig 16459 bp, 13 predicted proteins | sample 215371 | NCBI WGS metagenome assembly JRHI01 (sample SAMN02929681, study PRJNA255918) | sediment metagenome | biome: cave system; feature: Ice Cave; material: Sediment; isolation source: sediment from deep within a dark volcanic ice cave with no known source of... ...
GACCGGCGGTTTTGTTACGCGCGTGTTTCGTCAAGAACATCAGATCGAGCTCCAGGATAAATTAGGAGGATCGCCGCGCGGTTTTCGCGGCGCGTTGCCTAAAGAAGGGCGTTTGCCGCATGACCATGCACGGAGCGGCGGATTTGACAAGCCCCGGCGCCAATCTTATCTGTCGATCAGGTCTCCGTGGATGATTTTTCCGGCTTGCGCGGCCGCCATTGCCGGCGGCCCCGCCGAGTATCCCGCGCCTCTCGCGCTGGCGCATGAACTGTTGTCGAGCCGGATGGGCGATCTCCGCCGGACCATCTGCTTTTTCCGGGCGGCCGGAGACCTGGGATTTCCAGTCAGGAACGCGAGTATTTGGTGCCCCTGAAATTTTGGAATGCTATGTCACTGTCCGGCGGTCCGCCGCCGCGCGGGAATTCGAGCCCGGACCGCGCGAAGCGATTTAGCGAAAGCTAAACAGAAAAGCTAGGGGCTAAAGCCGATGGCCGGAAATTGCTCCGGCCGGTTTCCAGAAAGGCCGTTGCAAAATGTTGGGCTCGTTAGCGATAAAGATTTTTGGGTCCTCGAACGATCGCCGGCTCAAGGGATACCGGCCGAGAGTCGCGGCGATTAACGCGCTTGAGCCCGAAATGCTGAAGTTAAGCGATGCGGATCTACGGGCTAGAACCGAGCAGTTTCGCGCCAACCTTGTCGAGGGCAAGACGCTTGACGATCTGCTCGTGCCGGCGTTCGCGACGGTGCGCGAAGCGGCGCGCCGCGTCCTCGGGCAACGGCATTTCGATGTTCAGCTCGTCGGCGGGATGGTGCTGCATGAGGGCGCGATCGCCGAGATGCGCACCGGCGAAGGCAAGACCCTTGTCGCGACGCTCGCATGCTATCTCAACGCGCTCGCCGGCAAGGGCGTCCATGTCGTCACCGTCAACGATTATCTCGCCCGCCGCGACCGCGACTGGATGGGCAACATTTATCATTTCCTCGGCCTTTCGACCGGGGTCATCGTGCATGGCCTCGATGACGACGAACGCCGCCGTGCCTATGCCGCCGACATCACCTATGGCACCAACAATGAGTTCGGCTTCGACTATCTCCGCGACAATATGAAATACGAGCTCGACCAGATGACTCAGCGCGGCCATCACTATGCGATCGTCGACGAAGTCGATTCAATTCTCGTCGACGAGGCCCGGACGCCGTTGATCATTTCGGGGGCTTCCGACGACAGGTCAGATCTCTATATCGCGATCGACAAAGTCCTCCCGAGCCTCACCGAGGAGGATATCGAACTCGACGAAAAGCAGCGCACGACGAATCTGACCGAGGCCGGCAATGAACATATGGAGCAATTGCTGGGCGAGGCCGGGGTGCTCACCGAAGGCTCGCTCTACGAGGCGGCTAATGTCACCATCGTGCATCACGTCAACCAGGCCTTGCGGGCGCATAAATTGTTCAAGCTCGATAAGGATTACATCGTGCGCAAGGGCGAAGTCGTCATTATCGACGAGTTCACTGGCCGAATGATGCCGGGCCGCCGTTACTCGGAAGGGCTACATCAGGCCCTCGAAGCCAAGGAGCATGTCACGATCCAGCCCGAGAACGTGACGCTCGCCTCAATCACCTTCCAGAATTATTTCCGCCTCTACGGCAAACTCGCCGGGATGACCGGAACGGCGGCGACCGAGGCGGATGAATTCGCCGAAATCTATAAGCTCGAGGTCGTCGAGATACCGACCAACCAAGAGGTCAGGCGTCTCGACGAGGACGACGAAGTCTATCGCACCGCGGAAGAAAAATTGCGGGCGATCATCCGCGAGATCGAGGCCGCCAACGCGAAGTTCCAGCCGATGCTCGTCGGCACGACGTCGATAGAGAAGTCCGAGCAGCTTGCCGAGGCGATGAAGAAGCAAGGCTATAAGCAAATCGATTTTTTGCAGCCCGAAGCCTTGCAAAAACTCTATGCGGCGGCGCGGTCGGACAAGCCCTCGAAGCTTTTCGCGGTGCTGAACGCGCGCTTCCACGAACAAGAGGCCTATATCGTCGCCGAAGCGGGCGTGCCCGGCGCGATCACGATCGCGACCAACATGGCCGGGCGCGGCGTCGACATTCAGCTCGGCGGCAATGTCGAAATGCGGGTCGCGCAAGAATGCGCCGAACTGCCGCCGGGTCCCGAGCGAGAGGCAAAGGAATCCGGGATCCGGGCCGAGGTCGAAACCTTCCGCGGGAAAACGATCGCAGCGGGCGGCCTCTACATCATCGGCACCGAACGCCATGAGAGCCGCCGCATCGACAATCAATTGCGCGGCCGTTCCGGGCGCCAAGGCGATCCGGGACGCTCGAAGTTCTTCTTGTCGCTGAAGGACGATCTGATGCGGATCTTCGGGTCCGACCGGATGGAATCGATGCTTGTCAAGCTCGGCCTCCAGGAGGACGAAGCGATTGTCCACCCCTGGATCAACAAGGCCTTAGAAAAAGCCCAGCAAAAAGTCGAAGCGCGCAATTTCGACATGCGCAAGAACGTTCTGAAATACGACAACGTGATGAACGATCAGCGCAAGGTCGTCTTCGAACAGCGCCGCGAGATGATGGCGCAAGAGTCGCTCGAAGACATGATTTCTGACATGCGCCAGGGCGTCGTCGACGATCTGATCGCCAAACATATTCCCCGCGACGCCTATCCCGAGACCTGGGACATCGAGGGTATGAAGCAATCAGTCCTGGCCTCGTTCAATCTCGCTCTTCCGCTGGCCGATTGGGCAAAGGAAGAAGGAATCACCGAGGAGGACATGCACGAGAGGCTGCGGAACGCGGCCAATGAGGCTTATGCCGCTCGTGTCGACAAGAACGGCGCGGAAGTTACCCGTTATGTCGAAAAACAGATCGTTCTGCAGGCGCTCGATCATCTGTGGCGCGAGCATCTCGTGACCCTCGATCATCTGCGTCAGGTTGTCGGCTGGCGCGGCATGGCCCAGCGCGATCCGCTGAACGAATACAAATCCGAGGCCTTCGAGCTGTTCGGCGAACTCATAACCCATCTGCGGGAAATGACGACGGCGCAGTTGAACCGCGTCGAGGTCGCCTTCGAGCCGCCGCCGCCGCTGGAGGCGCTGGAGGTTTCCCACGCCGATGCATCGGCTTATCCGGACCGCGCGATCAACGCCGCGTTTGGCCCGGCGAGCGCCGCCCCCGCCCTATCCCGCACTCCGAAGCCGGTTTTCGGCGCGTCCGGGGCGGATGCCGCCGATACGCTTGTCCGCGAGCCGGCGGAGGACCGGGCGATCTATCGCAAGGTCGGGCGCAACCAGCCTTGTCCCTGCGGCTCGGGCAAAAAATATAAGCATTGCCACGGCGCGATCGCTTAACTCTGCTTCAGGTCAGTTAGTGACACGATCCAAGATGTACCTATGAACAAAACTCATTTCATCTGGTAATAAATAGCCTAATTTACGTGTCTGAATATAACGTTGACCATTCTGCGGGATGTGCCGCTCGGTATCGCAACCTCGCAAATAAATTTCGCCGAGCCCCATAATGAAAGCTGCTACGTCGGTTGTACGTTCCATTTCGATCGTGTGAGTTGCTTTGAGCGACTGAATTCGGTGCGTATCCAAATATAAATGCGCCATTTCGTGTGCCACGACAGCTCCCATCAACTCCTTGGCTAAAAAGGTTTGATTCAAATACATCGATACGGTGTAAAGTACCGGAAGCCGGTCGTTGATTTTAAACCGTTTAGGTCCATCTGGATGAAATTTATCGCGAATTGTGTACGTGCCGTCAGGTTCAACTGCTGACAATTCGTGCCCGTGTCCGAACTTTATCTTCGTTGTATCGAACTTCCAGCTCAGTTCAACTTTTCCAGGTACAACTTTTCCAGCCACCTTCAAATCTTGATGTAGGTACACAGCAATGGAGTTGAACGGTAGCCTGAAACGCTTTACCAGGAATTGAACTCGGTCCTGGACAATAGGCAGACTATCAAACTTATCTGGGGAAAGTACAAAGGGCTCTCCGCTCGGGACAAATGGACATCGCTGCAATAACATATCTGCTTGTCTCCAGAGCCAATCTCTATTCGCAATATCGGGAAACATGGGCGCCTCTAGCCGATCTACCGCTGTGAAATGACAATCATCTCTGATTTCTTCAAAAAAACAAGTGATTCTGCACAATGGCGGCGATCTCGGCACCCGCTGCGCGCCGCGCATCGGCGCGAGCACGCTACTCCATCGCCGCCGCCTTCAAAATGCAGACCATCGTCGCCGAGGCCGGTTCTTGCGACACATTGCGGATCGTATGCGGTCGATCGGAGCGATAGCGCAATGTCTCGCCGGCCTTGGCCCGCACGGTCGCGCTGCCCACTTCGACCTCGAGCTCCCCGTCGCGCACCGATAGGCTTTCCACGGAACCGCGCTGATGCGCCTCCGATTCCAGCACGCCGCCGGGATCGGCCGAGAAATCATACCATTGCAGCCATTCGACCGTCTTGATCCAGCCGATGATGGCGAGCCTGCACTTGCCATCGCCGGAAACCAGGATCGGGGTGTCGCCGCGCGAAGATTTTTCAAGAAAGGGCTCGTCGTCGGCCGCCCGCAGCACCCGCTCGATCGAGACATCGAGTGCCTGCGAGAGGCGCCAGATCGTGGCGAGTGTCGGATTGGTCTCGTTGCGCTCGATCTGGCTGATGATCGATTTCGCGACGCCGGATTGTCCGGACAGTTCCGACAGCGAAAGATTGTAGGCCTTGCGCAGCCGCTGTACCGTCTTGCCAAGCTGGTTCGACAAGGCAGCCGCGCCGGTATCCAGCGTCTTGACCTTGTCACGCCCTTCGACACCCATGGATCCGGCTCGCCGATTTGACTTCGCGTTTAAGAAAATAGCCAATTTTGCGCAAGATATCGAACAATTGTTGCGCCCGCCTTGGGCGAGGCGCCGCCCAACCCAAGGAGTCCGCGCGGGGCCGCGGCGCTCGTTAGGGCCTCAGTCATTCTAAAGTCATACGAATCTGGTTTCGCTTGGAGCAGCCTCAGGAAGTTAGCCCAAGTAATGCCGGTGAACCAAGAGCCAGAACCAGAGCCTGCCATTTACCGCGCCCTCTTCCTTTCCGATGTCCACCTCGGCACGCGCGGCTGCCAAGCCGGGCTTTTGTTGGATTTCCTGAAATATAACGACGCCGCGACGATCTACCTCGTCGGCGACATGATCGACGGATGGCAGCTGAAGAACGGATGGTACTGGCCACAAGCGCATAACGATGTCGTGCAAAAGCTGCTGCGCAAGGTGCGCAAGGGCGTCCGCGTGATTTATGTGCCGGGCAATCATGACGAGTTCGCGCGCGCCTATATCGGGTCGGTTTTCGGCGGCATCGAAGTCGCCGATCATGCCTATCACATGACGGCCGATAAAAAGCGTCTGCTTATTGTCCATGGCGACCAGTTCGACATCGTTGTGCAGCACGCCCGCTGGCTCGCCTTTCTCGGCGATTGGGCCTATACCGTCGCGTTGTGGGCGAACCTCTGGTTCAACAAAATCCGCCGCAGGCTCGGGTTTCCCTATTGGTCGCTCTCGGCATGGGCCAAACTCAAGGTGAAGAACGCGGTGAACTTCATCGGCGCGTTCGAGGTAGCGTTGGCCGAGGCGGCGAGGCGCCATCATGCCGACGGGGTTGTCTGCGGCCATATCCATCACGCCGCGATCCGCGACGTGGGCGGCATCACTTACGTTAACACCGGCGATTTCGTCGAATCGTGCACTGTCGTTGCCGAGCACGTCGACGGGAGGCTCGAGATTTTGCGCTGGCAGATGACCGCCGAAGAGCAGCGCCTCGCGGCACTCGGCGCCAATCAGGGAACCCAAACCGCCACGAGGGCGGCGGCGTGATGCGAATCCTGGTCGCGACGGATGCTTGGAAGCCGCAAGTCAATGGCGTGGTTCGCTCTCTCGAATCCATAGCTCACGCGCTGCGCGAATTCGGCGCCGAAATCGAATTTATGACGCCGCAGGGTTTCGCGACGATTCCGTTGCCGACCTACGCCGAAATCAGGCTCGCGCTGGCGAGCCCTGGGGCAGTATCGAGACGGATGGAGGGAGCTGCAATCGACCATATTCACATTGCGACCGAAGGCCCGGTGGGCTTTGCCGCGCGCCGCTATTGCTTGCGCGCGAAGCGTCCTTTCACGACGAGCTACCACACGAGGTTTCCGGAATATATCGCCGCCCGCACCAGGATACCGGAGGCCATCACCTATGCGCTGCTGCGCCGCTTCCATAATGCCGGTTCCGGCGTGATGGTATCCACCGCATCGATCGCCGGCGATCTTAACAAGCACGGATTTCATCGTTTGATGCATTGGTCGCGCGGCGTTGATCACAGCCAGTTCAGCCCGGCCAAGGCGGCGGCAATAAATCTGCCGCGGCCAATCTTTCTTTACGCCGGGCGCCTCGCGCCGGAAAAGAATGTCGAGGCCTTCCTGGCGCTGGACTTGCCGGGCTCGAAACTGGTCGCCGGCGATGGCCCCTCGGGGCGCGCGTTGCAGGCAAGCTATCCACAAGCGTATTTTCTCGGCACGCAGGGAAGCGACGCTCTCGCCGTTCATTATGCCTCGGCGGACGTTTTCGTGTTTCCGAGCCGCACCGATACATTCGGCATGGTGCTGCTCGAAGCACTCGCCAGCGGCTTGCCGGTGGCGGCGCTGCCGGTGCCGGGGCCGCTCGATGTCATCGGCGCGAGCGGCGCCGGCGTACTTGACATGGATTTGCGCGCCGCTTGTCTCGCAGCGCTTGAAATTCCGCGCGGCAAAGCAAGAGCGCACGCGCTTACCTTCACCTGGGCGAAAAGCGCGCGCCAGTTTCTCGACAATATTTTGCTCGCCAAATCCCCCTCGCCGTGCCGCTTGGCCGCGCGTCCCGGCCTTTTCGGCTGAGCTGCGGTGGGCCGCGCTCCCGCCCCAGATCCAGTTTAACCCGCGAAAGATCCACAATGACCTCGAGTGGGATAACGGCGGCTCGTTGCCGTCAGTCATCAGCGTAATTGCCTCTATCCAAAAAATGTGCTTTGCAAGCGTTGGAGCTATTCGCTCACGGTGGCCACAACGCTGGAAATGGGAGGGTCAAATGCATAAATTCATAATCTTTTGCGCCGCCGCTATGCTCGGCGCCGCAGTGTGCACCTCCACCGAAGCATCCGCTCGCGGCGGGCATCATGGCGGACACCACGGGGGCCATCATGGCGGACACCACGGGGGCCATCATGGCGGACACCGCGGGTTCCATCACGGCGGGCACCACCGGTTCCATCGCGGCGGGTACCACGGGTTCCGTCATGGCGGCTGGCACGGCGGCGGCTGGCATCATGGCGGCGGCTGGCACGGTGGGTGGCATGGCGGCCACGGATATGGCTGTGCGCGCCATTGGGTTCCAGGGCCCTATGGCGGGCACTGGGTAAGGCGCTGCTGGTGAGCGGTGACCTGACAAAAGCCGATTGACTTGCCAAGAGCGGCGATGTTGGCCTCCGCGTGCCGCCGCAAAAGACGATATGCGCGGACGTCCGGATGGTAAAATACGCTCGATCGGCGGCGAACGCCAGCGGGCGATGGTCGCCGACCCGACCATTCGCTGTTTGGCCTTTGGGGCGCGCTTCTCGAAGGCCTCGGTAGTGGGTCAGTTTGAGTTGCCATAATCTCTGCCTGCCTCGAATGCCTCAAGCATCTCCACAACATCCGTCATTTCCCAAAGCCTCTTGGTTACGCCCGCAGCCATTGCAGGCGTCACCTTAAGCGTCTGATGGATGCGGACGAAATTGTAATAGAGAAAATGAAGCGCCATCGCGTGAGCGTGGTTTTCCATCTTCTTTGAAAACGCATTCGTCAATCTTGTCATTCTCCTCGAATGCATCCTGACGTTTAGATTGTTCCGTTCTGCATAAGACGTGCTGACGTGCTTTAGATTAGGATGGCCTTGGATTGGCGTCTTGATGGCTCCGGTGCATTCGGCGGGGCTATAGCGCCGATCGCCTTCCAACGAGGGGCCATAGAGCTTAACGAGCATGGCGTAATCGACTTGGCCGCCAAACGCCGTGTCGATCGCGTCGAGATAGGCCTTGTGGCCGTCTGTTGTGATTTGCACTCTGTTTGCTAGGCGCGACGCCAAATCGTCTATGAATTCCATAGCGGCATTGCCATCGCGTCCGCCAACGTGCCAGCAGGGAACAATTTTCGTTTCTGCATCGGTCGCCATCCATAGCCACGCATCGCCAGCCTTGCCGGCTGCCTTCAATACGGGCTCGGCATTCTTTGCCTTTGCGCCGACAAAGCCCCAAACTTCATCAATTTGAAGCCGCTTACACGAAAGATTTTGAAACGTGCGGGCCTGGTACCATGCGGCGGCGGCGCCAGCATCGACCACGAGCTTTGTCACGGTCGTTTTGCTCGCGCCAGTCAGACGGGTCACGGACCGAAGGGAATTTCCTTCGCAGAGAAGGTGAAGGATGCGGGCGCGTTCGTCTCTGGTCAGCTTGTTCATACTGGCCATTATGCATGAGGCTTGACATTTGTCAAGGATAAATTTAGTCTGAGCTATAAATTTATAGTGGAGGCTAAACAGCTATGAATATGCCAGCCATTGCCCCTTTTTCCAATCCATTCCGTCCAGGAGCCGGACATCAGCCGCCCTATTTGGCGGGCAGAAAATATGAAGAGTCCGAATTCCGTCGGCTGCTTAAGCAGACCACGATCATGGAAAACGTCATATTGACCGGTCTTCGTGGGGTCGGGAAAACCGTTCTCCTTGAAAGCTTCAAGCCAGGCGCCATTCAAGAGGGATGGCTTTGGGTAGGGACTGATCTCTCAGAATCGGTAAGTATCAGCGAATCTCACGTTGTCACACGGCTTCTTACCGACCTTTCAATTGTTACGGGGAGTATTCCAGCCGGACAGGCCAAACAGACTGGAACCGGATTCACTGGCGTTACCAGAACAGAACCAATCATTCTAGATTTTGATCATTTATTCGGCGTATATTCACAAGCTCCGGGGCTGATTGCAGATAAGCTAAAGTCTGTATTTATTTACGTGGCGCCGTTTATAGCGGCCGCCGGTCGCAAAGGGGTCGTCTTTGCCTATGATGAAGCGCAGAACATGTCAGATCATGCGGCGGTGAACGAGTTTCCGCTCTCGCTATTGCTGGATGTGTTTCAATCTATCCAGAGACACAATATCCCATTTATGTTGCTTCTGGTCGGTCTACCAACTCTGTTTCCGAAGTTAGTCTCTGCGAGAACTTACACAGAACGAATGTTCCGCGTCCTATTCTTGAAACAACTAACAGACGAAGAGAGCAGAGATGCCATTACGAGACCGGTATCTAGTAACAACTGCCCTGTAGTATTCAGTAAGCAGGCAATTAATTTGATCGTGCAATATTCAGGTGGATATCCATATTTCATCCAATTCATGTGTCGCGAGGCGTATGATGTATGGCTGCAAAAGACCGCGGCAGGCGAACAGCCGAAAGTTCCTGTAAAAGAAATAATTCGAAAGCTAGATAATGATTTTTTCGCCGGCCGGTGGGCCAGGGTTACTGATCGACAACAACAATTGTTATACGTAATCGCCCAAGTCGAAACCGCTAATGATGAATTTACAATTCAGGACATTATGGAAAAATCAGATGCAGTGCTCGAAAAGTCTTTTGGTAGAAGCCGAATAAATCAGATGCTGGTCACTCTCGTAACCGCAGGATTGATTTACAAGGATAGACACGGCAAATATCTCTTCGCCGTACCTTTGATGGCTGATTTTATCAAGAGGACGATTGAGGATCGTCTCGTTTCCAGCGCTTAATAGCTGCCTTACTCGCAATCTCGCTCCGTCGATCGGCGGATAAAGATTCCGCGCGGACCTTTCCGCCTATCTTGCCCCCTTCCCGGCCATAAGCCACAGCAGCCGGGTCTTTACTCTGCTCCTCTGGGGTTGGCTCGCGGTCTTCGACCTGGCCGGTCGCAATATCGACCATGCGCTTTGCCCATTGGTTCAGGTCGCGTGGGCGTTTGGGATGCTTTTCGGCCATGGTGTATTATGTACGGTCCGGCGTCCATTTTCCAGAGGGAATTTCTTATGCCTTATTCAAACTGGCCCACTACCAAGGCCTCGGCGCCATGGACGGCCACCAAAATGTAAAGTATGATCGTCGGCCAAGCGGCAGTGATCAAGTCTGCTCAAGACTTCGCTATTTCGGAACCATGCTTCAATGGACGTGATGATTTTCTTGAAGTCGGCGCCAGCGGTGATCGGCATCGCGGGTTTGCTTACATACTTTATGATGCGCGCGCGAGAGCCGGTTTCCGATCTGGAACTCGTGAATATCGTGCAACGCGTTCGCAACATATTTTTGCTACTCGGGTGCGTGGCGTTAATCATGCTAAGCGTGTGGCTAATCCGTCGGCCTGCCCCTCCCGATCACGATACAGTCTCGCCGCTGGCGTATCGCGCATCGAATGTGCGCTTAATTGCCGCTCGCTGCGATCCCGTCCAGTGTCGCGCACGCCACCCACCTGTCGAGATATTGGATGAGGTACTGGCAAAGTTTGGGGAATTATGCACTTGACAAGTTACGCCAGATTGGCCTCCTCCTTACCAGATGAGAATGTTGCTTCTTATGTTGTCGCTTGTCCTTTTGACCGCCTGCGAACGGGATGATCCCATGCAGCGCATTAAGGAGCGTTGCGAACGGGAATTTAGCACGCAAGGCCAACGTGCGGTCGATAACTGCATCCGCTGGTCTGTCGCGCCGCCGTTATCACGATAGCGACGCAGCCGCCGTGAGCGCCGCGACCTTCGCAGCATTGTCCTGCCGCTTCTGTTCGCGGCCGCCGAATCTATGGACGCGATCTCCAAAATTTTAACGCGGGCGATGGTCCCTTCCAGAGTTTTCCCGCCCATGCGGCCGAATTTTTGCCAGCGGCCGCATTGCACCCGTGCGACGCCTAGGTCTTGCAAAATTACCGTATCGCGGTGATACGGTTAGCGCTATTCCGATTTGGCGGAAGGAGTGGGATTCGAACCCACGGTGGACTTGCGCCCACGGCGGTTTTCAAGACCGCTGCCTTAAGCCGCTCGGCCATCCTTCCGCGAAGAGACAAGACTTATATCCAGATAAGCGGCGCCAAGAGGCAATAGCCTTATTGCCCTGATCCCGCCGCAACGTCCAGGCGAAAACGATATCTCCAGCTTGGCGATCTTGCTCTCGAGCGCCTGTCCGTCAAAAGGATCCATATGATCGGCAACGGATCGCTGAAAATCAAAGAGTCGAAGCCTCGATCGGGATCTTGAAATAACGCCGGCCGTTCGACTCGGGCGGCGGCAGTTCACCCGCGCGCATATTGACCTGCAGCGACGGCAGAAAAAGCCGCGGCATGTCGAGCGTTGCATCGCGCGCGGTACGCCGCGCGACGAACGCGTCTTCGGTGACGCCGTCATGGACATGGACGTTTTGCGCCCGTTCTTCGGCGACAGTCGTCTCGAAGGCGAGGGCGCGCCCGCCAGGGGGATAGTCGTGGCACATGAATAGCCGGGTTTGCGGCGGCAATTCCAGAAGCCGCCGGATGGAACGATAAAGCGCCCGCGCATCGCCGCCAGGGAAATCGCATCGCGCCGTCCCAACGTCGGGCATAAAGAGCGTGTCCCCGGCGAACACCGCGTCTTCCACCATGTAGCTCATGTCGGCCGGCGTATGCCCCGGTGTATAGAGCGTCTTCACATCGAGGGCGCCGATGCGAAAAATCTCGCCGTCCTCGAACAGATGGTCGAAACCGGCGCCGGGCGGGATTTCCGGCTTGTCGTGGAACAAATTGCCCAAAATCTCTTGCACCTGCCGGACATTCGAACCAATCCCGAGCACGCCGCCAAGCTTTTTCTTCAAATAGCCTGCCGCCGAAAGATGGTCGGCATGGACGTGCGTCTCCAGTATCCATTCGACCCGCAGCCCTTCGTCTTGAATCGCATTGGCGATGGCATCGGCGGAGTGCGTCTCTATCCGTCCCGCGGCGGGATCATAGTCGAGCACCGGATCGACGATCGCAGCGGCCTGCGCCGGAGGATCTATAACAATGTAGCTAAAGGTTTCGGTCTTCTTTTCGAAGAACGGAATAATCCGCGCGCTCATGGCTTGCTCCGCTTCGACGGCGTGGAGGGACATCTATTACTTCTCGATCAAATATCAATTCACGTCACAAAAGGAATGCCGGCTACGGGGCATGAGCGTTGGGGTTACCGCCGGTGCGCAAACCGCGCCGAAGTTTTCGCGGGCGTCGCGGGCTATCCCGGCTATCGGTTGAAAATTCTCTATTTGCTGTCTTCAAGCCCGCCAATATGTTTTTGGCTGTAGAGTTGGACGCCGACTTGTTTGACGAGCTCCAATTGCGTTTCCAAAAAATCGATGTGCTTTTCTTCATCGATGAGCAGCTCGTCATAGAGCTCCTTGGAGACAAGGTCGTGAGCGGAAACGCAATATTCCGCCGCCTCGGTGTAGAGCGCTCGCGCGGAAATCTCGGTGTCGAGGTCACAGCGTAGAATTTCCTCCACCGTTTGTCCGATCCGCAGCGGGTCGAGGACTTGGAGGTTAGGGAATCCATCCAGAAAAAGAATACGAGCGGTTAAGCGATCGGCATGGTGCATTTCCTCGATCGACTCTTCGCGCCATTTCTTCGCCAGATCTTTATAGCCCCAATTATCGAAGATGCGATAATGAAGCCAATATTGATTGATAGCTGTCAGTTCGCTGCGCAGGCTGCGATTGAGATATTCGAGGACTCTGTCGTCGCCCCTCATTGTTCCAAGCTCCGTAACGCGTGGCGCTCATGCCGTCGAAGCCGCGACGACGGCCGCACGGCAACGCCGCCATCCTTCCTATAGACGGAACTCCATATAGACGGATAAACCGCGCCCGGAAAGTGGCCGCATGGGGCGGCATGGGAAACGGAGAGACGGCTCGATCCCGTGGCGCGAAGACGCGAATGGCCTACAGAGGACACAGCGCGGCGGCATCCATCTCGCAAGTCTCGCGGGACGAGCCGCAGGTCGCCGTCCCGGCGTTGGCCTCGTTGATGATCGTCCGGACGGTGGCGATGCAACGTCCGCAATTTAGCCGGCAGCCGAGATGTTCGTAGACCGCGAAGGGCGTGCGTGGGCATGCCCCGCTGGCCAGGGTCGCTCTTATTTCAGAGTCGGTAACGACATTGCAGGAACAAACGATCATCGAGGCACCAAGCMTSRAGCCAAGGGATGAGCCGGAAMGCGGCTMCCTAACKYGTTGTTTAATAATACGCAAGACCAAAATGGGATATTACAATCGTTCCAAATGAGAACGGAGGATTGTCCTAGCTTAGAGCTGCTCAAAACAACAATTTGACAGTAAGCAGAAATTTGGCCGCGATCCGCCGCCGTGGCTGCTCCGGTGCGGCCATGATATCTTGCCTGTTCGAAACTTATATGGTGTGCCGATGCACCCAAGACCCGGCCGCCGATGAAAAATCACCTGTTTAAGAAGTTCCGCGATGCGGTCGAAGGGCGAGAGGGGCGGCTTTTTCTCGAAACCCCGGCTGGCTTCGCCTTAACCTACGCGGGGATGATCACGCTTTCGGGACGCTACGCGGAGGCGCTCGCCTTCCCGCGCGCGCCGCCCGCGATTCCAAGGCCGCATGACCAGAATTGCGCGCGGTATCAATTTTCATGCCCGCATGGATTCATCCGCAACTCCCCACGTCACGAAAAATGTGCGCTTACCTATGACCTGATCAATAGCCGTGCGATTCGCCGTCTTCCTCCGAAAATAGCGGCAGTTGCGGCCTCTCCCCCGCGGGTTCCGGAAGTCCCAGATGGCGGAAGGCGTGCGGCGTCAGCATCCTGCCGCGCGGGGTGCGTTGCACGAAGCCGCGCTGGATAAGGAAGGGTTCGATTATGTCCTCGATCCCATCGCGCGGCTCGGACAGGCTAGCGGCGATCGTCTCGATCCCGGCCGGGCCGCCGCCGAACGAGAGGGCGATCGTCTCAAGATAGCGCCGGTCCATCGTATCGAGCCCGATCGCATCGACGTCGAGGAGACGCAGCGCTTTGTCGGCGACGCCCCGGGTGATTTCCGGCTCATTGTCGACGGCCGCGAAATCGCGAACCCTGCGTAGCAGGCGCCCGGCTATGCGTGGAGTCCCCCGCGCGCGCCGGGCGATTTCATTAGCGCCGTCATCGGAGATGGCGATCGCGAGCACCCGCGCGTTGCGCCGCACGATTCGTTCCAGTTCCTCGACCGTGTAGAAATCGAGTCGCAGCGGAATGCCGAACCGGTCGCGCAGCGGCGTTGTCAATAGACCGGCGCGGGTCGTTGCCCCAATCAAAGTGAATCGCTTGAGGGGGAGCTTGACCGAGCGGGCGCCCGGCCCCTCGCCGATCATGAGATCGAGCTCATAATCCTCCATCGCCGGATAGAGGATTTCCTCGATCGCCGGATTGAGACGATGAATTTCGTCGATGAAGAGCACGTCGCGTTCTTCGAGCCCGGTGAGCTGCGCCGCGAGATCGCCCGCCTTGGCGATGACCGGCCCGGAGGTCGCATGGAAAGTCACTCCGAGTTCGCGGGCGACGATCTGGGCGAGGGTTGTCTTGCCGAGCCCGGGAGGCCCAACAAAGAGCACATGATCGAGCGCCTCGCGCCGCGCTCGTGCCGCCTCGATGAAGACTTTTAGATTTTTCCGCGTGGCCTCCTGACCGGTGAAATCCGAAAGGGCCAAGGGGCGGAGCGACCTCTCAGCGTCATCGCCGCGCTTTTCGGGGGTAACGAGTCGAGGGCTTGCTGGCACCGGACGCAGCCTTATGCTAATGGTTTTTAATACACGATATGTTCGCCATGGCCAATGAGCGGGTGCCGTCAAACGACGTTAAAGGAACGGAAAGAGAAACCTAATGGTTAGAAGCTTGACTATAATACTCTCGATTATCGGTGCTACTTCAATCCAAGCACAGGTAGCCCCACGCTTCAATGCTAGTAAACCTCATACGATTTTTCACACAATAAACTCCATCACTCCGCCTCCGGACCTACCTCCGGATCCGGAGATAGAGCCACCAACTTTGCATGAACCGGAAGGTCCCACGATAGAAAACGCTCCGTATGAGGGCTAGGGAGCAGCATCGAATGGACAATCCGCCGGACAGGGAGGACCGGACAAATCCAGCTGAAGACTTGCCAGAAAGACCAATCGAGGCACCGGAACCTGTCCCTGGACAATGATGATGAGACGCCGTTTTTTTCATTGTGCTGGCAAGCATAAGGAGATCGGGTAGTGTCGTGGAAGTCGGCGCGGGTCCGCGGAGCCAACTCCGGATTGTTGATTCCGGGTTCCTACCGCCCGTCAAACGCCTCGACTTGGGCATGGATCCGACCCGCCAAACTTCGCAGGCCCGTCTCCGGCAGAGCGCCAACGAGGGCGTAATTTGCCCCCTTCTGACGCCAATAAATCGCGGCCGTGGGAAAATTACCGGCCGCGCGTGCAACCGTCTCGCCGGGCTCAACGGCTTTTTCGCCGCAGAGCGCGATATTCGCCGCGTCCGGTCTCGCGTACAGCAAGCATAACATTTGGCCCTGTTCGCCGGGCATGGCGCGAACGCCGGCAAACGTTAGACCTTCGACCGGGAGATTAGGTAGGAACGGAGCCGCCGTGTCTTGCCCCTGCCTTTCCCTAGTTGGCGAAAGCCGCACCGCGGGGGGTGGCGGCTCAAATGCCCGGAGCGCCGCCATTGCCCGCGGGACGAAGGTATCGTTCATCGCAGCCGGCGTGAGGTCCTCCGAGGACGGCGGCACGGCTTCCGGCGCGTCCACGCGACCGGCAAGATAGGCCGCGCTGGCCGCGAGCAGCGCTCCGCTCGCGAAGGAAAGGCCAATCAGCCGCGCGAACCAGCGCACGCGCCACGCATTGGAGCCGCTCGCTTCGGCTTGTCCCCCGGTGGCGTATCCCGTCGCGGCCCGCCCCTCGGCTCCGGGAGCAAGCGGCAAGGACCAAGGCAGCGGCCCGGTTTCGACCGGCGCGAAAGCGGCACGAATGGTTTCATTCTGCCGCCGCCATGTTTCGACCCGGGCCGCATCTTGCGGAGAAGCGGCAAGAAAGGCCTGAACGGCCTCGCGCCGGCCGCGATCCAACTCGCCATCGGCAAAGCCGTGCAATTCGGCTTCGCTCACAAGGGGGCCATGTCCGGGCATGACGCTCTCATTTGACTACGCGCAGATAGGAGGGGCGCGCCTTGGCCGGACGCGATGGAGCTTCGGGTGCCGGAATTTCGCTCAGCCTGGCGCGGGCGCGCACCAAACGCATGATGAGAACGGTTGGCGAAATTTTCAGGATTCGCGCGGCTTGTGCATAACTGAATCCTTCAAGCACGACAAGCAGCAAAGCCTCCCTCTCTTCGAGCGCGAGGGC
>JRHI01001823.1_pt1 | contig 16456 bp, 19 predicted proteins | sample 215371 | NCBI WGS metagenome assembly JRHI01 (sample SAMN02929681, study PRJNA255918) | sediment metagenome | biome: cave system; feature: Ice Cave; material: Sediment; isolation source: sediment from deep within a dark volcanic ice cave with no known source of... ...
GACACTCGCTATCGTCACTCGGCCGGTGGATCCGGGCTTAAGCATCTCTTAACCATTTCACAATGCTAATCGGCCCGCATCTTGTGCACGATCGCAGCGGGTGGCCTGGGAGTGAGGGGAGGAGGAACCCGCCGTGCGTCTGCCGCTGGTGCCGCGTGAGCGGCGTTTCCACGATCTCTTCGAGCAGCAGGCCGCCTGCATCGTCGCCGCCGCCGAGATCCTCCTCAAGGTGCTCGTCGACGGGGGCGACGCCGCCGCCCACCAGGCCGAGATCAAGGACTGGGAGCACCGGGGCGACGAGCTGACCCACGAGATCGTGCGCACCCTGAACCGGACCTTCGTCACCCCCTTCGACCGCGAGGACATCTACGCGCTGAGCTCCGGCCTCGACGACATCCTCGACTACGTGGACGAGGTGGCGACGACGATCACCCTCTACCGGATCGCCACCATCCCCCCGGCGGCCGGCGAGCTCGGCCGGCTGGTCCTCGAGGCCGCGGGCGAGGTGCGCCAGGCGATCGCCAAGCTGGAGAAGCTCAAGCATCTGGAGCCGCACTGGATCGAGATCCACCGCCTGGAGAACCTCGGCGACAGCGTGTCCAGGGAGGCGATCGCCCAGCTCTTCGACGGCAGCTTCGAGGTGCTCGAGGTGGTCAAGCTCAAGGACCTGTACGCCCTCCTCGAGACCGCGCTGGACCGCTGCGAGGACGTGGCCAACGTCATCGAGAGCATCACCATCAAGAATGCCTGACGGCACCACCGCCCTCCTCTGGCTCACGGTGGCGGTGGCGCTCGGCTTCGATTTCACCAACGGCTTCCACGACACCGCCAATGCGGTGGCGACCACGATCAGCACCCGTGCGCTGAGCCCGCGCCTCGCGGTGGCGATGTCGGCGGTGCTCAACCTGGTCGGCGCGATCGTCGCCACCCAGCTCCTCCACACGAAGGTGGCCGACACCATCGGCGGGCTGGTCAAGCCCGCCGGCGGCATCGGGCTCGGCATGATCATCGCCGCGCTCGCCGGTGCCATCGTCTGGAACCTCATCACCTGGCGGGCGGGTCTGCCGTCGAGCTCCTCGCACGCCCTGATCGGTGGCCTCATCGGAATGGGGATGGTGGGCTATGGAGTGCACGCCGTCCAGTGGGCGAAGGTGGGGCCGGTCGTCGCTGCGCTGGTGACGTCGCCCGTCATCGGCATGGTGGGCGCCTACCTCGTCATGGTGGCGCTGCTCAACGTCTTCCGCCGCGCTCATCCAGGTCGCGCCAACCGGCGCTTCCGCCGCGCACAGATCGCCTCCGCCGCCTTCGTCTCCTTCAGCCACGGGGCCAACGACGCCCAGAAGACCATGGGGGTCATCACCCTGGCGCTGCTGAGCACCGGGCACCTGACCCTGCACGGGCGGGAGAGGTTCCCCGCGGTTCCCCTCTGGGTGGTGAGCGCGGCGGCGCTCGCCATCGGCCTGGGGACCTACGCCGGCGGCTGGCGCATCATCCGCACCGTGGGCTCGCGGATCATCCGCCTGGAACCCGACGCCGGGTTCGCCGCTCAGACGGTGGCGGCCGCGGTCATCCAGGGCGCCACCCAGCTGGGCCTCCCGGTGAGCACGACCCACGTGGTGACCGGGTCGGTGATGGGGGCCGGTGCGACACGCCGCGTCGCCGCCGTGCGCTGGGGACTGGCGCGCCGGATCCTGGCCGCCTGGGTGCTCACCATCCCGGCCTCGGCGCTGGTCGCGGGAGGCATCGCGCTCCTGCTGCGCTGAGGCGGCCCCCGCCGTGCCAGGATGGCGGACCATGACGCGGCGTGAGGTTTCGTGGACACCGGTCTCCCCCACCCCGGCGGCGGAGCTGCTGACCACCGCCGGCCGGATCGTCGAGGACACCCGCGTGCTGGAGCAGCTGGCCGAGGAGCTCCGAGCGGAGAACGCCGCGCTGCGGAGGGATCGCGACGGCCTTCTCGCTCTCCTCACCACGGTGACCCGGCGGCTGCCGGACCCGCGTCCGCCCCGGGGGCGACCTCCCGGCCCTCGCCCGCCGCGAGCCCGGCCGGAGGAGCCGCGCGTGTCCGAGGACGTGCCGCTCAGCGGCCTCACCCTCGACCGCGCCGCCGGTCGCGCGCTGGCCGGCGGCCACGTGGTCCCGCTGTCGCCGCGCGAGTTCGAGCTGCTCGCCCATCTGCTGGATCGCCGTGGTCGCGCGGTGTCGAAGGAGGCGCTCCGCCGCGCGGTCTGGCCCAGCGCTGCCGGCGACGATCTGAGGACGGTGCGGGTCCACGTGAGCGGCCTCCGGACGAAGCTGGAGGGCTTCGTCGGGCTGCCGGTCCGCATCACCACCGTCCACCGCGTCGGCTACCGCCTCGACGTCGTCGGCGAGCCCGGCTGAGCGGCGGTGCCGAGAGCGGAGGCACCCCGTGTGAGGGAAGCTGCCCGGACCACCCGAGGTGCCCGGGCATGGTCGTGAACCAACGGCCCCCCGAGGCCCCGGCGCTGGCGCCGCACCCGCGCGCGAACGCGCGGTGCGGGCGGTGTGGGGCCTCGTACTCCTGGGATGGCGGGCGCCTCACCTATCTCGGCGTGCACGATCAGGACGTGATCGCCGCCCGCCGATGATTCTGGCGTCCCGGCCCGGTCCACCTCCTCGAGACCCACCCACACCGGACCAGCAGAGGAGAAGCTCATGACCCTCCCCGAGGTCGTGACCCGAGACCAATGGCTGGTCGCGCGCCGCGAGCTCCTGGCCAGGGAGAAGGAGCTCACCCGGGCGCGTGACGCGCTGAACGCCGACCGCCGCAGGCTGCCGATGGTCAGGATCGACAAGGACTACGTCTTCGACGGCCCCGAGGGCCAGGCCGGCCTCCTCGACCTGTTCGACGGCCGCCGCCAGCTCATCGTCCGGCACTTCATGTTCTCCCCGAGCTGGGAGGACGGCTGCCAGAGCTGCTCCGCGGGAGCCGACGAGATCGACTTCCACGTCACCCTGGACGAGTCGGTCGCGCCGATCGAATACAACTACAAGACCCTGGTGGAGCTGCAGCAGGCATCGCCGCCCGGCCACGTCATCGAGCAGCCCATGGAGGGGCCCGGCCAGAGCTGCTTCCTCCGTGACGGCGACGCCGTCTTCCACACCTACTCCACCTACGCCCGCGGGACCGAGATGGTCGGCGGCTCGTACTACTACCTCGACCAGACCGCGCTCGGCCGCCAGGAGGACTGGGAGGAGCCCAAGGGTCGCGCGGCCGCGGCGCGCGGTGCGAACCCCAACTTCTCGACGTGACCCGTGGAGGGGATGGATCGAGGTGACCGCGGTTAAGGACGACGGCGGTCGTGACCCTCGCAGCCGCCGCGGCGAGCCTGAGCATGTCGGTGGGGCACCGCGAGCCCGCGCCCGCCGCCCCCGTCCCGCCGCTCGGGCACACCTGCGCGCCGCTCCCGTACAGCGGCGGCGCCGACGTCGTCCTCGACCTCGCCGGGGCGGTCGCGCCGGTGCAGACCGTGCGGGTGCGCACCGGGCAGACCCTCGGGGTGGGCGGCCGCGGCGGCTGCGACCCGTATCACCTCCCCCCCACCGCCGGACCGCTGCTCCAGGAGGTGGCACGCCACACCTCCGCCGGAGGCGACCTCGACGTCGAGTACCTGGCGCTCGCGGCCGGCACCGTCMCCCTGCCGCTCTGCGCCAGCGCGTGCACGCCCGCAGCGGTGGTGGTCACCGTGCTCCCGGCCGGTGATCGGGCCCAGGCGGCGCGGCGTGGCACCGGGACCATCACCCTCACCGGCGCAGGGTTCGCCGGTACCCACCCGCTCGAGGTCGACTGCCCGAACCGGGTGCGCGACGGCGCCGTGGACGCCGGCCCGGCGTTCCGATTCACCGCCGCGGGGGTGGCCTTCAGCGGCGTGGTGAATGCCGGGATCCGCACCGTGGGCGAGCATCTCTCCCGCCCCGCCCAGAAGGGCAACGTGGTGCTCGGCGCCGGCAGCCCGGCCCACGCCCCCATGTTCCTGATCGAGTACCCACGCTCCGGCACCCTGTCCGCCGACGACGGCGGCGGCACCCTGACCGCGGCGCCGCTCCTCGCGGACGGCATCTCCCAGGACTGGGGGACGGTGGCGCTGGCCTGGCACTGCTAGCCGTTCGGCGCGCTGCTGCGCGCCGCTCGGCGGTGCGGCCGCCCACCGTGGCGCGCGCACAGTCGTGACTCTCGAGGCGGCGCCGTCGCCGACCTGCGACGGGAGCACCCGACGGTCGTGACCCGCTCTCCAGCGGAGCGCGGCCGGTGCGTCCGTAGCCTCAGGGGGTGCGCATGTCCCCCCGTCTCACCGTGGCCGCGGTCTCGGCCGCATCCCTCGTCGCCGGCGCCGCCGGAACCCTGACCGTTGACTCCGCGGGCACCTCCGGCGGCCAGTTCACCGTCCAGTGCGCCTACAGCCACACCCTCAGGGACGACAGCATCGTGTTCCCGGCGAAGCCGGGCGCGAGCCATGCCCACGACTTCTACGGCAACGTCTCCACCAGCGCGGCGTCGACGTACCCATCGCTGCTCGGCGCCGGCACCACCTGCACCAGCCCGGACGACACCGCCGCCTACTGGCAGCCGGCACTGCTGGTCAACGGCACCCCGGTCGCGGCCAACGCCGAGCGCGCCTACTACGCCAACGTCACCAGGGGGACGATCCGCGCCTTCCCCGCGGGTCTGCGGATCATCGCCGGCAACTCGAAGGCGACCGGTCCGCAGTCCACGTCGGTCTTCTACTGGGGCTGCGCGCACGACGAGAACGCCGGGCAGCTGACCTCGCCGCCGCAGTGCACCGACCAGCTGCGCGCGCACATCATCTTCCCCAACTGCTGGGACGGCGTGAACCTCGACAGCGCCGACCACCGCTCGCACATGGCCTACAGCAGCGGCGGGAGGTGCCCGGCCGACCACCCCGTGGCGCTCCCCCGGCTGACCATCGCGGTGGGCTGGAACGCGACCCCGGCACCGGCGTCGGTGAGCCTCTCCTCGGGCCCCGCGTCCACGATGCACGCCGACTTCCTCAACAGCTGGAGGCAGAGCGCCCTCGAGAGCCTGGTGAGCCGCTGCCTCGCCGCCCACCTGAACTGCGGCGAGATCACCGCAACCGAGGCGGCCGCACCCGCACCGGCGCGCACGCCCACCTCCGTGGCGTCGCCCGCCGGCGCGGTGCGGGCCGCGGTCACGGTCTCGGCGGCGGCCGCGGCACCGCCCTCCGCGGCGGGGCCGATCGGCACCGCGGCCGGGTCGGGCTGCCCCGCCCCACCGCTCGCGACCACCCTCACGGCGCCGCTCCGCAGCTGCTCCTGAGCGGCGAACCGGGTTCACACCCCGGCCGACTGCGCCGCTCGAGGTGGTGATTCTCACTCTCGTTCTGGCGCACGCGCGCCACCCCTCAGCGCAGCAGCAGCACCAGCCCGCTCCGCGGCAGCGCACGATACGCGACGGCGCCGGTGCCGGCGACCGCCGCGAGGTGCTCGGGAACCAGCACGCCGAGGTGGCGCCGCAGCCGCGCCGCCAGCATCGCGGACGACGGCTCCTCCGGGTCGAGGGCCTCGCCGTCGACCACGGCGCCGTGGCACGCGTCGACGGCGGCGAGCACCGCGTCGACCAGGTCCCACCACTCCTCCTCATCCGCGGCGGCGGTGACCAGCTCGTCCCACGGCGGTGCGACGAGGTCGCACTCGACCACCCCACGGCGGTCCGCGACGCACTCCAGCTCGAGGTCCACCCCGGCCCAGCGCAGCGGCTGCCCGGTGATCAGGGGCAGCCCGCGACCGCCGCCCACGGTCCGCGGCGGGCCCGAGCGCGCCGCCCCCGCGGCGAGCGCGGCGCTGAGGGCGCGCGCCGACGGCCACGGTGCCCCGGGCTCGTGGCGGCCGACCGCCCGCACCCGGGTCTCCAGCGCGGTGGGCAGGTGCACCCCCCAGCCGGTGATCACATCGGCGGCGGCGGCGGCGTGCAGGCGGCGACGTGAAGGTCGCCCAGAGCACCCGCCGCGCCTCCCGGCCGCAGCTCAAGGGCAAACCGCTGGAACCGGCCCCAGAGGTACGAGGGAGAGGACCGCAGCGGCGGGTAGACGAGCAGCACCGTCGCGGTCTGCCCGGGGTCGAGGTGCACGCTGCAGTTGCCGGCGATCGCCCGGTCGCTGAGCGCCGCGAGCGGGAAGGCGGGGTGGTACAGGTGGCGCAGCGGCCCGCTGGCGGTGCCGTCGGGGGCGTAGTCGCTGGCCACCTGGAGGTCGTCGAGCTTCGGCTCGGACGCCGCCTTGCCGTCGTTGCGCAGCCGGATGCCGAGCAGGGTCAGGCGTCCCAGCGGTCGCAGCGCCGGCCACTCCGCCGCCCGGTCGCCCAGCCGCGCGGCGATCGGCTCGGCGTCGGCGGTGGTGAGCAGCACCACCGACAGGTCGTCCCAGTTCACATAGATGCCGCCGTCGGGGCTGGTGGCCACCCGGGTGGCGGCGAGCGGCACCGCCGTCGCCGGGGTGACGGGCAGGCCGAGCGACGCCGCGGACAGGGTCGCGCCCCCCGCCCCGCCGCAGCCGGCGAGCGCCACCAGGGCGGCCACCGGCAGCGCCAGCGCCCTCACCGGCGGCGGAGCATCGCACGCCCCAGCGGCACCAGGGCGAGCAGCGCCAGCACCGCCCCGCAGAGCGCGGCGGCGGCGTCCTCGCCCGGAGCGAAGGTGCGGTCGCCGCCGAGCCCGCCGATCAGGGCGGAGTGGAGGTGGCCGAAGGGGTCGAGCCGGGCCGCCACCAACCGCCAGCCCTGGCGGGGCACCCCGGTGAACAGTCCGCCGAGGAACAGCAGTGGGGCGAGCACCACGGCGACGTCGAGCAGCACCTCCGCGGCCCCTCCGGCGAGCAGCGCGAGGGCGCACCCGAGCACGTTGGCGAACAGCAGCGTCGACGCCACGCAGAGCAGCAGGCTGCCCGCGGCCTCCGCCCCCGCCCCGCCCCCGACCATCACGACGCCGAGCGCGGGGAGCAGCTGCACGGCGTCGACCGCGGCGGCGGCGAGCACCCAGCTGCCGGTGGCGCGCCACGCCGGGCCCGGGGTGACCGCGAGGCGGGCGAGGTGGCCGGAGGCGCGCGCCCGGGCGAGGGTCATCCCCGACCCCACCGCGCCGACCATGGCCACCAGGACGGTGAGCAGCATCGCCGCCCAGAAGGTGGGGGCGCCGCCGGTGACCAGGGGGACGGCGAGCAGCAGGGGCACCGCGACCCGCATCGCCAGGGCGCGGGGATGGGCCAGGGTGACCAGCCACTCCCTCCCCCACGGCGTGCCCGGGAGCAGCCGGCGCAGCCCCGGGCGCGCACCGCCGGCCGGACCCAGGCCGGTGAGCACGCTCACGCCCGCTCCTCCAGGGCCCGGCCGGTGAGCGCGGCGAAGCAGTCGCCGAGGTCGGCGCGGCGCAGCCGCAGCGTCCGCAGACCCGGACCCGTCGAGTCGGCGAGGGCGACGATGGCGGGCAGCGCCTCGGCGCCGGTGAACCGCACCCGCAGGCCGGCCTCCACCGCCACCGCGTCGCGCACCCCGGGCAGCCGGGCGAAGGCGGCGGCATCGGCCGTCCCCGCCAGGGTGAGCTCGGCCACCCGGGTGCCGTCGCCGTCGCCGAGCAGCTCGTGCGGCGCCGCGCAGCGGGCCAGCCGCCCGGCGGCGAGGAACGCGACCCGCCCGCACGCCGCCTCGACGAAGGCGCAGTCGTTGCTCGCCACCACCGAGGTGAGCCCGGCGGCGTCGCGGCGGCGCAGCTCGTCGCCGAGGCTGACGGCGCCCTCGGGGTCGAGCCCTGCGGTGGGCTCGTCGAGGAAGGCGAGGGCGGGCTCGTGGGCGAGCGCCTCGACCAGCCCGAGCCGGCGGCGCATCCCATAGCTGTACCGGCCGACCGGCTCGTCGGCGACCTCGGCAAGGCCGAAGCGGTCCAGGGCGGCGTCGACCAGCCGCCGCGCCCGGTCGCGGTCGGCGACCCAGCGCCGGCACCAGAAGTGGGCCGCCTGCCGGCCGCTGAGGCAGGGCTCCTCGTCGACGCCGTCGAGGGCGAGCCCGAGGCTGCGCCGCGCCGCCCGCGGCGAGCGCTCGCCGTGCCAGCGCAGCTCCCCCCGGCGGGGACGGTCGGCGGTGGCGAGGAGCCGGAGCAGGGTGGTCTTGCCGGCGCCGTTGTGGCCCATCAGGGCCAGGCTCTCCCCCGCCTCGACGCGCAGGCTCACGGGGCCGACCCCGCGACCACCGGGGTAGCGCCGCTCCACCTCCCGCGCCTCGACGGTCACGGCGCTCATCGGGGCGAGGGCTGCCGCGCCCCGTCGAGCAGCTCCCGCACCTGCGCCGCCACCGCGGTCGGCTTGAACGGCTTGACCACCGCGCCGCGGGCGCCGGCCGCACGGGCGCGCTCGGCCTCCTCGGGGTGGCGCGCCTCCACCATCGCCAGCCAGCCGCATGCGGGAGCCAGGCCGCCGGTCCAGGCGGCGGCGAAGGCGACACCGTCGCGCTCGAGGGTGACGTCGACGAGGGCGACGTCGACCGCCTCGTCGCGGGCGAGCGCCTCCGCCTCCTCGGCGCTGTGCGCCCAGAGCACCCGATGCCCCTCGCGGCTCAGCTTGTGCTCCAGGATGCGGCCGATCATCGGCTCGTCCTCGACCACCAGCACGGTTGCGCTCACAGCTCCCACCCGTCGAAGAGGCGGAGCCGGCCGCGATCGTCGAGCTCGCAGACGCTGCAGAGGGGGCCCTCCACCCCCGCCTCGTCGAGCTCCTCGAGGGCGGCGACGCGGGCGGTGATCCGCCACGCGATGATGTCGTCCTGGTGGAGCTCGCAGCACCAGCCCAGCTCCTCGAGCGCGGTGACCCCCCAGGCGAGCAGGTCGAGCCGGTGCTTGAGCCGGTCGGCGGTGGCGCTGAGCGCGGCGCCCATCGTCACCTCGCCGCGCTCGACGTCGATGCCCTCCTCGCTCGCCTCCTCGAGCTCGTAGAGACGCTGGACCCAGCGGGGCCAGGGCGGCCGCAGCGAGTGCAGCACCTCGACGCCCGGCCGCCGGAAGAGGTGCAGTCGCAGGGCGACGGCGCCGTGGGGGATCCGCGGCGTGCTCGCGACGGAGTCGCCCGCGGTCACCGCTGGGTCGCCCCCGGCGAGGGCGACGCGTGGTCGACCACGTGCTGCCCCTCGATGGTCATCTCGCCGTAGATCAGGTAGGGGTGGCGGCTGTGCTCGCGGATCACCCCCATCGTGGCCATCATCATGCTGAGCACCACCGCGAGCGCGATCACCCCGCGGGCGCTGCGCCGGGTGGCGTCGCCCCAGCGCAGCTGATCGCGGCTCAGCGCCTTCAGGTAGACGGTGAGCGCCCACAGGCCGCCCGCCATCAGCGCCAGCAGGGCGATGATCTTGTTCGGGATCATGGTGCCGATCGGGTTCTCGAGGCCCCCCTGCCACCAGGGGCGGTCGAGGTGGCGCGCGGTGACGTCGCCCTCGGTCCAGGCGAAGCGCGCGGGCATCGCGGCGAGCAGGGTCGCGACGATCTCGAGGCCGAGAGCGAGCCGCAGGCTGCGGACTCCCGACGCGCCCGATGCGCGCAGCCGGCGCAGCAGGTACAGCGTCGCCAGGATGAAGATCAGCCCGAGCAGGGTGATCTGCAGCAGGAAGACGTTGGAGAGCTCGCCGAACATCATCGTGTACCAGCCGGAGTAGGCGTGGAGCTGCACCTCCTTGGCGTAGGAGTAGCCGACCCACGGCTGCAGGATGGTGAAGCCGATGGCGAAGAGCACCCCCCACTGCACCACCCAGTCGTAGAAGGGCGCGTCCTCGGGGGCCCGCCGGGTGGCGCGCAGGTAGCGCACCGCCGCGAAGGCCGCGGTGAGCGCTCCCGCCCAGGCGAGGTTGCCGATGGTGCGGTGAACGGTGAGTGGCAGGTCGGTGGGGTTGAGGACCTGGGCCAGCTGGCTGTGGTCGCCGCCGTTGGGGGTGAGCATGTACGAGGCGACCACGTCGATGAAGAACATCTGCCAGAAGAGCACCAGGTTGAGCAGCACCATCAGGCCGAGGCGGGCGCGCCGGTAGAGCTCGAGCCGGTCCCAGTTCGCATAGAGGGTGTAGAGCAGGATGACCTCGGCGAGGAACAGCCCCGCCTCGAAGATGAACACCCAGAAGGTGATGCGGGTCAGGGCGACGAAGAACGTCCCCCAGAGGCCGAGGAGGACGAAGAGCACCCAGAAGATCGGGATCGCCGCGTCGAAGCTGAACGCGTACGCGATCGAGCGGAGCAGGCCACGCGCGAGCCGCCCGTGACGCTGGTCGGCGCCGCCGCGCACCATCGCGATGCTCTCGCTCACCACCGCCATCGTGGAGGCGCCGGTGAGGAAGGTGGCGATCTGGACGTGGATGCTGGCGATGATCGCCACCCAGAGGCTGTTGCCGAGCACCGACTGCGGCACCGAGGCGGCGAGCAGGCCGCCGCTCACAGGTTGAAGAGCCGGTTGGCGCCGAGCACGGCGAGGATCACCACCGTCAGCGCGAGGAGCAGCCCGGGGATGAGCACCTCGGGGCGGCGCAGCGGAGCCCGCGCGTGGGAGCGGTCGAGGAAGGGCAGCAGGGTGAGCAGCATCGCGCCGATGCCGACGAGGCCGAGGGCGCCGACCAGGATGAGGTAGCTGGAGGGGTGGAGCAGCAGCACCTGGTCGAGGGGCAGGTAGAACCACTCCGGCGTCGGCACGTAGGTCAGCGTCGCCGGGTCGAAGTGCTCGTCGAGGGGGGCGCCGGCGACGTAGCCCATCACGAAGATGACGGTGATCAGCACCAGGCTGATGACGAGGTCCTTGAAGATCTGGTCGGGGAAGAAGTCGACGGTCTCGCGGGGCGCCGCCCACCGCCGGCCGGTGCGCTTGGTCGGGTAGGGCGGCTCGGCCGTGAGGATGCGCTCGGTGATCTCGCGGTCGGGGTCGTCGGTCTCCGTCTGGTAGTTGACCCAGGAGCCGAACTCGCCGTGACGGCGGAGCAGCGCCAGATGGCCGGCGATGAGCGCGAAGAGCAGGAAGGGCAGGACCCAGATGTGAATCGCGAAGGTGCGCGTCAGCGTGACCGGCCCGACGAGGTCGCTGCCCCGCCACAGCGAGCGCACCCCGTCGCCGATGAAGGGGATGTAGTGGGGGATGTTGGTGACCACCACCGCGGTCCAGTACCCGGCGTTGTCCATGGGCAGCATCGCCCCGGTGATCGCCAGGCCGAGGGTGAGGAAGAAGAGCACCGCGCCACTCACCCAGTTCAGCTCTCGCGGCCGCTTGTACGACGCCGAGAGGAAGGTGCGCAGCATGTGCAGGCCGATCACCAGGATGAGGACGTACGCGCCCCAGAGGTGCATGCCCCGCACCCAGGCACCGAAGCGGTCGCTGGTCTCCAGGTAGTGCAGGCTGTCGTAGGCCTGGCTGAAGGACGGCACGTAGTCGAGCAGCAGGAAGATCCCGGTGAAGAGCTGCAGGAGGATGAGCGCCAGGGTGGCGCTGCCCAGCGTGTAGGCCCAGCCACCGCGCTTGGGGACCGCCTCGTAGAGCCCCTTGTGGAGCATCGTGGTGGTGCCGGTGCGCTCGTCGACCCAGCCGTAGCCGGCGCGCAGCCGGCGGCCCATCGGGCGCGTGAGCAGCCGCAGCAACGCCACCTCAGATGCTCTCCCCGTACCTGTTCTCGATCTCCAGGAGCCTGGTCCCATCCGGAAGCGTGCTGATGCGATGCCGCCACGGCGGCAGCGGCGACGGGGGCGGGCCACCGACGTTGAGGCCGGTGATGTCGTACAGGCCGCCATGGCAGGGGCAGAGGAACTGCCCGGCGTTCCCGAGCTTCGCGTCCCAGTGCACGTTGCACTGCATGTGGCTGCAGGTGTTGGAGAGGACGTAGACCTCGCCGCTGCGCCGCCGGACCACGTACACGATGCGGTCGACCGGCTCGCTGGGCGGCCCCTGGTCGAGGGGCACCGACACGGTGAAGGGTGTGGGCGTGTCCAGGGGCACGCGATCGAGCGTGGTCACCCGGACCCACGAGTTTCGCCGGGTGGTGAAGAGCGGGCTGATGACGAAGCCGATCGCCGGGATGGAGAGCATCAGCCCGATCGCCGCCGAGCCCACCGCGGTCCCGGTGATGAGCGCCCTGCGCCGGGTGTATCGCGTCATCGCGGCGGTCCCTGCAGCAGCGTGATCCCCGTGGCCAGCAGCATGGAGGTGAAGAGGACCATGGTCACGGTGGTGACCGACGCCACCAGCACCGCCAGGCCGCGCTGCTGGGCGCGCCACATCGCGGGGACGGCGCGCACCGTCTGGGCCGCGGCCCAGACGGTGACACCGGCGATGGTGAAGACCACCAGCGAGTAGTACCAGGCGGTCTGGAAGTCGGCGGCGCGCAGCAGCGGGAGGTGAGCGCTCACGGGTACGTGTTCCCCGGGTTGTAGACGCCGTGGGCGTCGTGCTGGGTCATCTCGCCGTAGATCGCGTAGGGGCCGCGCGCCTGCTCCTTGATGAAGCCCATGTAGAGCGAGAGCACCGCGGCGACGACCCCGACGACGCCGACCGCCGCCCGCGCCGAGGGGCCGGCGAAGGGCAGCGCCGCCTCGGCGCCAGGCGCCCGGGCGGGCGCCGAGGCCGGCCGCCGCGGCAGGGTGCGCACCACCAGGTGGGCGAGCGTCGCCAGCACCGCGGCGAGCAGGCCGGCGTAGCGCAGCCCGTAGATCGACTCGGTGAGCACCTGCGCGGGCAGCAGCCCCACCACCGCACCGCCGGTGGCGACGGCGATGGCCAGCCGCCCGGTCGTGTCCATGCGAGCCCGCTGCTGGCGCGTCTCCAGGGCGAGGGCGAGGTTGGCACCGACGAAGAGCACCCCGAGCAGCGCCGACTGGATCACGAAGAGCCAGGCGGCATCACCGCGGATGAGGTTGTCGAGGAAGCCGCGGGCGCTGTCGCGCAGGGTGAGCATGATGACGAAGCCGAGCACCGGCATCAGCACCAGGGTGGCGGTGCCGATGCGCAGCAGCACGCCGGCGCTCCAGGCGCGGTAGGCGCGCTCGCCCTCGTCGGTGGCGCGGCGCAGACGCAGCACCGCATAGGCGGCGACGAACAGCGCGGCCCAGCTCACGTTGCCCACCAGCCGGTGGAGCAGCAGCCCCCAGTACACCGGATTGCGAGCCCCGCCGAGCAGGCCGGCCGGCCCCGGGTTGATGAGGTGGGCGTCGATGGCGACGATGCAGACCATGAACAGGGTCTGGAGTGCGGCGACGGCGACGCCGAGGCTGACGTGGCGACGCCCGGGCATCCGCCCGAAGCTGTTCTCGTAGAGGATCAGCAGCGGGGTCAGCACCAGGAAGGTGCCGAAGGCGACGCCGATGAGCGGCAGGAAGCGGTTGACCAGGGTGCCGATCTGGTTCCCCCACAGGCCGATCAGTGCGGTGACCGCGAACACTCCGAGCGTGGCCCCGAGGCTGAAGAGCAGGTAGTACGCCCGGGCCAGCTGACGCGCCAGCCGCGCGGCGCGCTCGCCGCCGCTGCCCGCACCCCAGGCCTCGAGGATCGGCGCCAGGGTGATGACCCCCAGGCTGAACTCGGCGATCGCGATGTGGACGGTGAAGAGGACGGCGATCGGTACCTGGTCCCCGACGACCGGCCAGTCGGGGGTGGGGACATCGAGCGCCGAGGGGATCACGGCTCGCCGCGACCGGGGGCCCGGAACCCGAAGCGGCCCTGGTGGAAGTCGCCGCTGACGGTCCAGTGCCCGACCATGGCGTCGAGGGCGGCGTCGTCCACCTCGGTGGCACCGGCGGCGCGGGCGTTGCCCTCGATCGCCTGCATCACCTCGCCGCGCACCGAGTCGGGCACCCGGTCGAGGCGCGCCCGCGCCGCGTCGGTCCAGGGCAGCCGAGCCCCCGCCGCCTGGATCTGGGTGGAGACCTCGCCCCAGGCGGCGAGCTTGCCCTCGACCATCTCGGGGGTGATCACGGTCCCCAGGCCGCGCTTGTTCGCGAACCACTCCACCCGCCAGCGCACCATCTCCCGGCAGAAGTCGGGGACGTGGGCGAGCCGCTGCTCGGCCTCGGCCGTCCACGTGAAGCGTGAGAAGAGCTCGTGGGTGAGCGGCGAGGCGGGGTGGCCGTAGCCCATCTTCCTGCCCAGGGTCTCGACGAAGCCGGCGGTCACCTCGTTGAGGCCGCGCAGCCGCGCCCGGGCCTCGGCGGCGGCGCGGGTCATCTCCCGGGCGACCTCCGGATCGACTCGCTGCGAGCCCCGGGCGAGGTCGGCGACGCCCGCGTAGGGGTCGGGCGGCGGCGCCTCCTCCTCCTCCTCCTCGGACTCCCCGGACGCGTGGCTCACCGGGCAGCGCGGCGCCGGCGTCTCCGCGGCGGCGGCGCCGCCGCCCACCGGGCAGCCGCCCGAACCGGGGGCGGCGCCGCTGCCGCCGAGCCGCGCCTGCATCTGCGCCCGAGCCTCGGCGATGCCCGCCTCGACGTGGAGGCCGGTGACCTCGGCGGCGTGCAGCTGCAGGGCGAGCCGCTCCACCTGCTCGCGGGCGAGGTTGCGGAGGAACCCCTCGGGGATGCGCTCGATGCGGCTCTCGGCCTCGAGGCTCCAGGGCAGCCGCACCGGCCCCGCCGGCTGGGGCGGGGCTGCGGCGACGATCGGTGCGCGATGCGGGCCGGCGGCGGCGTCGAGCCCCTCGAGCTCGGGCCGCACGTGGGCCTCGACGATCCCGACCGTGATCGCCGGCAGCCGGCGGGTGCGCGCCGCCTTCTCGACGATCGCCTTCACCCGGCGGCGCAGATAGCCCGCGGGGAGCTGGTGGAGCAGCGCCCGGGCCTCCATCGTCCAGCCCAGCTTGCGGCCGTCGAAGCCGGTCTCGGGCGCCTCGCCCTCGGTGGCGGCGGTGGCGAGCAGGGCCTCGACGTCGATCCGCTCGAAGCCCTCCGGTGGACCGCCGCAGACCGGGCACACCACCGGCTCGTCGGCGCTGGCGGCGTAGCCGCAGGTGGTGCACAGCGCCCTCGCCCGCTCGATCGGTGGTTCCTCGACCATGGCACGCTCCGCTGCCTCCAGTGTGGCGGCGACCTCGCCGATACGGCGCAGGGTCCGCTGGAAGGGCATCAGCTCGTCGACCGCGCTGTCGACGTCGCCCGACGACACCACGGTGTGGCCCCGCTCGGTGCACCAGCGCAGCACCGCGGTGCGGGCGATGCCCCGGGCGCCCGCGGGGATGCGCTCCATCCGCGCCTCGGCCTCGTCGGTCCAGATCACGGAGTGGGCGGCGCGGGTGTCGAGCGGGGGCACGTGGGTGCGGCTGCTGAGCAGCACGTTGCACCCGGCGAGGCGCACCAGCTGCTCGGTGGTGCTGCCGATGTCCATCGCCGAGTCCGAGTGCACGCCGATCCGCCCCGCCACCAGCAGCCACGGCCGCCGCTCCCGGGCGAAGCGGAGCAGCTGCTCGAAGGGCTTGCCGTCGAGCAGGGTGATGGGGAGGTCGACGCCCTCCGCCGCGGCGGTGGCGCGGGCGACCTGCAGGTGGGACTCGTAGATCTTCGCCAGCCCGGTGTCGATGATCTCCTCGTGGAGCGCCTCCTGCTCCTTGAAGCGGAAGACCTTCGAGGCCTTCTCGCTGAGGACGTCGACGATGCTGTTGAACACCGCGTAGTGCAGGTAGGGGTCGTACACCGCCGCGGCCTCGACCGGGCGGCCGAGCGCGCGTCCCAGCGCCAGCGCGGTGCGCAGCCCGCCGAACGACTGCGGCGAGCCGTCGACGGCGACCAGGATGCCGCCGTCCTCGAGGGTGCGGTCGCCGGTACCGCGCACCACCAGGGTGTCGGTGCGCACCCGGCGCATCACCCGGTCGACGACGCTGCCCAGCCGCGACTCCTTGACCGCGCCCATCCCCAGGGCGCCCATCACCACCAGGTCGCAGCCGGTGGCGGGGTCGTTGATGTCGCGGACCAGCTCCTCCCAGTTGCGGCCATCGATGGCACGGGCCTCGAAGGGCACGCCGCGCTCCAGGCAGCGGTAGCGCATCACGTCGGTGTACGAGTCGCTGATGAGCTGCAGCCCGGTGGCGATCAGGCTGTCGTGGATGCGCCGCTGGCGGAGCAGCTCGGCCTCGTCCTGGTACTCCGCCGGCAGCGTGTACTCCATCTGCTTGAAGCGGTAGTCGTGCATTCGCGCCGCGTACACATGGGAGCCGATGCAGGACGCGCCGAACGCGGCGGCGAGCTCGACGGCGATGCTGACGCAGGCGGTGGAGTGATCGGAGTTGTCGAGCGGAACGTAGATGCGCGAGAGCACCCGCGGCTCAGCCCGCTGCGCCTGGCACCACCGACATGACACGGACTATATCAGTTGATGCCGCCGATCCAAGGGGGCGCATTGCCCGTTGGAGAGCGGCGGCTTCCACCCCTGGCTTACCCCGGATCCACCGACCCGGGTCGTCTCCTGAGCGATTGAGG
>JRHI01001824.1_pt1 | contig 16435 bp, 14 predicted proteins | sample 215371 | NCBI WGS metagenome assembly JRHI01 (sample SAMN02929681, study PRJNA255918) | sediment metagenome | biome: cave system; feature: Ice Cave; material: Sediment; isolation source: sediment from deep within a dark volcanic ice cave with no known source of... ...
CCCCCCCACATAGGAAAACCGCTTTCTGTGTCTATATTTGCTAGTTCTATGGTACGTCGTAGTGCGCCCAAAGAGGCCCAAGATTGTCAACGGCAAGGATGGCCGTCTCACTCAGGTAAAGTGAGTAAAGCAGCTTCTTACCTCTGACCGAAAGGCTCAGGGGAACAATAGCATGAAGTGAAAAGCCTGTTGAAGCCCTATCACCAGGGGCCAGAGGGCAGGCAGCAAGGCTATCTCTGGTGAAAGCTGGATTGCTTGAACCCCAGTCACGGCGAACAATACCTGTCCTGAAATTCTCGCTCGCAAAGACGCTGGCGCAGAAATACAAGATCTCTGTTCCACAGGTCTTTCAAGGCTTTGGCAAAGACCTTTCACTTCTCATCAAGGGGCAAGGAGGAAAGGCAGATCGTCAGGTCTGTTTTTATCTCAACCGACTGTCATTGGAAGATCCACCGAGGAGAGTATGATGGTCTCAAGCTCTTTAATCTGGCGTATCTCCCGCGCTAAACAAGGACGGGCGTGGCTCTTGGAGAGCCGGATGCACGGAAACGTGCAAGTCTCGGTTCGGCGGGGAGGGGTTGGTGTTCCTGAGCAATCAGGACCCAGCCTCTTACCCGACTCTTTTCGTTAGTTTCGTACTGACAGGCGATCACAGAAACATAGCTGTGTGTGCTCACTAACTTTGCTGCGTTTCAAATGCTGCGAGAATGGCTTGCATTTGTACGAGATGGTTGGCAAGGTGGGTAGTAACAAACTCGTCAATAAACCACCCTAGCTGACGCTCACCAAAACGAGGGTGTATGCCTGTCAAATCCAAATCACTGTCCCTTAGCTCACCGATTACGCTCTCTAAACGTGCGTAATTCCCTGGAAGTTCTGTTTGTGCCTTTGCTAACGTATCAGTACCATGCACTGCAATTGCTTGTAAGCGTCCCGCATGTTGCATCGTACGCCCGAAATTTTGTCCTGGCTTGGCAACGAGCTTCTCAATCTCGCCAGCCCAATAGGGGAGGATTTCATTAATATGGGCAATATTCTCCATCAGCGACCATTCATCAGGGGTAGGTTTTTCATATAGTCTTAGAGCATCAAGATGCGCCAGCGGACCTTCGAGTAGGGATTTGAGCGCGCCATAGGACGATTGTATACTGTGAAGACTTGCTGCAACTTTGGGGTTATCGGTGGAATCTGTCATTGAAATGTGCCCCCTTACTTTCTAAAAATACTGTCTACATAGCCGTTTCTGTAACAGCATTATACCATCGATGAGGCTATTCATTCCAACAGCCGCTAGTAATAAGGGGTGGAGCAATGTGAACTCTGAGAGTTCACATTGCTCCATTTTATTTATCTATTTTGATTTACGCTTTGCTGCATTTCAATTTGAGGGGTCGCTTGGCTCACGCTACTTTCAGTGCGAGCTAGATACCTGCGTACTGTGTCCTGTCCACCCAAACCAAAGGCTAAGCCAGTGGCAAGTGCAGCGGCACCAACAATGGCGGTAAACAAAATGTTCAACAGCGAAGTTGCAATCTGCAACTGTTCGAGTGCGATGAGTGCCACAAACCCAAGAATGGTGTAGCGGGCGATGTTCGCGAAGATGTTGGGGCTACCGATTCTCGTGCTACTAGCAGCTCCACGTACGATGTCTGCAACGAGTGTTGCTGCCAGTGTTCCCAAGAAGAGGACGAGGATGGCGACAAACACGTTGGGAATGTAGGCGACGATCTGATTCAGAATGTTACTAACGGCGGTGAGGCCGAGTGCATCAACCGCTGGAACCAGGAAGATCAGAAAGATAAACCAGTAAACAACCTTACCAAGAACGTCGGCGGCATCAGTCTGAATCCCCGACTGGGATAAGAGGCGTGACAGACCGATACGGTCTCCGATGCGGTCGAAGCCGACCTTGCGCAGTAGAAAGGTGATAGCTCTGGCGAGCGCGGAAGCAATGAGCCAACCAATGAGCAAGATCACGAGAAACCCAATCAACTTGGGTACGAAGGTGAAGAGTAACACTAGGGCTGCTTGAAATGACGTGATGACGGCAGTAATGATGTTCATAAAGGACTCCTTGTTTTACCGTGGATTATAGTAGTTCACGCTCATCTGCATGACTCTCTATTAGACAGCATCGTCAAAAAAAAGTCACGCCACTTTTTGCCGGAGCATTGAACGAGATGTATACACACTTTACCTTTTTGGAGATCCTCACAGAACAGACCTTTTACCCCCATTAGGTACTTGACTCATATGCCTATGCATGATACGCTACGTACATACTACGAAGCGAAAGGAGGCTCAACAACATGGCAATCTTCGCCTACCGACTTACTTGGCTTCACATGACAAAGGTGGATGCCTGGGGATAAGCGCACCATGTCACACTCCAGCGATTTTGCGGAGAGGCTGTTGCATAGTGATGCCCTCGTTTATTGGTGCGTTTCCACCTCACTACTCCTTCATGTCCTCTGAGCTAGGCGGATTCTGCTCCGTGGCTCTTCCCATACACAGACTTTGACCACGAACACATATACTCGTGACCATTTTCTGTCAACTCTTCCCCGAAAAACAGAACGGCGAGTCCGCACGGAGCATACCTATCACTGTGTTGGTAGTAGCAGAACCAAAAAAGGATGATGCATAAAAGGAGGCTGAATGGGCCGCTTTACTGACTATGATCTTGAGGATGAAGAGAGCGTATACAGAAAACCTAAGACAAAACGCGTCACCGTTAGTCCACGTAAACCAGTGAAAAAAGCGAGCTATGAAAGCAATGCTGATGTACAGCGCTGGCTAAAAGAGCATGCATTGGAGGAGAAGGAGAGTGCAAAGCCTCCTTTTCAACCAACGTTTCTCGCGTCACGACGTGATAGTTTTTGGGTCCTCTCATCACTCGCACAGTTCTACGAGCAAGACTTGATTACTGATGTGTTACATGCTGTGAAAAGTGGAAAGGAGGCTAGCGTCTATTGTTGTACAGCGCATCCTTCGCTGGGTGTACAATACCTTGCGGCCAAAGTATATCGGCCACGCATGTTCCGTAGCTTGCGCAACGACGCCATCTACCGACAGAGCCGCGTGCAACGCGATGCGCAGGGACAGTTGATACGTGGTAGTCATTATCAGCATGGGAACAACCAAAAAAGCGAGCGGGGACGTGCCACCCAGGTCTTATCCTGGATTGAATACGAGTTCCAGACGCAACGTCTGCTGTATGAAGCAGGAGCAACCGTACCACGTCCTTTCGCGCAAATCGGTAATGCCGTCTTGATGGAATATATTGGGAACGTCGATGACCCAGCACCATTGCTGTACGAGGCGACAATACCACGAGAGGAGGCACAGCAACTGTTTGAGGATGTTCTCAACAATATTGAGCTAAGCCTAGCTCATGGGCGCATTCATGGCGACTTGTCAGAGTACAATATCCTCCTCTGGCAGGGGAGGGCCGTGCTGATTGATTTCGCGCAAGCGGTTGATCCGCACCATAACCCTGCTGTGTTTTCGCTCCTGGTCCGTGACGTTGAGCGTGTCTGCCACTACTTTGCTCGTTATGGCATACAGGCAGACGCAAATGTCATGGCACGCGATCTCTGGGCCGACCATATGGGCGAGGTCCTGTAGCTACACAATGTGTGCTACTACATCAGTAATGAATAACTCCATTCTCAGCAGGGATGTTCATAAAGAGCATCCCTGCTGAGAATGGAGTTATTCATTGCTAGTCGCCCTCATATCGTTATTCTTTCGTGCGTGGCCTCATTAGTCCCCAGCGAGCCTTTAACTGTGCAACGAGTATGTCACTCTCGTTGAGTATATATGTATCAAGGGTGAATTGTGTGTGATCAATATGCGCAATCTCGGTACGAACGCGTGCCTGTTCTTCTTGGGAGAGGGTAGAGATGCCTCGTAGTTTGCCTCGTGTTGGATGATGGTAGGTGATGGTTGTCTCCACTACAAATGGCACAACACCTTCTTCTCGTATAAGATGATAGAAAGCGTGAATTGCCATCGCTTCTGCAGCTGCTTCTCCTAGCATAAAAAGCGTGGAAGCACCTGTGTGGGGAACTCCTATGTAGTTTAGCCGTTCGTGAGCTTCGGGTTGCGTTAGCTCTACATGCTCAGTAGAGACCGCAGTGATGGAGATATCGAGTACGTGATTGAAAGGGATGATCTCTGCGATCGCATGGCGTAACGCCTCTACATCGTGCATAGTTCACCTCCGCTCAGATCCTGCTCTCATTGCAGGTTAGTAGTTTGAGATTAGAAAACATACTGTTTTGAGAAGAATCGCGACTTGAAAAGGTCAAAAATCTCCCAAAAATATGGTATGCTTATAGATAGTGAAGTATGTAAAAGACGACGTACGAGCAATCCCCTGTTTATAGCTACAGCTACATTGTAGCATACAAGAGCAGACCCGCTCGCTGGATGTTTTGCCTGCAAGACACCTACCCTCATTAAGAAGATTGATCGCACTAGGGATACATGTCCTCTTTTTGCGTCTGCTTTTTTGGGGGACGGCAGGGGATTTAGGTAGAACCACAGAAGGATAACATGGTGATACGAACAAAGAAAAACAGACCTCCCTTCTCTGTGTACATTTCAGCATGGAAGACAAACTGGAGCATTTACATTCGTATTCTTCGTCTCCTGAAGCCCCACTGGCTGCCTTCATTAGGAAGTGTCGTCTGCCTCGCACTAGCTACAGGTTTCGCGTTGATTGTGCCCTGGCTCCTTGCATGGGTTGTAGATGTAGGCGTCAAAAGTGGCCATTTGAGCGATCTATTGCTTGCAGCGGGCGCAACACTAGTTGTCAGCATCCTGCGTGGACTCTCTGCCTATGGACAAGGCTATCTCTCACAAGCAGTTTCTTGTCTCGTTGCGTATGACTTGCGCGACACCCTTTATAACCACCTACAAAATCTGAGCTTCTCGTTTCATGACGAGTCAGAGACAGGCCAGTTGATGTCGCGTCTCACCGTCGATATCGAAGCTGTACGCAATTTTATTCCGATGGGACTGTTACGAGCAGTAACGGCGGCAGTAACATTTGGTGCTATCACCGTCATCTTGTTTCGGCTGGATTGGCATTTGGCGCTGGTCACGATGATTTGCGTTCCCATTATTGTACTACTTTCTATACAGGTGGCAAAGCGCCTACGCCCATTGTGGCTGAGTGTCCAAAATGAGAATGGCGCTCTGGGAACTATCATGCAGGAAAGCCTGAGCGGAATGCGTGTGGTCAAGGCGTTTACACGCGAGCCATTTGAGGTTGAGAAGTTTGATAACAAAAACAAGGAACTACGCGACCTCAATCTGGCAGCATTGCGTTTCTCGGCCTGGAATCAGCCGTTAATGGTGCTTGTGCTGAATATCGTCACCGTTGCAATTGTATGGATAGGCGGAGTTGTTGTCATAAATCACCGCCTGAGCTTAGGCACACTCGTGGCAGTGACGCAATATGTCCTGCTCCTGACAATTCCAGTGCGCTCATTCGGCTTTATGGTGACATGGTTTATGCGTGGTCTCTCCGGCGGCGTACGTATCTTCGATGTGTTGGATACACAGTCAACAGTTACTGACCAAGCAGACGCTTATATGCTCAAGCACGTACAGGGGAATGTGTGCTTTGAGCAGGTCTCTTTTGCTTACGGTACCGGGCCAGAGGTCTTGCAGGATATTGATATCCAAGCACAACCAGGGCAGGTGATCGCATTGCTCGGGGCAACAGGCAGCGGCAAAAGTACGCTTCTGCACCTTTTACCGCGTTTCTATGATCCAGTTGCTGGCCGTGTGCTGATCGATGGTCACGATGTACGCGCTGTCACGCTGCTTTCACTACGACGAAATATCGGGCTAGTCCTACAAGATGTTTTTCTCTTTAATGCAACGTTGCGCGACAATATCGCCTATGGCATAGCAAGCGCTACCGATGAGCAAGTGATTGCTGCTGCGAAGATTGCCCGCTTGCACGATTTCGCCTGCACACTACCTGATGGCTATGATACCTGGGTGGGAGAGCGCGGTGTGACACTCTCAGGCGGACAAAAACAACGTGTTGCCATAGCACGAACGCTCTTACTTGATCCTCGTATCCTCATCCTTGATGATGCAACGTCCAGTGTTGATATGGAGACCGAGTATCTCATTCAACAGGCGCTAGAGGCAGTTATGAAGGGGCGTACCAGTTTTGTGGTAGCATCACGGTTGAGAACCATCAAGAGTGCAGATCAGATTCTGATTATTGAAAATGGGCGTATCGTTGAGCGCGGCACACATGTTTCGTTACTCGCACTTGGAGGAAAGTACACGCAACTCTACGATGTGCAGTTGCGCGAACAGGAAGAGTTCGAGGAACAGATGCTGGCTCTGCCACAAAAGCGGGGACAAGCAATAGAGCTAGATGAAGATATGGGAAGCAGGTTGGGAAACGAGAGGCAACAAGAGAAACGTGAGGTGACACGATGAAACAACCGCGTTATGTAACACAGCGTAGTCGTAATATTTGGCGCGAGAATAGTTTGGCAAGCTCGGATGAGGACATCGCAGGAAAATTTGACTGGAAGCTGGTGAGGGAGGTTGGGCCATATCTTGCACGATACAAGGGAACACTGTTTCTCAGTACTATTCTCATGCTTGTATATACCATCGCAAACCTTGTCAATCCCTTCTTAATTGGTCTTGCCATCGACCAATTTATTGTGCGCAGCAATTTGCAAGGGTTAGCTCTGATCGGAGTACTTCTTATAGTCGTGAATATCGTGATGTGGCAGGCTCAATATTGGCAGGTTTGGACTGTGTCTTGGGCAGGGGAGCAGATACTGTATCATCTTAGTTCGGATATGTTTGCACATCTCCAACAACTCTCATTACGCTTTTATGATCGCACACAGATTGGGCGCGTCATGTCACGTTTGCAAAGTGATATCGATGTTCTTGAAGCGATGCTCAGCTCTGGACTACTCTCCATCCTCAGTTCACTGATCGCGTTGGTGGGCATCATCATTGCGATGTTAGCGATGAATGTTCCGCTAGCATTGCTAACCTTCACCGTGCTTCCTTTGATGATTGTCATTGCTGCATTCTGGCAGAAGCATGCGCAACGCTCATTTCGCCGCACACGAGCGGCAATCTCAGTGGTCAATGCTACCTTGCAGGAAAACATCTCTGGCATGCGTGTCATTCAGAGCATGGCACGTGAGGGACGTAATCGCGCCGAATTTGACGATCTCAACGCCTATAACCGAGATACTAATCTTGAGGCCAGCCGTGTGGCTGCATTTATTCTTCCACTTGTAGAAGTGGTAGCGGCCCTCGCCATTGCTCTGACTATTGTATACGGCGGTACACTCGTGGCACATGGTGCGTTACAAATAGGCATCTTGGTTGCTTTTACGCTGTACATCAATCGCTTTTTTGACCCTATTCGAGAGCTGAGTCAGCAGTATACCCAGGTGCAACGTTCAGGTGTCGCTTTGGAGAGAATTTTCCAGATATTGCGTGTGCCAGTAGAAATTATGGATCGTCCCGATGCAAACCCCCTGCCACAAATCCAGGGAACCGTCGAGTTTCGCCACGTCACCTTCGGCTATAGCAAGGATGTGACTGTCTTACATGATCTCAACCTGCTCATTCGGTCCGGTCAAACCGTCGCGATTGTGGGGCCAACGGGTGCTGGAAAGAGTACAATTGTGGGATTACTGACGCGCTTCTATGATGTGCAAGAGGGGGCTATATGTATCGATGGGCATGATATCCGCAATGTTACGCAGCGCTCACTCCGCGAGCAGATAGGTATGGTCCTACAGGATCCATTTTTGTTTACGGGCACAATACGTGACAACATCCGTTATGGCCGACTGAATGCAACGAATGAAGAGGTGGCAGAGGCGGCACGTGTTGTCGGTGCCCATGACCTGATTATGCGGCTCCCCGGCAGCTACGAGATGCCCATCCGTGAACGTGGTCGCAATCTGAGTGTGGGACAACGCCAACTTATCTCTTTCGCTAGGGCACTCCTCGCCGATCCACGTATTCTGATCCTCGACGAAGCAACTGCGAATATCGATACATTCACAGAGTTACTTGTGCAACAGGGTTTGAAACGCTTACTACATGGGCGCACGGCTATTGTAATTGCACATCGTCTATCTACTATCAAGGGGGCAGATAGAATTGTCACGCTCCAATCCGGGCGTATCATTGAGCAGGGAACGCACGAAGAGTTATTAGAACAAGAGGGCGTCTATGCCACGCTCTATGCTATGGGTTTTCGTCACATGGATTCAACAGAAGATGAGGCTCAGGCGGTATAACATCTCATGAACCCTCCCTTTTTTTCTGTCTGCAATTCTGCTATGCTTCTATTTAAGAGTAGAACATACAAGCGAAAGTGAGACAAGCCATGGTGACACAAGCTGCCGTCCCTCCTGGGCCAAAGGGAGAACCACTCATCGGCAACGCACGTCAATTTGTGCTAGACCCTCTGGGCTATCTTCAACGTTGCTCACAAGAATATGGCGATGTCATGCAGATACGTCTGGGGACGACAGCTATTTACATGGTCAGCCACCCAGACTCTATCGAGCAGGTCCTGGTCACTCACAACGACCACTATGCCAAATCCAAGTTCACCCAGCGCCGCAAGAGCCTGTTTGGAAACGGGTTGATCTTTAGCGAGGGCGATTTCTGGCTACGGCAACGCCGCCTCATGCAGCCAGCCTTTCACCAGAAACGCCTTGCCACCTATGGAAATGTGATGGTATCCCTGGCTCAACGTATCTCAGATTCTTGGGAGGACGGCGCCACACTGAACATCCACGAAGATATGATGCAACTCTCACTTGAGATCGTTGTGAAAACGCTCTTCAATACCGATACAACAGGCGATGTACAGAAGATTGGCAAGGCTCTTGATATCATCATCGACCAAGTTAGTGCGGCAGCGGTGCGCCCTATTCAATTCCCCGATTGGGTTCCTACGGCTGGCAATCGCAAGTACAACACAGCCCTCGCAGAACTGAATGTAATTGTCACGCAGATTATTCGTGAGCATCGGCAACAGACCACGGAGAGCGACGATTTGCTCTCTACTCTGCTCCACATTCAGGACGAAGATGGCACCCGCATGACAGATAAACAGATCCGCGACGAGGTGGTCAATCTCTATATCGCTGGACATGAGACCGTTGCCCTTGCACTCTCATACACGTGGCACCTGCTAGCAGAGCACCCCGACATTGAAGCAAAACTGCACACTGAGCTAGAGAATGTGCTGCAAGGGAAGATACCCACCTTAGAAGACTTGCAAAGACTCCCCTACACAGAACTAGTTTTCAATGAGGCGATGCGCCTCTATCCGCCTGTGTGGGGCATCTTCCGCGATTGCAAAGTTGCAGACACCCTTGGAGGATATCCCATTCCTCCTGGCTCTGTCATTCTGCTCTCACCATGGGTAGTACACCACGATGCACGTTTTTATAGCGACCCAGAGGCGTTCCGACCCGAACGCTGGGAAAAACAATCTGGACAAGCACGACCTCGCTATGCCTATTTCCCTTTCGGCGGAGGCCAACGCCTCTGCATTGGCAACCTCTTCGCCCTCATGGAGGGCCGCCTCGTGCTCGCTACCATCGCTCAAAAGTGGCGCTTTGAGCTTGCGCCGGATAGCCCACTCGAACTTGTGCCATCTATTACTATTCGGCCTAAGTATGGTATTAAGGTTGTGGCTCATAAGAGGTAGTTTGATTTTTTCAGGCGAGTTTACCCCTCAAAAAGCTGGTGCGGCTGCGCTTTGTATGGTAGAATAGGGTCGATAAATGTCAATTTGTCGACAATATTTCAAGCTAAAAATGAAGCGAGAAATGCCCGAGGGATCAAGTTTTTAGCCTTATAAGGCACTGTCGGAACGGGCACTTGGTTACGTTGTTAAAAAGTATGCTGATGCAGCAAAACTCGACGATGTAAGTCCACATGATCTTCGGCACCACTTTGGCTATCGTATGGCTCAGTCAGTCCCTCTGCGTCGGTTCGCTCAGTTAATGGGACATAACTCATTAGATACCACGATGCTGTACGTTCAAGTGAAACTATTGCTTGGGCCTAGAAGGAGATTTAGACATCCTTCTATCTTGTTAGCATATATATAAAGAGAAGCAAAAACGCATGAGCAGAAACACAGCATCGAAACCACGACCACAGATAACAGCTGCAAAAATCACTGCTAGTGCAACCATTATTGCAGCTGTTATTGCCCCACTCATTGGGCTTTTTGTAATATCGATAAAGAATAGCCCATCTCTAGGCACTCCTACACCTCGTGGAGATACCATCCAAATTGTCAACAAGGCTAAACCTAACGAATCAGTGCCTTGGGTTGTATCAAGCGACAACCGATAAAGGAGCAATACCAGTTCAATGGTACTGCAATGATCATAAAGATCAGCAATGGTATATGTCATATCATGGCAACAACTCCTACGACTTGATCAATCAGATATCTTCTCAGTGTCTTGGCATCTGGCAAGGAAATGTGTTCTCCGGTGCTAATGTAGTGCAATGGACGTGTGATGGTAGCACCAATCAAATCTGGCAGTTCTCCTAGAATTGCTCAAAGCCATATACCAGTTTACTCTTCCACTCCGAAAAGCTTTCCGGGAGATTGTTGAGGATAATAAAATGTCGTGACCCCAACTAAGAACAAGATGAAATTGAGCTTGAAATACTGCCTACAAAATCCCACCCTGAGAGAAAGACACATTACCCGTATGATAAAGCTCTTGACAGATCACCGCTACAAACATTATACTATCAAGTGCTGATACCTCCTACGTATCAGCACTTGATATCCAGCAAAAATATGAGGTAAAAAGCATATGCCTATGAAGGATGAGCAACGTGCAATCATTTCTAGTGAAGGCAAAACATCCCTGTCAGGAATGGAGAATTCCTATCGGTATGACGAGCGGCTAGCACTGGCTGGTCATATCGCCAACCAAGCTAGCCAGACAAATGTGTTTGCTGAGATCGTTTCCACTTGGACTGCAAATACTAAACGACGCTACTATAATGATTTGAAACTCTTCAGTGCATATCTTGCTAGCGCCAGTATCGAACGAACACCGGATGCCCTCTTCTCCGATGCTGAGGCTTGGCGTGGCATGACCTTTGGTCTCCTCAAAGGTTTTAAGCTCTGGTTAGAGCAACGTGGCTATGCGACAGGTTCTATAAAGGGTTCTCTCTCGACAATACGCGTCTTTTGCAAACTGGCTGGCCCCCATCCTGCTGGGGCTGATGTACTTGATGATGAAACGCTGGCTGCTATTTTAACTGTCAAGGGCGTGAGCGGAAAGAAGGCTCGTAACCTCGACGAAGACCGCCGCAACCGAAAACTTCCTACACGCAAAGGCCACAAGAAGGCCGAACCAACGGAGCTTTCAACAACTCAGGCGATCACCCTCAAAAAGATCACGACCCACCCAGAGCAACCGCACATCCGCAAACATGACTTATTGCTCACTGCCCGTGATGCCCTGCTCATGGGTTTGCTCGTGGAGCACGCCTTGCGTTGTAGTGAAGTCGCACTACTCACTATCGACTCGATTGATATGCGTAGAGGAACTATCAAAATTTACCGCCCCAAAACAGACCGGCGTGACACGCAAAAGATGCATAAGCATACACGACTGGCAGCAGAGGTCTATCTATCACAGATAGAGCGCAAACATGGTCCGCTCTTTACTGGTTATGATACAACAAAACCATTGTCTACGAGGGCGATCAATAAACGCGTAGGAATCCTTGGAGGCGAACTTGGCATAAAGCGTCTTTCTCCCCACGACTTACGCCATCACTGGGCGTTTGATGCCCTTATCAATCAAACGCCACTCAATATCGTACAGGCTGATGGCGGATGGGAAACCGAATATATGCCTCTACGCTATGCTCATCAAGCAGGAGCGACTGGTGGTGGAGCCACTATTACTGAAGACGAATGAGTGTATGGTATAGTACAGTACCATCATGATTGTGTACTGTACTATAAGAAAACTGACTGCTATGTTGTCTTCATTTTGATGAGAAGGAGATACCATCTTGAACGATATCAACCCCCTCGCATACCAGCACGCCGACATCCGTCAAGGAGTGCGCGACGTGTGCAGGACGTTTGATAGTGCTTACTGGCAGAGGGTTGAGGAAGCATCGAGCTACCCTGAAGCGTTTGTGCAGGCGCTGACAGCGGCAGGATGGCTCTCGGCACTGATCCCCGAAGAATTTGGCGGAGGTGGCGCCAATTTGACTGAGGCATCGGTGATCCTCGAAGAGATCAATCGCTCTGGCGCGAACTCAGGTGCCTGTCACGCCCAGATGTACACCATGGGAACGCTGTTGCGGCATGGCTCACCTGAGCAGAAACGTGCCTATCTACCGCGTCTTGCGTCGGGCGAACTGCGCCTCCAGTCGTTCGCCGTCACTGAACCGTCCACTGGCACCGATACGACCAAAACCAAGACCTTTGCCGAGAGGCGTGGGGACCACTACATCGTGAATGGGCAGAAGGTATGGATCTCACGTGTGCAACATTCGGATTTGATGGTGCTCCTAGCGCGTACCACGCCATTGGAACAGATCACCAAGAAAGCTGAAGGATTATCAGTCTTCCTGGTGGATGTACGTGAGAGTCTAGGAAAAGGGTTGACAGTGCGACCCATCCGCAACATGGTCAATCACGAGACTAACGAAGTCTTTTTTGACGGTCTGGAGGTTCCCGCCGACAACCTGATAGGGGAAGAAGGGAAAGGATTCTCCTATATTCTGGATGGCATGAACGCCGAGCGTATTCTGATTGCAGCAGAGTGTATTGGGGACGGTTACTGGTTCATCGACAAGGCACGCACATACGCAAGCGAGCGCATTGTCTTCGACCGCCCCATTGGACAGAATCAGGGCGTCCAGTTTCCGATTGCTCAAGCCTACGCCAATGTGCGGGCAGCGGACCTGATGCGCTATGAAGCGGCGCGACTCTTCGACGCTGCGCAGCCTTGCGGTGCCGAGGCGAACATGGCGAAGTTGCTGGCCGCTGACGCTTCCTGGCAGGCAGCCAATGCGTGCCTGCAAACCCACGGAGGGTATGGCTTCGCAGTAGAATACGATGTAGAGCGCAAATTCCGCGAGACGCGCCTATATCAAGTAGCACCCATCTCCACCAATCTTATCCTGTCGTACCTGAGTGAACATGTACTAGGCATGCCCCGTTCGTTTTAATAATTTAAGAAGAGGTACAAAGAGTGAGACGAAGTGATATACTATCGACATGAGATATCACCTACTACAAAAGAGGTTAGGATAGAACTGTATGAGCGTTGAACAACAGATGCCACTCGCGGGAAAGGTTGCGCTGATCACTGGTAGTGGTCAAGGTATTGGACGCGCTACAGCACACCGACTGGCGCAGGCAGGAGCAGACATTATTGTCAACTATCGCAGTAACACTGAAGCGGCGTCCGCGACAAAGGCAAACATCGAGGCATTGGGAAGACGGTGTGTGATGCTGCAAGCCGATGTAAGCCAAGAAGAAGAGGTAACACGACTCTTTACAGAGGCAACACAAGCATTAGGACCTATTACCATTCTGGTCAATAATGCAGGTACAACACGCGATAAGCTTATTCTTCAGATGTCACTAGCCGATTTTGAGCATGTTATTAACAGCAATTTACGTTCAGCTTTTCTCTGCACAAAAGCTGTATTACGGAGCATGATGAAAGCACGTTGGGGGAGGATTGTGAATGTCAGTTCAATTGCAGGCGTGCTGGGTTCTGTGGGACAGGCAAATTACACTGCGTCGAAATCTGCTATTATTGCTCTTACCATGACCACTGCAAGGGAGATGGCGAGCCGTAATATCACTGCGAATGCCGTTGCTCCTGGGTATATTCCCACAGAACTCACTGCGAATCTCACTGAACAACAGCGTCAATTCTTGATTGACGCTACCCCCCTCGCACGGCCTGGCACACCAGAGGAGGTTGCTGCAACTATTGCATTCCTTTGCTCTCCTGATGCAAGCTATATCACAGGACAAGTTATTGCCATTGATGGTGGGGTATCAATACACCTCTAAAAATATGAAACAAGGCTGTAGCAGGTTGTCTCTAATAGAGAATAAGTATTGTTCCGTCTTTGAGGAGGATAGAAGCATGAGTTTGTTTGAAACCGAAGAGACAAACAGATTTACGTTCGAACCGTTTGCTGCTCAAAAGTTCTATACAGATGTCAATCGGATACTTGTACAGAACGCAGTAAAACACATGACCGAACACTGGCAAAATTCCAAGCATGAAGCGAACTCGAAGCTCACGATAGTGGACATGGCATGTGGAACTGGAGCTATTTCTGTGCTTGTTGCAGAAGAAATAGCCCAGCGCGGATTGCTAGCTGAGATACATATCATTGGTGTCGATCCATCAGCAGAAGCACTACGTCTCGCTAAGAAGACAATGCAAGAAGTATATCCAGAAATACAAGCGGATTACTTGCATGGAGATGTGGCCGATCTCTCCTCCATCATCCAGCGTGCCGATGGCGCATTCTTTTGTAATGCTATCCACCTTGTACCAGACAAGCTTGACGCATTTCGCCAAATGGTATCTATACTTGTTCCTCGCGGCATTTTTGCTTGTAACAGCGCTTTTTATCAGGGAACGTACGTTGAGGGCACTGAGCGGTTTTACCGCCAATGGACACGCAGAGCTATCGGGTGGCTGAGAAAAGAGCATCCAGAAGTGCGCCTTGCACGCGAAAATAAAGCAGTGGCGATGCAATGGCTCACCGCAGATGAGTATGTTAACCTGTTACGCGAAAGTGGCTTTGGGGAGGTCAATGCTTCGGCGTCCGTTGCGCTCATGTCACTTGACGCATGGCGAGACTTAGGGCGATATTGGCTCTTCATTGAAGGCGCATTGCCTGGCATCCCTCTCACTCTGGGTGCAGCTGCGCTAGAGCATGCTGTCTATCAAGTGGGGCAAGAGCTGAACTTGACCGCGGTTCCACGTGTCTGGCTGCAGATCATCGCGACCAAGGACTCATGAGCAAGTTAGCCTATGAGTCCTGATATCCTAATATCCTAGTCAATCAAAAGATTTTACTGCTTCTTGAGGTAGCAGTACGACTTTGCCTGTCACTTTACGTTGCATCACATCATTCAATGCCTCTGCTGCATGTGTCAGGGGATACGTTGCTGAAATATGTGGCTTGATCTTCCCTTCTGTGAACCATGTGAGTAGTTCCTGCAGATGGTCCTGATTGCGTTTAGGATCGCGAGCAGTAAAACTGCCCCAAAATACACCAACAATAGAACATCCCTTGAGCAAGGTCAGATTGAGCGGAATACGGGGGATGTCCCCTGCCGCAAAGCCAATCACAAGAAAGCGCCCACCCCAAGCTATGCCACGAAGCGCCGCTTCCGAATATGCACCTCCCACTGGATCATAGACGACATCAACGCCATTGCCCTGTGTAAGTGCCTTGATTCGCTCCTTCAAATCCTCTGTTGTATAGTTAATCACATCATCGGCGCCGTGTTGCTTACACACAGCTAACTTCTCATCTGTCGAAGCGGCGGCAATCACACGCGCTCCCATCACTTTGCCAATCTCGACCGCAGCGAGACCTACGCCACCAGCAGCCCCAAGCACGAGTAGCGTCTCTCCTGGCTTGAGTACCGCACGATCTTTCAATGCATAATGTGAAGTACCATAGGTCATGACAAATGCAGACGCCGTGGTGAAATCCATATGCTCTGGTATAGGTATGAGATGATCTGCCTCCGTAAGCACCTCTGTTGCAAACCCACCCCAACCTGTAGAGGCAATCACCCTATCTCCCACCTTGGCGCTGCGCACACCTTCGCCCACCTGCTTCACAACACCTGCGACCTCGCCTCCAGGTGAAAAAGGCATGGTGGGCTTAAACTGATACTTTCCCTGGATAATCAGTGTGTCAGGAAAATTTACACCACATGCCTTCACGTCAACAACCACTTGGCCCTGACCTGCTTGTAACGGTGCAACATCCTCCACAACGAGGCTTTCGGGTGGACCATACGCTTTACATAGTACCGCTTTCACTCTCTGGAACCTCCTGGACAGTTATGAACATAACTTTTCCCTGCATTATAGCATGACTATGCGGATGGTATTCTTTGTGGTGCAATTGATATCAATATGCTCATGCCCATCTCATATTCATTTGATATTCTTCGTTCGTAACAGCTATGTGGGGGTGCTGACAAGCTTGTGACGGTGGAAAAATGTGGTTTGTGGAGTAGTCTATGGCTATAAGAAATACACTCCCCTGAATAGCTACAGTCTCGTAGTGTGAAAAGGAAGCTATTTTGAAGTACATTCGCATGGGTCTATTGATTGCGGTA
>JRHI01001825.1_pt1 | contig 16432 bp, 18 predicted proteins | sample 215371 | NCBI WGS metagenome assembly JRHI01 (sample SAMN02929681, study PRJNA255918) | sediment metagenome | biome: cave system; feature: Ice Cave; material: Sediment; isolation source: sediment from deep within a dark volcanic ice cave with no known source of... ...
GTTCGAGCTGGCCCCGGCGGCCGCCGGGGCCAGCTCGAACAGCGGGTGCATGCGGGCGATCAGATAGACCCCGGCCGTGACCATCGTCGCCGCGTGGATCAGCGCGCTGACCGGGGTCGGCCCCTCCATTGCGTCGGGCAGCCAGGTGTGGAGCGGGATCTGCGCCGACTTCGCGAACGCACCCACCAGCAGCAGCAGGCAGCCCGCCGTGAGGTCGCCGTTGCCGTGGCCGAACGCGTGCTGGGCGCCGTGGAAGGTGCCGAGGAAGTCGAGGGTGTGGCTGTGCTTGAAGATGAAGTATGTCCCCAGCACGAGGCCGACGTCGCCGACGACGTTGATCACGAACGCCTTCGTCCCGGCCCGCGTCGCGGTCGTGCGCCTGTACCAGAAGGAGATCAGGAAGTAGGAGGCCGCGCCGACGAACGCCCAGCCGACGATCAGCAGCACGAAGTTGCCGGCGAGGATCAGCAGCAGCATCGAGAAGACGAAGAAGTTCAAATACGCGAAGAAGCGCACGTACCCCTGGTCGGACTCCAGATAGGCGACCGAGTAGAGGTGGATCAGGGTGCTCACGCCGCTGACCACGCAGATCATCAACACCGACAACGGATCCACGAGGATCGTCATCCGCGCATCGATCCCGACGCTGACCGCATAGTCCCAGAGCGTCGAGGTCAGCTGCCGATGTCCCCCAGCCTCCCCCTGCAGCGACACCAGCGACAGCAAAGCGAACACAAAAGAAGCGCCAACCGCTCCGGTGCCGAGCCACCCAGCCGAGCGCCCCGGCAGCGCCCGAAACGCAGGCGCAATCAACAGCGTCCCAAGCAGCGGCGCCGCCAAGCACAACCAGGCAAACGTAGTTGTCACCAGCTACCCCCGCATGAGGTGCGTGACATCGCACGAAGCCGGCCGAGGCGCAGCCCCCGCCGGCGCACGGGTGATGACACGCACCTCACCCGGCCAGCTCGCGCATTTCGTCGACGTCGATCGGCAGGCGCCGGCGGTGCATCGCGACGATCACGCCGAGCCCGACCGTCACCTCGCACGCTGCGACGACCATCACGATCAGCGCGAACACCTGTCCCTCGGCGTTGCCCCACATCCGCGAGAAGCCGATCAGCGCGAGGTTCGCCGCGTTGAGCATCAGCTCGAGGCAGAGCAGGATCACGAGCGGGTTGCGCCGGGTGACCACGCCGCCGGCGCCGATCGCGAAGATCAGCGCCGACACGAGCAGGTACCACTCGATGTTCATACGGGCTCCGCCTGGGGCTCGGAGTCCGGCTCGGACGGGGCCGGCGGCGTCGGTGGGCGCCAGACGCGCCCGGCGCCCTCGGCCATCGTCCCCGTGCCGGGTGGCGGTGCCCGGAAGATGTCCATCGCGGTGATCGTCGGGATCCCGTCGTCGTCGCCGATGCCTCCGCGCCGGCGTGCCAGCACGACGGCGCCGACCGCCGCGATCAGCAGCAGGTAGGAGGCGATCTCGAACGGCGCGAGGAACTTCGTCAGCAGCAGGTCGCCGATCTGCGTCGGCTGCCCGAAGCTGCTCGGCAGCGCCGCCCCGTGCGTGCCGAGCGCCTTCAGGCCCGAGCCGAGCACCGCGATCGCGAGCTCGAGCACGAGCGCCCCGCCGCAGGCCCAGGCGGCGAGCGTCATCGCTTGGCCGGGTGGGCGCCCGAGCGGCTCGCCGAGCCGCGGGGTGGCGTCCTGGCCGCCGACGTAGGAGACGACGAACGTGTAGAGGACCATCACCGCCCCGGCGTAGACGATCACCTGGGCCGCGGCGATGAACTCCGCGCTCAGGAGCAGGAAGAGCGCTGCGAGGGAGATCAGGTGGGAGACGAGGGCGAGCACCGTGTAGAACGGGTTCTCGATCGTGATCACGCCGATCGCGCCGATGATCGCCCCGATCGCGGCGACGAAGAAGAGGATGGTCGACAAGCCTGCCTACTCGCCTTCGCGCCGCAGCGGCGTCGCGTCGACCGGCTCGGCGAGCAGCATCTCCTTGGTGAAGATCAGGTCGCTGCGTTTGTAGTCGGACATCTCGAAGTCGTGGCCCATCGTGATCGCGTCGAACGGGCAGGCGACCTCGCAGTAGCCGCAGAAGATGCACCGGCTGATGTTGATCTCATAGACGGCGGCGTAGCGCTCGCCGGCCGAGATTTTGTGCTCCGGGGTGTTCTCGGCGGCCACGACGCGGATGCAGTCGGCCGGGCAGGCGGCCGCGCAGAGCGAGCAGCCGACACACTTCTCGAGGCCGTCGGCGAAGCGGTGGAGCTTGTGGCGGCCGCGGAAGCGCGGGTACACCGGGACCTTCTCCTCGGGGTAGGAGATCGTGTTGATCCCCTTTGCGACGTGACCGAGCGTCGTCTTCAGGCCGCGGAGCGTCTCGCCGAACGCGCGGTAGGCGCCGCCGACGCCGGGCGGGGGCGTCCGCTGCACGATGATCTCGTCGTCTCCCGGGCTCCACATGGTCAATACCAATTTCAGTCGGTCGCGACGACGACGATTGCCGTGATCAGCGTGTTCAGCGTGGCGAGTGGGAGCAGGACCTTCCAGCCGAAGCTCATCAGCTGGTCGTAGCGCAGGCGCGGCAGCGTACCGCGGATCCAGATGAAGAAGACGACGAAGGTCAGCATCTTTGCCAGGACGATCAGGGGATCGGTCCAGCCGGGCAGGTGGATGCCGAACGGCAGCATCCAGCCGCCGAAGTAGATCGTCGCCGCGATGCCGGAGACGACGATCATGTTCAGGTACTCGGCGAAGAGGAAGGACACCCAGCGGGCGCCGCCGTACTCGGTGAAGTAGCCGGCGACGAGTTCGGCGTCGGCCTCGACGAGGTCGAACGGCGTCCGGTTCGTCTCGGCGAAGCTGGCCGTGAGGAAGATCAGGAAGCCGACGAACTGCGGGACGACGTACCACATGCCGGCCTGGGCGTGGACGATCCCCGTCAGGCTTAGCGTGCCGGCGGTGATCACGACGCCGGCCAGCGCCAGGCCCTGTGAGACCTCGTAGGAGATCAGCTGGGCAGCGGCGCGCATCGCGCCGAGGAAGGAGTACTTCGAGCCGGAGGCCCAGCCGCCGAGCATGATCCCGTAGAAGGCGATCGCGCTGAACGCGAACAGGTAGAGCGGACCGATGCTGAGGTCCACGCCGTAGAGGCCGACCTTGGTGCCGAAGATGTCCTGGCGGTCGCCGAACGGGATGATCGCGAACGCGGCGAACGCCGTCAGGATCGAGATGATCGGGGCGAGCACGTAGAGGAAGCCGATCGACGTCGTCGGGCGCGACTGCTCCTTCGTCGCCAGCTTGATGATCTCGGCGATCGGCTGGAGCATCCCGTAGGGACCGACCCGGTTCGGGCCGTAGCGGCCCTGGAGGCGGCCGAGCAGCTTCCGCTCGGCGATCGTCACTATCGGCACGAGCTGGAGGCCGACCACGGCGATCACCACGGCCTTGAGGATCTGGATCCACCAGGCCTCGTAGGCGCCGACCGTCGCGAGCGTCAGGCCGTTCATGCGCCGGCTCGCGTCGCCGGAGACTCGGCCGCCGCCGCGCCGCCGCCTGACCCATTCGTGCTGGTGGCCCGATGGACCGAGACGAGGCCGCCCTCGAGCAGGTTGGCGCTGTTCGCGGGGATCCCGGTCTCGAGGAAGACGCGGCCCTCGGGCACGGCGTTGCGCAGCTCCGCGCGCCCGCGCACCTGCTGGTCGCCGGCGACGACTAGCACCTCCTCGCCGTGGCGCAGGCCGAGGCGGGCCGCGTCCAGCGGCGAGAGCTCGACCCGCTGGTGGCGCGCGAGGTACTTCAGCGCCGGGGAGACCTCGACTTCGCATGCGGCCCAGATCGAGCGGTAGGTGCCGAGCAGCAGGCGGGCGCCGGGAGCCGCCACGGCTTTCTCGGCAGAGGATGGAGTGCTCTCTGCGCTCGCCGGCAGCCCGGTCTCGGGCAGGCCGGTGCCCTGCGACTCGCGGGCGGGCCAGCGCACCCCGCGCCCGCCGAGCTCGGCGAGCGTCAGGCCGGTGTAGAAGGGGACCGTCGCGAAGACGCGCTCGCTGCACAGAGCGATCGTCTCGAGCCCCGGATCGGCCCCGAGCCGGCGTGCGAGCTCGGCCAGGACCTGCCATTCGGGGCGCACTGCGCCGGGGCGCCCGATCGCCGGGCGCAGCCGCTGGAGGCGTCCGTCGGGGTGGGTGACCGTGCCCTCCTTCTCGGCCGCGCCCTCGGCCGGGAAGACGACGTCGGCGTACTCGCGGATGCCGTCGGTCAGGAAGGATGTGTGGGCGATCACGCCGTCGGCGGCCGCGAGGCCGGCCTCCCAGACGCCTCGCGCCGGGTGGCTGCGCAGCGGGTCGACGCCGAGCAGGTAGAGCACGTCGAGCCGGCCGGCGGCGAGGCCCTCGGCGATCGAGGGGGCGCCGCGTCCGGCGCCAGGCGGTTGGGTCAGTCCGGGGCCGGCGTTCGGCAGGACGCCGACCTCGCGCAGGCCGCGCCCGTTGGCTGCCTCAGGGACCCCGATCAGCCCGGCGCCGGGCGTCTGTGCGAGCCGCAGGCGGGCGGCGAGCTCGAGCAGTCGATCGGCCCCGGTGGCGAGCAGCCGCTCGCCGTAGAGCACGACGATCTCGAGCGAACCGCCGCCGAGCGCGGCGGCCGCCGAGCGCAGTTCCTGCTCGGTGGCGCCCGCCGCGGCGGCCAGGGCGCCGAGATCCTCAGCTCCGTCGAGGGCTCCGCGCAGGCCGGCGAGAAAGGCGCCGGCCCGGCCGGGGGCGAAACGCGCGGTGGCGGCGGCGATCCCGTCGAGTGCGCTCGGGCGGCTCGTCGCGACGACCAGCTTGACCTTGTTGCGGCGGACCCCTTTGCGGATCCGCAGCTCGAGGATCGGGGCGTCGTCGAGTGGCTCGCAGTCGAGCACGAGCACCGCGTCGGCGAACTCGAGGTCGGGCACGCTCGCCTGGAGGAGGGGGGCGCTGAGGCGGCGCATCTGCTCGAGGCCGACGGCCGCGCCGGGGCGCGAGTCGAGGTGGGGGGAGCCGAGCGCGTCGCGCAGCAGGCCGGCGAGCAGCATGCCCTCCTCGTTGGTCGAGGCCGAGCCGGCGAGCGCGGCGGTGCGCGGACCGGCGCCGGCGAGGAGCTCGGTCGCGGCAGCCAGCGCCTCCTCCCAGCCGGCGGGGCGCAGCTCGCCTGAGGCATCACGGACGAGCGGCTCGGTCAGGCGCTCGTCGACGTGGAGGGCCTGGTAGGCGAAGCGCCCCTTGTCGCAGAGCCAGCCGTCGTCGACGCCGTCGTGGTGGCGGTCGAGCACGCGCATGACCCGGTCGTCGCGGACGGTCAGCTCGGTGTTGCACTGGGCCGGGCAGAGCATGCAGACCGAGCCGGCGCCCTCTATGTCCCACGGCCGGGCGCGGAAGCGGTAGGGGATCGAGGTGAGCGCGCCGACCGGACAGAGCTCGATGATGTTGCCGCTGAACGGGCCGACGTAGGGGTGGCCGTCGAACGTGCCGACGAACGTGTGGGCGCCGCGGTCGAGCAGGACGAGCTGGTAGTCCTCTGAGAGTTCCTGGGAGAAGCGGACGCAGCGGTAGCAGAGGATGCAGCGCTCGCGGTCGATCGCGATCACCGGCGAGAGCTCGAGCGGCTTGCGGAAGTGGCGCTTGGGCTCGATGAAGCGCGAACGGCCGGGGCCCCAGCCGAACGTGATGTCCTGGAGCGGGCACTCGCCGCCCTTGTCGCAGACGGGGCAGTCGAGCGGATGGTTGATCAGGAGGAACTCGACGACGGCCTGCTGGGCCTCCTTGACCCGGGCGGTCTGTGTATGCACGACCATGCCGTCCTTGACCGGGCTCGAGCAGGCGGTCTGGAGCTTGGGGATCCCCTCGATCTCGACGAGGCACATCCGGCAGGCGCCGACCGGGGCGCCGAGCTTCGGCTCGTAGCAGAAGACGGGKATCTCGACGTCGCCGTACTTGGCGGCATCGGCGAGCATGATGCCCGCCGGGGCCTGGACCTCGAGGCCGTCGATCGAGAAGGTGATCGTCTTGCGCTCGGGCCGTGGCATCAGTGGGCCGCCCCGTGCGCGGCGAGGATTTCCTCTGCTGGGCCGGCGATCTGCATCGCCTCCATGTGGGCTTCGAACTCGCCGCGGAACTTCTTGATCATCGAGCCGATCGGCATCGCCATCGCGTCGCCGAGGACGCAGAGGCAGTTGCCGATGATCTGCTCCTGGACGTCGGCCATGATGTCGAGGTCCATCGGCGTGGCTTCGCCCCGCTCGATCCGCTCGAGCATCTGGACGGTCCAGTTGGTGCCCTCGCGGCAGGGCGTGCACTTGCCGCACGACTCGTGGCGGTAGAACTTCGCGAGCTTGAGTGCGACGTCGAGCACGGGGGTCGCGTCGTCGACGACGATGATCGCCCCTGAGCCGAGCATCGAGCCGGCCTTGGCAAGCGAGTCGAAGTCGTAGGGCAGGTCGAGGTCGGCGGCGGTCAGGACGGGCGAGCTCGAGCCGCCCGGGAACCAGAGCTTGACCTCGCGGCCGGGCGGCGGGCCGCCGGCCATGCCGTAGATGATCTCCCGCGACGGGGTGCCGAGCTCGACCTCGTAGTTGCCGGGTTTCTGCACGTGGCCGGAGACGGAGACGAGCTTCGTGCCGGTCGAGGTCTCGGTGCCGAGGTTGGCGTATGCGTTGCCGCCCATCTTCACGATCGCGGGGAACGTGGCGAGCGTTTCGACGTTGTTGATCAGCGTCGGGCCGTCGTAGAGGCCCTCGATCGCCGGAAACGGCGGCTTCAGCCGGGGGTTGCCGCGCTTGCCCTCGAGCGAGTCGAGCAGCCCGGTTTCCTCGCCGCAGATGTAGGCGCCGGCGCCGCGGTGGAGCACGAGCGAGAGCGACAGCTCCGAGCCGAGGATCCGCTCGCCGATGTAGCCGGCGGCCTCGGCCTCGAGGAGCGCCCGGTCGAGGATCTGCGCCTGCTGCTCGTACTCGCCGCGGATGTAGATGAACGCGCGGTTGATGCCGGCGGCGTGGGCGGCGATCAGGATGCCCTCGATCAGCAGATGCGGGTTCTTCTGCATCAGCTCGCGGTCCTTGAACGTGCCGGGCTCCGACTCGTCGGCGTTGCAGACGAGGTACTTGTCCATCGTGCCTTTGGGCAGGAAGGAGGCCTTGCGCCCGGACGGGAAGCCTGCGCCGCCGCGGCCGCGGATGCCCGAGGCCTGCAGCTCGTTGAGCACCGCCTCCGGCGGCAGCGCCAGCGCCTTGCGCAGCGCCTCGTAGCCGCCGCGGCGCTCATACACGGCGAGCGTGGCGAGGCCCGGTTCGTCGATGCCCTTGAAGAGGAGCTTGGCGGAGCTCATGCGCCGTCACGCGGATAGTCGGCGGCGGCGGCGTCGGCGCTCGGCCGGCGCAGGAGCTGCTTGGCCGCCAACGGCGGCCGGCCGGCGCGGATGTCGGCCAGCAGCGGCTCGACGTCGTCGAGCTCGAGCGGCCCGATGTAGACGCTGTCGACCGAGGCCATCGGCGCGATGTCGCACGCGCCGAGGCACTCGAAGGAGCGGATGTTGAAATCGGCGTCGTCGCCGGTGGCCGCCAGCAGGGCGGCGTGGAGCTCGTCGGCGCCGCGCAGCGAGCAGGAGATGTTCGTGCAGACGTAGATCGAGTGGCGCCCGGCCGGCTCGGTCTCGAACATGTCGTAGAAGCTGGCGACCGAGACGAGGTAGCCGGGGGTCAGGCGCATCACGCAGGCGGCCTGGGTGATCGCCTCTGGCGAGCACCAGCCGTGGTGGCGCTGGGCGGCGGCGAGCGCGGGCAGCGCGGCCGAGCGGGAATCGGGGTAGCGGGCCATCGCGGCCTCGATCTCGGCGCGCAGCTCGCGCGGAACCTCGACCACGGCGGCGTCGGGGACGACCGCCGGCTCCTTGTCGAGGTCGACAGCATCGTCCCAGCCGGGCACGCGCGACCCGTGGGCGTAGCGGGGGACCTCGCGGTGGGCGGCGCGGCGGCGCTCGGTCCCCTCGGGGCCGAGCACCTCCTCGAGCGCCGGTGCGTCCGGCGCGGTCGCGGCCCGGCTGCGACGCAGGCCCCGCACCCTCATCGGTCGATCCCGCCGAGGATCGGGTCGAGCATCGCGAGGGTGGCGATCAGGTCGGCGATGTAGGCGTCGCGGGCCATCGGGGCGATCGCCTGGAGGTTGACGAAGCTCGGGTCGCGCATGTGGACGCGGGCGGGCTTGGAGGAGCCGTCGGAGCGCACGAAGCAGCCGAGCTCGCCGCGCGGCGACTCGATCGGGTAGTAAACCTCGCCGGGCGGCACGCGGAAGCCTTCGGTGACGAGCTTGAAATGATGGATCAGCGCTTCCATCGAGGTCGCGAGCTCGTGGCGGGGGGGCAGCGCGACCTTTCGATCGCCGGTGATGAACGGGCCCTCAGGGAGGCCGTCGAGCGCCTGCTCGATGATCTTCACCGATTCGTAGATCTCAGCGAGGCGCACGGCGTAGCGGTCGTAGTTGTCGCCGACGGTGCCGACCGGAATCTTGAACTGGAAGTCGCCGTAGGAGCTGTAGGGCGCCGCTTTGCGCAGGTCCCAGGGGTTGCCGGCGGCGCGCAGCAGCGGTCCGGTGACGCCGAGCGAGAGCAGCGTGGCGGCGTCGAGCGGGCAGACGCCGCGCAGTCGCTGGAGGACGATCTCGTTGCGGCTGAGCAGGTCGGCGTACTGGTCTGCGGCCTTGGGCATGATCGCGATGAACTCGCGCAGCTTCTGCTCGAAGCCGGCCGGGATGTCCTCGATCACGCCGCCGACCTGGAAGTAGCGGGTGTGCATCCGCTGGCCGGATGACATCTCGAAGAGATCGAGGATCCGCTCCTTCTCGCGGAAGCAGTACCAGAACATCGAGATCGCGCCGAGGTCCAGGGCGCTGGTGCCGAGCCAGACGAGGTGGGACATGATCCGGTTGAGCTCGAGGTGGATCACCCGCAGGTACTGGGCGCGCCGGGGGACCTCGCAGTCGAGCAGCGTCTCGACGGCGCCGCAGTAGGCGAGGGCGTTGAAGTAGTAGGAGAGGTAATCCATCCGCTCGACGACCGGGATCACCTTCCAGTACGCCTTGTCCTCAGCCGTCTTCTCGATCCCGGTGTGGACGTAGCCGATGATCGGCTTGATGTCGCGCACGACTTCCCCGTCGAGCGTCACCAGCAGCCGCAGCACCCCGTGGGTCGCCGGGTGGTGGGGCCCCATGTTCAGGGTCAGGAGCTCCTGGTCGGGCTCCGCCTGCGAGAGCTGCTGGGGCAGCGGGGCGAGCGTGATCGACTGCTCCTGCTCTCGGTAGGTACTTGTCGTGCCTGGCGAAGTTGGCGAAGTTGGCGTGGTTGGCACTTCGGGCGCGCGGGGCTTGGTCGGGGGGCCGGGCGTGCTCAATGGGTGTACCCGGGCGTGGTGGCGTCGTTGTGGGTGAAGAGGACCGGCTCGCCGCCGATCGGGAAGTCCCGGCGCTGGGGGTGGCCCTCGTAGTCCTCGGGCATCAGGATCCGGCGCAGGTCGGGGTGGCCGTCGAACACGACCCCGAACATGTCGTAGACCTCGCGCTCCTGGTGGTTGGCGGTCGGCCAACCTGGACCCTGGGGGGTGTCGGGGGTCACCGATTCGACATGGGGGTCATCGAGCGGGACGCGGAGCTTGACGGTGATGCGGTCGACGCGGTCCATGTCGAGCAGCTCGTAGTGGACGCCGAGGCGGGGCTCCTGCGGGTAGTAGTCGACGCCGTGGACGCTCGAGAGGAAGCCGAAGCCGAGCGAGCGCAACCGGGTGAGGGTCGCGCGGATGGCGGTTGGATCGAGCAGCAGGGTGGCCCGGTCGCGGTAGAAGAGCGTGCCGATCACGCTCTGGGGGTCGGCGTCGCGCAGCTCGTGGGCGATCAGCTCGAGGCCGGTGGCGTCAGGCATCGGGACCCACGACCTCCTCGGTCCCCTCCGCTCCGTACTGGGCGCGCCAGCCGAGGTCGGGATCCTCCTGGATCATCTTGCGCAGCTTGAGGATCCCGTGCATCAGCGCCTCGGGCCGGGGCGGGCAGCCGGGCACGTGGACGTCGACGGGCATGAACTTGTCGGCCGGGACGATCGCGTAGTTGTTGAAGACGCCCATTGAGGAGGAGCAGGCGCCCATCGCGATCGCCCACTTCGGCTCGAGCATCTGGTCGTAGATCCGGCGGACGATCGGTGCCATCTTGATCGAGATCCGCCCGGAGATGATCAAGAGGTCGGCCTGGCGGGGGGAGGCGCGGAAGGCTTCCATGCCGAAGCGGGCGATGTCGACACGCCCGGCGACGACGGTCATCATCTCGATCGCGCAGCAGGCTAGCCCGAAGCTGGCCGGGTACATCGAGTTGGAGCGAGCCCAGGCGACGGCCTTGTCCATCGTCGTGGTGAGGACGCGCTCCTCGACGTACTGGTCGAGGGAGCTGCCTTCCAGGTCGCCGCGGAGCATGTCGCGGGCGCGGAGCTGGCGAGCGCGAAAGCCGCTCGAGTCGACGGGCTGTTGGCGGACTATTTCCATTCGAGGGCGCCCCGGCGCCAGACGTAGACAAAGGCCAAGAGTAGGAGCACGACAAAGGCGATTGTCTCGTAAAGTGCGAATGCGCCAAACGCGCGCAGGCGCACGGCGACCGGGAAGAGGAAGACGACCTCGATGTCGAAGAGGATGAAGAGCATCGCGATCAGGTAGAAGCTGATGCCGAAGCGAAACCCGTGCTTGACCTCCGAGGGCAGCCCGCATTCGTAGGGGTCGGTCTTCGAGGCGATCTTGCGGCGGGGTCCGAAGAAGGTGTTCAGGAAGGCGAATGCTCCACCGACGACACCGCCGACGGCGAGGAACACGACCGCTGGGAAATAGCTCCGGAGCACGGGGGGCGTTATATCACCGACGGCCCCCTCTCGACCGGGCGCTTGTGGCACGAGATACATGTTCGGCGGGCGCGTGACGAGTGCCGGCGCAGTCGCCCTCGGCGCCGATGTGGTCGCCGCGGTCAACGGTCTGAGTGGCGCCTATGGCGCGGTGCGGTGGTACCGCGTCGAGCAGAGCAGGGTCTTTTGGCTGGGGCTGCGTGGCGGCCAGGCGGCGGCGATCGCGCTCGGCTTGACCGTCGGGATCCTCTGGCTGGCGGGTCGGCGGGCGGCCGATGACCTCTTCTACCTCTACGCGCTGCTGCCGCTGGCGATCGGCCTGCTGGCCGAGCAGCTGCGGATTCTCGCGGCCGAGCAGGTTCTGGCAACGCGCGGGCTCGAGAGCGCGGCGGAGGTCGGCGAGCTCGAGGAGGCCGACCAGCGCTCGGTCGTGGTGGCGATCCTGCGGCGGGAGATGGGCGTGATGGCCGCCGCGGGGCTCGTCGTGTGCTTCCTCGCGCTGCGGGCGGCCGGCACGGCGCACGGGTTCTAGAGGAGGTGGGGGACGGGGCGAGCGAGCGCGAATCGCCTAGCGAATGAGCCTGCGCTCAGCGTGCCTGACTGGCGAACGGGTCCGATTGACCTTTCGTGGCGTTCGGTTGGGCCATCATGAAGAATGGGTCGAAGGTCGTGCCCGAGGCCGTGAGTCCTTGGTAGTCACCGAGGAAGTAGCCGTGCGCGTCCGGAGCCTTCGTGAAGTCGAACGGGCCGGCGGTGCTGAGCCGGGTCTGTCCGTCGGCGCTCCAGCTGGCCGGTTTGGCGCAGCCGAGGTGGCAGTGGGCGATGAAGGCATCGGTCAGCCCAGGTGCGGCGCTAGTGGCGGCCTCCAGGCTGTAGTAGTTGAGACCGACGGTGCCGTCGGAGGCGGCGTGCACCTGGGGCACGAAGGCCGGGGCGTCACCGGTCGACTGGTCGGCGCGGATCGGCGTGCTCCAGGTGAGGCCTCCGTCTGTGGACATCGAGAGGGCGATCTTGGAAACGGGGGTGGTAAGAGGGCTGGGGCTGAAGCGGGCGTCCTGCCACACGGCGTAGAGGTTGCCCTCGGGGCCGACGGCGAACTCCGGCAGCTCGCCGCTGCTGCGGACGGGGTGTCCGGCGATACTGACCTGAGCGACGTTCTGTGGGGCGACGATGATCGGCGCCGACCACGAGGCGCCGCCGTCGGTGGAGCGGATCACGGCGACGCTGAATGTCGCGCTCTGATTTTTGCTCTTGCCGCCCTTGTTGGTGATGAGGTCGAATCCGTCGATCAACACACCCTTGGCCGGGCCGGCCGACGGCACCACGATCTGGTTGCCGATCGTTTGGTCGTTCTCGCCGGGGTCGAAGATAACTTGGCCCGGCGTCCAACTCTGGCCGCCGTCGGTCGTCTTCGAGAAGAAGGTCGGGCCGCGGAAGGCGAGGACGTGGTTGAACGCGCTGGGGTTGGCATTCAGGCTCGGCGACACCAGCCGGTCCCACACCGCGTAGGCGGCCGTCGGGTTGAGCGAGTCGGCGGTCACCGACTCCTTGTCGTTGAGCGCGTTGGGGGAGGCGGTCGAGATCGCGGTGACCGGCGTCTGCCAGTTGATGCCGCCGTCGGTGGAGCGGCTGATGATGATCGAGCTGGCTCCGCCAAACGACGGCCCGTTCGCGTTGAACGAGTCGCTGATCGAGTAGACGATCTTCCCGTCCGCGGAAAAGCTCGTCCACGGGTCGGTCGCCCGAGTGAAATATCCGGGAGACCCGGGGCTCGCACCGTCACAGATGCTGAACTGCGGCTGGCTCGCGGCGAGCGCCCACGTTTGCCCCGCATCCTGGGAAACGACGTTGGTCAGGCCGTTGGAGCCGCCATCGTTCCAGCGATCCTGCTGGAAGCTGGCCACCAGGTGGTTCGGATTGGTCGGATCGGACGAGACGAACGGCTCGACCTCCGCATCGGGGTAGTTCTTGCTGCCCGCCTTGATCTGCTGCGCGACCAGCGTGGCACACTGCGGCGAGGCCCCCAGCGGGTTGTCCTTGACCTGGGTCGGAAGGAGATTCGCGCTCAGCGGGGCGCCGGAGGCGCCAACCGCGGCCGCCAGGAACGCGACGGTCGTTGTTGCGCTCACAACAAGACGACGAACCCGACCCGGCACCTCGTTAGAGTGCATGCGAACCCCTGTTCATTGCCGCGCGGCAAATCGATTTCTCCGGGTGACCACCTCACAAGAGGTCTCCCGCCGGGCCACGCGACGATCTCATCTCTACGGCACTGATGTCAAGCGGGTCTGCACGGCCGCGCGGCCGAGGCGCCTCCCGTTCACGGAGCGAGCGTGCGGTACTCCCCGCGGTACCAGAGCAGCGGGTCGCGGGCGGTGGTGTGGCTCATCTCGGTGACGGCGCCGATCGCGATCGTGTGGTCGCCGGCGGGAACGAGCTCGCGCAGGTCGCAGGCGAGCCAGGCGAGCGCGCCGGCGAGGATCGGCAGCCCGTCGCGGAGCTCGTAGGCGACGGCCTCGAACTTCGCCGCCTCCGTGCGCTTCGAGGCGAACACGCGCGAGAGCGGGCGCTGGTCGCTGGCGAGCACGTTGACGGCGAAGCGGCGGTCGTCGCGGACGATCGGCAGGGTGCGGGCGGAGTTCTCGAAGCACACGAGCAGCAGGAGCGGCTCGAGTGAGAGCGAGCAGACGGCGTTGGCGGTCATCCCGCCCGGCCCGCCGGGTCCCTGGCCGGTGATCACCGAGACGCCGGTTGCGAAATGGCCGATCACGGCCCGGTAGCGTCGCTGGCGCTCAGGCGGCGAAGTCACGGGCGACTAGTGGCGAACCACTACTTGACGACGATCAGGGTGCCGTAGGCGCCGAGGTCGGCGTGGTTGCCGATCGTGTCGACGAGCTTGTAGGTGCCGGGCTCGAGGTCGAGCTTGGGGCTGGGGAGGAGCGTCTGGCCGGGCGCGGCGACCCCGGTCTGCTGCCCGGGCAACAGGACGCCGGTCCCGTCGATGACGTTGGGGTTGCCGGCGCGGTTGGGTCGCTCGGTCAGGACGCGGACGTTGTGGGTGAGGATGCCGGCGTTGACGACGATCAGCTTCAGGCGGCCGGCGTGGACCTGGACGAGCTGCGGCGTGATGCTGTATTCGTCGATCCGCAGCCGCAGGACGCTCGAGTCGACCTTGACGAGGCGTGAGCCGCAGCCGCCGATGAACAGAGCCGCGGCGAGCGCGAGCGCGAGCCCGGCGGGCGGGCGCCGGAGCCGGGAGTGGGGGGAGACGATCCGCATCGAGGGGTGGATTATCCGTATCATCTGCGCCCGCATGGGCCGACGCGTGAACTTCGCAGCCGCCGTCAGCGTGGCGGGGCTCGCCGCGGTGGCGCTCGGCGGCTGCGGAAGCCAGGGAATCAAGGTCGCGAAGGCCGACCCGAGTTACCACGCGGCCAAGGTCTTCCTCGAGCACTGCTCGGGCTGCCATTCGCTCGACTTGGTCGGCGCGCGGGGCTCGGCGCAGACGATCGGCAACCGCGAGCGAATCAACGGGCCGAACTTCAACGTGCGCACCGAGCAGGTGGCACAGGTGCTCTACGCGATCCGCAACGGCGGCTTCTCGGGGGCGATCATGCCGCAGAACATCCTTGTCGGCGCGGATGCCCAGGCGGTGGCGGAGTTCCTCGCGAAGTACGCCGGAACCAAGCGCCCGAGCTCGCTGAGCGCGCACCCGGCGCAGCCGTAGGAGCCGCGCGTTCTCGACCTGAGGCTGATTCGGGAGCAGCCGGCGCTCGTGCGCGCGGCCCTCGCGCGGCGGGGGGGCGGGGTGGAGACGGGGGTCGACCGGGTGTTGGACCTCGACCGGCGCCGGCGCGAGCTGCTGCCGGAGCTCGAGCGCCTGCGGGCGGGCAAGAACGCGGCATCGGAGGCGATCGCCGTGGCGAAGCGGGCGGGCGAGGACACGGCCGGCGCGATCGCCGCGATGCGCGGCCTGGGCGGCAGGGAGAAGAGCTTGTCGTTGGAGTTGGCTGAGGTCGAGGAGCAGTTGGCCGGCGCGCTGGCCGGGCTGCCGAACCTGCCGCTGGAGGACTCGGCCGCGAAGGACACGGTGGTGCGCGAGGTCGGCGAGGCGGGGCGGACCGGCCGCGACCACCTGGAGCTGGCCGGGCGGATGATCGACATGGAGGCGGGCGCACGGTTGTCGGGCTCGCGCTTCGCCTACCTGCGCGGCGACCTCGTCCTGGTCGAGCTGGCGCTGGTTCGGTGGGCGTTCGAGCGGCTGCGCCCGCACGGCTTCGAGCCGGTCGTGCCGCCGGTGCTGGTGCGCGAGCGGGCGCTGTTCGGGACGGGCATGCTGCCGGACACCGAGCAGCAGATCTACCGCTTGGCGGATGACGACCTCTACCTGCTGGGGACCTCGGAGGTTGCGCTGGCATCGCTCCACGCGGGCGAGATCCTCGAGGAGGCGGAGCTGCCGCTGCGCTACGCGGGGTTCTCGTCGTGCTTTCGCCGGGAGGCGGGGGCGGCCGGCAAGGACACGCGGGGGATCTTCCGGGTCCACCAGTTCGACAAGGTGGAGATGTTCGTGTTCACGACGCCGGCCGAGGGCCGGGACGAGCATGAGCGGCTGCTCGCGATCGAGGAGTCGCTGCTGGGGGAGCTGGGGATCCCCTACCGGGTGGTGAACATCGCCGTCGACGATCTGGGTTCCTCAGCGGCGAAGAAGTACGACTGCGAGGCGTGGCTGCCGGGCCAGGGGCGCTTCCGGGAGCTGACGTCGTGCTCGAACACGACCGACTTCCAGGCGCGGCGGCTGGAGATTCGGATGCGCCCGGCGGACGGGGGGCGCCCGGTGGCGGCGCACACGCTGAACGGGACGGCGGTGGCGGTCGGGCGGACGATCATCGCGCTGCTCGAGAACGGGCAGCAGGAGGGCGGCGAAGTGGTGCTGCCGGAGGCGCTCGTGGCATTCGGGGCGCCCGCCCGGATCGGTACGGGGGACTCTGGTTAGAACAGCGCGCATCCTCCGAGGAAATGTTCCGGACGGTCATTCCGTTCCGGGCGATCGGGCTTAGGCTTTAGGCTCCGTTTGGGGTCGAGGAGAGCGTAAATCGGTCATCCGCGACCCGGTTCGAGTGGCGCCGGCGAGCACCGGCAGGAACGACTTAGGAGAGCCCGATGGCGGAAACCCAGGCAATCGAGGGCATCAGGGTTGAGAGTGACCCGTTGGAGCCGGACTGGCGGTTTCGGCTGCTGGCGGCGGACGCGGTGGTCGGCGAAGTGTTCTTCGACGCGGACAGCGGCTGGGATGTGAGCGATCGGCCTCGCGGCTGGACCCTGCGCTACCTGGAGGAGGGCGTGCCGGTGGAGCTCTGCCGGGAGGAGGAGGTTCAGCCGGCCGGGAAGCCGCTGTCGTGGGCGGCCAAAGACGTCGCGGCGGCGGCCGCTGCGCGCATGGTCGCGGCCACGCGCGGCGCCTGAGCGGGGAGGCCGCGGGCCGGGAGTTGTTACGGGGCCCTAGGAGCGTGGGGCAGTAAGGTCGCTGGCTCTGGTGAGCGTCGTG
>JRHI01001826.1_pt1 | contig 16429 bp, 13 predicted proteins | sample 215371 | NCBI WGS metagenome assembly JRHI01 (sample SAMN02929681, study PRJNA255918) | sediment metagenome | biome: cave system; feature: Ice Cave; material: Sediment; isolation source: sediment from deep within a dark volcanic ice cave with no known source of... ...
AGAACATCAGGAACAGGCCGCTGATGGTCAGCAGGATGAACAGGAAGAAGCTCAGCCCACCCAGGCAGAGCGTGTAGCTGACCCGGATCGCCGACTTCTTCACCCGCACCGGGTGGATGTGGAGGAAGAAGTTGGTCAGCGCCGTTCGCGCCGCCACCTTGTCGGTGGTGGGGAGGCCATGGCGGAAGATGGAGCCGCGCACCTGGCGCAGGAAGGCCCGCAGGGGCGCGGTGATCCCGGTGTCCTCGGAACCGGATGCGTTCACTCCCTACTCCCTGCTGTGGTGGTCATCGCTAGACGCCGAGAGTCTTGCCGTTGCTCTTGCCGGTCTTGGGGTCGAGCCGCCACTCCGGCTTGTCGGACTGGCCGGCGTTGCGCTGGACCACCTTCTTGCCCCGGTCGACGAAGAGGAAGCCGTCGGGCGTGACGGTCACCTCGACCCAGTCCATGGGCCGCGGTGCCGGGCCGTAGAAGTTGGTCGAATCGATGAAGTAGCGGCTGCCGTGGCAGGGGCAGGCCCAGCCGTTGGGGGCCTGCTCCGCCGGCTTGCGGTCACCGTGGGCCTTGGCCACGTCGGCGCTGACCGGAGTGCCGCTGACCACGTCGCTGACGTAGTTGGGGGTGCAGCCCAGGTGGGTGCAGTTCAGGTACACGGCGTAGATCCCGCCGTCGTCTCGGACCAGCGTGACGCGCTTCTCGGTGATCTGGATGGGGTTGCCGATGGACAGCTGGCCCGCCGTGAAGGCCGACTTGAACGCCTGAGGCTCCTCGCCGGTCTGGTTGGGGAAGAGGAACTTGAGCGTCTGGATGCCACCGAAGAGGGTGGCCACGCCGGCTGCGATCCAGCCCATCCACAGCAGGAACGAACGCCGCGACACATCGACGAAGCGCTTGAGCCCGCTCTGGGTCGAGTAGGGGTCGACGGCCATCCCGAGTTCCTTCTAGGCGCTGGCGACCGGCCCACGGGGCGCGGTGGCTGATTGGGGCATTGTACCCAACGAGGTGGGGGTGTCCAGCCCAGCCGAACTCACGTGAACGGCGTGCTGGCGGGGGGCGTGATGATGTCGGCGAAGACGATTGTCGAGATCATGATGATCAGGAACCCGACGATGATGGCAACGCACCCGAAGTCGGTGCGGATGGCTCGGACCAGGCGTTCCACTCTGCGGCCGGGGCTCCTGAAGGTGGGTGGCACGAACGTCACCCCAGGGTTCCGCACCCGATGACAGCGAACCCGTGGGGACCCTGAGCGAGGTGGCGCAAGTCTACGCGGACGGCGGAGCCGCCTGGCATCGCCACGAGGCGAATTACCTAGGCGGTGACCAGGGCCTCCTCGGCCAGCTCGCGGCGCTGCCTGGCCGCCCCGAACGCGCCCGCCGCCATGCTGGCGACGCCCACCAGGGCAAAGGCCAGGCCGAGCAGCACCTTGGTGAAGCGCTCGCCGGCGAGGAAGGGCTCGCCGCCGGCGTCCGGGTTGATGAAGGACTTCTCCGCCGGCGCCGCCCACACCGTGGTGATCAGGCAGAGCACGAAGACGACGGCGGCCACGATGTACCACAGGGATGCTGTCCTGACCCGTCCCCGTCGCGGCCGGCTGGTCACGTAGAACGCGGCCAGGGCGAGGACCTCGAGGAGCACGAAGACGTTGAAGAGGGCAAACGTCAGCACGGTGGAGATGATCTCGTGGTCGGACATGCCGCTGAAGAGGTTCATCGCGGCCGACAGCATAGCGAGCGGCCGCCTGCGGTCGCGCCCGCGTTGCCGGCCCGCGTAACCGCGGTGGACCGCCCGCCTTCTGCTCTGCGATGTCGGTGACTCCCGCCCAGCCGCCGCAGCCGGCGGCCGTGGCCGTCCCGACGCCGAGCCGGCAGCCCTCCCGGCGCCCCGCCCCTCCGGCGACTCCGGCCATCCTCGGCATGGGCGCATTCGTGCCCGATGGCCGGGTGACCAACGCCGACCTCGAGCGCCTGGTCGACACCTCGGACTCCTGGATCCTGGAGCGCACCGGCATCCGCGAGCGCCGCCGGGGCGCCCCCGGCGAGACCGCCTCGATGCAGGGGGCGCGAGCCGCCGCCATCGCTCTGGAGCGGGCCGGCAACCCTGAGATCGACGGGATCATCGTCTGCACCGCCAGCCCGGACACACTCTTCCCCAGCGTCGCCGCGCTGATCCAGCGCAAGCTGGGCCTGGGCACCGTCCCCGCCTTCGACCTCAGCGCCGCCTGCACCGGCTTCGTCTACGGCCTGACCGTGGCCGACGCGCTCATCCGTGCCGGCCGCAACCAGACCCTGCTGGTGGTGGCCGCGGAGTCGATGACCTCGCTGATCGACTGGAAGGACCGGTCCACCTGCATCCTCTTCGGTGACGGCGCCGGCGCCGCCGTGGTCGGGTCGGCCCCCCGGGGCGGCATCCAGGCCGCCGCCTGGGGCTGCGACGGGCGCCATGCCGACCTGATCTTCTACGGCCCCGCGGTCGACGCCGAGGGCGGCGTCACCGGCGACCCCGCCATCCGCATGATGGGCAAGGGCACCTTCCGGTTCGCCGTCGAGCGCATGGCCGAGACCGCCGAACAGCTCTGCGCCGACGCCGGCTGGAGCGTGGAGGAGGTCGACCACGTCGTCCCTCACCAGGCCAACCTGCGGATCATCGACGCCGTCGCCAAGCGGCTCCATCTCCGGCCCGAGCAGGTGATCGTCAACGGTGACCGCTTCGGCAACACCTCGGCGGCGAGCATCCCGCTGGCCCTGGACGAGGCCTGGACCCAGGGCCGCATGAAGGCCGGGGACAAGGTGATCGCGGTGGCCTTCGGCTCCGGCGTCACCTGGGGCGGCGTCGCCCTGGAGTGGTCGATGGACGCTCCCTCGGGGGCGGAGGCCCCGGGGACATGACCCTGCAGCTGCGGCGACCGTCGCCGAAGCTGCCCTCGCCGGGGCCACGCCTGCGCGAGGTCCTCCCCTCCGGCACGGCCGAGTGCCCCGCCTGCGGTCGCCGCATGGCCCAGTCCCGGCTGGTCGAGGAGCTGCTGGTCTGCCCACGCTGCCACCACCACGCCCGCGTCCCCGCCCGGCAGCGCACCGAGCAGCTGGCCGACCCGGGGACGCTTGCCGAGGTGCCGCTTCCCGCCGTCGACCATGACCCCCTGCTCTTCGACGACGGCGTCCCCTACCGCCGCCGGCTGGCGGCCGCGCGGGAGAAGTCGCAGACCTCGGACGCCTTCGTGGTCGCCCGGGCCTCGATCGGCGAGGTGCCGGTGATGCTGGCGGCGATGGAGTTCGCCTTTCTGGGCGGTTCGCTGGGAAGCGCTGCCGGCGGGGCCCTGCTGCTCGCCTGCGACATCGCCGTCGCCGAGCGGCGCGGGCTGGTCACCGTCTGCGTCAGCGGCGGGGCGCGGATGCAGGAGGGGGTGGTGGCGCTCGCCCAGATGGCGCGCTGCACCGCCGGCACCTCGGCGGTGGCGTCCGCCGGGCTGCCCTACATCAGCGTCCTCGCCGACCCCTGCTTCGGCGGGGTCACCGCCTCCTTCGCCACCCAGGCGGACGTCATCCTGGTGGAGCCCGGGGCGCGCATCGGCTTCGCCGGCGGCCGCGTCATCGAGCAGGCCACCCACCAGAAGCTGCCCGAGGGCTTCCAGACCGGTGAGTTCCTGGTCGAGCACGGCATGGTCGATGCCCTGGTGCCGCGGTCCGAGCTCCGGACCACCCTGGGCGGGCTGCTCGCCGCCTTCACCGGCGTCTCGCCTCGGCAGGCGGGCGCATGAGCGCCGCCGCCCAGCCACGGCAGCTCACCGACGCCGAGCGCGTCGCCATCGAGGCAGTGGAGCTGGCGCGCCACCCGGAGCGACCTCGGGCGTTGCGCGTCCTCGCCGAGGCCTTCACCGACTTCACCGAGCTCCACGGTGACCGGCTTTTCGGCGACGACCCGGCGGTGGTGGGCGGCCCGGCCAGGCTGGGCGACCGCTGGGTGATGGTGGTGGCCCAGGAGAAGGGCATCGACGCCACCACCCGGGCGCACCGCAACTTCGGCATGCCCCACCCCGAGGGCTACCGCAAGGCCATTCGTCTGATGCGAATGGCGGAGCGCTTCGGGATGCCGCTGGTCTGCCTGGTCGACACCCCCGCCGCCCATCCCGGCGTCGGCGCCGAGGAGCGCGGCCAGGCCTGGGCGATCGCCGACTGCCTGCGGGTGATGCTCTCACTGCGCGTCTCGACGGTCAGCGCCATCCTCAGCGAGGGCGGCAGCGGCGGGGCGCTGGCGCTGGCGGTCGCCGACCGGGTGCTGGCGATGGAGAACGCGGTCTACGCGGTGGCCCCACCGGAGACGGTGGCAGCCATCCTCTATCGGGACGCGGGGCAGCGGGCCCGGGCGGCGGCGGCGCAGCAGCCGTTTGTGCGCACCGCCGCCGAGCTCGGCATCGTCGACGAGCTGGTGCCGGAGCCCGGCGCGGGCGCCCACGCCCATCCGTCGGTGGCCATCGCGGTGCTGGCGGGATCCGTGCAGCGCGCCCTCGACGAGCTCGAGGCCCAGGACCCCGAGTGGCGCATGGCACGCCGGCTGGCCCGGCAGCGCGAGGTGGGCTGACGACGTGTGCCGGCACCGGCGAACGCCCCTCCAGGACCCCGTCCCGGTCCCGGTGAGGCCACTGTCAGTCGAGGTCGATGCGACGGGTGCCTAGGTGGCGGCGACTGTTGTCGTCGACAGAGTGGTCTCTTCTGACGTCGTCGTCGTCGACTGGGCCGCCGGCTGACCTCGACGGTTCATCTCCGTCACGAACGGCCGCTTCAATGGACAAAGATCGCGCTGTGCTGAGTCTCATGCCCGTCTCAGCAGCCGGCCTGGACTGATCGGTGCCGAGATCAAGCCCGCGCATAATCACACCATGGCCGGCGCCACCCCAGTCCGACTTCGCTCCGGCCCGGGCGTGCCGCGGTTTGCGGTGGCGGAGCGCCACAACCTGCCGGCGGCGCTCACCACCTTCGTGGGTCGCGAGCGGGAGTCGGCTGCGGTGCGCGACGCCCTTCGGGACGGCCGTTTGGTCACCCTGTGCGGTGCCGGCGGCATCGGCAAGACGCGCCTGGCCCTGGAGGTCGCCGGTTCGCTGACCGCAGCCATGGAGGGTGGGGTCTGGCTGATCGAGCTCGCCGACATCGCCGACGCCGCCGCCGTCCCCCGGCGCATCGCGGCCGCCATCGGGCAGCGCGAGCACGCCGATCGGGAGATCACCGAGACGCTCGTCGACCGCCTCCGCTTCGCCGTGGCCCTGCTGGTCGTGGACAACTGCGAGCAGGTGGGGGCCGGCGTCGCCGGGGTGTTGCGCATCCTCCTGGCCGCGTGCGCCGAGCTGCGGGTGCTGGCCACCAGCCGCGTCAGCCTGGGGGTCGCCGGCGAACGTGTCTTCGTGGTGCCGTCATTGCCCGCGGCCGCCGCCGGCGCAGCCCCCGACGACGTCCTTGCCTCGCCTGCGGTGCGCCTCTTCGCCGAGCGTGCGCGCCTTGTCGCCCCCACTCCTGTCCCCGCGGAGAAGGCGGACATCGCGGCGCGGATCTGCCGCCGGCTGGAGGGAATCCCGCTGGCCATCGAGCTGGCCGCGGCCCGCTCGCGCGTGCTCACGCTGGAGCAGATCGACGCCCACCTCGACGACACCTTGGGGCTGCTCAGCGGCGGCCCTCGCAGCGCGGCGCCGCGACACCAGACCCTGCGTGCCTCCATCGACTGGAGTCATGACCTCCTCCACCACGACGAGCAGGTGGTCCTCCGGCGCCTCGCCATCTTCCGCGGCGGTTTCTCGATGGAAGCGGCCGAGGAGGTCTGCGGCGACGCCGGTCTCGCCAGGACGGTGCTCGACCTCGTCACCGGCCTCATCGACAGCTCCCTGGTCGTCGCCGACACCGCCGCCTCGGAGGCGCGGTACTCACTGCTGGAACCGATCCGCCAGTACGCGTCCGACCGGCTCACCCTGGCGGCAGAGTCGGCTGACTTGCGGCACCGCCACGTCACCTGGGTCGCCGCCCTGGCCGAGGGGGCTGAGCCGGGCCTCCATGGACCGGAGGCGCGGGAGTGGCTGGAGCGCTGCGAGCGCGAGCACGACAACATCCGGCTCGCGCTCCAGAATGCGCTCCTCGATGAGCCGGCGGCCGCGCTCGCGATCAGTGCCGCTCTCTGGCGCTTCTGGCATGTCCGCGGGTACCTGCGCGAGGGTCGGGCCTGGCTGGAGGCCGCGCTCGACGCATGGCCGGAGGGGGATGGCCCGCTCGTTGCCAGGGCCTGCCGTGGCGCGGGGGTGCTGGCACGCATGCAGGGCGACTTCGACGCCTCGCGCGGGCATCACCAGCGCGCTCTGGCTCTGGCCACCGGGATGGGCGACCGCTGCGGCCGGGCGACCTCGCTCAACAACCTGGGCATCCTGGCCTGGTCCACGGGAGCCCTGGAGCAGGCCATGGCGCTCTTCCGCGAGTGTGGCGTCATCCATGGCGAGCTCGGCGACGAGCGTGGCATGGCCACGTCCATCAACAACATGGGCACCGTGGCCCGCGTGCGCGGGCACCTCGACGAGGCGGCAGCCCTGTGCGAGGACAGCGTCGCGCGATACCGCGCCATCGGCTTCGACGAAGGGACAGCCGCGTCACTGCTCATCCTGGGCAAGGTGGCGCTGAAGCGCGGCGACCTGCCCGCGGCAAGGAGCCGGCTGCTGGAGGCCCTCTGCATATTCCGCGACCTCGGGTACCGCGAGGGCGTGGCCGAGGTTCTCGAGTGCCTGGGCCTGTGTGCCACCGCGGCGCACCAGGACCATCGCGCGCTGCACCTGCTGGCGGCGGCGGCCACGCTGCGCGAGCAGGTCGGGGCTCCGGTCCCGTCACCGGACGAGGTCACAGAACGCGCCGAGGCGATGGCGACGCTGCGGAGCCGGCTGGACGCGGAGGATCTCCAGAACACGTGGAGTGCCGGCCGGGTGGCCGCCGTGGAGGATGTCGTGACCATGGTGGGCGTCGAACCGGTCGGCGACATCGGCGCCGCGCCGCGTCCGGGCGGCCTGTCGGCGCGCGAGGTCGAGGTGGCGGTGCTGGTGGCCCAGGGCCTCCGCGATCGCGCGCTCGGCGACCACCTGCACATCTCCCCCCGGACGGTCGGCAAGCACATCGAGAACATTCGCAACAAGCTGGGCCTGGAGACACGCAGCCAGCTGGGCGCCTGGGTGGTTCACGCCGGCCTCACCGAGATCACGGCCACCTGAGCCCAGGCCACCGCGGCTGGTCAGACGGGATGCCGACCGCCGGCAGGTGGCGAGGTACGCGTTTTCGCCGATGACCGGGCCGCTGGGCGCTCCTACGCTCGTGCCATGGACAAGAACGTCGATTCCCGACCTGTGTCCGCGATTCAGGAGAACCCCATGACGGACAGGACGCACACGCAACCTGACGCCGATGAGCGCACGGTGACCCGTGCACGGCGCGGGTGGCCTCTGGCCGGGCTGCTGATCGTGACGGCCTCAGTGCTCGCAGCCTGCGGCGCTGACTCGCCGGGGACCCTGGGCGCCGGAGGCGGAAATTCGCCGGCAGCCGGCAACGGCGCGGTCGGCTCGGCACCGCAGACGGGCGGCAAGGTCGCGTGGGCCGACGACCGATGCAGCATCGTCGGGAAGGATGTCGTCGGTGCCGCGCTGAAGGCAACGGTCACCAAGGCTGCGCCCGAGGAGGTCGGCGCGTGCCGCTACACGACCGACAGCGACAGCGAGGTCATCCTCACGTTCGTGGATCTGGGTGCCTTCCACTTCAAGGCGGAGATCAACCGCACGCACGTGAAGCCGGAGGATCACTTGCCCGGTCTGGGCGTGGACGCCTTCAGCAACAACGATGGCCTGTCCGTGCTCCTGGCCGACGGTCGAGCGTTCATCGTCAACGCCGACGCCCTCGACAGAACGAAGGCCCCGAGCAGGTCGGACGTCCAGCATGTGCTGGCCAGGGAGATCCTCGACCGACACGCTGGAGGCTGAGCCAGTAATCCGGACGACGGTCCCGGGCGCGAAGGATCGTGCTTCAGACTGCCGGCGGCCGGATTACTGACGGGGTTCTGGCCAGGTTCGGTTCTGCCGCAGCAGGCCGGCTATGAGCCTGCGGGAGCTGGACGGTGCGATGCGCGGACAACGTACGACCCGTTGTCACTAGATGATCCTGACTGACGCAACCCGTGCGGTTTCCTCAATGGACAACGACGGCCGGCCCTGGACTGCCAAATTCGACCAGCGGAGGAGATTCGATGAGAGAGCTCACTCTCGACATGGGCACGCAGGGGCAGGAGGTCGAGTACCTGCAGACGCTCCTCACTCAGGCCTGGATCGACTGCGGCAATGTGGACGGCGTCTTCGGCCAGCGCACTCATGACGGCGTGATGCACTACCAGGCGGCCACCGGGCTGTTGGCGGACGGCGTGGTCGGACCGCACACCTGGGCACAGCTGCTCGGCCACGGCGCCGCGCCTGACGACGCCGGTGGTCCGGGGTCCCTGAGCCACCCCCACCACCAGGACCATCCTCAGCATCAGGGCCACGCTCACGACGAGTGAGGACCGGCCGCGACGAGGCGGCGTTGCGCCTCCTCGGGGCAGCGCGGGGCCGGATAGAGGCCGGCCTCAGTCGCTCGCGGGCGGGGCGGCCGCCTCGACCGCGGCCGCCGGCTGCGACTGCGCGATCCGGTCCTCGGGCCGGACGCGCTTCAGGAACGCAGCCGGGATCAAGCCCAGCGCCGCCAGCGCCGCCAGGAACAGGAAGGTGTGGTCGAAGGCGGTGCTGGCGACCTCGTCCGCGTACCCGCGGATGAAGCCGTCGTAGGCGGGATGCCCGGTGCTCTGGGCGCCGGGGGAGGCCGCTCGCCGACGCCGACGAGCTGCGCTCGCGCAGCAGGGTGCAGAGCTGGTCGGCGGTGGGCACCGAGTTGAGGTTGAGCGCGCTCTCCGCCTGCTGGACCACCACCGGGCCGGGTGCGCAGGAGGCGGTCGACGCCGCGTGGCCCGCCTGCGAACTCAGGAACGTCACCAGCAGCGCGATGCCCACCGAGGTGCCGGCGCGCTGGCAGGTGTTGGTGACGCTGGAGGCGCGCGAGGTCAGCTCGCGCGGGATGCGGATGAGCCCGGCGGTCAGCCCCGGCATCATCGCCAGCGCCATGGCGACGCCCCGCAGCGCCATGGCGAAGCAGATCAGCAGGATGCCGGTGGAGGCGTCGACCCGCGCCAGCATCAGGCCGCTGACGGCGAGGAAGGCGATCCCGACGATGACCACCGGCCGCGGCCCGAGGCGGTCGGTCAGCCTGCCTCCGAATGGCATGAGCACCGCGGCGGTGAGCGCCTGCGGCAGCAGGAGCAGACCGGTCTGGAGCGGCGAGTAGCCGTGCACCGACTGCAGGAACGCGGGCAGCAGGAACACCGCCCCGAACATCGCCGTGACGATGATGAAGCCGAGCACGATCGACCAGCTGAAGTTGCTGTCCTTGAACAGGTCGAGGCTCAGCAGCGGCTGCGCGGCGGTCAGCTGCCGCCAGATGAAGATGGCGAAGAGCACGGCGGAGGCGATCAGCAGGCCGACGACCAGCCCGCTCCCCCAGCCCAGCGAGCTGCTGCGATCCATGGCATACATCAGTGCCACCACCGCCGGCGTGGCCGTGGCCAGGCCGATGTAGTCGAGCCGGAAGGAGCGCGAGGTCGGCGTCTCGCGCAGGAAGAGCCAGGCCGCCCCCATGGCGACGGCGCCGATGGGGACGTTGATGTAGAAGATCAGCCGCCAGCTGAAGTCCTGGACGAACCAGCCCCCGAGGACCGGGCCCAGCGCCGGCGCGATCAGCATGGGCACGCCGAAATAGCCCATCACCCGGCCCATCTGCGCCGGCCCGAAGGCGCGCAGGATGATGGTCATGCCGATGGGCATGAGCATGCCCCCGCCCACCCCCTGGAGGACGCGGCAGATGATGAGGACGGGCAGCGACCAGGCGGCGCCGCAGGCCGCGGAGGCCAGGGTGAAGAGCGCCAGAGTCACGAGATAGAGCCGTTTGGTGCCAAAACGGTCGGTGGCCCAGCCGGTCACCGGGATGACCGCCCCCTGCGCCAGCGTGTAGCCCGTGACCACCCAGGCGATGTCGTTGTAGCTGTGGGCGTTGAAGGCGTCCTGCAGCGACTTGATGGCCACGTTGACCACGGTGGCGTCGAGGATGGTCATGATGGTGCCGCCGAGGACCACGCCGAGCGCCACCCAGCGGTAGTCGTAGCCGCCGACCCGGCCCGCCAGCCGGCCCGCTCGACCCCCCACGCCGGCCGGCGCCGGCGGAGCGGTGGTGACCGCGGTGTCGCCGGCGGGAACGACCGCAATGGCGGCGGCGGCGGTCTCGGTGGGGCGAAGCGTCTCGGTCATGCCGGGTCCTCGGCCGCGAGGTCGACCGCCAGCATCCGCTCCACGGAGGCGAGCAGGGCCTGGAGCTCGGCCGCGTCGAGGGCGCCGAGGACGCGCATGGCGATGCGCCGCTTGTGGGAGCGGTAGCCGCGGACCATGGCGGCGCCGCGCTCGGTCGGCACCACGCGCACCACCCGCCGGTCGGAGGGATCGCTGCCACGCTCGACGAGCCCCTGGCGCTGGAGGCGGTCGACGAGCGCGGTGCAGGTGCTGACGCTGACCCCCTGATGACGCGCCAGCTCGTGCATCGACGTCGGGCCCTCCAGCGTCAGCCGGACCAGCGCCTCGCACTGGTAGGCGGTGACCCCGGAGAGCTCCTCGCGGATGTCCGGCGGGAGGGCACCCTCGACGCGCCGCCGCAGCCGCGCGGTCAGCTCGACGTAGCGGTCCACGTCGGCGGCACGATGCGCGGTCAGGGCGGGCGAGGGTGGGGTCGTTGGACTGGCGCTCATCTCGGACCTTTCGCTCGGGTGCGGGCGGTTCCGTCGGACGAATTACTTCGCCCCGTGCAACGTCGGATTGTAGAAGCTCTTCGGACGGGTCCGCGCCGGGCGGCCGCCCGGCGCGGCGGTGGCGGGTGGGCACCCAATCCGGGCATTCGGGCGGCGAACCCTTGTGCGGACCGCCGCTCGATGCTAGGGTCCACTTCCGAACCCATGTTCGTGAGCTCCTGCCGGGGACCGGCCTCGTCGGCACGCCTGTGACCCTGCGCCTCCTCCACCTCTCCGACCTGCACCTCGACCGCGCCTTTGCCGGGGTGGGCGCGTACGGTGACGTGGCCCAGCGGCGGCGCGAGGGGCTTCGGCACGCCCTCCAGTTGGCCGGCCGGACGGCGCGGGAGCGCGGCTGTGACGCCCTCACCATCGGCGGCGACCTCTACGAGGCCGAGCACGCCGGACCGCAGACCGCCGCCTTTCTGGCGGCGCTCTTCGCCTCCTGGCAGCCGCTGCGCGTCTTCCTCGCCGCCGGCAACCACGACCCCTTCATGCCGGGCTCGATCTACGAGCGCACCGACTGGCCCGACAACGTGCACGTCTTCAGTGAGAACCAGCTCCGCCCCGTGCCGCTTGGTGACGGCGTGACCCTCTGGGGGCTCAGCCACCGCGACCCCGCCTGGATGGGCGATCCCCTCGGCGGCCAGCCCGTCGGCGCCGAGGGCGGCCTCCACATCGCCCTTTTCCACGGGGCCGAGCTGGGCAGCCGGCCGCGGAACAAGTCCATCCACGGCCCCTTCCACGCCGGCCGCATCCGCGCCCAGGGATTCGCGCTGGCGCTCTGCGGCCACTACCACCGCCGGCGGCTCGACACCGCCTCCGGCCTGGTCTACCCGGGCAGCCCGGAGCCGCTGACCTTCGACGAGGAGGGCGTCCGCGGGCCGGTCCTGGCCGAGATCGAGCCCGGAGGCGCCATCCGCCTCGAGGAGCTGACCCTCAACCGCTGGCACGCCGTCCAGGCGGACTGCGACGTGGAGGGCGCTCCGAGCGCGGCCGAGGTCCTCGACCGGGTCCGCGCCACCTCCCTGGAGGTCCTGCGCGGCCTCCCCGGTGACCGCGCCATGCTGCGCCTGACCCTGCGCGGCGAGCTGCCGGTGGAGGCGGCGGTCGACACCGGGGTGGTCGAGGCGGCGGTCCACGACGTCACCGGTGCGGGCGTGGTCCGCATCCGAGACGTCAGCCGGGCCGCCATCGACGTCGAGGCCGCCGCCGCCGATCCCACCACGCGTGGCGAGTTCACCCGTTCCATGCTCGCGGCCCGCGACCGCGCCGGGGACGACGAGGCCGAGCTGGCGGTCGTCGACGATGCGCTCCGCTACGGGCTCCAGGCGCTGAGCGGCTGCGACGTGGGCCTGCGATGAGGATCGAGCGGCTCGACGTCCAGGCCTTCGGCCGGGTGCACGACCGCAGCGTGGACCTGGCCCCGGCGCTGACCGTTCTGCTCGGGCCCAACGAGGCCGGCAAGTCCACCCTGCTCCGCGCCATCCGCGCCGCCCTCTACGGGGTCGACGCCGGCGGCCAGGGCCGGGCCGTGGCCCGCAGCGACTGGCAGCGCTGGCGGCCCTGGGAGGAGCCCGCCCGCTACGGGGTGACACTCGGCTACTCGCTCGCCGACGGCCGCCGCTTCCGGGTCGCCCGGCGGCTCGACGGCCAGCGCGAGGAGGCGCAGGTGGTCGAGATGGGCGGACGCGACGTCACCGACTCCCTGCGCCAGGGACGGTTGGTGGTGCCCGGCTGGTTCCACCTCGGCATCGACGAGGCGGTCTTCTGCGCCACCGCCTGCCTGGGCGAGGACTCCCTCCGCGCCGACGCGCCCGACAGCGCCGCGGCGCGCGCCGAGCGCCTCCAGGAGGCGGTCGAGCGCCTCGCCGACTCGGCCTCCCGGGCCACCGCGGCCGAGGCCCTGGGCCGGCTGCGGCACGCCATGGACCGGGTCGGCACCGAGAACCGCGGTCGCAGCCCCCTGGGCGCCGCCACAGCGCGGCTGCGCGAGCTCGACGCTCAGCTGGTCAAGGCGCGCGAGCGCATCGCCGCGCTGGACTCGGAGCAGGAGCGGCTGCGCGCCCTCGAGGCCACCGCCGCCGAGGCGCACGAACGGCGCTGTGCGGCGGAGCGCTCCTGGTTGACGGCGCGGCTGGCGGCGCTGGCGGCGCGGCGCGCCGAGCTGCACGACGCCGAGGAGGAGGCGGGGCGGCTGGAGTCCGCGTGCACCCGGTGGGCATCCTTCGCCGACTTTCCGCTGGAGCGCGAGGACAAGGTGGTCAGCGTCGCCGGACGGCTGCGGCAGGCCGCCGAGGCCGTCGAGGAGGCCGGGGGCCGCTGGGGATCGGGCCGCGAGCGCCTGCGGCTGGTGGAGCGGCGCCGGTCCTCGATCGCCACCTCGCTTCTCGCGCTCGGCAGCGCCCCCCGCGTGGGGCCGTCGGATCGTGACGAGCACCGCGAGCTGAGTGACGAGGTGGCCGCCGAGGCCGCCGTGGAGCGCCAGGCGACCGAGCTGCGCACCGCCGAGGCGCGGCTGGACGCGCTCGGCCGTGAGGTGGCCGGGACCGGTCTGGGCGCCATCCCGGTGGGCTCCGCCGAGGCGGTGGGCGAGCTGGTCGAGGCTGCCATGGGGTCCCCCGCCCAGAAGCGGCTCCGCCCCCTGGCCCTCGGCGTGGTGCTGATCGGCGCCGCCGCCGCGGCGGCGCTGGCCCTGGCCGGGCTCCGGCCCATGGCCCTGGTGGCCGCCATCGTGGCCGCGGTCGTGGCCCTGCTGCTGCTGGCTGTGGAGCGGATCGGGGAGGGGCCCGGCGACGCCGACCGGCGGCGGCTGTCGCGGCTCTGCCCCGGTCTCGACCTCAGTGATGAGGGCCTGCGGCGCTGCTCGCGCCGGCTCCCCGACCTGGCCCGGCTGCACGAGGACCTGCGCCGCCAGGAGTTGCTGGTGGAGACGCAGAAGGCCCAGCTGGGGGCCGCCATCGACCGGCTCGCCGAACTGGCGCGCCGCTGCCTGGTGATGGCGGCGCGGCTGCCCGTCGAGGTGGACCTCGGCTCCACCGCCGGCATGGTCGGCGCCGGTGCCGAACTGGCCCGGGCGCGTGCCGCCATCGCCGCCGTGGGCCAGGCGGCCGAGGCGGCCACCCGGCGGGCCGAGCTGGAGGACGAGGACACCACGCTGGAGCGGGAGGCGGCGGTGCTGCGCAGCTTTGCCGAGGCCGCCGAGTCGGCGCTGCAGCGCCGTGACTCCCTGGCCCTCGAGCTCGCCGCCCTGCTGGCCACCGAGGTGCTGCCGCCGGGCGCCGACTGGGGCCCGGCCATCGCCGCCTTCCGACAGGGCTGCTCCACCCGGCGCCAGCTCGAGGACGCCCGCGCCCGGCTGACCGAGGTGCGCCGTCGTGTCACCGCCCTCGGCCCCGCCGACGAGGCCGCGCTGGAGGCCCAGGTCCGCCAGCTCGACGACCAGCTGCTCCGCCGAGGCGGCGACCCCACGGCATTGAGCGTCGAGCTGCCCCTCGACCCCGGCGGGCTCCACACCCTCGAGGTGACCGCCGAGCGGGCGCGCCAGGAGGCGGCCGGCGCGGGCGCCCAGGCGGCGGCGCTGCGCTCCCGGATCGCCGGGGTGCTCGACGGGCTGCCGCCGGTCGCCGACCTCGAGGACGAGCGCGCCGCCTGCGAGGCGGTTCGCGACCGCGCGGTCCACCAGCTCGAGGCCCTGAGCCGGGCCACCGCCTGCATCGAGGAGGCGGCCCGCCGCGTCCATCGCAACGTCGCCCCCCGGCTCGCCGCCGGCGTCGGCTCGCGGCTGGCGCTGCTCACCGAGGGGCGCTACAGCGAGGTCAACGTCGACGCCGAGCGCTTCGCCGTCAGCCTGCGGCCGCCGGGACGCCCCGACCTGGTGCCGCTGGAGGCGCTCTCGCGGGGGACGCGCGACCAGGTGTCGCTGCTGCTCCGCCTCTCCCTCGCCGAGGTTCTCGGCGAAGCCGGCGAGCCGGTGCCGCTGCTCCTCGACGACCCGCTACTGAGCAGCGATCCGCTGCGCCGCGCCGGGGGGCTCGACTTCCTGCTCAACCTGGCGCAGCAGGGACACCAGGTGGTGATCACCGCCAGTGACCCCGCCGTGGCCGAGCACGTGATGGGGTCGGGCGTCGAGGGCTGCGCCGTCGTCGAGGTGGGGCGCCGGGCGCCGGTCCGGGTCACCGCCGGCTGAAGCCCGCGCCGGCCTGAGCAGGCCGTCGAAACCCGACGAGCGCCTGCTCAGCCGCCCTGGAGGTAGCGGGTGAGCTGGGCCAGCCCCTCGATGTCCACCACGTCGCCCTCGGCCAGCGGCAGCCGCGCCACCGGCAGCTTCCCGAACCCGCTGAGCCGCTTCACCTGGCGCTCGTCGCGAACTGCCAGCCGGTGCAGCAGCAGCCAGGCGTCGCCCATGCGCTGGATCGCCTCGGCGGTGAGGCGCTCGTTGGCCGGCACCTCGGGGCCGGTCAGGGCGGCGAGGGCGGCCGGTTCGCCCTCCGACATGGCCGTCGCCGCCGCCGTCCCACCGGGGTCGATGAGCGCGGGCGGGAGCACGCGGTTGACCACCAGCGCCCGCAGCGGCATCGAGTACTCGCGCAGGCGCTGGCAGAAGAACTCGGCCTCGGAGAAGGGCTGCGGCTCCAGCGTGGTCACCACCACGAAGCCGGTGCGCGGGCTGCGCAGCAGCTTGTAGACCTGCCGGGCGCGCTCCTGGATGCCGCCGTAGAGGCCCTGCACCTCGTTGACGAAGGCGCCCAGGTCGGCGAGCACCTCGGCGCCGAGCAGCCGGTCGGCGACGCGCAGGAAAGGGGTCGCGGCGAAGTTGACGGCCCGCCAGCCGACGCGCGAGGGGCGGGCCAGCCAGCTGAGCAGCCGCCCCCCGACGAAGTCGCTCATCCGCGTGGGCGCGTCCAGGAAGTCCAGGGCGTTGCGCGACGGCGGTGTGTCGATGACCAGCATGTCGTACTCGCGCGCCGCGTGGAGCTCGTAGAGCGCCTCCATGGCGATGTATTCGTGGCTGCCCACGAAGGCCTCGCTGATGCCCTTGTAGAAGGGGTTGGCGCGGATCCGCTCCGCCGACTCGCGCGACGGCGCATGGCGCTCCACCAGCCGGTCCCAGCTCGACTTGGGGTCGAGCATTGCAGCCACCAGCTCACCGCGCGGTTTGATCCCGGCCCGGCGCAGCCGCGCCGCGCTGACCGGCACCGGGTCGGCGCCCATCGCCTCCAGCCCCAGCGCCGTGGCCAGCCGGCGGGCGGGGTCGACGGTCAGCACCAGGACGCGCTTGTCGTGGCGTTCCACCATGGCCATGGCCAGCGCGGCGCTGACCGTGGTCTTGCCCACGCCGCCGCTGCCGCAGGCCACCACCACCTCCTGATCGGCGAGCAGGTCGGTGAGGTCGGGCCGGACGATGTCGGCGGCGCTCACCCGGCCTCCCGCTGCGGATCACGCAGGTCGCGCGCCTCGCGCTCCAGCGCGCCGGCCACCAGGCGGGTGGTGGCCAGCCCGGGGCGGG
>JRHI01001827.1_pt1 | contig 16424 bp, 15 predicted proteins | sample 215371 | NCBI WGS metagenome assembly JRHI01 (sample SAMN02929681, study PRJNA255918) | sediment metagenome | biome: cave system; feature: Ice Cave; material: Sediment; isolation source: sediment from deep within a dark volcanic ice cave with no known source of... ...
CCGCCTCGACCAGCAGGTCTGGATCCTTGTTCAGCTCCCGGGCGCGCAGCAGGCCGAACACCACTCGCTCGTGGTTGATCACCACCGCCGCCTCCCAGCCCTGCTCCCGTACCCGCTTGCTCACCTCGCCCAGCCGCTCCGTGGGCCCGCAGGTGGGCACGTCGCGGCGGGCCAGATCGGCGGCGCTTGGGCGCTGGGCGTTGGTGCCTTCGGTAGGGAGGCCGGCCGCCATCCAATCCAGCTTGCCGTCCACGTAGTCGTACACCTCGCCGAAGCCGAGGCTCTCGAGCCGCCACGCGGCCCTGGGCGACATGTCTCAAGCCACGTCCCAGCAGTAGACGATGATAGGCCGGCCCGAGTCGAGCACGGCTGCGGCGCGGCCGTCGATGTGCCGGAGCGGGAGATGGATGGCCCCCGGGAGGTGCTCTTCCTCGTATTCAGGGCTGGGCAGCACCTCGACCAGCTGGGCCCCGGCCGCCACCAGCCGCTGGACCTCTTCCCGATCGATCGATTTCGGCATCGTTTGCACTCCTTTCCGGCGTTGCGCCGGCCGGCGTCGGCCGAGTTCGGCCCCGCCCAATCATGGCCGCCGGCTCAGCTGCGGTCGAGCTTACTCAAGAGCCGGCGAGTGATGCGCCCGCGAATCCCCGACATGGCCCGCTCGATCGAGATCTCGCCAGCCAGGAGCTGGATCGCCGAGCCATAGGTCGGGTAGACGTGGATCGCTCGGGCCAGCTGCCCGGGGCCGGCGCCCGTCTCGATCGCCAGAGACAGCTCGTTGATCAGTTCGCCCGCGTGCGGGGAGACGGCCACCGCCCCGGTCAGCCGGCTCCCTTCGAGGATCAGCTTCAGGAAGCCAGGGCCCGCGCCCTCGGTGTCGGCGCGGTCGCTGCGGCTGAGATCGACCCGGTGCACCCGCCGGCGCCGCCGGCCCGCGGGCTGGTCGATGGCCACCCCCACCTGAGCCACAACCGGGTCGGTGAACACCGCCCAGGGGATCCCGGTCCGAACCCCATTTTCCGACCCGGGTAAAAGGGCGTTGCGGGCGGCCGCATACCCCTGCCAGCCCGCATAGTGCGTGAACTGCAGGCCCCCGGTGACGTCGCCGGCCGCGTAGACACCGGCCGCGGAGGTGGCCAGCCACCGGTTCACGCCGATCGCGCCGTGGCGTACCTCGATCCCGGCTCGCTCGAGATCGAGCCCGGCGAGGTTCGGCCTCCGGCCGGTCGCCGCCAGGATGGCATCGCCGACGTGTTCGACGCCCGCGGCCTCCACCACGGCCTGCCCTTTACGCATCGATACCCGGTCCGCTCCCGCCCCGAGGCACACCTGGATCCCCTCCTCGGTGAACACCTGGGCGAGCAGTTGGCTCGCCTCCGGGTCGGCGATGGGCAGCAGCCGGTCGCCCGGCTCGAGCAGGGTGACCTCCGAGCCCAGCCGGGCGCACGCCTGCGCCAGCTCGGCTCCGATCGGCCCACCCCCGAGGACGATCAGGCGGCGGGGCAGGCACTCCAGCTCGAAGAGCGTGCGATAGGTCAACGGCCGCGCCGTCTCGATCCCCGGCACCGGCGGCACCGCCGGCGTCGCGCCCGTACAGACGATGACTTTGGCGGCGGTCACCGTCCGGTCTCCGACCGTAATCGACCGGCGATCGCGAAAGCGGGCGGCGCCCGCGATCACATCCACGCCGGCGCGGGCCAGATCCTCCGCCGTCTCCCGTCCCGCCACCGCCGCCACCGCTGACCTCAGGTGGCGAACGGCCGGCTCGTAGGAGGTGGCGGCGTGCGAGATCCAGGGAGATGTCATCGCCGCGTGCGTAACGGCGGCGGCATGGATGAGGGCTTTGCTCGGGACGCAGCCGGTCCACGTGCAGTCGCCGCCGAGCCGTTCCGATTCGACCAGCCCGACCCGGGCCCCGAGCCGCGCCCCGGTGGTCGCGGCGACCAGTCCCGCCGAGCCGCCGCCCACCACGACGAGGTCATATCCCCGCATCTTTCAACTCCCAACTATCCCGGAGCCGTGGGCGCAATGCTGTGACCGCCATCACACCGCGGTTGCCGCACTTGCTTACCCTCAGTGACAGCATGAGCAGGCGCTGGGGGGTGGCCGCCGGGAAGAGGCCGGCGTGGGCAGTGACCGGCCGCCGCCCGGCGTCTGTGCAGGACGGCCGGCGGTGACGGGCGAGCCCCGGCTCGATCTGGCGGTCGGCCAGGTCGAGCGCTATCCGAAGGTGGCCGACTATGCCCTGATCGGCGACTGCCACTCGGCCGCGCTGGTTTCCCGCGACGGCTCGGTCGACTGGTGCTGCTTCCATCGCTTCGATGCCCGCCCGGTCTTCGGACGGCTGCTCGACTGGGACCGCGGCGGTCACTGCCGGATCGCGCCCGCCACCCCCTACCATTCTCGCCGCCGCTATCTTCCCGGCACCAACGTACTGGAGACTCGATTCGAAACCGAAGGTGGCGTGATCACGGTCACCGATCTGTTTCCGGTCCGGGAGAAGCCGGAGGGGGACGATCCGGCCGCGGTTCGTCCCTACCACCAGTTGATCCGCCTGATCCGCTGCGAGGCGGGTGAGGTGGAGGTGCGTCTCGAGTTCGTGCCGCGGTTCGACTACGGCTACACCGTTCCCCAGTTGACGATCCGCGAATCGGGACTGGCCACGGTGTTCGGCGGGGCCGACGCCCTGCTGGTCCAGACCGATCTCGAACTCGACCAGCCGGAACTCAGCTCCTGCCAGGGCCGCGACCGGCTGCGGGCCGGAGAGGAGGCCAGCCTGCTGGTGACCTATGCGCCGCCCCACGAACTGAGGCTGGAGCGGCTGGCGCCGGAAGAGTACCGGCGCCGCTTCGAGATCACCTGCCGCTTCTGGCGCCAGTGGTCCGAGCGCTGCACCTACCAGGGGCCCTACCGGGAGCAGGTGGTGCGCAGCGCGCTGGTCCTCAAGGCGCTGACCAACGCGCCTACCGGCGCGATCGTGGCGGCGCCCACCACCTCGCTGCCGGAGGACGTGGGCGGGGTTCGCAACTGGGACTATCGCTACAGCTGGCTCCGCGACTCCAGCTTCACGCTCTATGCCCTGTTCACTCTGGGCTACACCGAGGAAGCTCAGGCCTTCATGCAGTGGCTGCAGCGGACCACCGCCGGCCGGGCCCGTGATCTCCAGGTGCTCTACGGGGTCGGCGGCGAGCGTTTCCTGCCCGAGCTCGAGCTGGATCAGCTCGAGGGCTATCGGGGCTCGCGGCCGGTGCGGATCGGCAACGCGGCCACCAACCAGTTCCAGCTCGACATCTATGGCGAGGTGATGGATACCGCCTGGCTCCACCATCGCCATGGCGGAGAGATCGAGCCGGATTTCTGGAACTTCCTGGTGAGGGTGGTCGAGCACGTGGATGATCACTGGCAGGACCCGGATGAGGGCATCTGGGAGGTCCGCGGAGGCCGCCGCCACTTCGTCTACTCAAAGGTGATGGCCTGGGTCGCCGTCGATCGCGCCCTGAAGCTGGCCCGGGCCCGCCAGCTGCCCTGCGACGAAGGGCGGTGGACCGCGCTGCGGGACCAAATCCGGCGCCGAATCGACGCCGAAGGAGTGGACCAGGCGACCGGTGCCTTCGTCCAGACGCTCGGGTCCGACGTGATGGACGCCTCCAATCTGCTGCTGCCGTTGATCCATTTCGTGCCGGCCGACGACCCCAGGGTGGCGGCGACCCTCCGGGAGGTAGAACGCCAGCTCGCTCGGGACGGCCTGGTCTACCGTTACCGGGCCGACGACGGGCTGCCCGGCGACGAGGCCCCCTTTGCGATCTGCAGTTTCTGGTTGGTCGACAACCTGTTGCTGACCGGCCAGGTGGAGCGGGGAAGGGCGATCTTCGAAAAGCTCCTCGGGTACCTCAATGACGTCGGGTTGCTCGGCGAGGAGATCGATCCCGCGACCGGCGAGCAGCTCGGGAATTTCCCCCAGGCTTTCAGCCACGTCGGACTGATCAACTCAGCCATCCAGCTGGCCCGGGCGGAGCGGCAGGTGGCGTCCGGATGATCCCGTTTGTCACCGCCGCCCAGATGCGGCACGTCGACCGCCTGATGCTGGAGGAGGTCGGTATATATCTCTCCTCCAGATGATGGAGAACGCCGGGCGTGGTCTGGCCGGTCTGGCCCGCACGATGCTGGGCGGCGATCCCCGCCGGCGCCGGGTGACCGTCCTCGCTGGACCCGGTGGCAACGGCGGCGGTGGACTGGCGGCCGCCCGCCGGCTGGCCAACTGGGGGCCGAGGTGGAAGTGCTTCTTACCGGCTCCGAGGCGGGGCTGGCCGCGGCCCCCGCCCATCAGCTTTCATCCTTGCGCTGGATGGGGGTACCGGTGCGTGAGTCAGGATCGGTGGATGGCGCCAACCTGATCCTGGACGCGATCTTCGGCTATAGCCTGGCAGGGGCGCCGTCCGGCCGTGCGGCTGAACTCATCGAAGCCGCCAACGCGGCCTCGGTTCCGATCCTTGCCCTCGACCTGCCTTCCGGGCTTCACCCGGACACCGGCGAGGCGCTCGAGCCGGCGATCAGAGCGACCGCCACCTTGATGCTGGCGCTTCCCAAGGCCGGCCCGATCCGGCCCCGGGCGAGGGCCTGGACGGGTGACCTGTACCTGGCCGACATCTCGGTTCCGGAGCTGGTCTACCGCCGACTGGGGCTCGAGGTCGGGCCCATCTTCGCCGATTCTGACCTGATCAAGATCTGAACCGCTGGAGGGTTTGTTGGATGGCTGAGATCAAAGTGTATGGCGCCCCCTGGTGCCCCGATTGCCGGCGGGCGAAAAAATTTCTGGCCGAACATCGTCAGCCCTACGAGTGGATCGACATCGACGATGACGCCAACGGGCTTGGATTTGTCGAGCAACTGCAAAGCGGGGGCCGCACGATTCCCACCATCGTCTTTCCGGATGGCAGTCACCTTCTGGAACCGACCGACGAGGAACTGGCACGCAAGCTGGGACTCAAGCTGGAGCCGARGCGCGCGTTCTACGACCTRGCGATCGTCGGCGGCGGGCCGGCCGGCCTGGCGGCGGCGATCTACGCGGCCCGCGAGGGGATCGATTCTGTGGTGATCGACCGTAGCGCGCTCGGGGGTCAGGCGGGGGTGACCGAGAGAATCGACAACTACCCGGGCTTTCCCGAAGGGGTAGGAGGTGCGGAGCTGGCCGACCGGTTCGTGGCCCAGGCCAGGCGATACGGCGTCGAGCTGCTCTCGGCGGTTGCGGTCGAGGCGATCTCCCGGGAGAACGATGATGTCGCTCTGCGGCTCAGCGGCGGGCAGCAGGTGGGCGCCCACGCCGTGCTGATCGCCACCGGGTCCACCTACCGACGCCTGGGCGTGACCGGTGAAGACGCCCTGATCGGCGCCGGCGTTCACTTCTGTGCCACCTGCGACGGCCCCTTCTACCGCGGCGCCGAGGAGCTCCTGGTGATCGGTGGGGGGAACTCGGGACTGGAGGAGGGGTTGTTCCTGAGCCAGTTCGCGAAGCACGTCCGGATCGTGGAGCACAACCCGGAGCTGAAGGCTTCCAGGCTTCTCCAGGACAAAGTGCGCAATCACCCGAAGTTCACCGTGCACACCAACACCGAGGTGGTCGAACTTCGCGGGAAGCGCCGGCTGGAGGAGGTCGTGGCCCGAGACCGGGCTACGGGCGAGGAGATGCGCTGGCGGCCGGCCGCCGCCTTCGTGTTCATCGGGCTGACCCCGAACACCGAGTTTCTGAAGGCAGCCGGGGTGGATCTGGATCGGTGGGGGTTCGTCACGACCGGCAGCGGCTTCCAGACTTCGCTGCCCGGGGTCTTCGCCGCTGGTGACGTGCGAGCGAATTCGACCAAACAACTGGGCTCCGCTGTGGGCGAGGGAATCGCGGCCCTGCTCGAGGTGCGTCACCACCTCGAGCAGCATCACCATCTACCGGTGGCGGCGGTCAATTCCTGACCGGCCTCGGCCGGCCTCAGGCCGCCCGCAAACTAGTTCGGGAGCGGCCGTCCGCCTCGGCGGGCCGGTTTGGGCTGACGGAACCGGCCATAGCCGACCAGGGTGCCGAGGATGAGCCCGAACATCAGGTGACCCAGGATCCACGACCGTTCCGGGTTGGCGGACAAAAAAGACGTCGCGGTCGAGGCGAGCAGGCCCCGGAGCAGGACCCAGTACATGGCCGCGTAGACGATCAATCCCCACAGCATGCCGGCGATGATCAACCCTGCTCCTCGCAGGTGGGTGGCCCGGGCAGTCGCGATGAAGATGATGCCGAACCCAACCGAGTTCATCATGTGCGCGATCAGCCCGACCAGGAACGGGACCAGTTGAAAGGCGTGACCGGGACTGCCCAGGCCGACCGCCTGGGCGATGCCCTGGGGCGCCGCCCAGACGGTGCTGGGGAAGAGCCCTACCAGCATCGCCCACATGGCGAAAGCGGTCCCGGCGATCAGCCCGGGAAGTATCCAGAGGGCGGCCTTCGCCCCCCCTGGGTCCGCAAGCGGATTGCCATTTCAAGCTCCTTGGGTAGTTGCGTCAAATGGCAGGCGGCCGGCCTGAAGGCAAGTCTGGCCGGATCCCCCGGACACCTCCGTGATGACCGTCACGCATTCGCTGCAGAAGCTGGTGCACGCTTGTCGGGATGACGGAGAAGATCTGGCTACTCCGCCGCCTGAACCTCTTCGATGGAATGACCGACGCCGAGGTGGAGGAGATCTCACGAGAGCTGAGGATGCGGTCGTACGCATCCCGGCAGTTGCTCAGCCTTGATGGCGGAGACCGCGTGTACCTCCTCAAGCAGGGCCGGGTCCGGCTCTACCACCTCACCCCCGACGGCCAGGAGATCACCACCGCGGTGGTGGTGCCCGGGCAACTGTTCGGTCTCGGCGCGTTCCTCGGCGGTGACGGAACCGCGACCTACGCCGAGGTTCTCGAGGAAGGTTGTGTCTGTGAGGCGGGCGCCCAGGACTTCCTGGCGATCCTGGCCCGCCATCCCCTGCTCATGGCCCGAGTCGTGATGGTGATGGCCAAGCAGATCTTTCGGCTCGAGCAGACGATCGAGAGCATGGCCTCGCAGCCGGTGCCCCGGCGACTGGCCACCCTGCTGCTGGAGGAGATGGAAGAGGGGGAGACGATGGAATCTGGAGTCCTCTTGCCACCGCACAGCCAGGAGGAACTGGCCAGGCTGGTGGGTACCACCCGTGAATCGGTGTCGCGGAGCCTGAGTGTATGGCGCGCGGAGGGCCTGATCGCGATGAGGGGCCGTCGAATTGTCATTCTGGATCCCAGGCGCCTCCGCCGGGAGGCAGCCAGGGCCGGTCACCCCTCCGGTCCGGCCCGAGCCCGGCGAACATGAGCTTCCGCCACCCGGTTCGGCGAGTTTACCCGCGGGCGACCCTAGCCACGGATTCAGCCGGGGCCGCGCCGGGGCCGGCCGCGAYGATCCGGATCACCTGGTCCCCCCATCTCCCGGCCCTGGCTGGCACCCCGTGACGGCTGGCGCCGCTAACTTCGCTCCCGAGCCCTCCGGCCGCCAGGATGCTGGCCACATCTTCTTCGAATTGACGCGCAGCATCTGCCCGGAGTGCCGGCGCCCCATCGACGCCAAAGTCGTCCTTCGCTCGGGCAGGGTGTACATGCGCAAGCGCTGTCCCGAGCATGGCGAGTTCGAAGCCCACGTCTACGGCGACGCGGAAGCGTATGTCCGGAACGCGCGTTTCAACAAGCCGGGCAGCATCCCGCTCGCCTTCAGCACCGAACTCCGGAACGGCTGCCCGCATGATTGCGGACTCTGCCCGGATCACCAGCAGCACGTCTGCCTGGGCATCATCGAGGTCAACAGTGCTTGCAACATGAACTGCCCGCTCTGCTTCGCCGATGCCGGTCCCGGTTTCAACCTGACCCTGGCCGAGGTGGAGGAGATCCTCGACCATTTGGTCGAGACCGAGGGCAGCCCCGAGGTCGTCCAGTTGTCGGGTGGCGAGCCGAGCCTCCACCCCCAGATCATCCCCATGCTCCGTGCCGCCAAAGCGCGCGGGATTCGCCATGTGATGCTCAACACCAACGGCAAGCGGATTGCCAGCGACGATCGCTTCCTGGCCGAACTGGCGGAGATCCGGCCGTCGATCTATCTCCAGTTCGACGGCTTCTCGGAGCGCACCTATGAGCGGCTGCGGGGCGAACCCGGGATCTTGCCTGAGAAGCTGCGCGCGCTCGACCGGCTGGCGGCGATCGGCTGCGGCGTGATCCTGGTTCCGGCGGTGGAACACGGGGTCAACCAGCACGAGGTGGGGGCGATAGTGCGCTTCGGGCTCGAGCATCCGGCGGTCCGCGGCATCAACTTCCAGCCCGCCTTCCACGCCGGTCGCCATGGCCGGCACCAGGCGCTCGACCGGATCACCATCCCCGATGTGGTGGCCCTGATCGAAGAGCAGACGGCGGGCCTGTTCACCGCCTCCGACTTCGTGCCCGTGCCCTGCTGCTTCCCGACCTGCAATGCGGTCAGTTATGCGTGGGTCGACGGCGAGCAGGTGCTGCCGCTGACCCGGATCCTGGACGTCGAGTCCCACCTCGACTACATAGCCAACCGCGCCGTTCCCGATCTCAACGAGGATATCCGCCATGCGCTGGAAGGTCTGTGGTCGTCGTCCGCGGTGCCCGGGGAGGCCAGAGCCGCCAGCGACTTCGCGCTATCGTGCGCGTCCTGCGACCTCGGCACCATGGATCTCGGCGAGATCGGGAAGCGGATGTTCATGGTCATGCTCCAGGACTTCATGGATCCCTGGACCTTCAACCAGAAAAACCTGATGAAGTGCTGCAAGGAGTTCTTGCTTCCAGGTGGTCACCAGGTGCCCTTCTGCGCCTACAACAGCGTCGGATACCGCGAGCAGGCAAGAGCTCAGCTGGTGGCCCGCCAACGCGAGCGGCAGCGGGCCCAACGGGCCGGGCGTGAGTTCGAGCCCACCCCGCTGACGTTCGACTTCAGCCGGCGGTGAGCGGGCCGGAGCCGGCCGGCGGCGACGCGGTCAAGGCATGCTGCGCGGCCGTCTACGGCAGCGAATGGGCACGGCTGTTGATCGGCGATGCGATGCATCCCGGCGGTAGCCAACTGACCCGGCGGCTCGGGGAGCGACTGGAGTTGGGTCCAGAGGCCCGGCTCCTGGATGTGGCTTCGGGCCGGGGCGCCTCCACCCTCTACCTGGCCGGCCGGTTCGGGTGTCAGGTGGTCGGCGTCGATCTCAGCCCGGCCAACGTCGAAGCCGCCCGCCAACAGGCGGAGCGGGTCGGGCTCGACCGACTGGTCAGCTTCGAGGTGGCCGACGCCGAGGCTCTGCCGGTCGCCGATCAAGAGTTCACGGCTCTGATCTGTGAGTGCGCCTTCTGCATCTTCCCGGACAAACGGCGGGCCGCTTCAGAGTTCGCCCGGGTGCTCCGCCCGGGCGGCCGCCTGGGTTTGAGCGATCTCGTCAGGCGGGCTCAGCTGCCGCCCGAGCTCTGTACTCTCGCGGGTTGGGTGGCTTGCCTGGCCGACGCCCGCCCGGAGCGTGAGTACCTCGCGTATTTGGAGGGAGCCGGCTTTCGCGGCCCAGTCGTGGAGATCCATGACCAGGCGCTGGCCGAACTGGTCCGGCGGATCCGCCTTCGGCTGCTTACGGCGGCTCTCCTCGACCGGCTCGGCCGGCTCGAACTGGAGGGGGTGGACCTCGAGTCCGCCAGCCGCCTGGGTCGGGAGGCCGAGCTGGCGATCCGCGACGGCCGGCTCGGTTACGTTTTGCTCACCGCCGAGCGCGAGTGAGGTGGGCGGTCTGCGGCTCGACGCCCGAGCGGTGGCAACCGCTCGGGGAAGCGCGACCGGAAAATTCGCGACCGGAACCGGAACTGACGGCCCGATTTCTCAACTTGAACGGCTGGCGCCAGCGGCCGGCGATCGAGCGGCCTCCGGGCTCGCGTGAATTCGTCGACGCCCTCCTCTACCGGCTGAAGGCGGAGCGGTACCGCCCGTCGGCCTGGGCTCAGCTGCTCGCCACCGCCGGCCATCGCTCCCTCCAGCAGGTGGGGGCGCATCCGCGGGCCGCGGTCGAGGTGGCGGGCGTCTTCGTCGCGCTGGCCGCCCTCGGTGGCGGCCGGCTGCGGCCGGTGGCCGGATGCCTGCTCGCCCTCTCCCACCTGGGGCTGCTCGGAGAGCGGCGGTCGATCGGGCTCGCCAACACGCTCAGCCTGGTCCGGGCCGGCCTGCCGGCTCGCCGCTGGGCGATCCCGGTGGCGGTGGCGACCGATCTCGCCGACGGCCTGGTCGCCAGGTGGGCGGGATCCACCGCATTCGGCTGCTTCGCGGATCCGCTTGCCGACCTCGCGTTCTGGACCGCGGTCGCCGGCCACCCCGGGAGCGCTCGCCTGGAGCGGATCGCCATCTTCAGCCTTTGGGCGGCACCGGTGGCGGCCGTCACCGCCGGATACCTGGTGGCGGGGCGGTCGATCGACTACCCGCGACCCGTCCTGATCCGTCGGGTCTCCGCGGTGGTGCAGGTGGTGTTCGCGGCCAGGCGGTTCTTCCGGGCCGGCCCCGAACCAGGGCGGCCGGAGGCGCTGTCGATCGATCGCGCAGAGAGGATCAAAACGCCGGCCGGCGCCCGTAGCCTTCGACCGGCGATAGAACGCCGGTCAGGAGCGCGTACATGAGACCGGCCAGAAGCAGGCCCGACCGGCTGCGCGCACGCAGCGCCCAGCCGGCGGTGGCGAGCGCATAGCCAGTGTAGATGGGGTCCTGGAGCAGGCGGTAGATGCCGGCTCCAACCGGCTGGGCGGTCGGCCGAAACTGATCTAGGTTGATCAGGGCCCCCGGCCCGAGCTGACGGAAGCCGAGAATCGACATCAGCATTCCGCCTACCTGAAGGCCGCTACCGATCCAGGTCGGCAGTCTGCCGGGCAGTCCCAGATCACCGGCGGGAAGCGATCTGGATGCGGCCAGGAAGGCGATCCAGGGCGGGATGATCACGGCGGCATGGGCTAGCCCGGCCCGGCCGCCGAAGCAGCGGGTGTACAGGCGCCAGCGCCGCTCGGCGGCGACGCTGGCGGTGTTGACCGCCACCGCCGCGGCGAGCATGGCGAACGCCAGGCTGGCCGCCGCCGGCCGCCAGCTCGATCCGGCCCGGCTCAGCACCGGCAGCACCGGCGGCGCCGGCGCCACCACTCAGCACCGGCGGGGCCGGCGCCCCCACCACAGCAGGATGGCGGCGGTTCCGGCCACGGCTCCGCCGGCCAGATAGCCATGGAGCGACAGCCACCCGGCGGCGCCCGACGCCACCAGCGCGCCGACCAGAAGCGGCAAGCCGCAACAGATCGCGGGCAGGGCGAGCAACASGGTGAGCCCGCGGGAGCTGYGGGCGGTGACCRCCGGCCTGGCCGGGGTCGACTCGGGGGCCGGGGACTTGTCCGTCACACCCAGTCCGGCCCGATCCGGGTGCAGGTGGCGAGCCGGTCGGTCAGCGGCTCGACGGAGCCGGCGGCGCGCTCCAGCAGCTGCGGGAGGCCGTCGACGGCGAGACGGTAGACCACCTCCCGGCCCCGGCGCTCGCTGTCGACGAAGCCGCAGTGGCGCAGGCAGGCGAGGTGGGTGCTCACCCGCGGCTGCGGCTGACCGACGCTCCGGATCAACTCGCTGACTGTCCGCTCCTGTTCGCCGAGGAGTTCGAGGATCCTGAGTCGGGTCGGATCTCCCAGCACCCGGAAGAACCGGGCCGCGGCCAGAACCGCCGGTTGCTGCAAGGTTGTATTCATATCTGGATAACAGGATACCATTGCTGAACCGAGAGTGGCTCAGTGACCCTGGCCCGGATTTGAAAACGAGGAGACCAGCGCATGGCGATCAAACAAATGAATATCGAGGGCATGACCTGCCTTCACTGCGAGCAGACGGTAACCAGGGCGCTGACCGCCGCCGGTGCCCTTCAAGTCGAGGCGAACTGGCGTGAGGGTCGGGCGACGCTGGATCCCGGCGCCGCCACCGACGCCGCCCTGGCAGCGGCGGTGGCGCAGGCCGGTTATAGGGTCACCGGGATCGAGCCGGTCGCTTCCCGGTTCTCCGGATTCGGGTCGGCCCCCGGCGGAGGAGGAGCCGACCACGACCTGATCGTGATCGGGTCGGGGTCGGCGGCTTTCGCGGCCGCCATCCATGCCAGTGAGGCCGGGGCCCGGGTCGCGCTGATCGAGTCCGGGGTCGTCGGCGGCACCTGTGTCAACGTCGGCTGCGTACCCTCCAAGGCCATGCTGGCCCCGACCGAGCTGCTGTATCGGGCCGGCCATCACCCGTTCGCTGGACTCGAGCGGGTGACCCCCGGTTTCGATCTGGCGCAGATGGTGGACTCCAAGGCGGCCCTGGTCGAGCACCTCCGGCAGGAGAAATACCTGGATCTGGCCGAGAATTACGGGTTTTCCATCCGTCGCGGGCACGCCGAGTTCGTCGATGCCGAAACCATCGAGTGTGACGGCGACCGGCTGCGAGCCACCAGGTACATCGTCGCCACCGGAGCCTCGCCGGCGGTGCCGCCGGTCCCCGGCCTGGAGGCCGCCGGTTACCTCACCAGCACCACCGCGCTCGAGCTGCGGCAGCCACCGAAGCGGCTGGCCGTGCTGGGGGCGGGGCCGGTGGCGCTCGAGATGGGCCAGCTCTTCATGCGGCTGGGAAGCGCGGTCACCTTCATCACCCGGGGCGAGGTGGCCCCGCGAGAGGAGCCAGAGACTTCGTCGACGCTCCGAGCTGTGCTCGAAGAGGAGGGGGCCCGGGTCGTGACCCATGCCGCCGTGATCCGGGTGGAGCGGTCCGGCGGCGGTCGCCAGGTCGTCTTCACCAGCGGCGGGACGGAGGAGACGATCGAGGTCGATGAGATCCTGGTCGCCACCGGCCGCCGGCCCAACMCCGGCGGGCTGGGCCTGGACAGGGCTGGTATCGAGCTGACCGAGCGCGGTGCGATCAAGGTCGGCGACGATCTCCGGACGACCAATCCACGAGTGTGGGCGGCGGGCGATGTGACGGCGCATGCCCAGTTCGTCTACGTGGCCGCCTACGAGGGCAAGATCGCCGCTCAGAACGCGCTCGAGGGAGCCGGCCGCAAGGTGGAGTTCCACTCTCTGCCCCGGGTCATCTTCACCTCACCGGTCTTTGCCGCCGCCGGCCTGACCGATGCGCAGGCGATTGCCCGGGGAATCGAGTGCGAGTGCCGGGTTTTGCCCATGTCGGCGGTGCCGAGGGCTCTGGTCAATCGCGATACCCGGGGCTTTGTGAAGATCGTGGCCGAAGCCGCGACCGGGAAGATCGTCGGTGTCAGCATGGTGGCCGAAGGGGCCGGAGACGTGATCCAGAGCGCCGTGCTGGCCATCCAGTTCGGCCTTACCACGGCTCAGGTAGCGGCTACCTGGGCGCCCTACCTGACTTTCGCCGAGGCCTTCAAACTCGCCGCCCAGACCTTCACCCGCGATGTCTCCAAGCTGAGCTGCTGCGCGGCATGAGCCGGCGGCGCGGCCAGCGCACGCTCGGCCCCGGGTGACCGGGGTCGAGCGTGTAGCCTGTCGGGCATGGGTGGCTCCGGCGGCAACCCAGGTGCCGGTGGTGACCGAACCGGGGCTGCCGCTCCGGGCCGGCACCGTCACCGGGGGAGAGCCGGGCCGGGTCACGAACCCAGCAAAGGCTGCGGCCGGGTCCGGCCGGGGTCCGGGCCGGGCTTCGTCTGGCGCGATCGAGGCGGATGGCGATGAATCGGCCAGCAGGCCGGGAGGATGCTGCACACGTGAGTACGACCAAATACGATGCGATCGTGATCGGGACCGGCCAGGGCGGGGGGCCCCTGGCCACCGCTTTGGCCGGGGCCGGGATGCGAACCGCGATCGTGGAACGAGCGTTTGTAGGGGGGTCCTGCATCAACCACGGGTGCACGCCGACCAAGACCATGGTGGCCAGCGCCCGGGTGGCGTATCTGGCCCGGCGCGGCCTCGATTACGGAGTGCTGACCGGGCCGGTCCGGGTCGATCTGGAAATCGTCCGCAGGCGCAAGCGGGAGATGGTCGAGAGCTTCCGGAGCGGCAGTGAGCAGCGGCTGTTGCAAACAGATGGGGTCGAGCTGATCCGCGGCGAAGCCAGCTTCACCGGGGCCAAGGAGATCCAGGTCCGGCGGTCGGAGGGTGGGGTCCGGACGATCAGTGCTCCCAGGATCATCATCAACACCGGGGCCAGGGCGGTCACGCCCGCGATCCCGGGGCTGGACCGGGTGCCCACCCTTGACAATGCCTCGATCATGGAGCTCGACGCCGTTCCTGAGCACCTGCTGGTGCTCGGCGGCGGCTACATCGGGCTCGAGTTCGGCCAGATGTTCCGCCGCTTCGGCAGCGAAGTCACGATCATCAATCGGGGATCCCAGTTGCTGGCCCGGGAGGACCCCGACATCGCTGGTGCGGTGGCCGGCATCCTCGCCGAAGACGGGATTCGGGTTTGGCTGGAAACCCAGCCCACGTACGCCGAGCCGGCCGGGAACGGGATCCGGCTGGCGATCCGGAATCCGGCTGGGGAATCGGTGGTCGAGGGCTCTCACCTGCTGGTGGCGGCCGGCCGCATCCCCGACACCAAAGCCCTCAACCTTGCCGCGGCCGGAATCGAGGTGGACGAGGCGGGCTACATCAAGGTCGACGAGCGTTTGGAGACCAACGTTCCCGGGGTCTACGCGATCGGCGATGTCAAGCCGGGCCCGGCCTTCACCCACATCTCGTATGACGATTTCCGGGTCCTCCGGACCAACCTGATCGAAAACGGCAGCGCCACCATCCGGGGCCGGCTGGTCCCCTACACGGTCTTCATCGATCCTCAACTCGGCCGGGTCGGGATCAGCGAGACCGAGGCGCGGGCCGGTGGGCGGAAGGTGAAGGTGGCGAAGATGCCCATGAGCCACGTCGCCCGGGCTTTGGAGGTCGACGAGGCCCGGGGATTCATGAAGGCGGTGGTCGATGCCGACACCGAACAGATCCTGGGCGCGGCCGTGCTCGGGCTCGAAGGTGGAGAGTTGATGGCTACCATCCAGGTGGCGATGATGGGAAGGCTTCCCTACACCGCTCTGCGGGATGGCGTCTTCGCCCATCCCACTTTGGCCGAGTCGCTCAACAACCTCTTCAGCAGCTTCCAGGATTGAGTCGGGGCGCCGCTTCGAGCGCGGCGCGAGCCGGGGGTCGGGCCGGTCGAGCGGCGGCGCCGCGCCCAGGTTGTGATACGGTCGTTACAGGCGTTCGACCGATCGCCCGTATGGCAACGAGAATTCGACTTCCAGAACCGGTTCAGTTTCGCACCGTGTGTGCGTGACAGCTGCGCTCCAGAGCAACCCAGCGCCGCTGGCTGACCCTGGCACGAATCTCCTGGCTTTCACGCAACACGCGCTGTCCAGTCCGGACAGCCAGAACTGAAACGGAGTACAGATGCTCACATTTGAAGAACTCGGGGTCAGCGCCCAGCTGGTCTCAACCCTCGCCCGTCAGGGCATCGTCGAGCCGGTGGCGGTTCAGGCCGAGTCGGTCCCGTCGCTGCTCGACAAGCGCGACGTCGTCATCGAGGCCCCGACCGGGTCCGGCAAGACCCTGGCCTACTTGCTGCCGCTGGTCTCGCGCATTTCGACCCCGGCGCCAGGACCTCGCGCCCTGATCTTGACCCCCACCCGTGAACTGGCGGTTCAGGTGGAGTCGGTGTTCCGGGGCCTGGGGCTACGCAGCCGGTCGGCCCTGCTCTACGGGGGGATCGGCTATCACACCCAGACCCAGGCGCTCAAGGCCGGGGCCGACGTGGTGATCGGCACCCCGGGGCGGATCATCGACATGGTCGAGCGCCGACTGCTCACCCTCAGCCGGGTCGAGTACCTGGTGCTGGATGAGGCCGACGAGATGCTCGACTACGGCTTCGGGCCCAGCGTGAAGAAGATCATCGGGCTCACCTACCAGCCTCAGATGGTGATGTGCTCGGCAACCATGCCGGAGTTCGTCCGCCGGGTGATCGACGAGCAGATGGTCGACCCGCTGCGGGTGACCGTGGAGCCGCCCGAGGAGGCCACCCTCGAGCACGGCCTGCTCCGCACCAACCGCCACGACCGGCTGGATGTGCTGGCGCGTCTGCTCGAGACCCGGCAGGGGGCGGCGATCGTGTTCGGCCGCACCAAGCACGGTGTGCACAAGCTGGCCCGCGATCTCCGCTATGCCGGCGTCCACTGCCTGGAGCTCCAGGGCAACCTCTCCCAGACCGCTCGCGACCGCACCATGGCCGCCTTCCGCAACAGCGGCAACGGGGTGCTGGTGGCCACCAACGTGGCGGCTCGGGGCCTGGACATCGGATCTGTCGACCTGGTCATCAACTTCGAACTGCCGGACACCGCTCAGAGCCTCACTCACCGCATCGGCCG
>JRHI01001828.1_pt1 | contig 16420 bp, 11 predicted proteins | sample 215371 | NCBI WGS metagenome assembly JRHI01 (sample SAMN02929681, study PRJNA255918) | sediment metagenome | biome: cave system; feature: Ice Cave; material: Sediment; isolation source: sediment from deep within a dark volcanic ice cave with no known source of... ...
CGTGAACCGGGATGGTGGAATTGGAACTAATTCTTGGACGCCGCCTAAGTGGCCTCGTCGTGGCTCATGACGCCACGCCGCGCGGCTCTTTCGCCTCGGGATACTTGATTCGGCCGTGGTAGAGGGCGGTGAGCCCCTTGCACAGGCTCTCCTCGATGCGATGCAACTCGGTCAGCGTGAGTCCGCTCTCCTCGAACTGGCCGTCGAGTAACCGTTTCATGACGAGATCGTGGACCAGCTTGCGGAGGCTGCCCGGCGTCGGGTCCGTGAGGGCGCGGCTAGAACTCTCGACAGCGTCCGCCATCATGACTATGGCGTTCTCGCGGCTCTGTGGCTTGGGACCGGGATAGCGGAACGATGGCTCCAGGTGGATTGGTCCGAGGCCCTGGCTCTCCTGCTGGCGTAGCGCCTCGCGGTAGAAATACTCGACCAGCGTGGTGCCGTGGTGCTGTTGGATGAATTCGATGATCGGCCGGGGCAGGCGGTACTGCTCGGCCAGAGCGATGCCGTCCTTGACGTGACCCATGATGACGAGCGTACTTAACGCTGGCTCCAGGGAGTCGTGGCGGTTCTCGCCGGTCTGGTTCTCCACGAAGTAATGCGGCTTGAGCATCTTGCCGATGTCGTGGAAGTAGCTGCCGACCCGGACGAGCAACGGGTTGGCGCTGATGGCCTCCGCGGCGGGTTCGGAAAGCGTTGCGACGGTCATGCTGTGCGTGTAGGTGCCGGGGGCGCGGCAGAGCAATTCTTGCAGCAACGGATGCGAACCATCGGCTAGCACGAGCAGGCTGATGTCCGTGATGACGCTGAAGCAGCGCTCGACGAGCGGCAAGGCACCGCTAACGAGGAACCCGGCCAGGGCGCCCCAGGCAAGGTTGCGGCCTCCATCGAAGACCATGAAACGCCCTGTCTGCCCGGACATGAGCCCGGTCGCCACGGTCATTGCCAGGTAACCAAGTCCCGCCCCCACGCCGACCTCGATGAGCCGGGTGCGCGTCCGGACATTGCGCAGCAACAGAACCGCGCCGGCCAACCCGCCCATCTGCACGAGCAGACTGCTCAGGTCACCGCCCAGCGCCGACGTCGTCGCCAGGCACAGGCTCAGCGACATCATCAAGGCGAATTGGGGATTATAGGCGATCGTCAAGACCATGGTGGTCACTGTCAGCGGTACGAGCACGGCGTACCAGGGAGGCCGGCTCAGGATCATGGCGAGCGCCAGGGTGACGACGACGAGGCCGCAGACGCCGCCGATCTTGGCCAGGCTCTCGGCCAGGGCCGGTTGAAAACGTTGGACATACAGCACGATCAGCACCGCAAGGAGACTCATGACGAGGAACAGGGCCAGACCGCGCCGCAGCTTGTCCATTCGTGCCAGACTGCGCTGAAAGGCGCGGCTTTCCTCTTCAAGGAGGTTCAGCTGCTGGTCAGTGATCGGCTGGCCGCGCAGCACGAGAGGTGTGCCGCGCGGATACTTCTCGATGACGCGCGGCTCGTTCTGCCGCGCGGCCTCGCAGGCGGCGGGATCGTCGCGCCGCTCCGGGGCGAGGCGTTCCACCGCCTCTTCGCGCGCTCGGGCAGTTTGGGGCTGATTGATCACTTCAAAGGAGACGCGAGCGCGAAGGTCGCCGGAGCAAACTTCGCCGATGCGGTAAGGTAACGGCGGGCCCCAGAAGTAGGCAAGCCCGGTGGCCGCCGTCACCGTGAGGAGCACGGCGGTCAGACGCAGCAGGACCGGCCTCTGCCACAGGGCCGATAGCACGGGTTGCTCGCTGCGTGAGGAACGCCGCCGACCATCCCATTGCCCCAGACGCGGCTGCTTTTTGCTAGGACCTATCATACGGGAGTGGTCCGTGGCTGGTAACCGGTAGCTAGTGAAGCCAGGTTTATCCATCTTCACTAGCTACCAGCCATTAGCCACTCGCCACTGTTCACTCCTTCTTCTTGCGCCGCTTCTCATCCTCGTAAGCTAGGACGATTCGCTGCACGAGCGGGTGGCGAACAATATCGTGTTCGTCGAGATAGACAATAGCGATTCGCTCCATGTCCCGGAGGCGATGAATGGCATCGACGAGCCCACTGCGCATCTGGCGCGGCAGGTCCACTTGAGTAATGTCGCCTGTCACGACGATCTTCGAGCCATCCCCCATGCGTGTGAGGAACATCTTCATTTGCGCGATGGTCGCGTTCTGGCCCTCATCGAGGATGATGACGGCGCGGTTGAGCGTCCGGCCGCGCATGAAGGCAAGCGGTACGATCTCGATGATGTCGTTATCCATGTAGCGCTTGACCTGTTCGGGCTCAATCATGTCATGTAGCGCGTCGAACAGGGGACGCAGGTAGGGGTTCACCTTGGCCTGGATGTCGCCCGGCAGGAAGCCGAGGCGCTCACCGGCCTCCACGGCGGGGCGAACAAGCACCAGCTTCTTGACCTCGCCCTGACGCAACTGACTGACAGCCATGGCGGTAGCGAGATAGGTTTTTCCTGTGCCGGCCGGACCTATACAAAGCGTCAGGTCGTTGTCGCGCATCGCCCGGACATAACGGGCCTGACCATCCGTGCGCGGCCGAATGAAGCGGCTCGCTTCGCTGACAGCATCGGGCTTGGTAACCACCCGGTCGCCCCCCTTGGAGACCACCTCCAGGACGGTACGCACGTCCTCGCCGCTGAGCTTCTCTTGTTTGGCCAGCAGGCCGCGCAGCTGGTGAAAAACGCGCTCGGCCTGATCGACCTGCTCGTCGGTGCCGCTGATGTGGACGGTGTCGCCGCGGGCAATAAGGCGGACGCCGAGGGTGTTGCGGATCAGGCGCAGAAACTGGTCGCGACTGCCGAACAGCCGGACCGCCTCATCCGCGCTCTCCAGGGTGATTGTTGCTTCGCTCATGTTCTTTGCGCTCCGGACGCGAATCCGCACACGGGTCACCGCAGCCAGCAATACGCCACTGGCGCGGCGAAAAGAACGGAATCAATGACGTCGAGCAAACCGCCAAAGCCAGGCACTGCCTGCGAAGCGTCCTTTTGCCGGCAGTCGCGCTTGATGAGCGACTCCGCCAGGTCGCCCAGAACGCTAGCGATCCAAACGGTCACGCCGAAGCCGGCCGCATCGAATGGCGCTCCACACAGGTTGGAATCGAGCCGATACAGGAGTTCCGCCACGGCAACCGAAGCGGCCAGTCCCCCGGCGAAGCCTTCCCAGGTTTTTTTCGGACTGAGAACGGGCGTCATCTTGTGCTTGCCGAAGAGATGACCTGCCACGTAGGCGCCGATGTCCCCGCACTTTGGCACGAACACCGCGAGGGCCAGAGCCAGCGAACCGTGATACGCCCCATCGCCCTCAAAAAACGCGGCCAGCGCGGGCCAACGCAGCTGCGCGAAGAACGCCGGCAGTAGTCCGAGATAGGCGGCCAGCCAGACGGTTACCGCCACGCGCGTCACCGACTCACCCGGTTCGCGGAATGTGGCCATTTCCACCAGAAAGGCTGACACGACGACCGCGGTAAAGGTTCCTACCACCCAGTGCCAGGGGTCCGTGTGGATGTGCCAGAGGGCGGCGAGTATGTAAGCGGGCCAGTTGGCCAGGATTAGCAGGGCCACGGCCGCGCAGCAAAACCAGGCCGGCAGACGCCGGGACGGGCCAAGCAGGCCAAGCAGCTCGACGCTGGCAACGACCTCCACGATCAGCAGCGTCGCGAGGAGAAAGGGAAACCACGGAGTGAGCTGCCGATCTACCACCAGGACGCCCAACACCGCGAAGGCTAGCAGCGCCCCCATCCACAGCCGCGTTCGCAGCATGCCTCAGCCCTTCACGCCGCGGGCCGCCCCACCCGACACCAGGGGAGCATCCACACCGCCGCCCACGGAAGCAGCGAGCAAGCCGCCGAAGCGCCGCTCGCGCGTGGCGAAGTCCCGCAGGGCCTCGTGCAGCGTTGCGCGGTCGAAGTCCGGCCAACACTTTTCCGTCACCCACAACTCGGCATAAGAGATCTGCCAAAGGAGGAAATTGCTGACGCGCATCTCTCCCGCAGTCCGGATGAGCAGGTCCGGGTCCTTCATGGCCGCCGTGTAGAGGGCATTGCCGACGGCCGTCTCGTCGATCTGCTCGGGGTCGAGCGTCCCGAGGCGCACCTGCTCGGCCAGGCTGCGGCAAGCATCGGCCAACTCGGTTCGGCCGCCGTAATTGATCGCCAGGCAGAGCGTCGTCCCGGTGTTGTCGCGGCTGATGCGGATATTCTCGTCCAGTTCGCGGAGCACGGCGGCGGGGAGGTCGCTGCGCCGGCCGATTGTGGTGAAGCGAATGTTCTGCTCCGTGATCTCCGCTCGCTCTTCGAGCAGGTATTGATGCAGCAGCGCCATGAGGAAATCCAGCTCGACCTTGGGCCGTTTCCAGTTTTCAATGCTGAGGCAGTAGAGGGTGACCTGGTCGATACCGAGGCGGCAGCATTCTTCCACGACAGTCCGCACGCTGCGGACACCGCTACGGTGCCCCTCGATGCGCGGCAGCCCGCGTTGCCGGGCCCAGCGGCCATTGCCGTCCATGATAATGGCCACGTGCTCCGGCAGGCGAGCGGGATCGAGTCCTGCGGCTGTGAGTCGCGCCAGCGTTTCCTTGTCCCTCGTCATTGGTCATTCGTCATTGGTCATTCGTCCTTGGTCATTCGTCCTTGGTCATTTGTCCCTGGGCAAGCCAATTTCTCTTTGCCAGGGGAACAAGGACTATGAACGATCAACAAACGATGGTCTGGTCGCGGTCCGGCCCCACCGAGATGATGGAAACCGGCCGGCCGAGCAACTCGCTCAGACGATCCACATAGCGGCGGGCTCCCGCGGGCAGATCGGCAAGGCGACGCGCCCCACCGATGTCGTGCTTCCAACCAGGTAGTGTCTCATAGACAGGCTGGCAGCGCTGCAGCAGAAAAGCGTCGCTCGGGAAGTGCTCCAATCGCTCCCCGTCCAGTTCATAAGCGGTGCAAATGCGGACTTCATCCAGGACGCTGAGAACGTCGAGCAGCATCAGCGCCAGTTCATCGACACTGTTAAGTGCCACGGTATAGCGCGAGGCCACGGCGTCGAACCAACCGCAACGGCGCGGTCGGCCGGTCACCGTGCCGAACTCGCGTCCGGCCTGGCGAATCCGCTCGCCTATGCCATGAGCGCCGTCGTTCAGCTCCGTCGGGAACGGACCATTGCCAACCCGCGTGGAGTATGCCTTGATGACCCCGACCACTCGTTCCAGGTGGCGTGCCGGCACGCCGGAGCCGCTCCAGATACCCGCCGCCGTGCTGTTTGAGCTGGTCACGTAGGGATAGGTACCATGATCGACGTCGAGGAGACTGCCCTGCGCCGCTTCGAACAGCAGACGCTTCCCACGCGCCACGGCGTCGTGCAGAAGGCGCGACGTGTCGGCGATGTGCGGCCGCATGCGTTCGCCATACTCGAGATACTGCTTGCAGACCGCATCGAGCTCGAACGTTTTCGCCTGCGGCGCGAGCGCCTGAAGCATGGCGTTCTTGCGCGGCAGAATGTGCTTCAGCCGGTCGCGCAGGTGAGCCGGATGCAGCAGTTCGCCGACGCGGACGCCGAAGCGGCGCCCGACCTTGTCCTGGTAGCAAGGGCCTATACCGCGGCCGGTCGTGCCGATGGCGTGAGAGGAGCCTTCGCTGATGCGCTCCTCCTCCTGGTGGTAAGGAAAGATCACGTGGGCATGATGGCTGACGATAAGATTGTCACCGACGGAGATGCCCGCTTCGCGCAGGGTTTGCACCTCCTCGAGGAAGCGTTCGGGATAGACGACCACGCCGTTGCCGATGACCGACTGGAGCGTCGGCCGCAGCACACCGGTCGGCAGGAGGGACAGTTTGAACTTCTTGCCGCTCCAGACGACGGTATGGCCCGCGTTGGCGCCGCCGTTGTAGCGGACGACGATATCGTGCTGCTCGGTGAGGAGATCGACGATTTTGCCCTTGGCTTCATCGCCCCATTGCAGGCCGACGACACAGGTGCAGTGGTGCGGAACGCCCGACGGCATCAGACAACTCGGCATGGTGCTGCGGAGCGCCATTGGGCATCACGGTGGGTTCGTGAACCAGGCGGCGCCGCGGTGCGAAACGGCCTCAGCGCTCCGTGCCTTTCGGCATTCCAAACATGCAGTGGACCCGAGCAGGACGACTGAAGCTGCTTTCGGAACAAGTTATCACCGTATCGGTCACTCCAGGACCCGTCAAGACCAAGTCCCAACCGGAGAATCTCGGTCCCAGGCTTGCTAAGGAACTCCTTCCGAGTACTGCATGCAGGTATGCAATTCTTTCTCCTGCACGCAAAATCGCGAGCGGGGCAGCGGCTGATCCATCCGGGTGTACTTCTTTTTCGGCGACCCTGCCGGTCGTGTCACCCCGGCGTCCTTTTGAGACAGTGATTCCGTCCCCGGGCCGGTTGACGGCCCTCCGCTTTCCCGTTACAACCGAGAGTATGCCGCGTCCGTGCGGATCGCGCACCCCGTAAGGAGAGCCGACCATGCAACCACCGAGCGACCTCACTCTCCAGCCTCGGCAACGTTCCGCAGCCTCCGATGGCAGCGTCCTTTCCAATGGACCGCTGGCCATCGTGGGCGGCTGCGGGCACGTCGGCCTTCCCCTCGGACTGGCGTTCGCCAGCCAGGGTTACCAGGTAGACCTGGTCGATACCAGTCCCGAGCGCGTCGCGCTGGTCAATTCCGGGAAGATGCCTTTCCACGAGGATGACGCCGAAACCGCGTTGGCCGAGGTAAGCCGGGCCGGCCTCCTCAAGGCCACGACCGACCAGCGCGTGCTTGAGGACGCCGCGGCGATCATAGTGACCATCGGCACGCCCGTGGACGAGTATCTCGATCCCTCGGTCCGCGAGTTCGACCGGTCGTTGAGCAAATTGCTGACGCTCGTGCGTCCTGGCCAGCTTGTAATCCTGCGCAGCACGGTCTTTCCCGGCATGACCGACCGCCTAGCCGTTGAGTTGGAACAGCTGGGTCGCGGTGACGTCGATCTGGCATACTGTCCCGAGCGGATTGTCCAGGGCAAATCCCTGGTGGAACTGGCACAGCTGCCGCAGCTGATCGGCGGCGTTACGCCGCGCGCGGCCGAGCGGGCGGCGGCACTGTTCCGCCTCATCTGCCCGAAGGTTATCTTCCTGAAGCCGATCGAGGCCGAACTGGCCAAACTGTTCTGCAACGCCTGGCGTTATCTGAACTTCGCCATCTCAAACCAGTTCTACGTCATGGCGAGCCATTTCGAGGCCGACTTCTACCGCATTTACCAGGCAATGCGCGAAGACTACCCGCGCATGCAATCGTTCGCGCGTCCGGGCTTCGCGGCCGGCCCGTGTCTCCTCAAGGACACCATGCAACTCGGCGCCTTCAATCACGGTTCGTTCGTCCTCGGCCAGGCGGCCATGATGATCAACGAAGGGCTGCCGTACCTCCTCGTCCAGGAGATCAAACGCAAGTATCCGCTCCAGTACATGACAGTCGGCATTCTGGGCATGGCCTTCAAGCCGAATAGCGACGACGACCGCTCGTCGCTGTCGTACAAGTTGCGTAAGGTGCTGCTGCTGGAGTGCCGCAAGGTGCTCTGTACCGACCCCTTCGTCCCCGATCCCGAACTGATGCCGTTGCAAGAGGTGCTGGACCAGGCCGACCTCCTCCTGGTCGGCACACCGCACGACTGTTACCGCGGCCTGGCCTTCCGCCAGCCTGTCATCGATGTGACGAACACGATCCGCGATCAGCGGGCAAGCATTCAGCCGCCGCACTTCTGAGAGGGGACAGGCGGCGGAGCGGCGATCACCTATCCACAACTGTTGATGTGTTGATATGAAAATACTCGTAACCGGAGCAGCCGGTTTCATCGGCGGCTATCTGATCGAGGAGCTGCTCCAGGTTGGTCACGAGGTCGTCGGCCTAGATAACTTCTCCAAGTACGGCGAACTACGACAGGCGTCACTGAGCCATTCCCAGTATCGCTTCGTGGAGGGCGACGCAAAGGATACGACGCTGCTGCGCGAACTGATGGGCGACGTGGATCAGGTGGTGGCGGGGGCGGCCCGCATTGGTGGCATTAGCTATTTCCACGAGTTCGCCTACGATCTCCTCGCGGAGAACGAGCGGATCACCGCGGCAACCTTCGACGCCGCCATCGCCGCCCGCAAACTGGGCCGGCTGAAGAAGATCAACATCATCAGTTCGTCGATGGTTTTCGAGAATGCCCAGGTCTGGCCAACGCCGGAGGGCGAGGAGCGCCGCTGTGCGCCGCCCAGTTCGACCTACGGCTTCCAGAAGTTGGCGACCGAGTATTACGCCAAGGGAGCGTGGGAACAATACCAGCTGCCGTTCACAATCCTACGACCGTTCAACTGCGTCGGCATCGGCGAGCGCCGAGCAGTGTGCGAAAAGGAGATCATGAGCGGCAACGTCCGGTTGGCCATGAGCCACGTCGTACCAGACTTGATTCAGAAGGTGCTCAAGGGCCAGGACCCGCTTCACCTTCTCGGCGATGGCAGCCAAGTGCGCCACTATACCTATGGCGCCGATCTCGCGCGCGGGATGCGACTGTGCATCGAGAGACCGCAGGCGACGAACCAGGATTTCAACCTGAGCACGCCGATTTCGACGACAGTGCTGGAACTGGCCGAGTTGATTTGGCAGAAGTTGCGGCCGGGCGAGCGCTTCCGCCACGTTTGCGATCCGCCGTATCCGTATGATGTGCAGAAGCGCGTACCGGACGTTGGCAAGGCGAAGCGTGTACTCGGCTTTGAGGCGATGACGCCGCTCGGGGAAGTGCTCGACGCCGTCATTCCCTGGATCAAGCAGCAGGTTGAATACGGCAACATCTAGCCGTGCGCCTTGAGAGTATACGAATCCCGCATGATCACCATCGTGGTGCCGGTCTACCAGGAAGCGGACAACATCGCGCCGTTCCTTCGCGACCTGGAAACCCAGGTCCATGAAGCGCACGAGGTGTTGATCGTCTACGATTTCCCCGAAGACAACACTCTGCCCGCCCTCGCCGCTCTGCAGCCGCCCTGTCCGAACGTCCGCCTGGTCCACAACACACTCGGCAGGGGCGTCCTCAATGCGCTCAAGGCAGGCTTCCAGGCCAGCCAGGGCGATGTCGTCGTCGTCATGATGGCCGACCGCTCCGACGAGCCGAAGGACGTGGCGGCACTGGCCCAATTGGTCCGGGACGGCGCGGACGTGGTGGCCGGGTCGCGCTACATACGTGGCGGCCGTCAAGAGGGCGGGCCAATCCTGAAACGCTTCCTCTCGCAAATGGCCGGAATGTCGTTGCACTTCTTCGCGGGGCTGCCCATCCATGATGCGACGAACAACTTCCGGGCATACAGCCGGCGCGTGGTCACGGACATCCCCATCGAGGGTGAGTCGAGTTTCGCGCTGGCGCTGGAATTGACGCTCAAGGCGCACTGGCGCGGCTGGCGACTGGCCGAGGTGCCGACCACCTGGCACGACCGTACCGCCGGACAATCGCGCTTTCGGCTGTTCGCGTGGCTGCCGCACTACCTGCGCTGGTATCTGCGGGCATTGCGGTATGCCTGGCTCGGAGTGCCGAAGGCGAAGGCGATACCGCACTCTTCCACGGCTGGCGGCTAGTGGGTCGTCAATCTTCGAGGACGGGAATCGGTCACTCCAGGTTGTCCCTTCGCTGGCGCTTGAGGCTTGTGTTACCCGTCATATGTAGATTGACGGCCCACTTGTCGAGCGTTACTCGCCGGGCGCAAGTTTGCGGCGACGATCCAGCCACACGCCGCCTGCCATGTTGCGAAACGTTTTGCCATCTTCCGCCAGTTCCAGCCCCGTGCCGACCTGGAGCAGGAGCCCCACCCCTGCCGCCGTGCCTGGCGAGCGCGCGGGAGCGGGACAGATCATCAACTTGCTTTTCTCCATCAGTACCAGGACGCGGCGCCCGTCCGCACGGAACGCCGCCGACAAAGCGTTACCAGGGAAGGACAGCGGTAGGCCGAGCAGTTTACCTTCGGTTGTGTCCCATAACTGGGCTGTTCTGCCTGTGCCGACCAACACGGTCTTGCCATCCGGGCTGAACAGCGCGACGGCAACCGGCACATGGCCGACCCCGTCCCGCCACAGCGGTGGGCCGATCGGCTCGGCGAGCGGTTTGCCGGTCTCTCCATCCCAGAGTTGAAATATCCGGGCGGGCGGTAATCCCGGGTCCGTTGGCCGCTGGACACCGGCAGGAGGTCGTACCCCGATCAGTACCCGGCGATCGTTCGGAGCGAAGACGACCCAGCAGAGGTCCGGCTGGCGTCGTGCGCGGCCGCGCTGCTCGATTGGTCCCGGACCGAACGGCTTGCCGGTGGCGGTCTCCCACACGAGGCAGTGATGCTCCTCGCCGGTCTTCAGAAACTTGCCCGTAGGACTGAAGACGACCTGGTCGATCCCGTGCTGCCAGTCGACCGAGTCGTGTTTCATCGCGTCGTGGAGCAGTTTGCCCCCCGGCAACTCCCAGAGGCGAGCGGTGCCGTCGTTGTTCCCTCCCCCCGTGGCGAAGAGCCGGCCATCCGGGCTGATGGCCACCGCCTTCGCACTCTTCAATCGCTTCAACGGCTCACCGATCGGCTTGCCGGTATCGGCATCCCAAACGCGGAGTGTACTGTCCCGCCCACTTGTCACAATCCGCTTGCCGTCCGGGGTAAAGATCGCAACCTCGATCCCGAGACCATACCTGAGCGGTTCGCCTACACGATGGTCCGTGCCGGCATCGCGGATCTCGGTTTCCTTTCCGTACCCCGTCGTGACAAGGATCTTCTTGGCATTCGGACTGACGGCGAGTATCCGCCGAGTAGCATCCTGGCGGGGCGAAGCCACGTCGAGGATTGGTTTGCCCGTCACCGCGCTTCATTTCAATACCCACTGGTTGCGGTCGCGCGCCAGGACTGTCCCGCCATCCGCGCTTAAGGCGAGCTCGACGTCGCCGTACCAGGTGAAGAGGCCGGTCTGGGGGTGCGGCGCCAGGAAGATTGGTTGCCGTGGCACGACGGACCACAGCCGACATTGGTCCATTTCGTCGCGCAGAAGAAGCGTCTGGCCCTCGGGACTGAAGGGACCGACGGCGTCGCGTGCTGAGGTGGACAGCGGCTGACCCAGGGGTTGGCCCGTGGCGGCATCGTACAGGCGTCCGACGAAGGCCCATTCGTTATCCTTCCGGCTGTTCACGAAGAGGAGCCGGCCGTCCGGACTGAAGAGGACTTGACCCCGCTGGGCCTCGTGCTGGATAAGCGAACCAATCGGTCGGCCCGTAAAGGCATCCCAGAGACGCAGCGTCTGTGGATCCTCCGTAGCCAGCAAGGTCCGGCCGTCGGGACTGATCGTCAAGAGCCCCGGGTACTCCCGTGGTGGTCCCATCGCGCCCGGTCCAGTCTCCTTTGCGACAAGTCGCAACACCTCGTCCAGCTCCCGAAGGCCGGTCATCGGCACCCTGTTCGCCGCCTCACCGCCCGTCAGGTCCCAGAGCTGCGCGCGCGGCGTCGTATCAACCGGGGGAGTACCCGGCCGCGTCCCGAATGGCGCTCTCTCATTCTGCACGTGGACCAGCAGCGTTTTTCCATCTGGATGAACAACGACTGCCTGCACCGGGTAGCCGTGAACCAGCGGCTGCCCGAATGTCATGCCTGTTGCGGTGTGGTAGAGGTGCAGCGTCTTCGCGCTTTGGTGCAGCACCAACAAACGCCCGTCGGGGCTGAAGGTGTAGAGCTTCTTCTCACCGCTGAAGGATGGGAATTGGATGGCCTCACCGATCTGCCGCAGCGTGTCGGCGTCGTGCAGCAGAATCAGGTGCTGCTGCGGCGTTCCTTTTGCGGTGCGGCAGTGGACGAGGAAAGTGCGGTCGCTCGGGCTGAAGGTTGCGTCGAGCACTGGCTCGGGGAAGGTCAGCGGCTCCCCTGCAAGTTTGCCGCTTTCGGTATTCCAAAGACGCAGCACCTTGCCCGTCACGGTCAGCAGGCGTTTGCCGCCCGGGCTGAAGATCCACGTGCTGGGCGGCGCATCGTGGTGTAAGGGCAGGCCAATCGGTTCGCCGGTCTGCATGCGCCAGAGGTGGAGGTCATTCGACTTGTACGGTCCGCGTGTCAGGATCGTGCGGTTGTCTGGACTGACTGCACCGACGAATGATTTGGCGATGAACGGGCGGTTGTCATGCCGAATAGGCTTGCCGATGACCTCGCCCGTGTCCAGGTCGCGCACCAGGACGAGGGTATCCCAGACGTCGCGGTTCTTGGCGCGATCCTCCGCCTGTGTGACGACATACCGACCATCCGAGCTGAAGCCGACCGCCTGCTCCTCCTTGGGAAGCATCAGGCGCAACCGAAACGTCTTCTGTTCCCACTCGGCCAACTCCAGGCGCACCTCGTCCGCCAGCACCTCGTCGGCCTTCTGAGCCAGTTCGAGCGCCCGTGCGAGCAGATGGACTCCCCGATCGAATTGCTCCTGCTGGCACAGCTGGGCTGCACGTCGTCGCAGATCGGAACACTCCAGGCGACACTGTTCCACCGGCTCGTCCCGAACGGGCGCAGGGGCAGGCGCCTCGGGAGAAGCAGGCACGAACTGTGAAGGATTGTTCGCAGAGAATGAGGACGGTATCGACCCCGCGTCTGGCCGCACCGGTTTGCGTGAAGCAAATCCCAGGTAGATGCCCGCGGCGATCAATAGGATCAAGGTCAACGCCGCGCAAGCTGCGATTGACTGCAGCCGCTGGCGCCGCAGCCACAAGCGGCAATGCTCGAGCGTTCCGGAACGATGCGCCCGCACCGGTTCATCGTTCAGCCAACGCTGCAGGTCTTTCGCCAACCCGGACATCTCGAAATAGCGCTGCGCCGGCACCCGGGCCAGCGCCTTGAGGCAAATCGCTTCCAGAGACCGCGGCACACTCGGGTCGACCTGCCGCGGCGGCGGCGGCGCCTCGCCGTGCCGCAACTTGGCCAGGACGGCGTGAGTGGAGCCCTCGTGCGGCCGCTGGCCAGTGAGCAGTTCGTAGAGAATCGCACCGAGCGCGTACTGGTCGCAGAGCGGGCCAATCTTACGCACATCGCCCGCCGCCTGTTCGGGCGCCATGTAGGCCGGCGTGCCCACGACCTCGCCTTCGCGGGTGTCGTAGCTGCCGAGCCGGCGTGCCAGGCCAAAGTCCATCAGCAGCGGCCGATTGTTCCGGTCGATCATGATGTTGGCCGGCTTGACGTCGCGATGGACGATCCCTTCGCCATGGGCATACGACAGCGCCCGGGCCAGGTCGCGCACCCAGCGAACCGCAAGCCTCAGCGGCGGCAGCCCGCGCTCCAGTTTCACCGACAGCGGGGCTCCCTCGATGAATTCTGAGACGATGTAACAGGCCGTTTCAGCCTGTCCCGTCTCGAAGACCGTGACGATGTTCGGATGCCGCAAACAGGCCGCGGCCTTCGCCTCGGCAAGGAAACGCTGTGCCTGCGCGGCATCGTCGCCGGCGAGCTTTGGCACCTTGAGCGCCACGGTGCGCTCGAGGGCGGGATCGTGGGCCTTGTAGACAGTGCCAAACCCACCCTGGCCCAGCACCGCGAGAAGCTGGAAGCGACCGAGTTGGCCCAGCGGCGCCGCAGGGGGCGGAGCGGAGGGCTCCTCGGCGACTGGGTAGGCGGACTCCTCGCCTTCAAGTTGCCGGGTCTCCCGGGCGTCCTGCACGTCGTCGCTCGCCGGCAGCGCGCGCGTGACGAGGTTATCCTGGACGTCGTGCAATGCGTCTGGCTTGGTTGGGGCTGGCTGCGCGCCCGTCTCTACTGCAAACAGCTTACGGCAGTTCGCACAGCGCCAGCGTCGAGTGCCCTGGTCCGGCACCTTGACAAGCATGGAGCGGCAAAGAGGACAGTGTGGCGACGCCATGGCAGTCATCCTCGGGCAAACGGCTGCAGCGCCTGACGAAAGGCATCCGCTGTGGGAAAGCGTTCCTCGGGTTCCCGGGCCAGCGCCCGGTGGACGACCTCGGCCAGCGCGGGCGGCACCCAGGCGCAACGAGTGGTCAGCGGGACCAGGGGCGCTTCCAGCACGATAAGGATCGGGTCGCGTCCGTCCGGGAAGTCGAACGGGTACGCGTCCGAGAGCAAATTGTAGAGCGTGGCGCCGGCCGCGTAAACATCCACCGCCGGCCGGGCATCGCGGGCGCTGACAAGCTGCTCGGGCGCCATGTAGTAAAGCGTGCCCACTCCCTGTCCCATGTGGGTCATTCCGGACAATCCGGCTCCCTCGTAGTTCTTGGCCAGGCCGAAGTCCGCCACCTTGACCCAGACCTTGTTTCCTTGCCCGCCCACGAGCAGGTTACCCGGCTTGACGTCGCGGTGAACGAACCTCTGCTCGTGGGCATGGTGCAGTCCCTCGAGCGCCTGGCAGAGCAGGGCGGCGCAAAGCCGCACGCGGAACGCTTGCGGTTTGCCGGTGAACAGCTTCTTCAGGTTTACCGTCTCTACGTATTCCATGGCGAAATAGAGCTGTCCCAGGTACAGGCCCATGTCTCGGAACCGGACGATGCGCGGGTGACTCAGCTCGCTGAGGACACGGATTTCGCGCAGAAAAAGGTTTACGGCTCGATCGCTGACAGCCGCCTCAGGGATGATGATCTTGAGAGCAGCGAGTTGCTGGCTGGGCTGGTGCCGCGCGAGATAGACGGCGCCCATACCACCCTGGCCGAGCTTGCGTATGATCTCGTAGCCGGGAATGACGGGCCCCGCCGCCGCCCTGGCAGCGCGCTGGGCCGCCGCAACTTGCTGCGGCAAGTCGATGGTGCCGGCGGGGTCCGCCTCGTTGCGCACCGTGAAGCGGATGCGCGTTTGGCCACCCGAGATCACGTCGCCGGGACGAAGGAGGCATTGCTGAACCTCCTGATTGTTAACGAGAGTTCCATTACGACTGCCGAGGTCGCGGAGCAGGACCTGCGGCGGATTGACTTCCATGAGGAAGTGATTGCGCGAAAAGTGCGGATCTTTGACCAGTCGCAGCTGCGCCCGCGACCCGCGGCCGACGAGAAGCGTGTCGTGGCAGTCGAACTCCAACCGCTGGCCGCGGTGTGGTCCATCGATCACTTCGAGCAGCACCTTGCTGGGCCCAGTGTCCGGTTTCATGCCCACCATGATAGCCGCGGCCGAGGAGGACAACAACGGATCAGCGGCCTTGCTTCTCTTGTCCTCGTGGACGGAACGGCCTTATACTGAGGCCACTGCCAAGACGCAAAACCGCCGCAGCCTCCCGCGGCACTCCGGCTTCACCGGCCGGCAGGTTGGAGGATTGACATGCCCGCACGTCCCGAATCTCTCGATCGCCTCTCTGTGGAAACGCGCGCGCTGGTCGAACAGGCCGTGGACCGCTTCGAGGAGGCCTGGCAACGCGGACCCGCGCCGGCAATCGATGAGCACCTGCCGCACGACGACGGCCCGCGAGGGCAGGTTCTGATCGAACTGGTGCATGCCGATCTCGAATATCGCCTGAAAGCCGGCGAGGGAGGTCGGGTGGAGAACTACCTGACGCGCTACCCAGAACTGGCACGTCAGACCGCTGCCGTCCTCGAGTTGATCGAGGCGGAGTTTCGACTCCGCTGCCGATATCGGAGCGGGGCACCACTCGAAGAATACCTGGAACGGTTCCCGGAACACCGTATCGCCCTGGAGTTGCGCTTGCGAGGGCCAGCGCACGCCCAGACGCAGGTTCCCATAGATGTGGAAGCCACGTTGCCGCCCCGGGCATCATCCGACCCGGTTTCGGAGGTCCACCAGGATGGCTCCGAGCGTGTGAGCATTCCCGGCTACGAGATCCTGGACGTACTGGGTCGCGGCGGTATGGGTGTCGTGTACAAGGCGCGGCAGGTAAAGCTTAATCGACTGGTTGCCCTGAAGATGATCCTGGCTGGCTCCCATGCGAGCGAGCAGGAGTTGGCGCGGTTTCGCAGTGAGGCCGAGGCGGTGGCCCAGCTGCAGCACCCGAACATCGTGCAGATCTACGAGGTAGGCGAGGCGGAGGGGTGCCCCTACTTCTCTCTAGAATTCGTCGAAGGCGGCAGCCTGGATCGGCAGCTCGACGGCACGCCGTTGCCCGCGCGGGACGCAGCCGAATTGGTGGGAACACTGTCCCGCGCCGTCCACTACGCCCACCAGCGCGGCGTCGTTCACCGCGACTTGAAGCCGGCGAACGTGCTGCTGTCGTGTGGCCGCGACGTGCAACCGCGCACGGACGACGCCCTCCGTGGCACGTCGCGGCTACACGAGGCCACGCCCAAGATCACCGACTTCGGCCTTGCCAAGCGGACCGATAGCCAGCACGGCCAGACGCAATCGGGAACCATTCTCGGGACGCCGAGCTACATGGCCCCGGAACAGGCTGGGGGCAGGAGCAAGGCGATCGGCCCACCC
>JRHI01001829.1_pt1 | contig 16409 bp, 21 predicted proteins | sample 215371 | NCBI WGS metagenome assembly JRHI01 (sample SAMN02929681, study PRJNA255918) | sediment metagenome | biome: cave system; feature: Ice Cave; material: Sediment; isolation source: sediment from deep within a dark volcanic ice cave with no known source of... ...
CATCCGCCGATTGTTGGCCCCTCACAATTGCTGGTGGCTCGGCTGACCACGAACATGGTCGCCGCTGCACAGATAGCCAGCGCATACGATTGACGCTCTTGTAAGTAAGCTGCGAGTGAGCTCGCTACTCGTCGCTCCCGTCGAGAGGATCAGCACTGGCATTTTGATCAGCTGACCGCTCATGCTTGACGCAATAAATCTTCATCTTGGAGTTAAGCGGTGCTTGCGTGCGAAGCAGCTTGCTGCGCGCTCGCATTGCACCGCGCTCGGAAACCCACGCGTGGTGGTCCGGTGCGGGCCCGAGGTCAATGTAATGATGGTATAGAGGGTCGCGGCATCCATTTGCTTAGTCCGCCAGGTGACAGCTACTCCCTTTGTAAGCTGGCCGCTTTCGCGCGCCGTAACGCAAGGAACAGCAACGCAGCCCGCAGCGACCCATCACTGCGGAAAAGAGAAGGCCCCATTGCCGAGGTCATTCACTTGCTGTCCAGCTCAGGGTGCGCTGTCTCTTTCGAAGATATCAAGAAGCAGGGTTCGCCAATCTTCAAGCGAAACCGCATCTAGCGGGAATTCAGTAAGCGCCCCTACGGTCGGCCTAATCGTAATGTGACCGGACGCACGCACGATAAGCGATGTTTCTGACCCGGCTCTCTGACGCAGTGTGTGAAAGATCAACGAGGGCTTGGTTTCCAGAGCCTGCCTGCGTCTTTCCTTCCAATTTGAACCTGTTGCCCTGCCCCTCAGCGGCGAAGTCCTGGTTTTCGTCTCACCCAGAAGCGAGGCGGCGCGCGATGAATGTCCGTGTCTGTATATCTTTCCCGGCTGCGCCATGTTCAAGATGGGGCAAGAGCCCCTTGCCATCACGGCAACGGGCCAGTCCGGAACAAGGTCACCCGCAGTCCGCCGTGCAACACCGGGGCAGCGCTCAGTGCGAAAGGCAGGCAAGTCGACTCGGCGAGCGAGGCCTCATCCGTCACCAGACCCACGCGCCAACCTGCGAACCGGGTCATAAGCGTTTGTCCGAGCGTGCGGTAGAGAGAGTGCAGGCGCGCCTTTTCTCCGACGCGATCGCCGTACGGCGGGTTGACGATGACGAGGCCGGGCGGTCCGGCCGGCGCGGCGAGGTGCTCGATCGCGAGCTGTTGGAACTCCGTGATGCCGGCGACGCCCGCTCGTTCGGCATTGGCGCGGCTCATGCGGATCGCGCCCGCGTCCAGGTCACTGCCGTAAAGCCGGACGGCAGGCGTAGCGCCGCTGTGCGTGCCGCGCATCAGTTGCCAAGCCGCCAGGTCGAAGCTTGTAAGCTGCTCGAATGCAAAGCGCCGTGACCGGCCCGGCTTCAGGTTAGCGGCGATCTCCGCCGCTTCTATGACGAACGTGCCCGACCCGCACATGGGGTCGACGACAGGTTCGGCGCCATCAAACCCGCATTGGCGGAGAAACAGAGACGCCATGGTCTCCCGCATGGGCGCCTTGGCGACGGCTTGCTTGTGGCCGCGCTTGTGCAAAGGCTCGCCCGACGTATCGACAGCGATGGTGCAGAGATCCTTCTCGATGCGCGCCTTGACGCAGACTTCCGCCTCGGGGGAGGTGGGCGCGCCGAGTTCCTCCGAGATCGCCCGTTCGATCCGCTGCGCTGCGGCTCTTGAGTGATAGATCCTGGAGCTCTTGCATGACGCCTCGACGCGGAATGCCACATCGGGGCGGAGCACGTCGCCCCAAGGGAAATGGCGCGCCCGCTTGTCGAGCTGTGCGAGATGCAGCGCCCGGAACGCGCCAATGCGCGCGAGAACGCGGCTCGCGCCTCGGATCTCGAGGTTCGCACGCCAGACCTCGGGCCAGCCGCCTTTCAGCGTCACGCCGCCCGGAACTGTCTTGGCCTTGAACCCCTTGGCCCGCGCCTCCGCGCAAAGCGGACCTTCCAAGCCCGGGGTGGCCACGAGGAATATCTCGAAGTCGCCGTCTGTCGTCATCGCGCCTGAATATCGGGAAGTCACGCGCCCTTCGACATGTTTCTCGCAGCGCCAGCATTGTCGCGGCCAACGCGCAAAGGCTGGCCGGCGCCTGAGAATAGTTCGATGGCGCGAGGCGGCTCTAGCGGTCGGGTTTGCTTGGGAGCATGAAGCCCAGGACCATTCTTGCGATCACCGCTTGCTTGTGCAGAACTAACGAGAATGGGGACAGTCTCACCATCGCCGACCATACTTTGAAGTTCTGGTCGATCACACTTTCTGTTTTCCCCTCAAGAGTTTTCGCGCCACTCGCTGCGCCAGGGTGTGCAGACACGACAGCATCGCGCTGAGCAAGGCCGCGCGCTTCAGCAACAACTCGCGAAGGCTTCCGCTTGGGAAACGCCGCGGATGCAGCATGTACGGGAGCCGAGGCTGCTGCGCTGCTCACGCTGCGCGTGGCGAAGCGGTCCTTCCCAGTCTGCTTTTTCTCCGCGACCACGTTCACTGTCTTCTGCGAACCGCGCCTTGCGCCACGACTCTGCTTGTTCGCCGGGCGCTTTATCGCTTTCTTCGCTCGAGTCGACATTAGTGACGAACCAATAATGCAGCCACGAACCCTGCACCCGCAGCGATGGCCACCGCCTAAAGAGGACTGCGCCGGATCGTGGCGAGCACACTGTGATACTGATCGCGCGCAGCATCGACGGCCTCGTCCATAGTAGCGCTTGCCACTTCCGCGACGGTGGTAGTCTCTAACGGCTTGCCCATTGGGGGTACTCCTGGCCCGCACTACCTGAGCGCGGCTCTACCAGGACAACTGCGCGCGCCTGGGTTAGTTCCCCATTTCTTGGCAAGGCCCAGCCGTCGGCCCCTGATCAGGCGTCGGTGGTGCGACAACGCGCGGGCGGCTCAAGGAGTAATGTTCGCTGTCGTAGAGCGCGCGGATCTCCGCGATTTGAATACGGTCACCGTCCACCTCCATTACAGTCCCCGGCTGGATGGATTGGGGGAGTTCCTCGATGACGAAGCGGATCGCCTCCGCGCTGCACCCAAAGCGCCGATACGTCACCGCTCGCCTGCGAGCGACGCGCCCATCGTTCGAATAAATCTCTGCCGGTGCGTCGTATGCGAATTTTTCCATCGATCCCTATAGCACGGCTGGCTGCGCCTCGTGATCTTCGGCGCCGAAATAGCGGTCAGACGGCGTCGCGCGGCCGGTACGTCATGACGCGCACGCGCTCGGGCGCACTGGCGCGGAGCACGTGGAATTCGCAGTACGGATGGCCGACCTGCTTGCGCTTGCCGCAGAAATGGAAGTCGGCGACCTGCGGGTCGCCAATAGGCCAGCGGCAGTCGTCAGGGAGCAGCGTGGTCATCGTCTTGCGCTGAGCGATCGGAATGATCGGATCATCCTGTGGCGTGGGCCCTGGCGCGTTCTTGATTGGGTACAAAGCGCTCATGATCTCCGCCTTTTCTGCCCGTCTTGTTGGGGCCTACTGCCGACGTCGCGACAACGATAGTCAGCATATCAAGCATTCGAGGGGCCACGAGCGATGCTGCTCGCTGTCATCTTGCCTTCTTGGACGATATTGTCTTCTTGGCCGCTGAGTTGCCTGCCTCCGCCTCTTTCGCTAGCCGGGCTGCCCGGAGCCGTGCGGTCTTCGCGAGAATGGCAGCCCTGTTCGACTCACGCTCGCGCATCGCCTGCGTGGCATCCCGTGCGCGGCGCTCTTTCATTGCAGCAGCCGAGCTTGGCTGCTCCGTCGCTCTTGAGGCTATCGGCATCGGCACATCTCCACGGTCATGAAGGTGATCAGGAAATTCCTGTCTCTGTTCCTCTCGGAAGAATTCGCGTTCGACGAAAAAACCCGCGACTGAGTTCCAGTCGCGGGGCTCCGGCCATAAGCTTTGCCAGTACATCCGTGGTCAAAGCGATATGACTATTCCTTGGTTAGGCGGTTAGACCGCCTGCAGGTTTTCAGCTGCAGACTTGCCGGTTTTGCCATCGGCGACGACGTCGAAAGACACTTTTTGCCCCTCGGTCAGAGTGTCCGTGCCGGCGCGTTCCACCGCGCTGATATGAACAAAGACGTCTTTGTCAGCATTTTCAGGCTGAATGAAGCCGAAGCCTTTTTGGCTGTTGAACCACTTCACGGTTCCCGTAACCATGCGATTTATTCCTATAAAAGATTTACGTTTCGGCCGCGCCGATGGCGTGGCCCGCTAACTCGAGATTTGTTGGAAGGTCATCAGTCACGCGCGCTGTCCGCGCGGCCAGGCCAAGTCGTTCGGCCGAAAACTCGATCACACGTATGTGGTCATCATTAGTTGATTGCACAAGGCAAGGTGCTGCAATTTCTAAGGGCGCGACGAGAAATTTGGGAGAACAGTCGGTCAGGAGCAGTTCAAGTCCAAGATCGAATGGCGCTAGAAGATCCACTGCGACGGCCACGAGCGGACGCTGGTGGAGTTCAACGATCGGTCCGGATGCGCCCGGAATGCCCGGGCGCGCCCGACAGCAGTTCGGAGATCCAAGCGGTGGAGGGGTACTGCTGCAGGAGCGTGAGAACAGCGATCGCTAGCGGCACCCCCATGAACGCTCCTGGAATTCCCCACAACAGCGCGGCGAAAAAGACCGCGAAGACGACGAGAAACGGGGAGATCGAAAGGGCGCTCCCTGACAAGCGCGGCTCGAGATAGCTGCCGATCAAGAACTGGATAAGGCTGACGCCGGCAAAGATGAGGATAGCTGCCTCCCAGGATTGAAACTGGACGATGGCGAAAAGCGCCGGCAGGACCGTCGCCACAAATGGCCCTATGAACGGGATGAAGTTCAGGACGAACGCCAGGACGCCCCAGGCTGCCGCTAGCTCGATCCCAAGGGCCCAACACAACAGCGCCACCATCAGCCCGGTAGCAGCGCTTGCGATAGTCCTGATGACCATGTAGCGGCGGAATTTCTCGGCAACGAGCTTGCTTGCACGCAAGATGCGTGAAGCGAATTCCTCCGGGCATGCCGTTTGAAGCTTGGCCTTGAAGTCTCTCACTTCGAGGAGCGCGAGCATCATGAAGACGAGAACCAACAGTGCAAATGCGACAAGCGTCCGGACGGTCGACGCAAGCCCTTGAGCTGGCCGAACGAGCCAAGCAACATCGAACCTATCGAGAAAGATGCCGACGACGAATATGCCATGGCTTTCGAGCCATTGCGTCAGCTGCACGTAGAACGCCTGCACCTGCGCGGCGTTTACAATCATCCAACGGCCAACCTGTCCGATGCCCCAGACACTCAGCGCCAGCAGTGCGCTGAGAACGAACACCGTCAACAGGAGCGTGATGGCCAGAGCGATAAGTTGGGGCAATCGCTCCTCGAGCCACTTCTGCACGGGCCAGACCACCGCGACCGCAAACAGCGACACTGCCGCGGGCGCAAACACAGATCGGGCAAAATAGAGTGCGGCGATGGCAAGAACGGATGCGCATATGATCAGCGCGTTGCGGCCGCTCCCTGACACGATCGTCACCTCGTCGCAGAACCACGCAGCCTGACCTTGCGCATCCTTCAGGACGTCAACGTTGCCCCAGACTGCGGTGCTTATCTACCGGCACGTCGCTCGGCCGGTCGATTGTCCTCAGCCAAATCGACGGGACCATTTTGGCCCGCACGATCTCCAGGAACGTCAATGCGTTGGGGCGCCAGCAGCCTGAGGCATCCGTCGCCTCCGACCTCCAGGGTGTGAATGTAGAAATATGTGTCGAGATCGTTCGTCGCCTCCATGATCGGAGACGGCGCCGACACGATGACGAGACCGCCGCATTCGCCGATCCAGTCGATATGCCTATGCCCGTGCATGAGGACACATCGCTTCGCCATCGGCTGCAAGCGGCGCAGGAACCAGTTGCCGTTGACGAGGGTCGTTCCGACGCGCTCCGACAGAACCTTTGCCGCGCGAGGATACTCGACCGGATGGTGGTGGAGCCCGATGAGCCAGCAGGCCCGCGGGTGCTGCGCGAAGACCATGTCGATCGCGCTCGCCTGCGTCGCCGAAATCACCCCGAGCGCATTGGTGAAGGAGAAGTGGGAGTCCGAGTTCGAGTCCAAGAGGATGATACCCAGACCATCGTCGCGATCGGGCGGTAGAACCATTGGGAAGACGTCGTTCCACCGATCCGATGCCGCCGTCGAGAAAACCGGGCGGCCGGTCTCTGCGAATCTCGTCAAGTCGGCGGTGTGTGGCCTTAGCGCGTCGGTCAGCGTCTCGCCGATCCGGCCGCGCGAGCGGTCCACCACACGCACGCGCGCCCCTTGCACGGAGTTGATCGCGGACAAGGTGCGGATCTTGCGCAGCCGGCTGTTCGGACCGAGGGAGAGGTCGAGCCGCGCCGGATTGGCGCGATCGACGATGTTGACGTCGTGATTGCCGGGAAGCATGAGCACGCACGCGGCGATGCTGGGATGCGCTGCCAGGGCATCGAGGAACTCGGCCCACTCGGTGGAGCGGCCTGCGTCCGTCGCGTCCCCGGAGATCAGAACCGCGTCGAGCGGGGCCGATGCGTTGAGTTCTTCGAGCTGCGCCAGAACCCGACGCAGCCGGGCATCGCCGCGCGGACCCGACCTGCCACTCTCGATACGGAAGCCGTAGCGTTCCCCGACGACGTGGACATCCGACAGATGTGCGACGCGCCAGGTACGCGCTCCGGACGTGTGCGGGTGAAATCGCTGGAGATCCCGCGGCGGCGCCATCGTCGCGTCCGCAAGCCCCCACACGAGCGCGGCCACCGCAAGGTACCCGCTGACGACGACAACGGTATTGGAGAGGGCAACCCAGGCCAGTTGCCCTGGCGCGAGCAGATCGCCCACGCCGCCGATCCAGCGGGATGACGGCCAAGTGGCCATCAACACCAAAAAGGCCGCTCCGCTGATGAGAAGACCCGACACCGCCGCCGCACCCGAACGAAAGCGCTCGCGCCGGCGCGCGTCGGCTCCTTCCGGCAGTAGCCGTTCCGCGAGGTGACGGATTGCTTCACGGCACATCGTGTAGCCGGGCTCGATTGCGAGCGCGTTCAGCGACCAGAAGCTGCTCTCTGCGAGACGGAATAACCTCCTGCCGAACAGCCAGCCGACGGCGGCGACGGTGGTCAAGATTGCAAGGGGCACTATCCCGAGAAGCGGCGAGGCTATCTTGGCGCCGAGCTTGGCGATCCACGCCGAGGCAATCAGAGGTGCGAGTCCGATGATCACGGCTGGCACGATAAACAGGATGAGCCACGCGACGATCAGCTTGGCCAGGCTTATCTCGCCGAGCAGGCTGCCGGCCATCGACAGAAGCGAGTTGGTCTTGGTGCTGGACGCATCGTCTTCGATGTCGCCGTGTCGAGGATCAACGATCGGCTTCACGCGCCCGCTCCTCGAGAAGTGTATAGCATAGTGAACCGCACGACAGCATGCCCTGTGCCAATTGCAGACGATTGAGGGCCTCTGCGAGCTCCCGCAGCGGTCTGCCGGCATATGATGCTAGCTCACAACCGGCGCCGCTGCATCGAGCGTCTATGTTGCCCTTGAGAATCCAACATTGTCACCGATGACCGTGGTGGGCCCGATGGGAAGCGGTTCTGGATTAGGGATGTCTAGCTTCTGGAACTCGATTTTGTCCCTCCAAACCTTCCTCAAGAAATCTTCGAAGACTTGGATCGTCAGCTGCTCGCCGGGGCAGCGCCGATATCCAAACCCGAAGGGCGCGAAGCCGGCATAATCGCAAACCGGTAGCGGCATGCCATCGACGATGCCATAGACGGTCCCGAAGCCGCTATTGTGTATCGTGGCCCTCCGACCGTCGGTAACGTCGAATTTTGTCCTGTCGAAGGGGCATTTAGCAAAGCCAATCTGCTCGCACTTAGCCTCGTCGATCTGATGGCTCGTTGGCGCGCTGTTGTAGCGGTCAGGGTCGAACTTTCCGGGATCTTTCCAATGCACGGGATCGAAGCTCGTCGCCCAGTGTGGGGTCACCACATACCCGTGTCTCTGATAGGGCGGCGTTCTCACCTCCGTCATTGCGGAGATGCTGCCTCCGTTGGGGTTGATCGTGCGGAATAATTCCATCGTGAAGCGTTCTAGCGGTGTGAAGGCATTACTCCCTGCGTCGTCGGGATCTGCTTCCATCGTCTTTTTGAAACAGGCTCGGGCGTCAGGGTCGCCAGTGTCTTTAGCGAGTTTGAGCATGATGTTGTAAAGCGTATTACCCCACTGGCTAAGTGCGACGAAGTTGTGGAAGACCTCGAAGACGACGTCCTTGTGCGCGAAATATTCTCCATCGCCTGCGTTCTTGATCCAGTAGTAGGCGAAGGTCTTTTCCGGACTTGGGGTCGTACCATTCGTGAGATCAGTGAGTTTCTTGTCGATCCAAGTCTTCAAAGCGGAAAGGTGCTTGCGCACAACCATATAGTTTTCATAGACGATCCTCTGCGTCGGATCGCGATAGGCGAGGACGGTATTAAAGCTTTCCCCTATCTCGCGAACGCTCGCCGGGACGGAGTCGCCTTTGACGCCTAAGTGCAGATCCCAGTAAAGGTCGAAATAACTTTCCAGGTAGAGCCGCATCAGCGGCTTGTTTGAGTTGCTGGCGTCGAGCAGCTTGTCAAAGAACTGCACGACCTTCTCACCGTACATGGGGTGGTACAGGTCAGGTGTTAGAGCGGCCATGTAGATGCGCTTGCGCCGGTTGTCTGGCCCGCGCTTCTCCAACCCTTGGAGGAAGACGGTGACACCGTCTTCAGGAGCTGGCTTCCAACTTTCGCTCAGCAATCCCCAAAGATCATAAGGAAGCGCCTCCTGTTTTGTGAACTCGACGCCGATCATAGGGAGGGGCAGTCGCTCACCCTCGTAGGTGCTTACGAGGAAATGAGGGACGATCACGTTCTCGACGTAGGCAGGGTCAAATTCTGAGAGGAACTGCTTGCGCAGTCGAGCGACAGTTGACTGAAGGTCGCTAGGCGCCAATGGCTGACCCGCAGCGGGAGGGGACTGGGAAGCAGCAGGTAGGGTTGCCAATCCGGCCACCGCAGTGGCGCTGCCAACTAAGAACGTTCTGCGCTCCATTGGGACACCTCGCAGTGGGAGTAGCCTTGAGATGCGCCTCCGCATCCGCTGCTGCGAACGATGTCGCCGCAGGGCGACGCATCATAGGCGCCCCCGACCTCTACGGCTATCATTCGCGGGGCCGAAGCGCGCGCTATGCGAGACCTGTTAAACCAGCCTAGCTCGAAGACGCGAATATTCCTGGTCGGTGATCGATCCTGATTTTTTGAGCTGGTCCAGCTTGCCGATCTCGTCCGCGGCGCTGAAGCCAACGACGCGCCGCAGCTCCTCTCGTGCCTGCTGTCCTTGCTGGGCGGCTCGCTCCGCCATACCACCTGCCTGAGTGATCATGTAGGCGAGCACGCCAATGTAGGGGAACAGGATCAGGCCGACCACCCAAAGCGCCTTGCCCCAGCCGGAAATGTCATGACGCCGGAACAAGTCGCCAAAGACAATGATCAGCAGCCAAAACCAAACGACGAACACAAACACGGTGAAAACGTCGGCCAGAAAGTTGGCAAACGTAAACCCTCCTTCGAACGGCATCACGATCCTCCCACGTGTTTATGCGACAACGCGGACGCCGTTAGGCGCTCGCCAAACGGTCCAAGATATTTTGAGCTACGGCTTCATTGCCGGAACTTGTTCGCCCATAGACTTCGTGGCCGGAAGCTTGCCCTCGTCCCCCATCGTCTTGGGCGCCGTGGCATCAGGGCGGGGCGGCGTGGCCGTATTCGGCTCAGTGGTGGTCGACCCCATATCGGGAACCTTGCCGGTCACCGTATCTGTTGCCGGCAGTTTGCCTTCATCGCCCATTGTTTTAGGCGGCGCCTTGGTGACGGGACGGTCCTCAGCAATCGCGGGAGTGAGCATTGCTCCGAACAAGACCAAGGCAGCAGCAGTCATTGTGATACGTTTCATTGGTTGGGGCTCCTTAGCGAAAAGCCTAGGCGTCCCCCGTCAGGAAACTTAGAACCTGCTCGCGTACCTAGCAATGCGATTAATCCCTTGTGTTCTTTTCAAATAGACCGGACGTTCATAAGACAAATTAATTTTGATGCTTCCAGCAGCCGGCGCGCCGCCCCTTACGGTCAATGATCTGCCCCTTAAATACAGGTGACGGCGCCCCGAAAGGCTGCGATTGCTCAATGCGCGCCTGTCAGCCGAATGTGGCCCTCACTGATGGAAGCTGGACGCCGCGTATTTCCGCGAGGTTTGACGACCATGGAACCGGCTAAAGCCGCCATCACACGCGCTCCCGTGCTTGTCGATCTTGCGCTCCAGGGCGGAGGCTCGCATGGGGCGTTCACCTGGGGCGTTCTCGATCGGTTGCTCGAAGAGCCATGGCTTGAAATCGACGGCATTTCCGGCACGTCAGCCGCCGCGATGAACGCCGCGGTGCTCGCCGACGGCTATGCCGAAGGCGGCCCCTCGGGCGCTCGGGAGGCCCTTGAGAAATTCTGGCGCCGCGTCTCTGATGCTGCTCGCTTCAGCCCTTTCAAGCGAGGCCCGCTCGATGTGATTCTCGGCCGCTGGACGCTGGATTCCTCGCCGATTTACGTGGCCATGGATCTCATGTCGCGACTGTTCTCGCCCTATCAATTGAACCCGATGGGAAGGAATCCATTGCGCGAGATTCTGGCCGATCTTGTCGATTTCGAGCGGTTGGAACAATCGTCCATTAAGCTCTTCATCACGGCCACCAATGTGCGGACTGGCCGCGGTCACGTGTTCAAGAACGGCGCCATTACCCCGGACGTTCTGCTCGCCTCGGCCTGTCTGCCCACCATGTTCCAGGCCATAGAGATCGACGGCGAGCCCTACTGGGACGGTGGCTATGCCGGCAATCCCACGCTCACACCCCTCATTCAAGAGTGCAAATCGCAAGACACCATTCTCGTTACGATTAACCCGATCGAACGCAAGGAACCAACGCGCTCGGCCGCCGAGATTCTCAACCGGCTGAACGAGGTGTCCTTCAATGCCGTTCTCCTGAAGGAGCTACGCATGATGGCGCTCCTTCGGCAAGTCGCCGATCCGGGCAACATCGAAGGCGCACAATGGGCAGGGATGCGCATCCACCGCATCGGAAGCGAGATGTTGACCGAACTTGGCGCCTCCTCGAAGCTCAATGCTGAATGGGAGTTCTTCACTCTCCTGCACGCTGAGGGGCGAAGGTCGGCGCAAGTCTTTCTGGAGACGCACGCGATGGACCTCGGGAGTCGCTCCACCCTCGATATCGACGCTTTGTTGGAACAGGTCTGACACTTGGGACGTCTCGGCATTCTTGTCGCTACTCGGGCTCCTGATCTGGCTCGCCTATCGCGGCAGTAGTTGCCTTCGCGGTCCGGAAACAGCGTCTTTCCTTAAGGAACTAACGTGCTGTAAAAACGTTTCCGGGGTTGTTCAGATCGAGGGAGATTCCAATGCTCAGGGGATTGGTCGCCGCCTTCGCGATTGCGCTACTGCCCGCACAAGCGTCCGCAGTCATCAATAAGGCCGTCGAGAACGCATGCCAGAGCGAGTATCTCACCTACTGCTTCGGCATGGCCATACCGAGCGAGGAGCTGCGCTCCTGCTTTCGAGGACACATGATGCAGCTTTCCCAAGGATGCCTGAAAGCGCTTGTCGATAACAGCGAGGCCACCAAGGCTGACGTTGAGAAGTACCTCGTGGCGACCCGCAAAGCTAAATGAAGCGGCGCGAGGATATAGGCGGCCGGGCGGGCCGAGCGAATTAGATCCATGCCGAAGGCCCGGCCGGCGAGAGTGGTGACGCCGCCCGAGCCCCCAAGCGGGGCCGCTCCTCCTCGATGCGGACGTGCACCCCATCGCAGGGTTTGATGAGTCGGTGTCCGATTTGAGTCATCCGCGCGGCCGAAGTGAGTCAGCTGCTCGGATCGCTCCGGCAGCCTTTTATGCCTTGGGCTCGGGATCGCCTTCATGCGACTGAGCGCTCCGCCCGGCACGTACTGGCTGAGCACCGTAGAACTGTTCGGCAGTTCGCCATCTTGACGACCCGTAACTCTAGATCAGCGGTGGCGCACCCGCGCGTTTCCCTGCCCCACACAGTAGATCTCAGTTTTGGAATTGAGTGGCTCTTGCAGCCGAAGCGCTTTTGCGGCGGCGTCGCAGTGGGCGAGCGTCGGGAACTCTTGCGTGCGCGTGCGATGCTGCCCTGTCGCAAGCGTGACGATGGTGTAGAGCGTGGCGGCGTCCATTTGCGCTCCTCGATCGTCACTGCACTCTAGGAAACTGGCCGAGCGATGTCTCGCCGCGAACGTACTGCTACAGCTCGATCAAGAGACCGACGGCCTGCGGGTTAGAATCCATACTGAGAACGAGCGCATCACGCGGATGATCTTTAGGCGCGGAATACGAAACGCGCGAGAGAACTCCTCGACGACTTTGAACTGTCTTTGCGCCAAGCGATCTCTCGCCGCGAGCAAATCTCGCGTCACCTGCGTCCGTCGGCAGCGCCTGGTCGCCATCGAAAGAGAGGTTGGACCTGTCGCACGGCCCGCAGCATGCGGGCTTGCTATCCCTTGTGGCGCCCGTCTGAGGAAGACCGCGTCGATAGAACCAGCGCGAGACAAACGCCAGCAAAGATCGCGATCAACGTCATCAGGTAGGCCGCAACCTCACCGACATCAGCAAACGGATCGTGCTTGCGCGCCATGTAGGTGGCAACGACGAAGACAGCACCGAGGCCGGCCAATCTCGCGATGATCACGCCGGTCCGCATTTTGCAGTGTCCCTCAACCGCAGAAACCCGCTCGCGTATAGGGTAGGGCGAGTCTGCGGCGAGAGCATGATTCCATTCCGGCATTTTGCGGGCCCGACCAAACTGACACGAGCGACGCTGCTGCTCAGATCGTCGGACATTGGCGCCGTGATGCGCTTGAAGAAATGATCACGACGCAGATAATGGCATCTACGGGCAGCTGAAAATGGTCGTCGCCTTACCTACTCAGGCTTAATGATGCCGAGGCGGCGCCTGAACGCCCACGGCAATTCTGCGTTAAGAGTGATTGCCGGCGAACTGGTTAGTGATGTAGGCGACCTCCGTCCGGTTGGTCGCATTGAATGCCCTAGCCCTTCCGGCGCTCGCGTGGCGGATTGGACCACCGAAAAAAGAGGCGCCGGGTCTTGTGACTGACCGGGGCGCCTCTGGCATGCCACGAAGCCGGGGGACGGCTAAGCTTGTCCGGGGGGAGCAAGTCGCGGCAGCGGCCCTGATATACGCTCATCGCCCGCCCTGTGAAACAGGATGCGGCTGATACTTTCGTCGCAGGAGTATCCCCGCTGACCAGCCGGCGGCTTTAGATCTCGAAAGACTCTATCTTCGCGCCCTTCTTCACGGCATCGATAAGCCAATTCGGCTTACGGCCGAGCCCGGTCCAGGTCTGGGAGGCATCCTTGGGATTGCGATACTTGGCGACACCAGAACCTTTAGAGCCGCGCTTGCCGCCGAACAACTCCTCCAGCTTGAACCCTGCCTTCTCCGCATAGGCGCGCAGTTGCTCCTTGGTCGCTTTGGCGTCTTCGGACTTGCGCGCGATAATGGCGGCTGCGATTTTCTCTTGAAGGGTCAGCAAGTCTGCGTACGACAGATTATCAAGGCCATTGGATCGTGCCATTGCGCGGCTACCTCTTACCTGAAGGGATTGATGTTGGCGGTCCTAGCCCGGATGGTAGGCTAAATCAATTGATCGTTCGCACCCCACCGCATGTCCGTGTCGTGAAACAGGAGATATTGTGAATGCTTGCGGGTATTGCTTGCGCCGCGATGTTTCTACTGGCCCCCTCCGGCGCCGGAGTAGATTTGCCTCTAGCGTTTAACGGCATTGACGGCGGAGTGCGGCGCGCTCCCAGCGTGTTTGCCCTAAAAGCGCGGGCCTTCGTTCATGAGGCTGACAGCGACTTACGTTGGTTGATCCGATCGGCGCCCGCGTCGGAGTTCAGCGCGGCGCCACACCCCAATGGCAGCCCGAGCCGCATCATTCTCATGCGTCATGCCGATAAGCCTGACGACCCCGATGATCCGGATTTGTCATCGGCCGGCGTGGTGAGGGCTGACCATCTCGCCACCTATTTCCCTCAGACATTTGGCAAGCCCGATTACATATTCGCGACGGCACGCTCGAAACACTCAGACCGACCATTGGAAACCGTAGAGCCACTTGCTCGGGCAGTGGGCGTAACGGTGCAGCACGACATCCGCGACAAGGACTTCGAGGGTCTCATCGACGAAATCGTCTCGGATGAAGCCTATCGAGGCAAAACGGTCGTCATCTGCTGGCACCACGGCACGCTGCCGTCGATCGCAGCCCTGCTCGGCGCGCCGGCGGGCAGTTATCCGGATCCGTGGCCCGATGATACGTACAACGTCATCCTGGATTTTCGCTACGATCCGAACTCCGGCAGCGCGCCCACAGTTACGCAGGTGACCGAACCATTCTAGCTGGACTTTAGCTCGTCTGGTTTGCTGATCACCCGAGCGGTCGGCTCAACGTCGTTTAAGGAGACTGTGTGGACATTGGACATTGGGCTGTTGCCGCGCCGGCCGTTGGCTCCGCGTTCCTTGCCTCGCTTGTCGAGGTCGTCGAGGCGTTCACGATCATCCTTGCCGTCGGAACGTTACGCGGCTGGCGCCCGGCGGCGATAGGCACGCTTGTTGCGCTTGGGGTGCTGGCACTGTTGATCCTGTTGCTTGGCCCTCTCATCAATCGGGCTCCTCTACACATTCTCCAGCTCGTTATAGGCGTCTTGCTCTTGGTGTTCGGACTGGGATGGTTGCGTAAGGCAATTCTCCGCGCGGCCGGAATCATTCCGCTTCACGACGAAGAAGCCATCTTTGCCTCACAGACGACTCGACTGGCCGAGGTCGCACGCCACCACACATCTCTCGATTGGATTGCTGGGTTGACAGCATTTAAAGCTGTGCTGCTGGAAGGACTGGAAGTCGTTTTCATCGTTTTGGCTGTGGGCGGCGGACGCGGATTATTGTGGCCGGCTGCGGCCGGAGCTCTTGCTGCCTGCGCGACAATTCTTTGCGTCGGGGCGATCATCCACCGGCCGCTCGCCCGAATTCCCGAGAACTCGCTAAAATTTGCAGTCGGGGTGATGCTGTCTTCCTTCGGCCTCTTCTGGTCTGGCGAGGGTCTTGGTGTGCCATGGCCCGGCGAGGATCTTGTCCTCCTGACTTTCGTCGGGCTGTTCCTTGGCGTCGGCATCACAACCGCGTCCTTGCTACGACGCAAACCAAGGGAAGCGCTGAAATGAATATTCTCGGTGACGTCGCCAAGGAACTTTTGGCCATGTTCCTCGCCGACGCCAGGCTGACCATCTCTATTCTGATCCTCGTGGCGATCGCCGCAATCACAGTCAGCTGGCTACACTTCGATCCTTTGATCGGTGGCGCTCTTCTCGCCGTCGGTACTGTGCTGATCCTTGTGGAGGCGGTCGCCCGCGAGGCCAAGCGAAGCGGATCATAATGCGCAATCTACCCGTGCTCTCGAACGATCGCGCTCGGCCGCGACGTCCTGTGGGGCGACAACTTGAAATCTTGAATACTATCAAGCGAGAATCAAGTTGGCCGTGCCGCAGTTGGCGATGGCTAGAGGCAAGTTTTGGATAAGGTTTTGCCTCTGCAATCCCGAGATACTCCCAATACTCACCTCAAGGGGACCGCAAGGATGAAACCAGTCGTTAGGCTGGCCAGGCTCCGTATGCGCGCGCGAGCCCCGTTGGATATTCGGCGAAGTATCGTGACCTCCTAGCACCATCCGCATGCTGACAACGTGCTAGGAATGTAGGAAGCGAGAGGGGCACCGTTTGTCGGAGCATTGCGATCGTCGCGCTGCTCAAGGCGTATAGGAACAGGTCATGTTGCCCAGTTTCAAGACGACAGAGACGCAGTTGAAAAGTCCTTCGATTCCGCCCCGCGCGACGCCGCCTTCGACAGGCGTCCCTCGCAACGATCGCGTCATATCTATCATCGGGCCCGACCTCACAATCGATGGCGATCTCATTTCCAAGGGTGAGCTGCGGATCGACGGTGTGGTTCAGGGCAGCATCCATGGAATCCGCGTAGTGCTCGGGGAGCAGGCACACATTACTGGGGGCGTCGTGGCAGAGGACGTTGTCGTACTCGGCCACGTGATGGGTTCAGTCCGCGGGCTGCGTGTCAGCCTCCAATCAACGAGCCATGTAGAAGGCGACGTCTACCATCAGGCTCTTGTCATCGAACAAGGCGCCTACTTCGAAGGCAAATCCACCCGGTCCGAGAATCCGCTGACGGTCGACGCCGAGCCCGAATCTATCGGTCTTAGCGGCACTGGTGTGCTCCCCTGAAGCGATACCAGGTTGATTGAGCGAATC
>JRHI01001830.1_pt1 | contig 16408 bp, 13 predicted proteins | sample 215371 | NCBI WGS metagenome assembly JRHI01 (sample SAMN02929681, study PRJNA255918) | sediment metagenome | biome: cave system; feature: Ice Cave; material: Sediment; isolation source: sediment from deep within a dark volcanic ice cave with no known source of... ...
TCGGCGGAGGCCTCCTTGGGCTTGCGACCGAGGTTCCTCTCGATGCCATCGAGCAACGCCACCAGCTGATCCTGATCGCTCGTGCCGGGTGTCAGCGCATGCTCCACGATGACTTGGGCCTCGCCGTCCACCGCCGCCTGCGCGTTGTAGCCTTGGATGAAGCCGTCCTTGGTCTTCAGGATGCGGCTCTCCGGATCAGTGAAGTTGCGCTGTGCTTTCGCATCGGGCTGCGGCGAGGGCGGCGCGGGCTTCTTGCCGCACCGCTTGCGGCCCTCGGCCCGGCGCTGCTGCTCCTTCTCGGCCGCGATGCGGCGCTCTTCCTCGGCGGCAGCCTCGGCTTCTGCCTCCAGTGCCGCCTTGGCCTCGCGGATCTTGGCCAGACGCTTCTCCTTGTCGACCACCCAGTCCGGCATCTCATCGCCGCGCTTGTCTTTCCCGAACGCCGCGTCCTCCTCCGCGTCGGCAGCCGCCGCCGCCGCCAGCCAGCCATCGACCTCGGCCTGCAGCTCCGCTTCCCGCTTCTTCATGCGCCCATAGCTCATCTCTTCATGCGCCCATAGCTCATCGCCTTGTGCTTGGAGGCGTTGGCTTTGATCTTGGTGCCGTCGAGCGCCACGTGCCCGAGCTTCACAAGGCCCGCCGTCTCGGCCAGCCGCAGCACCTGCACGAACAGCCCCGCCAGAGCCTGCAGGTGCCGCTTGCGGAAGTCCGCAATCGTGCGGAAGTCGGGGGGATCGAGCGCCACGATCATCATGAAGTCGGTGCGCTCCCGACAGGCTTTGGCGATCCGGCGCGAGGAATAGAGGCCGACCGCATACGCGTACAGCAGCAGCGTCACCATCATCCTGGGATCGAACGGTGGCTGGCCCAGAGCGCTCGCATAGCTCGCCGTGATCCGCCTTAGGTCCAGGCTCTCGCGCACCAGCGCCGCCACGAAGCGGGCCAGGTGATCCTCGGGAACAAAATCCTCGATCGACGGCGGCAACAGCTGCGTCTGATCGATCTTCCAGGGCCGAAAATGCTTGCTCATGGCCTGCACAGAATCCGACTCGCGAACGAAAATCCAGCCACTACTCGGACAGGCTCCTAGCGAGCAGGTCACGAGCAGACAGAGCGGGAACTTCTAAGCAGAGGGTCGCAGGTTCGAATCCTGCCGGGATCGCCACCGATCGTTACGCAGGCAGCAGCCAACCCACGGTTATTCGAGAATCGGCGGCAACCAGCACGCCGAGCATCTGAGCGCTTCCCGATCATGCATCGGCCTGATGGCGCGCACAGGTACGGGAATGGCACGCAGCGGCCGGGCAACCCGTACCGGTGCGGGAATGACTTGGATCGTTACCGGCGCAAGACCGGCCCCAATCATTCCAAGCTGCTCCGCTGCAGGGTGGGACAGGTCGATAATTCGCCCCTGTATGAAGGGCCCTCGGTCGTTGATCCGCACGACCACATGCGCGCCAGTGTCCACTCTCGTCACGCTGACCATCGTACCGAACGGCAAAGAGCGGTGGGCGGCCGTGAGCTTTTCGGATCGGTCCGGAACCTGCGCGTAGAATGAGGCAAGGCCGGTGCCGTGTTGCTCCGCCAGTGCTGGAACGCAACCAAACAACGCCCACCACGCGCATAGCAATGAAAGAAGACGTATCATGAGCAGCGTGCTCCGGACGAGGCTCCAAACACCAACGCGCCCTGCAACGCGTGAGTCCGGCTCACGCAGACCATGCAATGCCGGTAACATTGGGGCGGTGGTCCCCAATCCGCCGCAATTCCGTGTACGCGATTGGTCTTCGAGGCTCACGGGGGAGGACACAATGCGCTGGGTGTTGCTGGTCGTGGCATCTGTGGTCGCTGCATCGCCTGTAGCAGCGATCGATGACCAAAAGAGCTGCCTCAAACCGAATGTCGAAGACGTCAGAATAGAGGCATGCTCGCGTGCACTGCAAGCCAAGCCGGATGACGGGGTCGCCTACTTTAACCGCGGTGCGGCCTACCAGCTCAAGGGCGATTTCGATCGTGCGATCGCAGACTTCAGCAAAGCCATCGAGCTGAAGCCGGATTACGCGGCCGCCTACGATGCCCGCGGCCTCGTCTATGTGGCGAAGGGCGACTATGTGCACGCGCTCTCGGATGTGACCCGAGCCAACGAGCTTGCCACCAAGCGCGCGAAGAAGCAGGTAACCGCCACCGCGAAAAAGGCCACGCCTCGACCGAAGGCGAAGGTGATCGCCAAAGCTTCTCTCCCAAGCAATGCGGCCAGCACGGATCAGCTGCCGAAGTGGGCTCCTCTGGACCAGAGCTTCCAGTGAGCCGCCAAATTTCGCGCCACCTAGAGCGAGATCGTTCCTGATGAAAGCACTGGAGCTTCCATCCAGGAACGTGAATCTCGCTCCTCGACGTTGCATTCGAGGCGATGTGATTCCATCCGAAGCGATCCTGCTCTAGGCCCCCCGCGGTAAGGCCCGCGCATTGGAGCGAGCCCAAGTCGCCCTCTCGCCATTTGCGACCTTGGGAGCATGCTGCGTGAATTCAATTGCGCAACGCCTACGACAGGTGCAGCTTATCATCCGGGCGCAGCGATTTTGGGAAGAATGTCACGCGCTCTCACTTGCAACTCCCCGAAACGCTGCTGTGCTCTAGAGCAGGATCGCTTCAGATTGGGTCACTTTGCCCGAAAGCCAACGTGACGGCTGAAGCGTGAATCCTGCTCTATTCAATGAATTGAGAGCAAGATGCACGTTCCGCGATCAAAGCCAGGCGCTTCGATCAGGAACGATCTTGCTCTCGCAATAAAGGGAGAAGACGCAATGCAGAGGAAACCGTTCACGCGTCGCCAGTTCATGGCGACCTCGACAGCAGTGTCCGCCAGCATGATCGCGGCGCCCTTTGTGCGCAGTGCGCGCGCCGCCGGCAGCCTGACAATCGGCATGTGGGACCACTGGGTGCCCGGCGCCAACGACATGCAAAGCGCCATCATCAAGGAATGGGCTGATGCGGAGAAGGTCGACGTCAAGATCGACTACATCACCAGCCAGGGCAACAAGCTGATGCTGACTTTGGCCGCCGAAGACCTCGCCAAATCCGGCCACGACATCATGGAGTTTACAAACTGGGAGGCAGCCCAGCACGCGAACTCCCTTGAGCCCACCGACGACGTCATGAAGCAGGTGCTGGAGCGCAACGGTCCAATCGATCCGTCGGTCGAATACCTGGCCAAATGGAAGGGCGCCTGGGTCACGGTGCCGATGACGCGTGGCTCGCTTCTGATGTCGGTGTGCAGCCGGTTCGATCTGCTCAAGGAGCATGCCGGCATCGACTTGCAGGCGATGTACCCAGCTGGCAAGGATGCCGCGCCGGAAGCCGACAAGTGGACCTGGGAAGCCCTGCTTGCGGCGGCTGAAAAACTGCAGAAAGCCGGCTTCGCCTTCGGCATTCCTCTCGGTGTCACAACCGACAGCGTGCTGTGGACCGGCGGCATGTTCAAGGCCTTCGGCGCCGATCTGATCGACGCCAAGGGCAACGTGACGGCCAAGTCTGATGCCGTGCGGCAGGCGGTTGATTACGGCAAGCGGCTGGCGGCGTTCCTACCACCCGACGCGCCGGCCTGGGACGACGCATCCAACAACAAGTGGCTGATCTCGGGCAAGGGGTCGCTCATCTTCAACCCGCCGTCGGCCTGGGCGGTGGCCAAGCGAGACGCTCCGCAGGTCGCCGAGAAATGTTGGACGCACGGTTTTCCCAAGGGCCCCGCGGGGCGGTTCAATCCGATGCTGCCGCGTCTCTACGGGGTGTGGAACTTCTCCAAGAACAAGTCGGCTGCCAAGAGTCTTCTGCTGCATTTGACGAGCCGGCAGGCGGCTGAGCGGCAAGTGGCCTCCAGTCAGGGCTACGATTTGCCGCCCTACACCAAGTTCAATGACTTCAAGACCTGGAAAGAGAACGGGCCGCCGGTCGGGACCTTGTCGCATTATCCCATCCAGGGCGGCGATCAGAAGAGCACCATCGCCTGCTCGCCGGCGCCGCCGCTGGTGGCCGCCCAGATTTGGACCCAGGCGATCATGCCGAAAATGATCGTGCGGCACTTCCAGGGAGAGCCCATGGAGAAGACACTCGATTGGGCCGCGAGCGAGCTTGAGGGCTTCAAGCGCACGTAACGCTGGGAAGCCATGCGATATCGGCGCGTCGCACGGATGCAGGTAGCGTGCGTGCGACGCGTCCATCTCTTGCGCAGCGAATCGGGAGCTCAAGTATAGCGCAGCTGTCCTGCTGTGGTCAGTGGCGAGGCACCAGTTGTGGCCCGCTTCGGATGCTCAATGCCGAGCAGATGAACAGATGTTGATGCAACATCGGCCGACTTGCTGACAGAAATCCGCCCGAAAGTGCCCAAGTTCGTGGCACTTGCGCCACAAGAAGCCCGGATCACCCTCATTTTGCAAGGGATCATTTGCAGTTAACGTCTTCCTCGACTAAGTCTGCAATACTTGTCATCGAGTCGTGCGGCAGGGCGTTCTTGAGGTCGATCGCGCGTCCCCGTTGAGTGCCCCGCGGAGCTTATGCCCGGGTGCACGGGGCCGAGCAGCAGGAAGCAAGCCCGGCGCTCCTCTTCGGAAGCCGCGCAGCGGTTGCCGTAGTTCCTACCTCGTCAGCGTAGCGTTGAAGCGTGTTCGCGTCCGGTTCTCGGCGCCTGCGCACATGCGCGTGCGTGCGCCGTGGCCCGGACACAGGGCAGACGCCGGGCTAGCGCGTGCTGCTTCCTGCATCGAAGCAAAAACAACTCTGGAGACGGATATGAACGGGGCACTGATGAGAGCGGGCAGTCGCTTCGCCATCGCCGCCGCTCTCGGGCTAGTTGTAGGCGTTAGCTCTGCTCGAGCGGCCGATCTTGGCGGAAACTGCTGCGCAGACCTGGAAGAGCGGGTTGCCGAACTCGAGGCCACCACGGCCCGCAAGGGCAACCGCAAGATGTCGCTGACCATCACCGGTCAGGTCAACAGAATGATCATGTTCTGGGACGACGGTGGGACGAGAGGCATCTTCTACGGTATCGACAACGTCAACACGTCGTCGCGCTTCAGCTTCCTCGGCGAGGCTTCGGCTACACCGTGGTTGAAGTTCGGCTTCGAGATCATGCTTGAGGGCGAGGGGACTTCGGCGTCGACTCGGGTGAGCGCGATCAACGAGGACGGTACCTTCTCCAACACGACCTACATGGCGCCCAACTCGGTCAACCAGGGCACCAACAACTCCGGCAACAGCGACTCGTTCTTTGGCGATGCTCGCCGCGTTGCGGCCTGGGTCGAGCACAAAGAGATCGGTCGTTTGACCGTCGGTCGGTATGAAACTGCTGGCGCTATTGGTACCATCGATCTCGGTGGCATCGGTGTCGTGACGGGCTTCGGCAGCGTGTCCCTGCTCCAAGGCAACTTCGCCTTGCGCACAAAATCTGTGGCGCCCATAGGGAATATTATGGGTGGAACGGGATATGTTTCCTCCGTTTGGTCACAGTATCTTGATCCGGCAGCGTATCAGAGCCGGCAGGAAGCTCTGCGCTACGACAGCCCGGCGATCCATGGCTTCATTTTCTCTGCGTCGCTGTCGGAAGCCAGCGCTGGGAATTTCCAGGGGACGAATTGGGGCTCAATGCTGCGCTATGCTGGTGAGCACCACGGGTTCCGCATAGCCGCGGGTGTCGGCTTCGAGCACTATGGAGATACCTACACCAATCCCACGCAGAGTGGCACGGGTGTCAACTTAATCTGCCTCAACGGTAACCCAGCTAACTGTGTGGCACCCGGGAACGCGACGTTCAGCGCGACCACGCCGAACATCAACGCCTGGGGTTTGGGGTTGTCGGCCATGCAAATTTCAAGTGGCCTGTTCCTGCAGGGCTCCTACCAGGGGGTGCAGTACAACAACGATAATAGCCATACGACCGGCAACTGGGGAGAAACCTGCTCGGCCTCGACCTCTGCCGGCAACGTGATCGGACAAGCGGTCGGCGGGTCGCCTATTACTGGCATCAGCACGGTATGTAACCCCAAGAAGGACGCGCACTGGTGGCAGATCCAAGCTGGTATCGCCAAAAACTGGACCGGTTATGGCAACACCGTGTTCTATGGTGAGTACTCCGCGCTCTCGAACTTTGGTGCAGAAAAGAACAGCGCGGCACACAATGGCCGCAACTATATCTCCGGCACCAGCCCGCCACAGCAGGGCTTTGTCGCTCTCCTGGATGTCGAATCGACGGAAGCGAAGGTTTGGGGTCTGGGAATGGTGCAGAACTTCAACAATGCTGCAACGGAGTGGTATCTGGGGTACCGCAACTATTCGTTGGAATTGAATTCCTCGGCAACGTGCGTGACCGTGAACCCGACGGCTGGGGCGGTGCCCAATCCAGCTGCCGCAGCATCAGCAACCGTGCCAGGCTGCAAGATTCAGGACATGAACTTGATCGTCACTGGCTTGCGCATCAAGTTCTGACGCGCGTTCGACTCAACAGAGACAACGGAAGAGTTACCTTCGGGTAGCTCTCCCCGTTCGCCCAACACAGGTGGGACTGATCATGACGTCTTCTTGGAGCAAGGGACTTGCCAACGTAGTTGGCGCAGGCCTCATGGCCTTAGGTGTCGCGACATCCGCGCACGCGGATGGGTATGCGGCACCGGGGGTAGCTTACCAGCAACCCTTTAACTGGACTGGACTCTATATCGGCGGAAACGCTGGTTGGGTCGATAGTTCGATCGGCTGGGTTTACCACGATCCGGCCGGCCGCTTTGTCGACCGGCGGCTTTGCGGAGGGGCAGGTTGCGATATTTCGCAGACGTCCGGCATCTACGGCGTCCACGCGGGGTACCAGTATCAGTTCGGGTCCCTCGTCCTCGGCTTGGAAGTGTCGTTGAGCAAGCTCGCCAGTAACGGTGGTTCGAAGCCCTGCTTTAATGCCGCCGTCACTTGCTCTGCGGAAACGGACTATCTTGCCACCCTGGGACCAAGACTTGGTTGGGCCGTGTCGAACTGGATGGTCTACGGGACGGGCGGTTTCGCTCATGGCCAGATCAGCACGCATGAGACGGGCGGGACTTTTGCAACCCGTCTCGGTCACGATGGTTGGTTTGCCGGCGTGGGTGGAGAATACGGCCTGACCCGCAACCTGATATTGGGCCTCGAATATCTGCACGTCGTGCTCGATACCGATTTGCACTTCTCGACCACCGCTGTCGAGCATCGCAACATCTCTGCGGATTACGACATCGTTCGGGCAAGGCTCTCATGGAAGTTCGATAACGAACCGCGAGTAGCGCGCCCGCTCAAGTAGCAGAACCTCTCGCCTGGCAATCATCCACGAACTAAAGGGAGGGCCGCCTTTCGGCGGCTCTTCTCGTTCTGGATCAGCCTTCTCTTGTGGTGTGTCTCTGATGCAACATGACTGAGGAGGCACATGCCCACAGCGAAATGTTGGATGGACCTTAACCCACCTGGAAACACACTTGTTTTCGTGTATACCGGGGCCATGTCCAGTGGAGCTTTCGGCAACGGTCGATTTGCGGGGAAGTTATGACAAGACCGATGCTTCTGCTTGCGGTTTTGATGGCGGCGGGCGCGTTCGCCCAGCCGCTGTCGGCGTTTCAGGAGGAAGGCGGCGGCCCGGGTAAAGGGGCGGCGGTGCCGACGGAGGCGCCGGCGCCAGCTGGCGCAGCTCTGCCCGGCAAAAACTTGAACCTGAAGGTGCCCGAAGTCAGCCTAGGGCAGGGGACCGAGGTGCGTATTCCCGGATTTGGCAAGGTAGGCGTGTTGCCGAAGCTGGATTTCGGGCTGGAGCTGCTGTACGGGGCGACGGATACGCGCGGGCGGCCCGATGATAAGTCGGAGCCGAGCGACGTACAGATTCGCGGCACGATCAAGCACCGCTTCTGAACCCCTGCAAGAGTGATCGAGCTATGCTAGAGCGCTTCGGCGCTCTTTTGCATTGCCCGCCTGGCGCAAGTGGCGGGGTTGGGTGAAAACGCATGCGCATGGCCTGGCCGGCGGCCTTGGTGCACCTCTTCACGGCGCTCGGCGCCGTGTGCGCACTCTTTGCCACCCGCGCCGTGCTGGCCGGCGCCTGGGAGCAGGTCTTCGCCTGGCTCGGCCTGGCGTTGTTTATCGACGGCGTCGACGGCACGTTTGCGCGCATTGCCGACGTCTCGGCCAAACTTCCCCGTTTTTCCGGCGAACGGCTCGATCTGATTGTCGACTACGTGACTTATGTCTTCGTTCCGGCCCTGGCGCTATTGCAGGCGGGCTACTTGGGGGACGGCTTTGGGATGGTGCCGGCGAGCCTCATCTTGCTGTCGTCGTTGTTTCATTTTTCCGACACCGAGAGCAAGAGCGAAGACCATTGTTTCGTTGGCTTTCCCGCCATCTGGAACATCGTCGCGTTCTACGTTTTCGCCTTCCGCATGCCGACCTGGGCGGCGTCCCTCCTGGTCCTTACCTGCGTGGCGCTCACGTTCGTGCCGCTGCGCTGGGCGCACCCGCTGCGCACGCCGCTGCTGTGGCCCGTCACGCTGGCGCTGATGGGCTTGTGGGTGTTGGCCGCATTTCTCACGGTTTGGTGGGGTTTTCCCGCCGGCCCGCTTACGCAAACCGCTCTGCTGCTTGTGGCGGCCTATGGCGTCGGCCTTGTTCTGCTGCGCAGCCGAAGTGGTAATAAGCCTGCCTGACCGGACGCTCAGGCCCTGCGATTGCTAAGAACCAAAGCAGCCTGTCGCGCGTTATGCTCGAACGCACGCGCGTCCTTGCCATAGGCCAGTTGGGGGCACCCGATGTCGGTTGACGGTCCCAGGGGCAATGCCCTCGACCTTTCGGTTATCGGCAACTGCCGCACGGCCGCGTTGATGGATGTCGACGGCCGCATCACGTGGTGGTGCTTTCCGCGCTTCGATTCGGACCCCATCCTTTCGCGCCTTCTTGCCGGCAGCGAGGAGAAGGGGTTCTGCGATGTGGTGCTGGAAGGGGCAGTTGCCTCGGAAAGCACCTACCTGCGCAACACGGCGATCGTGCAGACCACCATCCGCGATGCCGCCGGCAATGCGCTGCGCATCACCGATTTCATGCCCCGCTTCAAGCGCTTCGAGCGCGTGTTCAATCCGCCTCAGATCTTCCGGCGGATCGAGCCGGCGGCTGGCCTGCCGCGCATCAAGATCAGGGTCCGGCCGACGTTCAATTACGGTGGGCCCTATGCCTCTCGCGCCAGCGGCTCCAACCACATCCGCTACTCCGGCGGCGCCGACGCGCTGCGCGTCACCACGGATGCGGCACTCTCCTATATCGCTCACGAGACACCGTTTGCGCTCATCAAGCCGGTCACGCTGATCCTGGGGCCGGACGAGCCCTTCGAGGCGGCGGTGGATACCGCCTCGCGCGAGTTCCTCGAGCGCACGCGCGAATATTGGCTCGACTGGGTGCGCTCGCTCGCCGTCCCGCTCGAATTCCAAACCGAGATCATCCGCGCGGCGATCACCCTCAAGCTCTGCAACTTCGAGGAGACGGGCGCCATCATCGCCGCGCATACGACCTCGGTTCCCGAGGCGCCCGGCACGCAGCGGACGTGGGACTACCGCTACTGCTGGCTCCGCGATGCCTTTTTCGTCATCAAAGCCCTCAACCGCCTGGGCGCGACCCAGACCATGGAAGAGTACATCCACTACATCACCAATATCGCAGTCGACGGCGAGCGCCCGCTCCGGCCGGTCTACGGCATCGTGCCGACCGAGCCGCTCGAAGAACGTATCGCCACGGAGCTGGAGGGCTTTCAGGGGTGCGGTCCGGTCCGCGTGGGCAACCAGGCGGCAGAGCAGCTCCAGCATGACGCCTATGGCAGCGTCATTCTTGCCGCCTCGCAGATGTTCATCGACGAGCGCTTGCCGCGCAAGGGCGAAGCCGATCTCTTCCGCCGCCTGGAGCCCCTGGGGGTGCAGGCGCGGCGCTTTGCGTTCGAGCCCGACGCAGGCCCGTGGGAGCATCGCGCGCGGCAGCGCGTGCACACACACTCGGCCACCATGTGCTGGGTGGCGTGCGACCGCCTGGCGCGCATCGCTGTGCGTCTGGGTCTCGCCGATCGGGCCGCCCATTGGCGCGCGGAAGCCGAGGTGCTGCGCCATGAGATCCTCAAACGTGCCTGGAACGAGCGTCTCGGGGCGCTCGCGGGCGCGCTCGACGGCAGCGAGCTCGACGCCAGCGTCCTTCTCCTCCCCGAGCTCGGCTTGCTGGCCGCAAACGACGAGAGGTTCGTGCGCACCTGCGCGGTCATCGGCAAGGACCTCAGCCGCAACGGCTTCATCATGCGTTACACCGCCCGGGACGATTTCGGCCTGCCGGTGACCGCTTTTCTGGTGTGCCAGTTCTGGTACATCGACGCGCTCGTCTCGCTCGGGCGCACGCACGAGGCCCGCGAACTGTTCACTGATCTTCTCACGCGCCGCAACCGCTTTGGCCTGCTCTCCGAGGATATTCATCCAGTCACTGGCGAGCTTTGGGGCAACCTGCCGCAAACCTACTCGATGGCCGGCATCATCAATACGGGCCGCATCCTCTCGCGCAGCTGGCAGGAAGCTTGGGCGCAGACATGATTGCGCGGCGCCCGCGACAGTGATTCGAAGTGCAGCGCAATCCCCCTGTGGCCTTCGCGATTCACGTCCGGAAAAACCACGGCGAAACCTGTTTTTTGCGAACGAATCGCACCTCGCCGGTTTAGCTTGTGGGGCGCCTTGGGCCCACGTGAGCATCGTGAGCGACGACGAACAAGACATAGCTGAGCCACCGGCGGTCGGTGCCCGCCGCGTGTCCATGCGCCTTGCCATGACCGTCGTCGTGGGTTGTGCAGTGCTCGGATTGCTTATTGGTGTCCTCTACCCGCTGCGCCCGAATATCCAGCCCGCGCAGAAAGCCGATGAGCCAGCCAATCTCACGCTCGTGTCGGCAAAGCTGGTCGAGAACCCTCCAGCCGCCGCGCAGCCGAGGCTCTCGACGAGCCCGCCTACGCAGCCTGAACAGCCGGGGTCGGTTGCTGCGGGCAACACCCTGCCCGAGTCCCACGCCCTCGCGCCTCCGGCCGTCGCCCCGGTCAGCACGGGATCCGTGGATCGAACGCAATCCCCTGTCGCAAGCGAGAGCGCAGTGCTGGCCGCGTCCGACTGGCAAGCTGCCGCGCGCTCGCAACCCGAGGTCCACCTGACCAGCCAGAGGCATCGCGCCGCTCGCGCCAAGAGGCTGAGAAGGGTCCTTTGGCGCCGCATGCGAAGCAAACCGCCGGGCACGAGTATTGACGCGTTCTTTGCGTCACTTTTCCCCAAGATTTGAAGCACTTCTGCGACGGCACTTCGCCTCGTTCTCTCCCCACTGGCGCATGTCCCTGGGCTTCATCGAGGAACTTTTACACCGTTCAGGTGTTTCGACCTTTGGACGGGTAGACCGCGCTCTTCAACGGGCGTCGATGGGAGCATCCAGCCGAGCATGCGTCGGGTCGTCGTGGTTTCCAATCGAGTCATTGACCTGCGGAAGGCGCCGCAAGCGGGTGGCGTCGCCGTTGCGCTCGCTGACGTCGTGCGCTTGCACAATGCACTGTGGTTCGGCTGGAACGGCGAGATCACGTCCGACGCTTCTGCCGGCGTGGTGACGCGCGAGGGTCGTCTCGCCACGGTCCCTCTCTCTGAGAGCGACCACGAGGGCTATTATCTGGGCTATGCCAACTCGGTGCTGTGGCCGGTCTTTCACAATCGACTCGACTTGGCCCAGTTCGAAGCCGGCTTCTACGATCGTTACGTCGAGGTCAACAGGCGGCTCGCCGGCCTGCTGCAGCCGATGCTGCGCGCCGACGACGTCATCTGGGTGCACGATTACCATCTGATCCCCTTCGCCGCCGAGCTCCGGAAGCTCGGCGTGCAGAACCCGATCGGCTTCTATCTGCACATTCCTTGCCCGCCCTGGCAGACGTTCATGGCCATCCCCGAGCACCAGGACCTGGCCCGCGCGCTTGCGGCCTACGATCTCATCGGCCTGCAGACGAAGGCGGACGTCGCCAACCTCATCGATTACATGGCCAACGGCGTCTTCGGCCGCATCGTGCCCGACGGCCGTATCCGGCTGTTCGACCGTCTCGTCTCCGTGGCGAGTTTCCCGATCGGCATCGACGTGGCGGATTTCGCCAAGGTGAAGCGCGCCGGCGGTCTCGTGCAGGGCCGCCCTTCGGTCAGCCGCATCATCGGCGTCGACCGTCTCGACTACACCAAGGGCCTGCCGCAGAAGTTCAAGGCCTTCGGCCGCTTCCTGGAGAAGTACCCGCAGTACCAGCGACAGGTGGTGCTCACGCAGATCGCGGCGCCGACGCGCGCCAGCGTCGAAGCCTATTCCGACATCCGCCAGCAGCTCGAGTCGCTCGCAGGCTCGATCAACGGCCGCTTCGGCGAGCTCGACTGGGTGCCCATCCACTACATCCACCGCTCGACGCCGCGGCGCCGGCTGGCCGGCATCTACCGCTCGTCGCGCATTGGGATGGTCACGCCGCTGCGCGACGGCATGAATCTTGTGGCCAAGGAGTATGTGGCCGCGCAGGACTCCGAGGATCCCGGCGTGCTCGTCCTGTCGCAGTTCGCCGGTGCGGCCGAGGAGCTGACCGACGCGCTCATCATCAATCCCTATAACGTCGAGGAGACCGCGGACGGGATCCGCACCGCCCTGGAGATGCCGCTCGCGGAGCGGCGTACGCGCTACGAGGCTTTGATGGCGGCGGTGCGCAAGCACGACGTCGCAAGCTGGTGCCAAGCCTTCCTATCGCAGCTGGAGCGCGCGCGGTCCGACGACGACCCTGCGAGCTGGCACTCGCCCGAGTCCATCCGCACAGCGCTGGCAAACCTGGAGCAGGGCATGCTTCCCCGACGGCAGTCCACCTCGCGCGCCTTCGAGCGCATCTCGAGCACGATCGCTTCAGATTGAATCACTTTGCCCGAAAGCCAACGTGGCGGCTGAAGCGTGAATCCTGCTCTACTTCTTTAGTTTGTAGCGAGATTCACGTTCCTGGATGGGAGCCCAGCGCTTCCATCAGGAAGGATCTCGCTCTAGCGTGACCGGGAGGCTGTGCGCAGTGAGTTTACGTGAGGGCTGTTAGCGACGTTGGGACCGCGCAAGGAGGAGATTGTCCAGACACGCAAGATCGGCCAATAACGGAACGCGGTGCAAGTGCAGGGACGGGAGCATCGCGGGCATGGGGCTCGGGTTGAGCCGAGCTCGGCGATCCGGGGCCGCCCCGGCGCCGCAAGCTCCGCGGCAAAGCGAAGGGTCGTTCTGGATGTCCACCGCCAGCGCCAATTCCTCCGAGCACGAGTCGGCCACGCGCATGCGCGCTGCCGCACCCTTCACGCTGGGCGTCGACATCGGCGGGACGAACATCAAGGCTTCCGTGCTCGATGCGGCCGGCGTCCTTGCCGCCGAGCAGATCCGCTCGCCGACGCCGAAACCGGCGACGCCGCAGGCCGTGCTCGAGACGGTTGCCAAACTCGCCGCGCAGCTTCCCCCCTTTCAGCGTATCTCGGTTGGGTTTCCGGGGGTCGTGAAAGGCGGGAAGGTTGTCACCGCGCCCAATCTCGGCACCAATTATTGGGCGGGGTTCCAGCTGATCGAGGCCCTGGCCGACCGCTTCGGCACGCCGGTCCGTCTGCTCAACGATGCGGCCGTGCAGGGCCTGGGCGTCGTGGAGGGCCACGGGCTCGAATGCGTGCTCACCCTGGGCACGGGCGTCGGCTGTGCCCTCTTCCGCAATCGCCGCCTGCTCTTGCACATCGAGCTCGGGCAATACCATGCCCGCAGGCGCAAGACCTACGATCAGTACATCGGCCAGGCGGCTCTGCTAAGAAAGGGACGGGAGCGCTGGAACCGGCGCGTACGCAGGGTGATAGATACGGTGACCGACCTGACGTGCTGCGACGTGCTCTATATCGGCGGCGGCAACGCCCGCAAGCTTGCCATCGACCTGCCGGCGCACGTCAGGATCGTCAGCAACACGGCGGGCATCACCGGCGGTATCCGGCTTTGGGAGCCGGAGCTCGATGAGCTCTTCTGCGGTGAGCCCATGGCGCAGGTGCAGCACAACGCGAGGCAGCCATGAAGGCCCTGACGGTCGGCGGCGCCATGATCGATACGATCGCCATCATTGCCAACGATCGCATCGAGCGCGTGCGCATGACCAACGCCGACAACTCGTTCCTCCTGCTCGAGGAAGGGCGCAAGACCGAGGCGCTGGAGATCTCCACGCACGTGGGGGGCGGAGCGGTCAACGCCGCCGTGGCGATGGCGCGGCTGGGGCTCGACGTAGGCACCCTCGTCAAGCTCGGCAAGGACGCGCGCGCCGAGACGGTGCTGGGTCACCTGATGCACGAAGGTGTTTCGACGCGCTGGGCCATGCGCGACGGCCGTGCTCCGACGGGTGCCTCGGTGCTGATCTCCTCCCACGACCGCAACGCCGCCATCTTCACCTTCCGCGGAGCCAACACCCTTTTGGAAGTCGGCGATCTGCGTAATGAAGCCTTTGCCTCCGATGTGGTCTACGTCTCCTCGTTGAGCAACGAGTCGGCGGACGCATTCCCCGCTATCATCGAGCGTGCCAAGGCCCAGGGCGCTCTGGTGGCGACGAACCCCGGCGTGCGCCAGCTCTCCTCGCGCGGCAGCGCCTTCCAGGAAACCCTGAAGCAGATCGACATTCTGGCGGTCAATCGCGCCGAGGCGGACGTGCTCGTGCCGGGGCTGGTGACCCGCTTCGGCGAGGGCGCCAGGGGGGTTGCCGCCAAGCCGGGCGAGCAGCTGCCACAACTCGCCACGCGCGGATTCATCGGCGTCGGACACGAGATGGGCTTGGTCGACTTCTTCGCCGGTCTGCGCAAGCTCGGTCCCCGCTATGTGGTGGTTACCGATGGCCGCGAGGGGGCGTTCGTGGGCACCCCGGAGGCGATCCTGTATTGCCCGGTGCTGGAGACGAAGGCCGCCGGCACCGCCGGCGCCGGAGATGCCTTCAACGCCACGTTTACCGCATGTGTGGCACTGGGCAGGCCCGCGGAGGAGGCGCTGCGCGCAGCGGCCATCAACTCTGCCTCCGTGGTCAATCACGTCGACACGCAGACGGGGCTCCTGTCGCTGCAGGATATCGACAGGCGCCTCGGCGAGACTAAGGAGACGCTCGAAGTGCGCAAATGGTCGCACTAATATGAGGAGGTCCAAGAAATTCCCCATTCCTCGATGACAAGTGCCGTTGCGATGCAGAGTGTTGACGTGAGCGCGGTGGGCCGAGCGGGGGCGGTGTTGGCGGACCCCGACCAATGGGCCCTGTTCGTCGATATCGATGGCACGCTGCTCGGCGTGGCACCAACCCCTGATGCCGTGACCGTCCCTGCGGGCCTCGTCCAGCTGCTGGAGGGCGTGGTGCGCGGCCTCGGCGGCGCGGCTGCCATCCTCACGGGCCGGCGCGTCGCGGATGCGGACCGGCTATTCGCCCCGCTCCAACTCATCGCTTCGGGCGTCCACGGCACGGAGCTGCGCGCCGACCGCGGCGGTGCGGTTGCCATCCTTGCCCAGCCGATTCCCCCCAGCGTGATCCAGGCGATGAACAACATCGCCTCCATCGCCTCCGGCATTCTGGTCGAGCAGAAAGGATGCGGCGTCGCCGTCCACTACCGCAACGCGCCGCTCGCCCGGCAGGCGCTGGAATCGGAAATGGCGGCAATCGTCGCCGCCTCGTCCTACGAGCTGGTTCTGCGCCAGGGACGCAAAGTGCTGGAGGCCGTGCCGCGGGGCTACTCGAAGGGCACGGCCCTGACGGCGCTCGCCTCCCGCCCGCCTTTCAAAGGGCGCCGCCCGGTCATGGTCGGCGACGATGTCGGGGACGAGTCGGCGTTCCTTGCAGCCGAGCGGCTCGGCGGTTTGGGCCTGCGCGTCGCCGGCGAGCATTTCGACAGCGGAACCGCGGACTTCGACGGCGTGCACAGCGTGCGCGCGTGGCTCAAGGCGCTGGCGAGCCGGCTGGCGACGCAACAGGTGACCAGCGGACAGCCGTCTCGCGCCGGCTGATGTCGTGGGTACGGCACCTCGTCCTGCCGAGCTGCCGCCCGGTGACAAGGATCAGGCGTTCGGCCGAGGCTTGTCGCCCTTCTTGTCCACGGCTTCCGGGAAGACCCACATGGCGATGACGGCGAAGACGCCGAAGCCCACCACGAACCAGAAGAGTCGGCCATTGCCGGTCGCCCGCTCCCAATAGGCAAACGCGACCGCGACCACCAGCGTGATCAGCGACAGCACGGCTTTGACGTCGCTCGGCATGCGCGGCCTCCGTTGGGCTGTGTGCGGTCCCCTCTCCCCATTCTTCTTCAGAATGGGGAGAGGGTTAGGG
>JRHI01001831.1_pt1 | contig 16403 bp, 17 predicted proteins | sample 215371 | NCBI WGS metagenome assembly JRHI01 (sample SAMN02929681, study PRJNA255918) | sediment metagenome | biome: cave system; feature: Ice Cave; material: Sediment; isolation source: sediment from deep within a dark volcanic ice cave with no known source of... ...
GACCACGCCCTGGTTGAGGTCGGTGGCGCGCAGCCCCCAGGCGCGGCAGGCGAACTCGATGTTGTGGCTGTCGTGGACCTTGGAGAGGTGGTAGAAGCTACCCGGCTTCTTGGGGAAGAGCACGCGGTCGCGGCGGCCGTTGTGCTCGACCTCCAGCCAGCCCTCCTCGATGTCGATGTCCGGGGTGCCGTACTCCCCCATCGTCCCCAGCTTCACCAGGTGACAGGCCGGGGCGTGGTCTCGCAGGGCGAAGAGCAGGTTGAGCGTCCCCACGACGTTGTTGACCTGGGTCTCCACGGCGTGCTGGGCGCTGATCATCGAGTACGGCGCCGAGCGCTGCTCCGCGAAGTGCACCACCGCATCAGGATGCTCCCGGGCCAGCAGCGAGGACAGGGCCACCAGGTCGCAGACGTCGAGGCGGGCCCAGGCGATTCGGCGGCCGCTGACTGCCTGCCAGGCGGCGAGACGCCGCTCCATGCCGGGGAGTGGCACCAGGCTGTGGGTGCCACCGGCGCGGTCCTGGCGGCGCCGGACCAGGCTGTCGACCGCCAGCACGTCGTGGCCGCGCGCCGAGAGCCGGACGGCGGTGGGCCAGCCCAGGTACCCGTCGGCTCCGAGGACGACGATCCGCATCAGGCCGACTCCTCGCGGGGGAGGACGTAGGGGCGGCGGGAGACGGCGTGGTCGGCAAACCAGTCGAAGGTCCGCCGCAGGCCGGCCTCGAGCGTCACCCGGGGCTCCCAGCCCAGGTCCCGGGCGGCGGCCGCCGGGTCGATGCGCGCGTGCCGAACCTCGCCGGCGCGCGCGGGCAGATGCTCGGCGACCACGTCGACCCCGGCCCACCTGCTCAACGCCGCGACCACCTCGAGGACGCTGGTCGAGACCCCGGTGCCCACGTTGTGCGGGCCGGCGGCGTCGCCGTGGACGCCGCGGAGCACGGCGTCGGAGACGTCGGCCACCTCGACGAAGTCACGGCTCTGCTCGCCATCGCCGGCGATGCGGGGCGCCCGGCCGGCGAGCAGCAGGCGGCAGGTGATGGCCACGACCCCCGCCTCCCCGGTGCCGTCCTGGCGCGGTCCGTAGACATTGGCGAAGCGCAGGGGAAGGGTGCGCACCCCGTTCTCGCGCCCGAGGGCGCCCAGGTACGCCTCCTCGGCCAGCTTGCCGGCCCCGTAGGCGGAACGCGGCGCCACCGGGTCCGACTCCCGGCAGGGAAGCCGGCCGGCGTCGCCGTACACCGCGCCACCCGAGGAGGCGGACACGATCGCCTCCGCGCCGGCCTCGCAGGCGGCGGCAAAGGCGCCGATGCTGCTGTTCAGCACCGTCGCGGCGTGCCCCACGGGGTCCCGGCGCGCCACCGCGACGCCGCCCCGAGCGGCCAGGTGGACGACCACCCTGGGCCGGAAGGCGCGCAGTGCCGCCATCGCCTCGCCGCCGCCGCAGTCGGCGACCACCAGGTCGACCTCGTCGGGCGGGGGGCTCCCGCAGGGACGGCTGAAATCGTCGATGACCAGGACCGACGCCCCCTCGCCCACCAGCCGTTCGACGACATGGCTCCCGATGAAGCCGGCTCCGCCGGTGACGGCGACCCGGTCGGGGGAGCGCTGGAACGCGGAAATCGGTGAAGCCTCCGCGTGGGTTGACGTTCGGCCCTGCCATATCACCAAGCCGGCGGTCAGCCCAGGCTGAGACGACGCTGAGAGTACAGTAATACATGATGGCGTGAGGGAACCGCTGAACACGTCGGCATCGGCGCCCGGGCTCACTCCAGGGGCCGAGATGGCTTCGGGGCGCTCCCGTCAGGCCGCCGTTACCGGTCGGGTCGCACCATGGGGGTATGACCGAGCACGCCCTCGCCGCCGCCTCGCCGGCCCGGCGGGATGAATCCGTCGTCCGCCCCCACCGCCTTGGTGCCCAGGCTCTGCTCGCCATCGTCGTGATCCTCGCCGCCGTGGCGTTGGTGGTGCTGGCCTCGGCGGAGTGGATGGCCCCGGCGGCAGCAGGCGCCACGCCCGGCTGAGCTCAGACCCAGGCGCTCAGGGCGGCGGTTCGGCGCGCCGAGACGGTCCGGTGTAGCCGCTGACGACGATGTCCTCGCCGGCGCGGGTGACCTCGACCGCGTGGAGCAGGCGCGCATCGGCCAGCCGGTCCACGCCGTGACCCCCGACTGCCGCCGGCGCCTCGATGCCGCCGATGATGCGCGGGGCGATGAAGGCGACGACGCGGTCCACCAGGCCGGCGTCGAAGGCGGTGCCGTGCACCTCCGAACCCCCTTCCACGAGCAGGCTGATGCACCCGCGGCGCCCGAGGTGGATGAGCACGTCGGGGAGGCTGACCCGGCCGTCGACCGCCGGGAGGACGGCGACCTCGATGCCCGCAGCCTGGAACTCGGCGAGCCGGTCCGCCCGCGCCCGGTCGCCGGTGGCCACCAGCACCCCGGCGGCGGCCGCCCCGCCCTCCTGCATGAAAATCCGCGCCGACGGCGAGACGCGGAGCCGCGAGTCGAGCACCACGCGCAGCGGCTGGCGGCCGCCGCCGTCCGGCAGCCGGGTGGTCAGGTTGGGATTGTCGCGGAGCACGGTGTTGGCCCCCACCAGGATGGCGTCGTGGGCATGTCGCAAGCGATGCACGAGCAGGCGAGCCGGCTCCGAGGTGATCCACTTGGTCTCGCCGTCATGGGTGGCGATGCGTCCGTCGAGGCTCATGGCGAACTTGACGGTGACAAAGGGAAGTCCGGTCAGCGTGTGGCAGGCGTGGAACTCGATGAGCCGCAGCGCCTCGGCCTCGAGCACGCCGGCGTGCACCTCGATCCCCGCCTCCCGGAGCGCCCGCAGACCCTGGCCGCAGACCCTGGGGTTGGGGTCGGCGGTGGCCACAACGCAGCGCGCCACTCCGGCCTCGACCAGGCGCGGAGCACAGGGACCGGTGCGCCCCTGATGAACGCAGGGCTCCAGCGTGAGGTAGAGGGTGGCGCCGCGGGCGCGCTCCCCGGCGGCCTCAAGGGCCACCACCTCGGCGTGGGCGTCGCCGGCCCGGGCGTGGTGGCCGGTCGACACCACCGTCCCGCCACTGACCACGACAGCGCCCACCATGGGGTTGGGACTGGTCCGGTAGTCGGCCAGGCGGGCTTGCTCCAGTGCCAGCGCCATGAAGCGCCGGTCGGCCGCGTCCTGAGTCTGCACGACCGGCGTCATCGACGTGCGGCCGCCGGCCGCGACCGCCCAGCGGGCGCCAGCGTGCCGTCCGGACGCAACTCCCGGCGCGGTTCCAGCGCCGCCCGCAACTGCCCGCACGCCGCCTCCCCCTCGGCGCCACGGGTGTCGCGGACGGTGACCCTGATCCCCTCCAGCGAGCCGAGAAAGCGCCGGGCCACCGCCGGATCGGGCGGCCCCCAGGGGCTGCCGTCGATCCTGTTCATGGGAATGACGTTGACGTGGGCGCGCATCAAGCCGGCGAGCCGCAGCAGCCCCTGCGCCTGCGCCGGCGAGTCGTTGACGCCGCCGATCAGGCACCACTCCAGGGTCACGCGCCGGCCGGTGGCCGCGGCGTAGCCCCGGCCGGCCGCCACCAGCGCCTCGATGGGGTGGGCACGGTTGAGCGGCACCAGCCGGTCGCGAAGCTCGTCGTCGGAGGCGTGCAGCGAGATCGCCAGCGTCACCGGCAGCCCGGAGACGGCCAGGCGGTCGATCCCGGGCACGACCCCGCTGGTCGACACCGTGATCCGCCGCGGGCTGATCCCCGCCGACCGGCTCAGCACCTCGAGGCTGCGCAGGGTGGGATCGAGATTGAGCAGCGGCTCGCCCATGCCCATGTAGACAACGTGGGTCACCGGGCCCAGCCCGCGTCGCCACAGCTCGGTCCCGGCGACCCGAACCTGGTCGACGATCTCCGCCGCCGTGCAGTTGCGGCGCAACCCCAGCCGGGCGGTGGCGCAGAACGGACAGCCGACGGCGCAGCCCACCTGGCTGCTGACGCACACGGTGGCGCGCCGCCGTGAAGCCACGGTGGCCGGAGATTCCATGGCGACGGTCTCCACCGTCTCGCCGCCGTCGAGCCCGCAGAGCAGCTTCAGGGTCCGGCCGCCGTCCGCCTCGGTGACGTGATCCACGCCAATGCTGACGAAGCGCAGACCGGCGGCGGCCAGCCGGGAGCGCAGGGCCGCGGGCAGCTCGGCGACGTCGTCGAACGCGACCGCCGCCGGGCGCCACGCGGCGCTTCGGAGCTGGGCGGCGCGGTAGGAGCGGGCATCGAGGCCGGAGCAGAGAGCGCCAAGCTCCCCGTCGCCGGCCACGCTGAGATCGAGCATCTGCCTGGTCAGATGGTAGGCGGACAGCCCGATCAGCCGCCGATCGCCAGCCCGGCCTCGAGCAATATCGCGCCCGCCCCGGTCATCCCCACCCCCAGCATCAGGTGCGCCCACCGGATCGGCGGTCGCTCCGGATTCCGGCGCACCCGGCTGACCAGGGTGACGATGACGATGCCCAGCCCGGCGGCGATGAGCATGGCCGCCGGCACGCCGAGCAGACTGGCGGCGAGGGAACGCACCCCGACAGGCTACCGCCTCGGGTCCGCCGGCATCCCGGGCCAGTCACCTGGCCGGCTACGCCCGCGGCGCCAGTGGCGCCGGATGGAGCCCGTCGAGCGCGGCCACGGCGTCGCGCAGCCTGCCGGCGTGGCGCAGCGCCTCGACGAGGGAGAGGCGGGCGGCGTCCGAATGCGGGTCGAGCTCGCAGGCACGCTCCAGCAGGCGGACCCCCTCGCGGAAGCGGCCGGCCCGGCTGAGCAGCAAACCGGCCGCCACCAGCCCCCGGACGGCCCCCGGCCCGGGGTCCAGCTGCGCCGCCCGCAGGGCGCACGCCCGGGCCGTCCGCTGCTCCCCTGCGGCCGCGGCCGCCAGCGCGCGCAGCCGCAGCTCGGGCGCGGTCGCAGTGGCGGCATCGAGTGGTCCCAGCGCCGCCAGAGCCGCCGCGGCGTCGCCCGCCAGCAGCTGCCGGCGCGCCTGCTCGCACTCGGGTGTTCCGCAGGCGCCGGTGTCGTGGAGCGCGCCGCCGAGCGGCTCGGCCGCCGGCGCCGCGGCGCGCAGCCGGGCACGCAGCGTGCGGCGTTCGGCGGCGAAGGGAATCCCTGTCAGCAGGCCCACGGCGAGGCCCGCCGGGACGAGCCGAAAGCCCTCTCCCTGGCCGCCGGGCAGCCCCAGGACGACGAAGGCCACGGAGATGACGATGAGGGCGCCGAGCACCTCCACGGTGTGATCGGCGATGCCGTCGCTCCGCCGCGCCCAGGCCGGATGGCGCAGGCGCAGCCGCAACCGCAGCGAGACCAGCCCGACCACGACGGCGATCAGCAGCAGCGAGACCCCGAGCAGTCGCATCAGCGCTGATGCTGGCATGCCGTCACAACTTCGGCGCACCCGCCGGCGCCACTCGCCGTTGGCACAACGCCGGCTCCGGCAACATTCCTCCGGTGTCGCGCCGGTGCACGCCGGCGTTTGACTCCGCGACCCGTCTACCCGTACCCTGCGGCGGTCGTTGGGCGGGCCCATCGGCCAAGCGCCGCGACACCGTGGTGTGACCCACCCTTCCCACTGTCATCTGTGCCCCTGCGGGTGGACCTGACTTCCGGAGCCAGGAGGCCGAGAATTTGCGGAGCGGATCGAAGCTCACCCTGCTAAGCGGGATCCTCGCCGCCCTCATCATCTCGACGGTGCCGGGTGCGCCGGGAGCGGTCGCCACCAGCACCCCCTCGCCCGGCGCAGCCTCGACCGACCTCAACGCCCAGCGCGCCGACCTCGAGAAGCAGCTCAGCGCCGCCGCCGGCGCCCGCGATGAGGCCAAGCGACAGCTGCTGGCTGCGCAGCATGAGCTTTCCTCGGTCCAGCGGCAGCTGGTCGACACCCGCAAGCACCTCGATGAGCTCGACGCCCAGCTCAAGTCGACCACGCAGACCATCGCCGCCGAGTCCAGGGGCCTGGACACTGCCAGAGGACAGCTCGCCGGTCTGGTGCGCCTTGCCTACGAGAGCAGCGACAAGGACGGGTTCGCCAACGCGGTGCTGGCCAGCGGCAGCTTCGGCGAGGCCATCGACCGGGTCCGCGCCTCGCAGAGCATCACCGACCAGGTGGCGGCGCTGCAGGCCGACGTCCGCCAGCGGGAGACGACCCTGGTCGACGCCCGGACCAGGCTCCAGTCCGACTTCGGCGTGGCGCAGACGCTGGAGCAGACCCTGAACGACCAGAGCGGCCGCCTGATGGCGCTGGTGGGCCAGCGCGATCAGATCCTCCAGCAACTCTCCGGGCCCGCCCGCCAGCTGGCCGCGCGGATCGCCGGCATCGACCAGCAGCTGGCCCCGGCGGTGCCGGCGAATGCCACGCAGGGCGTACCCGCCGGGACGCCGGTGGACCAGACGTCGCCCTGCGGCAACCGCTTCGCCTTCGGCAACTGCACCTACTACGTGGCCTCGCGACGCTGCATCCCCTGGCTCGGCAACGCCTACCAGTGGTACTCCAACGCCGCCGCCATGGGCTACGCCGAGGGCTCGCAGCCGCGCCGCGGCGCCGTGGTGGTCTGGGGACGCGGCGGCAGCAGCCCCGTGGGCCACGTGGCCTACGTCGAGGCGGTGGGTCCGGATGGCGGCGTTCCCGCCGGGTCGTTCCTCATCTCGGAGATGAACTACAAGGGCTACGACGTCGTGGACTTCCGCACCGTGCCCATCGGCGCCGCCAACATCCTCGGCTTCATCTACGGAAGGAACGGCTAGGCTCGCCGCTTCCCTGGGGCGCCGCCGCCGGCGTCAGGGCCCGGCGGGCGGTGCGGGCCAGGGCACCGATCTCCTCGAGCCAGCGCTCGGCCTCGGCGGCGTCGCGGCAGAGGGCCGCCGCCTGCCAGTGGCGCCCCGCGGTGTCGACATGGAGGTTGGCGAGCCGCAGACGGCGCAGCCATGGCCCCTGGCGCAGCCGCACGCTCTGGACCTTCTCCAGCGGGAGGACGATGGTGGCGGCGCGGACCCGGCCGCAGCGGGCCACCACGAAGGCGCTGTCATGCCAGGCCGCCAGGTAGCGCCGCGACAGGGGGGCCCGCAGGAGAGCGCGCCGAGGGATCCGCGTGCTGTCGGGCATCTCGACGCGCGCCGCCGGGAAGACACGCGAGAGCAGCCACAGCGCCTCGGCGCGCGAGCCCACCGGCATCAGCATCCGGTTGGCGGCCGAACCGCCGCCCTCGTCGCGGTCGGCGTGATGGCCGGCCCGGGCCACGTCGACGTCGAGCCGGCACCAGCCGAAGGGCCGCCACAGCAGCGGCTGGACCACCACCAGCGCCTGGATACGGCCGAAGGGGATGGTCTCGGATCTGGTCACCAGGAGCCCGCGGCGGATCCGCAGGCCGTCCGGCGCCTCGTCGACGCGGCAGCCGTACTGGTTCACGACCCGGCGCCAGACCGCGGTGCCCGCGGCCAGCGCGGTGGGGATCACCGAGTACGCGGCCCCCGGCAGGAAGGCGACGACGCTCAGCGTGCCGGCCAGCACCACGGTCGCCAATAGGCCCACGCCGCTGAGCAGCGCGGCGCCCAGGAGGCGCCCGTTGACCACCTCGAACAGCGGCCAGGAGGCGGGCTCCGGCGTGGCCGCCTCCAGCCCGTGGGCCAGCGCCAGCAGCTCGGCACGGACGCGCACCGCCTCCTCGGCACCGAGGAAGGCAAGCCGGGTCTTGTGATGGGTGCGGCCCGCCACCACCACGCGGACCTCGGCGAGGCCGAGCACGCGGGCGAGCAGCGGGGCGATGACGTCGACCGCCTGGACCCGGGCCAGGGGCACCCGCAGCGACTGCCGGAAGACGAGCCCCTTCTCCAGGCGCAGGTCGTCGCCCTCGATCCGCCAGCGGGTGACCAGCCAGGAGACCAGCCCGGCCACCGCCGCGATCACCGCCAGCGCCAGGACGATGAGGCGATCGTGCTCCCGGCCGCCGCGCGAACCGAGGCCGCTGCTCAGGGCCACCAGCGCGCTCACCACCACCGGACCCAGCGACGCCAGCGGCGACAGCGGGTGCAGCCGGCGCCATTCCAGGTGACGGCTGCTGAGGGGCATGGTCGGGGGCACGGCGACGCTCACAGGCCGGTGCTGCGCGCCTCCCCCGCCGCCGCCAGCCGGTCCCGGAGCCTCTCGGCGTCGGCCCGTGCCAGTCCGGGGATGCGGGCGTCGCTGGCGGCGGCGGCGGTGTGCAACTGGACCGTGGCCAGCCCAAAGATCCGGTCGACCGGGCCGGCGCTGACGTCGATGAACTGCATCCGCCCGTACGGCACCACCGTGGTCTGGCGAAACACGATGCCACGGCGGACGACGAGGTCGTCGTCGCGCTCGGCCCAGCCCCACGACCGGTAGCGGCCACGCAGGACGACCCAGGCGGCCACGCCGGCGAGCAGCAGCCCGCCGACGCTGAGCGCCAGCGCCAGCGGCTGAGCCGCCGCCGCGAGGGTGATCACGTCGGCGAGGGCCAGCGGCGCCAGGACGGCGCCGAGGTTGACCTGCCGGGCGATCCAGAAGCGCGGGGAGGGTCGCTGCCAGCTCATCGCACCATGATCGCGGCTGCGCGTGAAGGCGGCGCCAGCACCCCCTCCCGGGGTCGTCGCACGGAGAGTTCCGAGCGGCGTACCGATGCGAGGCCACCAGGGCCCGCTGGGACCCTGATGGCGCCCCTCCCCCACGAGGCCTTCAACACTGAGGACAGGGGCAGCGCCCCGGCCGTTGCACGGCCGCGGCGTCTCACCTGCCGGCCGACGCCTCCAGAGGGGGATCCTCCTCCTCGATCAGGCCGTCGATCGGGAACACTCCGGTCTCGGATCCCTCGGCGCTGACAACCGCGCCGCACTCGCAGATGGCGTCAAGCGTGGCGCCCGGGGAGCCGGTCAGGGCGTCGAGGTCGGCGGTCCAGTCCTGGCCGCACCGAACGCACACCAAGCGCCCCACGGGCGAGAACGTACCACGGCCGTCCCGGTGGTCACCTGGCGCGCCCGCCCGCCCGGCAGCGGACCTGCCGCCCCTCGGCCGTCCCCCACCGCCGGCACCGCTGCCCCCGCCGGTACGATTGCTGCATGTGCCCCACTTGGACCTGCCGTGTCGGCGTGCGCTCTGCTGACCGGCCGGCGGCACCGATCCCTCGCGCACGGCGCGAGTGAGCGAGGTCGGCCCGGGACCGGTTCGCCGGCGGCGCCGGTCTTCAGGACGCCCCTGGTGGCGGCGGAGGGGCTTCTCCTCGGCCCTGGGGGGCGGCCGGTCACCTGGGCGCCGGCGGGTGGCCCGCATCGCCGCGGTGGTCCTGGGTTTCGTGGTCGCGACCCTGGCGGGTGGCCTGGCCTATTTCCTTCCGGCGATCAGGACGGTCACCGCGGCCACCGGCCAGAGGATCGACAACCCGTCCGGAGCGCCGCGGAGCGCCCCGCCCGGCGCAGCCGCCACGCCGACGGCCGACACGGCGGGCGGCGCCTTCACGGTCCTGCTGCTGGGGTCTGACAACGACGGCAAGTTCGCCTCCGACACCCTGCTCACCCAGTCGATGATTCTGGTCCGGGTCACCCCGTCGACGCGGCAGGTGACGATCATGAGCATCCCGCGCGACCTCTACGTGCCCCTCGCCTCCGGTGGCTCGGCGAAGATCGACGCCGCCTACGCGTACGGCAAGGCGCAGAACGCGGTCCTCACCGTCGAGCGCAACTTTCAGGTCCACATCGATCACTACGTGTGGATCGGGCTGCGCGGCCTGGTGAGCCTCATCGACCAACTGGGCGGCGTCGACGTCCTGACCACCAACCCCGTCGTCGACGACTTCTACCCCGACGATCTGGGCAGCAACAACCCCTACGACTACACCCGCGTGGCGGTGCTGCCGGGGGCGCAGCACATGAGTGGGGTGGCGGCCATGCAGTACGTGCGCTCGCGCCACGGCGACCTGCGTGAGGACTTCGGACGCAGTGAGCGGCAGCAGCAGGTGCTGCTGGCGCTGCGCGCCAGGGCGGGCCAGCTGGGCATCGCCGACCTGCCCGACATCGCCAATTCGCTGAGCGGGCAGCTGACCACCGACATGAGCGTCCGCGAGGTGGCCAACTTCCTGCCCCTCGCCGCCGGCCTCGACCTCAAGAACGTCAACCGGATCCTGCTCCTGCCGCCCTACACCTCCACCCTCAAGGTGGGCGACCAGGACGCGCTGCGGGCCAACTGGGATCTGATCCTGCCCCTGGTGGCGTCATCGTTCCCGTGAGGCTGCGTACCGGCGCCATCGTCGCGCTGCTGCTGACGGTGATGGCCGGGTGGGGGTATGGCACCTATGCGCTCCTCGGCCACTACCGGCATGCGGCGGCGCTCCGGGAGACGCCCAGCAACCCGGTCACGGTCGCGGCCGCGCTCAAGCTGCCGGGGAGCCTCTACCTGGTCCAGGACGGGGACCTCTACCTCCTGCGCGACGGCGCCTTCACCCGGCTGGCGGCCAAGCCGGCCGACGGCATGTGGACGATGCCCTCGCTGACCGCCGGCGGCCGCCTGCTGGCGGTGATGCGCGGCAACCAGTGGAGCGACGTCGAGTTGCTCGACCGCAGCTCCGGCGCGGTCATCGGGCGACTGACCTCGGACAACGCCGGCAAGCGTACGGACGGCTCGTGGGAGTTCGATCACTGGGCCTTCTACCCGCGCGCCGCGGCCGATGGCTCGACGGTGGTCTTCAGCTACGACAGCCCCAAGTGCGGCTACAACACCGCGCTGGCCGTCTGGTCGATGCCCCTGCCCGCCGCTGACGCCGTGCCCGACACGCCACCCACGCCCAGGCCACTGGCGGGGTGCCCGGAGACCAGCGGGCTGCCCTCGACGGGGGTGCGGCTGACGACGCCGAACCAGTACACGGGTGGAGACGTGATGCCGCTGCCGGTGGCGGCGGGTGGTCTGCTCTTCGTCCGGTACGCCTTCGACAACGCCTTCCACGTCCATTCCTCGATCTGGTACCAGCGCAGCGCCCGTGACCCGGGCGCGGCGCTGACCAACCCCGACGACGACTGCAGCGAGCCGGCCCTGGCCCCCGACCAGACCACGCTCGCCATGGTGTGCGCCCACGGCGGCCAGACGGCGTCGCTGGAGACGGTCACGCTGTCGGTCGGGGGCGGCGCCACAGTCAAGGCCACGCCCACCGCCACCGTGACACCGCTCCGCACCCTGGTGACCGGCTCGCTGGTCGCCTTCCCGGTATGGGCCCCGGACGGAAGCGGCCTGGCCTATCTGGCTCCGGCCACGAATGGAGGCAACTTCCAGCTGTGGTGGCTGGCCGGCGCCCTGAACGGCGCGGGCTCGAGCGCCCAGGCGGTGACCGGTACGCTGGCCATCGACGCCACCTCGCCGATGGCCTGGGCGGCATGACCGCCGAGGTGGTGGTGTTACTTGAACGCGTCGTAGCCGGTGCCGCTGCCTCCCGGCTCGTCGGGGTGGAGCGGGATGGGCACCGGGTCGGGCTCGTCGAGGTCGGCGTGTTCGACGACGGTGGGCATGCCGGTGAGGGGCAGGAGGCCACCCCGGCCGCCGGGGACCACCCGTGTCAGCACCGTGTGGGCGTCGATCAGGGCGGATGACGGCGCGTCGACGAGCAGGGTGACTCTGGTGGGACTCGAGGCCGGTGGCACCTCGACGCGACGGACGTGCAGATGCGGACGGCGCGCCTCGGCACCGTCGAAGGCGAGGTGGTCGCCCGCCTCCAGGACGCCGCCCTGCAGCTCCCCGTCGAGGACCAGACCGTGGCCGTCGGAGGTGATCTGGCGAACGATGAACCGGACGGTCACGGCCGCGATCCTAATGGCTGCAGCGCCGCCAGGTCGAGGAGCGGGCCGCTCCTGAGCCGCCGGCCGGTGAGCACGTCGGTGAGCCGGCCGCGGCCGCCGTGGCCGGGGCTGCGCCCAACCGGCGCAGCGCGGGGCGGCGGGGTCGGGGTGGTGCCCAGGACAGGGGTCGAACCTGCACGGCTTGAGGGCCACTGGATCCTTAGTCCAGCGCGTATACCAGTTCCGCCACCTGGGCACGGTGATCGACGCGGTCGGACAGGATACCGCCGCGGCCGCCGCCGCCGCGCCTCACGCAAACCCCGAGCGCGTCACCGTGGCGGAGAGCACCCAGAGCGCCAGCGTGCCGACGCAACAGGGCGCGACCACGATGGCTGTGATCAGGCTGGCGAGGGGCACGCCTCGGCCGGCGCGCAGCAGGGCGGCGGTGTGCGCGCGGGCCCGTGCCGCCTCGGCCCGCGCCAGCAGGGGTGCCTCGAGGGGCAGCCCCAGCTCGTGCTGGCGGGCGACCAGGCGCCCGACGGCGACCACCTCGTCGATCCCGACGATCTCGGCCTCGACCCGAAGTGCCGCCGCCGGCGCCTCCCCTGCCTCCTGGCGCCGCCGGGCCCGCTCCAGCACCCCGCCGAGCGGTTGGGGCGTGTGCGCGGCGGTGATGGACAGCGCCGCCTCCAGCGGGTACCCCGACCGGCAGCAGGCGGCAAGGAGCTCCAGGGCCTCGGGCATGGAGCGCTCGGCCGCGGCCTCGGCCCGCCGCCCGGCGGCCAGGACGACGGCGTCGGGGAGCCGTGAGGCGCCGGTGGCGACCACCAGCGCGGCTCCGGCTGCCGCCATTCCCAGCATCGGGAGGGTCGCCAGACACGCGGCGCCGGCAATCAGACCGAGGGCGGCTCGGACCCCCGCGAGGGAGTCGAGGAAGCCCGATGCGCCGCCACCGGAGGGGCCCACCGGGTCCGGTTCGCCATGCCGGTGACGGCGCTCCGCCGCCATCACGGTCACCGCGATCACCCAGCACCCCCCGCCGGCGAGCGTCATTCCCCGGCGCGCGGCACCGTCACCTGAGCTGCGCCTGAGGATCTCCGACCGGCGCGCCCCCGGCGTGAGCAGAGCGGCAAGGGCGGCGAGCGCGACCAGCGGCCGTGCCGCGGTCCGGATCCCGGGAGGCCGCCGGCCGCGGCGGGAACGCGGACGCGGCACCGCCGCTGCCAGAAGGGCGATGCCGAGCCCGGCGACGCCGACCCTGATGAGCAGCGGCACGGCTCAGCCCTCGGGCGCAGTGACGCGGCGGGCCACCACCGTTCCGGCGGCGATCAGGGCCATCAGGAGAAGCGAGAGGGCGGCGATCGCCGGGGTGGCGGCTGCGGCGGCGATGCCGGGATCGGCGAGGACGAGCATCAGAGCCGCGCCCCCGGTGAGCGCCGGGATGGCCAGGCTCGCCATCCTGACCTCGGCGCCCAGCGCCCTGACCTCGGCACGAGTGCGGCGCCGGAGCTCGATGGCCGTGGCCAGCCTGGCCAGCACCGCGGTGCCCGCGCCCCGACTGACGACCAGGTCGAGTGCCGTCGTCACCGACGCCATGGCTTCGCGTCCGCGGCCGGCCGGCAGCGCCTCGAGCGCACGGTGGAGCGCCGGCGCCGGCGCCTCGCCCCCGGCGCATCGCGCAGCGGCGGAGCCTGCGATGGCGGCGAGGTGGGGTCGCTCCCGCGACAGGGTGCCACCCCGGAGCATCGCCAGCGCCTCCGCAGCCGACGCACCCGCCGACAGCTCAGTGGCCAGGTGGCGGGCGAGAACGGCGGAGTCCTCCTCGAGGCGGTCGTCGCGGCGGCCACGCCGGGTCCTCAGCAGCAGCCATGCCACGGCGCGTGCCATGGTGCCTCCCAGCACGATCCCCGCCGGGAGTGAGCCGGACAGGACGGTCATGGCGCCAGCTGCGGTGACGGCGGCTGCGGTCTGGCGGCCGCGCCACTGCGACGGGCGGAGGTCGAATGCGGCGGTGTCGAGTCGCGCCTGCAGGCGGCGCCCGCGGCGCGACCGGTCGTACCAGGCGGTCAGGCGCGCGGTGACGGACGGCAGGCCGCCCCGCCGGCGCGGCCTCGCGTGGCGGCGGCCCACCAGGCCGACCACGCCGGCGGCGAGCAGCGCGCCGCCGGCACCTCGCATGGCCAGCGTGGCCGCGATCACGCCGGCTCACCGGAGAAGAGCGACGGCGGGAAGCGGACACCGTGGCGCGCCATCCGCTCCAGGCAGCGGCGCGGCACCTCCCCGCACCCGACGGCGGCGCCCGACTGTGGATCCAACCGGTAGACGGGCGTGGCACGAAGCCCGATGCCGTCGTCGCCGTCCACGGCGGCCACCTCGGTCACCACCCGGCGGCCGTCCGGCAGGCGCTCGCAGTGGACCACCAGGTCGACGGCGGCCGCAACCCACCCTCGCAGGGTGGTCTCGGAGTGCCCCGGCCACGCCAGTGACACCATCGACTCCAGCCGGCTGAGGGCGTCGCGTGCCGAGTTGGCGTGGAGGGTCGTCATCGAGCCCTCGTGGCCAGTGTTCATGGCCTGCAGCATGTCTGCGGCCTCGACCCCACGCACCTCGCCGACGACGATGCGGTCGGGCCGCATGCGCAGGCTGTTGCGCACCAGGTCACGCAGAGTCACGCCCTCCCCGCCGTCGCGCCCCGGCGGCCGGCACTCCAGCGAGACCGCGTGAGGATGGTCGATGACCAGCTCCCCGACGTCCTCGAGCACCACGATCCGCTGGGACGCCGGGACCAGCGCCGAGACGGCGGCCAGCAGCGTGGTCTTGCCTGCACCCGTCCCGCCACTCACCACCATGCTGCAGCGCCCGAGGACGGCCGCGTGCAGGAAGGCGGCCACGGAGCCGTCGACGGTTCCGCGCTCCACCAGGCGGTCGAAGCCGAGCCGGAGCGCCGGAGGACGCCGGATGGTCACCAGCGGCCCACCCGCCGCGATCGGAGGCACCACGGCATTGAGACGGCTGCCGTCGGCAAGCCGAGCGTCGACCATCGGCGAGCCGTCGTCGACCCTGCGCCCGGTCCCGACCAGCAGCCGCTCGACCACCGAACGCAGATGCGCGGCGTCGCGGAAGCGGAGCGTGGTTGGCTGGAGACGCCCGTCCACCTCGACGAAGAGGCTCTCCACCCCGTTGATGAGGATCTCGCTGACCGCTGGGTCGGCGAGGATGGGTTCCAGAGGGCCGAAGCCGGCCAGCTCGTCCACCAGCCTGGCCAGCAACTCTGGCCGCATGGCGTCGCGGACGCCGTCCTCGCGCAGCCACACCTCGACGGCCGCACCCACGGCCACGCGGCGCAGCTCGCCCTGCGCCGGAACCTCGAGGGAGAGCATCCGCTCGCGGTAGCGGGACGCCAGGGACCCGGCAAGCTCGTCGATCGACGCCACCGCCGTGACCAGCGTGGGCGCCGCAGCGGTCGCCCGTCCGCCATGGCCGGCCCGCAGCTGCGTCATGCCGGCGCCCCGGTCGCGGCGGGCGCGGCCGGCTCGGAGGCCGGGTGACCGACCAGCCGCATCGTGCGCGCAAAGTCGCGGGCCCAGAGGATGCGCAGCGCGTCGGCTGCCCCGCAGTCGAGAACGACGACGGCGCCGGCTGAACTCGCAGTCGCGCTACCGCCTGGAGGCGGTGGCGAGGCCGGCGTGGCACTCCCGGCCTCCCTCCCCACGCCCGCGACCCGGGCCAGCGCGATAACGCGCTCCTCGGCGCGCCCCGAGGCGGCGCTCTGCGGCTCGATGGCGGCAACCACCTCCACCTGCATCCCGGGCGCGGCCTCCGCCGGCAGATCATCGGCCGCCAGTCGCACCGTGACCGTCCGGCGCCCCGCCGGCAGGCTGCCGGCATCGACCGTCATCGCCGCCAGCACGGGATCGCCCTGGCGCGCGCCGACCGCCAGCCGGCGGCCGGCGAGCCGCGAGGGGTCGCCGACGGCGGACGGCGGCAGGTCGGCCGCGCGCACTCCCACCACTCGCATGTCAGCGGCGCCGAGCACGGCTCCGCCGGGCAGGTCGCGGGCCGCCGCCACCATGGGCACGACCGTCTCCGGCAGGGAGCGAGCCGTGGCGTCTGACGATCCCCATCTGCCCATGGAGACGACGACCAGGAGCAGGCCGGCTCCGGCGCACAGCAGTGGCCGCCCCCACCAGGATGGCGTACGGACGGCGTTGATCACACCGTCAGCATACACTGGCATGTGGTACTACGTCAAGACTGTCGTACCACAGATCAAGCGAATTCGCGCCGCAAAAGAAAGAGGGGTACCCGGCGATGACCTACTCTCCCACCCCGTTGCCAGGGCAGTACCATCGGCGCTGGCGGGCTTAACTGCTGTGTTCGGGATGGGAACAGGTGTTTCCCCGCCGCTATCGTCACCGAATACCCCTCGGTCGTCGAGGGATGATCGACCGTGGTGCCGGCGCCCCAGGGGCGCAGGCCGGTCGCGGTGCACCACGGGCGCGCACTGCTGCACACCCGATAGCGCTAGTTGTCTGCATGAGGTTCTCGAGCTTCTACATCGCCAGACGACACGCCGCACGCCCCGCAGGGGCGCGCCAGCCAGTCGCTGAATAGTGGGATAG
>JRHI01001832.1_pt1 | contig 16402 bp, 12 predicted proteins | sample 215371 | NCBI WGS metagenome assembly JRHI01 (sample SAMN02929681, study PRJNA255918) | sediment metagenome | biome: cave system; feature: Ice Cave; material: Sediment; isolation source: sediment from deep within a dark volcanic ice cave with no known source of... ...
CGACATCTCAATTACTAACGTTATTTCTTGACGGCTCCTTAGCAGCAGCAGTAGCGCCAGTGCCACAAAAACCATACTCCGTTTTACAGAACGAACCGCAACAGGTTTGGTTTGTGTTGCACCAGCAGGCGATTTGGGGAGTATGGTAGCAACAGGCACTTTCTCTTTCTGCATCGGTACTTGAGTAGCGGGCGATGGTATTTTTTGGAGCACAGGCGTGCCTGTTACCTTTGCTACTTCCTCCTGTACCGCTTTATTGAAAGCACTCCAGAATGCTTCTATGCTAGAGAAACGCTCGCTGGGCTGTAGTGACATAGCACGTTGAATCACATGTGCAACCTTGAGAGGAATTTTAGGGGCAATAACAGGAATAGAGACCAATGTGTCAGTATGCTTTTTCTTCCACTTGGTCGAGCGATAGAAGGCATTAATGGGCACACTTCCAGTGAGTAGCGTGTAACAGGTTGCTGCCAGGCTATAGATATCTGTATATACATCAGAGTGAAGATCATATTGTTCTGGTGCTCTATAGCCGGGTAGAGATTGACGTAGGTCAGCAAGAATAGCATCTAGAATATATTCTTCGGGAATGCCAAATTGGGCGAATATGGCTACACCTCCATGCGTTGGCTTGATGATAGTGGCAGGTGCAATTTCTCGATGAAATAGCGGGGGCTTTTGTGTATGCATATACACTAATGCCTGTACAATAGGCTCTAGCAATGTTTGCACTTCCGCTATTGAGAAACTCTGCTCCGGTTTCGCCTGGCGTAGCGTTTCAAGGTCTGACCCAGCAATGTATTGCATGAGCATATAAGCCCTACCGTTATTGTCATCATTGTATAATTTATGGACGTGTGGTAGCGATGGATGACGAAGCTCGCTCAGGCTCTGTATGGCACTATCAAGTGTAAAACGATGGCGCTCTTCTTTACTAGGGTTCATGATCTCTTTGAGTGCAAAAAGCTGTTGCCCGGCTTGTTGATCCTTCACTAGATAAACGATCCCCGATATATGCTTGTACAACACTTCTTCGATGAGATATCTGCCGCGGATGATAGTTCCAAGCGGAAATGGAGTTTGCATTTCTTGCATGTTATCCCCCTTTGCAAGGTAAAAAGCAAAAATAAGTGTTTCATCACCTATTACATATGTTCCTACAATAAGAAAATATATAAATATCATAAATGAGTCTCTATCCATTAAGCAATTTATATAGTACTTATGTACTTATGGGGAAAGCGTTGGAACGTAAACATGTTGTCCGCATGTAAAGCGAGGGTATGTTACCAAAGCAAGGAAGCGTCGTTATTAAAGATGAGCGTGTTTTTACATAATATCTATGGTATAATAGTAATATAATTGCGCGTATTAGGCGTAGTATATACAAAATGATCTATTTAGGAGGTGAACGCGCCATGAAACATTTTTCTTCTTTTCAGGTATCTTTACGTCCTCGTGTGCTCATGGTAGGTATCTTAGCTTTTCTTGTGTTAACTAGTATGCAGGTATCCTCAGCCTTCGCTCAGGGAGCAAGGGCGACAGCGGCAAATACCACCTATGTGCGCGTGATCCACGCCTCACCCTTCGTGGGCACTGCTGATGTCTTTGTAGATGGGTCCAAGCTTTTGAGCAGCTTCCAATTTGGGTCTGTGACTGATTATGCAGCGGTTCCGTCGGGCGCTCACATGGTGCAGATTGCAGCTGTTGGTAAAGGTGTTGGTGCTTCACTACTGACACAAACGCTCAACATAAGCCCTGGTCTAGCTTATACTGTGGCTGCACTGGGAACAAGCCCGACTGCACTCATGCTTCAGGTCTTTATCGACAACAACACGATGGTTGGCAGTGCAGCGAAGGTACGTCTCTACAATCTTTCGCCGGATGCTGGGCCTGTGAATGTCGCAGCGAACTCGAGTGCTCTTGTCAGTGGGCTGTCATATCAGCAAGCGAGCACGTACCTTACACTTCCTAGTGGAGCGTACACATTCAATGTTACTCCATCGGTATCTAGTAATGCACTGCCGATTTCAGCGACCCTCCAACCAAACGTCGTTACAAGTATCTTCGCGGTTGGAGAAGTGAATGGTACACCCCAAATTCAATTGGTGTTGGCACAACCATCTGCTTTGCCGGGGCTACCTGGTACTGGCAGTGATCCACGTTCACAAGCTGCAAAGGTTACGGAGTCCATACCAGTTGCACAGCCTGTGCAGCCTACCCAACTACCAGCACCTATCTTCTGGCTGTTAGGAGCTTTGGGGCTTGTCGCATGCCTTATGAGCGTGAGAATGCGTCGGCATAGTAATTAGTAATACACGGCCAAACATCATTTGGCTGTGTCGGAACCCGTAGTAGGGGCCTGATTTATCGCGCCCGTTGTTGGCGTGTGCGATGTCGCTGACGTTGTGCATGCCGACGGCGTGTGCGATAAATCAGGCCCCTACCACACTCTTCGCTGTATGAACTGTAGCTATCGGCGTACAAAAGGCACAACATACAACAGCATGAAGGCGAAGAATGCGCCGTTGGCGAGGATGGTGGCAAGGTGGAAGACTTCGTGATAGCTGAATACACGTGTCCATAGGGTGGGTTTGCGTAGGGCGTAGGCGATTGCTCCTAGCGTGTAGAGGACGCCTGCAAGAAGCAGCAGAAGTATACCATTGAGTCCGGTCGTGGTGGCGAGTTGTGGCAGGGCTGCGACGACAATCCAACCAGTAGCGACGTAGAGTACTGCTGTGATGTAGCGTGGGATATGGAGCGCGGGCGCTGCAAACAGCATGCCTAGCGCTGCACATATCCAAACGGCAGCAAGAATGCCGATGCGCCACCAGCCTGTCAAGATGTTAAAGACAATGGGAGTGTAGGTGCCAGCGATGAGCAGAAATATGTTCGCGTGATCAATGCGGCGCACCAAGGCACGGCGTTGTGGTGTCCATGTACCGATGTGGTAGAACGCGCTCCAAGCAAAAAGGAGAATAGAACTTGCGCCATATAGCAAAAAGGAGAGCTGCTTAGGCACATCGCCAGAAGAGAGTATGAGCAGTGTCACTGTGCCAACCATGGCCGCTATCGCTGCGGCTGCATGTTGATAGCCACGTAAGAGCGGCTTTATGAGTGTGGTGTCATGTGTGTGTGTGGTGATATTGCTCATGCTCTTTGTTTCCTTGCGGGCACACTATGGTAACGGACAGGGCGCGATAAATCGGGTCCCTACCGTTATTCAACCTCGTTTAATTGATAGAGTTGTTCCAATGTTTGATGCTTTGCTCGTTCGATACGGGCCATGCGCTTTTGGAATTGTACCATAGCATAGTTGGTGTAGTCTGCCGTTTGTAGCCCGAATGGTCTTTCCTCCACGGGCATGTCGGGGTCTGTGTCGCTTTCCTGCACAACACCGAGGGCAAGCGGCAATAACTCGCTCATGCGTTGCTCGACCATGGGCCAGAGTTGTTTGTTTTGCGCAATGAGGCGCGAGATGAGGAAGACACCGTAGGCGATATGGCGTGACTCATCGCGCTTGAGGTATTCGATGCCCTGACGTAACCCAGGCATGATGTTATGTCGCTCCAACATATTGAAGTACGAATGATAGCCTGTCTCTGCTAAAACGCCTTCTACTATCATATTATAAGTGACAGATGCTTTCAATTGTGCGGCAGGCGAACGGTCGGTGAGCAGTGCGTTCATGGTCTGGGGTAGCTCTTCATAAAAGAGCTTGCGATAGCTGGGAGTATGAAAGCGATCCAGGTCTGTATGCTCTTGCGCAACCTCATCAATGAAACGGCGGAAAAATTCGGTGTGCTTTGCCTCTTCCCATAAGAAGGTTGTGAGAAACATCTCTTCTTCAAGATGCCCATCTTGGGCCACTGCCATGATGAGGGGTAGAAGGTCAAGTGTGACACCTTCTTCTCCAGCCTGGAAGAGGGCGGTCAGGTTGAGAATGGTTTCTTTTTCGGGGTCGGTGCAACGTTGCCAATCAAGGATGTCTTGGGAAAAATCGATGTTGCGTGGATCCCAGATGCCCCGTTTCTTAGCTTTGTGATAGAGACGCATGGGGAGGATGTCATGCCGTAATCCCCGACTACTGGTGGTGGCGAAGGAGACGGGCGTTGTTGTCATTGTAATGGCCTTTCTTCTCATTGCAGAGAAAATATGTTCTAACTTCTCCTGATTCAGTGCAGTAATGAGAGCGCTCTTAGAAGGAAAGTAGAGATAGAAGGTGCCTTGGGCGACGCCTGCCCTGGCAACAATTTCAGAGACCGTCGTAGCGTCGAAGCCTTTTTCAGCAAGAATAGCTCGTCCTGCGGCAAGTAGTGTAGTACGGCGGTCATGTTTGAGGCCAGGGTCAGTCGCCATTGTAGTATGTCTCGCTTAATATGAATTGTCGTAGGGACCAGCTTTAGCGCGTCCGTCGTGGGAGCGGTCAATTCCACCAACATTGTCCATGCCGGGGACGGGCGCCATGAATGGGGCCCCTACGACGGTTAATACATGTGCTTTAGGTAATCGACTATATCATTGCGCTTGACTTGTACTTGGAGATTTTCGCCTTCGGCACCCTCGGCGTGTTGTTTTTTGATGTTGACGACGTTGTTAGCCAGTTCGTCTTCTCCAAGGATAATGGCGTAGGCGGCATCGGTTGCTTTGACCTGCTTCATCTGCGCCTTGAAGCTGCGTTCGCCATAACTCATCTCAGCTTTGATGCCTGCGTGCCGTAGTTCTGCAACTAGGCGTACAGCAGCGTCTTTGACCTCGGCATTTTTGCCCAGAGAGACGACGAAGGCTTGCACCTGCGGCTCGGCTGGTGGAGGAACGCCTTGCCGCTTGAGCTCCAGAATGATACGCTCGATACCTGCTCCGAAGCCAATGCCGGGTGTATGGGCACCGCCGAGCAGTTCTGCGAGACCGTCGTAGCGTCCACCGCCGTTGAGGGCGAGCTTATCAGTGTCAGAGGTGAACTCGAACACGGTACGTGTGTAGTAGTCTAAGCCGCGTACGAGCAGTGGGTTGAGCGAGAACGGTACCTCATAAGCGGTCAGGTAGCGTTGCACTGCCGCGAAATGCTCTTTACATGGTTCACACAGGTGGTCTGAACTTTTGGGTGCCGCGGCAATCTTTGGCTGATCTTGCGGCTCTTTACAGTCGAGCAGGCGCAACGGATTTTTATAAAAGCGTGCTTTGCAATCGTCGCAACAATCATTGAGCAGAGGACGGTAGTAGTCCTGAAGTGCTTCGATATACTGTGGACGACAATTGCCATCGCCAATGCTATTGATGTGTACGCGAATATATTTAAGGCCGAGCTGTGTATAGACTTGATAGAGCAAGCCAATCATCTCAGCATCAATGGCTGGATCGCTCTCTCCGAGTGCCTCGCATCCGAATTGGTAGTGTTGTCGAAAACGACCTGCCTGTGGCTTTTCGTGACGGAACATGGGGGCACTCATGTAGTACAGCTTGACGGGTTGTGGTAGCTTGAACATGCCATGCTCAAGATATGCACGCACAACGCCAGCTGTGCCCTCTGGCCGTATTGTAAGACTCTGACTGTGGCCTTCTTTATCGGCACGATCATCGAAGCTATACATCTCTTTTGTGACGATGTCGCTGCTCTCGCCAGAGGTGCGTAGAAACACGCTCGTCTCTTCAATAAGTGGCGTCTCAATACGCCGATAGCCGTAGAGTTGTGCCACCTGTGACGCGGTCTCTTCGACAAAACGCCAGTAGGGATACTCGTTGGGCAAAACATCTCTGAAGCCCTGTAAGGCTCTAAATTGTTCAGGCATAATAGTTGTTCTTTCTCTCCTCCACATACGAATGCGAGACTATTATACCAGAGATGTAAAGTAGGTGCGCAAACTTACCTTCCTTTTTCATTAGCAAGTGGCTCTCGTGCGTTTCCCATGCTTTGTTATCTCAGAAGCGCGGAAAAAGTGTCAACATATCGCAAAGTTTATGTATCCTGATGGCCGGGGTGCGCAGGTAGTAGATGAAAGAGCTATCAAGGTACCACAAACACTATACACTTGAGTATAACATAAAAAATCATTTTTACAATAGCTTATGTAGAATTTTATTAGACCACTTAGAAGCATAATTCACTGGAAAAAATGTAAGATATGATACAAGCGCGTATGACTTGACAAGCGTTGCCGTTTCCTCTACTCTACATGAGAATATGAGTAGGGGCCACATGTATGGCGCCCGTCTGTCGTAGGGACCAGCTTCAGCGCACCCGTCGCGGCAGTTGACTATGTCGGAGAAATTGACCATGGGGACGACGGACGCGCTGAAGCTGGTCCCTACGAAATTACTATGCGTTGAGGGAGGAGCGCTATGTCTCAATCTGCACAGCTTTTTTGCAATCATTGTGGGGCAGCCAACCGTTCACAGGCAGCCTTCTGTGCTGTCTGTGGACACTCGTTGCGCTCGACATTGCTGAATAACGCTCCCTTTACAAGCGCGAATAGTTTGGTCAGCAACACGTTGACAGGACTACTATCGCAACAGCATATGCTCAAGCATCGCTATATTATCCTGAGACAGATCGGGCGTGGTGGCTTTGGCGCAGTCTATAAGGCAGCCGATACGCAGTTTGGTAATCGCACCGTCGCTGTGAAGGAGATGAGCCAGAGTAGTCTCAAACCGGAGGATGTTGTCAGAGCGAGCGAAGATTTCAAGCGTGAGGCACAACTGCTGGCGGGTTTAATTCACCCTAATCTGCCACGTATCTATGAGCAATTCACCGATACGGGCCGTTCGTATCTGGTGATGGATTTCATCGATGGGAACACGCTTGAAGATATGCTGACGCGTTTGAACGGGCGTAAGCTACCTGTTGAGAAGGTGCTCGATATTGGCATTCAACTGAGTGCTGTGTTAGAGTATCTGCATACGCGGCAACCACCCATTATCTTTCGTGATCTGAAACCTGCCAATGTCATGCTCACTCCTTATGGACATGTATATCTGATCGATTTCGGCATTGCACGTCACTTTAAGCCGGGGAAAAGTAAGGATACGAGTGCGCTCGGCTCTACTGGCTATGCCGCCCCCGAACAATACGGAAAATCACAAACAACACCACAGACGGATATCTATGGCCTTGGTGCGACGCTGCATCAACTATGCACTGGTGATGATCCATCAGATACGCCATTTCAGTTTGCTCCATTACAGCTCCCGCAACAACCCGCTCTGGCGGGATTGGATGCATTGGTGATGAGTATGGTAGCAGTAGAAGTACACAAACGTCCGGCTAGTGCTACTCTGGTCCGACAACGATTGCAGCAGTTTGCTACCAATCTCAGGATGCACCAGACGAATCCGCTACTCTATGGCATCCCTAACGCCTATCAAGCAGCGCCGCCGCTAGCAAGTAATCTACCGAATCTGCCAGCAAAGTCGGCTCGCCCACCTAAGAGTGCAAAACCCGCTCAGCCACAGATCCGCCCACAGGTGAATACTATATATATCTGCGTTGGTCACAGCAGCCGTGTGACAGCGCTTGGATGGTCTCCTAATGGAAAATACTTGGCGTCGGGCAGCTATGACAAAATGGTGCAACTCTGGGATACTAGCAATGGTAGCAATCTGTTGACCTATAAAGGCCATACACAACGTGTACAGGCACTTATGTGGTCTCCTGATAGTAGTCGCGTAGCCTCGGCAGGTGACGATGCTCTCGTCCACATCTGGGATAGCAGTGGTAAGCTCCTCCTTCGCTATGCCGGGCATAAGGCAGAAATTACGAGTCTAGCTTGGTCGCCAGATGGAAAGTGCATCGCCTCTGCTAGCGCTGATACGACTGTTCATGTTTGGGATGCCGACACAGGAACCTTACAACATAGTTATCAGGAGCATCGTGAGAAGGTGAATACAGTGGTATGGTCGCCAGATGGGAGGCGGCTCGCTTCTGGTGATAAAGAGGGGAAAGTACATGTACGGGAATTATCTAAAGAGCCGCCGAAACGCTCTTTTTTGACATCGTTTCTCTCACCCAAGCGCGGGTCGTTTAGCATGAACACGGGTTCTGGCGCGGTCAACTTTCTTTCCTGGTCCCCCGATAGTCACTACCTCGCGGGCGCCACCCATTTTCATCGCGTGCTCGTTTGGCAGACTGAGACTGGAAAAGCAGTGTTCTCGTATGGTGCTGGCTCCTCTGGTATCATGAACGCCGTTGCTTGGTCACCTAATGGTATCTATCTTGCTTCCGCAAGCAATGACAAGCGCGTAGAAATCTACAATTGTGTCAGCAGACGTACTGTCTCCACCTACTACGGTCATACAGGTTATGTGACCGCGGTCGTATGGTCTCCTAATGGCACACAGCTTGCTTCAGCAGGTGTTGACCATACCGTGCAGGTGTGGCGTGGAGTATAATAATGATGGGGAACTTTCCCCCACTTGCGGCGTATACTTGTATATATGAGAAAAACTTCTAGTAGGGGCAAAAAAACTATGATCTTCTGTGATAGGTGTGGTGCTGAAAATCCGAGCAATGTTCTCTATTGTTTTTCCTGCAACCATATGTTGCTTGAACTGACTACAAAGAAAGCTTCCTCACAACGTACCTCTGCTCTCCACATAAACGTTGATGCAACGCGGCCTCTTTTGCATGAACGTTATCGCAAGTTAGTACAGGTCGGAACAGGTGGTTTCGGGGCAGTATACAAGGCTGCGGATACACTACAACAAGATACAGTCGTTGCCCTCAAAGAGATCAATATGGGGGGTTTGCAGCCACGCCAGATAATTGATGCCACCAATACTTTCAACCGTGAAGTTGAAATCCTCACTACGCTTAAACATCCTAATTTGCCCCGCATCCACGAGCACTTTACTGACCAGGAGCACTGGTATGTCATCATGGACTTTATCGAGGGGCGGACACTCGAAGCCTATCTGCTGGCACATAGGGGCCATCTCCCTCTTGATGAAGTGCTCTCTATTGGTATCCAGTTGTGCGATGTGCTGGAATACTTGCACAACCAGCAGCCACCCATTATCTTCCGCGACCTTAAACCATCGAATATCATGCTCACCCACTACAAACAGGTCTACCTAATTGATTTTGGGACGGCTCGCTATTTTAAGCCGGGGAAGCTCAAAGATACGATTGCCCTTGGTTCGCCGGGCTACGCGGCTCCCGAACAATATGGGAAGGCACAGACTACTGCACGCTCCGATGTTTATAGCTTGGGAGCCACACTCCATCACCTCCTGACGGGTCATGATCCATCCGAGGCTCCATTTCATTTTGCGTCACTACAGCTACTAGGACAACAGGTTCCGCCAGAGTTAGAGACATTACTGATGCAGATGGTAGAGATCGATGCGAGTAAACGCCCACGGACGGTTGCACTGGTCAGACAGGTGCTACAGGATATTTCAGTTACACATGCACGTAGGCTCTATCCTAGCTCTCTGCCAACCTATTCAGCGAAACAGGTAAAAGCGCCGATACAACCCAACCTAGTCATACCACCATCACCACCATCGGCATGGACAAGACAGGCGCCTAGCCTCCAACAGGCTCAGCAGATGCTGCTCGGTATGCCCGCGCCCACAGTTGCAGCCCCCAAGAAGCATGGCTTTTCACGCCGTAATGCCATTTTCATTATCACTGGTAGTATTTGGGGCTTGTCTTTAGTTGGAAAGTGGCTAAGCCATGATGGTGCTCCTGATATCAACCCAGGCTCACCAGACCAACCTACAGGTCCTGGTTATAATCAGGCAACGCTCAACTACAAGTATACAAATCACAGTGATGTAGTGTCATCCATCGCGTGGTCTCGTGATGGCAGGAATCGTATCGCTTCTGGCTCGTGGGACAAAACAGTGCAGGTATGGGATGCTCAATCGGGGAGTGATATCAAGGTGTATGCGCATCATACGGGTGTTGTCAACGCGGTTGCATGGTCCTTTGATAGCAGATATCTGGCCTCTGGCAGCAAAGACGGAACACTGTGTATCTGGGATATAGCCGCTAATCAGACAGTTTCTACCTACAAAACCAATTCAAGCTTCTTTAACCCTATTGCTTGGGCGCCCGATGGAACATATATTGCCAGCGCTGCGTGGCAGGTCCAGATATGGGATGTAGCGACAGGCCAATTGCAACCGGGGTATACTCATCAAGATGTAGTGCTTGGCCTAGCTTGGTCGCCCAATGGAACGCTGCTGGCGAGTGGTAGCCAAGATGGAGTCATACAGGTGTATGATGTGCATGCACAGAAAATCAGACAACTGCAGAATTTGACCGGGACTATTAGCGCATTGGCTTGGTCGCCGAGTGGAAATCAGCTGGCTATTGCGCTCAATGATGGGAGTGTGGGCAGTTATGGTGTCCAGGTGTGGAATATCGATTCTGCCCAGATAGACCTCACATATACGAGACATGCAGAGATGATTTACAGCATAGCGTGGTCGGGCCAACGTATTGCCTCTGGTGGAAAAGAGGAAACGGTGCATGTATGGGACAGCTCAACAGGTGAACTTCAATCAGAATATGGTGGGCATACCGATGCTATACGTTCCATCTCATGGTCCTCTGATGGCACCATGGTAGCCTCCGCTGGTGATGACAAGACTGTGCAGGTCTGGACACCATAAGCAACTGCTAAGAAAGAACTCACAAACACAAAAGCCATCGGTTTTTTGTGTTTGTGAGTTCTTTCTTAGCAGTTGCTTATAACAAGTACATTTGTTACAATGTCTTCACCACAATAGGTGGAGTATATCTGCATTGGCAACCTTAAAGGAAAGGTATGGTAGCAACCAGTGTCAAAAGTGTACGCTATTGCAAACCAGAAAGGCGGCGTGGGCGTGCGTCCGTAAGGTGCATTTTGTATTGTTCTCAAGAGAACTACGGGTAGAGAGAACCCGTATGGTCAACTAGCTCACCGGAGATGGAAACGTCACAAGGGAACATAGCATGCTAGTAAAGCATCATATTTGGAAGTCAGCCTACAGATAGTGATGCAAGACCAGGGGATGGCATGGCTAAAGCTAGACTGCTTTAAACCTAGTTTCTTGGCCTTAACCCGCCAGGGTGTACGAAAGCTGATTGGAACGTACACAGGGGAGATTTACAGGGGTTATTTCCGACGACACTTGTACTCTCTACTCTCCCCTCAGCGTATCAGAGATACGTCAAAGAAACGAACGGGAGCCTACACCATCCGACTATGCAAAATGATGACTAAACGGAGATAGCCTACGTCAGGAAGCCGCAATACGGCTATGAGTCTAGACTCTGAAAACCTGATATGGCTACGGAGCTTCCATAGTAGTCCGAGGTAGATAACGCCTACTACATGGCGAAGGGAAGCAGGTCATTCAATTGAGAGAACGCGGAGGTATGCGTAATGCAAAGCGCTGAAGTAGTTCTGTCAATGCTCGGTCAAAAAGCGACCCAAAACAGCGAATTTGTCTTTGACAGACTGTATCGGAACCTTTACAATTCAGACTTCTTCATGCTAGGGTATAGCAACCTCTATGCGCATGAAGGAAACATGACGAACGGGGTAGAGCAAAGTACTATTGATGGCTTCAATGCTGCACGCGTGGAGGGAATTATCTTCCAACTCAAGCAAGAAACGTACTACCCTAAGCCGACTCTAAGAACCTCCATTCCGAAAAAGAATGGAGGACTCAGGCAAGTAAGCATCGTTTCCTTCGAGGATAAGCTAGTACAGGAAGTCGTACGGCTCATATTGCAGGCAATTTATGAACCAATTTTTAAGGATACTTCTCATGGCTTTCGGCCTAATAGAAGTTGCCATACAGCGTTGGTTCAAGTGAAAACAACATGTAGGGGAACAAACTGGGTCATTGAGGGAGATATCAAAGACTTCTTTGACAACATTCATCATACCAAATTGCTAGAGATACTCTCACGCAGAATCGATGATGGACGCTTCCTCAATCTGATCGACAGATTTCTCAAGGCAGGGTATTTGGAATTTAGGCACGTTCATGCGTCCCTTACGGGAATACCGCAAGGGAGTATTGTGAGTCCAATTCTGGCAAACATCTATCTTCATGAGTTCGATGTGTTCATGGAAAAAATCTGTGGGCAATACAGTACACAGGAAGTGGTGAGAAAACGCTATCAGCCTTACATGGAGCTAAACGGACAGCGTTTCAGAGCCAGGAAAAGAGGAGATTTTGAGCTTGCTCAGAGTATCCTTAAACAAATGAGAGCGATGCCCACCCAGGACCCTTTCGATGCGGATTACATCAAGGTCAAGTATATCCGTTATGCAGATGACTTTGTGGTTATGCTCATCGGCAGCAAGAACGTAGCAGAGCGTGTAAGAGACGAGATGAGAGACTATCTATGGCAAACGTTACAATTGGAACTCAACCAGGAAAAAACGCTCATCACCCATCTTACCGATCAGCGCGTGTACTTCTTGGGATATGAGATAGCGAAAACAAGGGATCAAACCGTTATCACGGAAAACTCTCTGGGAGTCAAGAAACGTGCTGCTATGGATACAATTCAATTGCTTGTCCCGGCAGATGTCATTCGCAAGAAACTTGAGCCATTTGTCAAGAATGGAAAAGCTGTCCACCATTCTGCTSKKRTARRMGKTNCNTWGCWNANGAMCTCCTACAACAGTATAATACTGAGATACGAGGTTTGTATAATTACTATTGCCTAGCGACAGATGTGAGTACGAAAATTGGAAAGTTTAAGTATTACCATTACTACAGTTTGCTCAAAACAGTGGCCCGTAAGGAGAAATGTTCAATTGCCAAAGTTCTCAGCAAGTATGGAGTGGATGTAAAGAGGAAGCAAAGCACCGGCACAAGAAAGGTCTTTGGAATATCGTATGAAACGAAAGCAGGTACGAAAACCATGACCTACTTTAATGATTCAATCAAGAAGAAGGACAAGCCCTTGGAGGGTAAAGCTGCTAACGGGATTCTCGAACGAGTCACCCCGCAAAGGCATCAAATACTTGATAGGATCAAGGCCAACGAGTGCGAACTCTGTGGCTATGCGTCGGCAGATGCAAGCAATTTTGAAGTACACCATATCAGAAAGCTCAAGGATGTCAAGCAAAGATACTCTAAGCGCGGCGATCCTATACCAAATTGGGCACTTGCTATGTGTAGCCTGAGAAGGAAAACGCTCGTTGTATGTAAAGCATGCCATCAAGCAATCCACACAGGTCAAAACACACACAGTATCAAACAAGCTGTTAAGGGAAAAGATGCGACTCAGGAATGACTGGAGAGCCGGATACATTGAAAGGTGTACGTCCGGTTCGGAGGGGGGTTCAAAGAAACCTGACTTGGAGACAGGTCAAGGCGCTTGGTTCCTACCCTACAAAACTACAACCTCAATAAACCTTGCTACCTATCTGGCGGCAGCGGGGCGTAAAGTTCTGCTCGTCGATATGGACCCCCAGGCTAATACCACCAGTGGTATTGGAGTAGCAAAAACACGGCGCGAACACACCATTTATGATCTACTCGTCCAGCCACATGACGAGTTGACCATCTTTGATATCATTGTGCCTTCGCCGCGCCGTGAGCTGGTAGTGGCACCCTGTACCGTCGATCTGGCGGGTGCGGAAATGGAATTGGTCGGAGCGATAGCACGCGAAAACAAGCTGCGCCAAGTGCTGGAACCTATCCGCCAACGTTGTGATTATGTTATTATTGATTGTCCTCCTTCACTTGGGTTACTCACGATCAATGCGCTGGTCGCCGCCGATGCACTGATTATTCCCATTCAATGCGAATATCTGGCCCTGGAAGGACTTACCCAATTGCTGAATACGGTCAATATCGTCAAAAGCAGGCTCAATCCTCAATTGCATATCGCAGGTGTGGTGCTGACTATGTTTGATCCACGTACACGACTGGCGGGTGATATCGTACGCGAGGTGCGCAATCACTTTCCTAACGAGACATTTCAGACCATCATTAATCGTAATGTGCGCTTGAGCGAGGCCCCAAGTTTTGGGCAGGCAATTCTGGATTATGATCCCAACTCACCAGGGGCAATGGCCTATCGCTCACTGGCCGAGGAGGTAATAGCCCGTGGCTAAGCAAAAATTCGGTTTGGGACGTGGCTTGGATGCGCTCATCTCCGGCGCTTCCGAGGTCATGGCGGCCCAACAGCCGCCAGCACAAGACGATGCGGAGACCACGCTTCAGGTACCTGTTGAAAGTATCATTCCTAATCCACGCCAGCCACGTCGTATTTTCCGCGAAGATGACCCCAAGCTGTTAGAACTCAGCGCCTCTATTAAAGAACATGGATTAATTCAGCCTATCGTTGTCACACGCTTGGATACTCAGGAGATGGTGCAGGAGAAGAAAGATGCCAATTCCTGGTTTGGTGAGGATACATCGACATCTATAACCCCAGTAGCTGTAGTCAATGGTGCCATACACTATCAGATTATTGCAGGCGAACGGCGCTGGCGTGCATCCCGCTTGGCAGGTCTCACGAAGGTGCCTATTATCATCAAAGATGTGACACCTCAACAGATGCTTGCTCTGGCTCTGATTGAGAATATTCAGCGTGCGGACCTCAATCCCATCGAAGAGGCTTTGGCCTATCAAGCACTCATTCAGGAATATGGGTTGACGCAAGAGGCTGTGGCAAAACTGGTTGGCAAAGATCGTTCTACAATTACGAACTCCGTACGCTTACTGCAACTTGTCCCCAAAGTACGCGAGGCACTTATGAATCAGCCTGAAAACTTTAGCGAGGGCCATGCACGTGCTCTGGTCGGTATTACTAGCGAAGAAAATCAAATTATTGCGATGGGCAAGATTGTTACGCAGAAGCTCAATGTACGGCAAGCAGAAGAGCTTGCCGCGCAGATCAAGGCTACTCAGGAGCATACTCCTACTTCCTTACGCCCAAACAGTTCTGCTTCTCAACATGATTATGATAGTGAAGATTTAGTCTCCCAATTTCGTAGTGCGTTAATGGTGAAAGTCGATCTCAAGCGTAATGCCAAAGGCAAGGGAACATTAGTCCTACATTTCAATGATCAGGAAGAGTTGGATCGTTTATACAGTCAACTGGTAAAACGAGACGAGTAATAGCGGAGGAAAACATGACTACTGTTGACAGCCCATTTGAAAAGGTTCGCCGCAAGATGGTGGCGGCCCGTATTGAGTTCATGGGCCAGCTCGCCAAATTTTCTGCTGAAGAATTAGCGCAAGCACCAGCCGAAGCTGAATGGTCGCCCCTGAAATTGGCTCATCACGTGTACATTGCTGACGGATTAGCATTGGAGCAGATGCAGCTTATCCAAACAGAAGAGAATCCTTTGATCAGTAATGTTGGTCAAGAAGCTCCCAATCGTACGAATGCTTCTGAGCCGCCGGTCTCGCTTGATGCTGTATTAGCGGGCATGGCAGCGCGACGGGAAGAGATATTTGAGTACCTATCGCGTCTGCCTGCCGAAGCCTGGGAACGTCCCTTCCGTCATCCCGAATGGGGTGACCGCAAATTTTATCAGATGGTGAATGTGCTTCCCACTCATGACCAAATACATGCCCAACAATTGGCAAGTATCAGAGAGATAAAATAAGCTATGCAGCAGACTCCGCCATCGGCGAAGTCTGCTGCATAGCTTATTTTATCTCTTGTTCCAATTCCTCAAGATAGGTACGCATAAAGGCTGTACGGCGTTGCGCCAGCATACGTCCCATCTTTGTGAGCATCCCCTCGTGTAGTTTAAGTAGTTTCATAAAGAAGTGGTCAAGCATGTATCGCTTGTCATCCAGCATATGGTGTTCCCCAAAGGGATCATCAGGGTGGTAAGAAGCGGTTTCAGGAGTACGGCGCGTCGTACCCGTGATGGCCCAACGCAAAATACCGATTGCCCCTAGACTATCTAGGCGGTCCGCGTCGCGCACAACCTGCGCCTCTATGGTGCGTGGCTCAATGCCCTTACTAAAGCTATGGGTAAGAATGGCATGGAGAATGGCGTGCTGTACAGAAACTGGAACGCAATAGCGTTCTAATAACTCGGTTGCTAGCGTAACTGAGAGGTCTGCATGATGCTGATGTCCATTCTCTTGATGAGCAGCTCGGCCCAGATCATGCATAAGCGCCGCCATGCCTACAATAAAACGGTTTGCTCCCTCTCGCTCTGCAATCGCAAGTGCCAGAGTATAGACTCTTCCAACATGTTCCCAGCCATGTGCTAGGTCGTCGATGCCTGTAAATCTTTTCTGCACTTCCGTATGTGCTTCGTCCAGTACCTCTGATTCAATGAATACCTTGTCCATATATGTGAGCGTACCTTTCTTTTTTGATGGCATTTAATTATAGCATGTGCGGTATTATGGGCGGATGCGGAGGGCGCCATGAATGCATTGATTCCAACTAATAGGGAAAGGTGGAAGAGAGGAG
>JRHI01001833.1_pt1 | contig 16396 bp, 14 predicted proteins | sample 215371 | NCBI WGS metagenome assembly JRHI01 (sample SAMN02929681, study PRJNA255918) | sediment metagenome | biome: cave system; feature: Ice Cave; material: Sediment; isolation source: sediment from deep within a dark volcanic ice cave with no known source of... ...
GTCCAGGGGGCACTCAGCCCGCCTCTCCATTGCCTGGGTCGAACCCTCTCCGAAATCGGTGAGGATAGGAAGCGGCGGCCGGTGATAACTCCGGCCTCTGAAACGCAGTCCTCGCTCCGTGGTCCGTGGTCCTTGGTTAGATGTGGATGGCGTGCCCGAGCCAGTCGTGCGCGGCCTCACCGAGAACCTCGGAGACGGTGGGGTGGGGATGGACGTTGAGGGCAATCTCCATCGGCGTGCTCTCCAGCAGGCGGCCGAGGGCGGCCTCAGCGATGAGCTCGGTCGCGTGCGGGCCGATGATGTGGACGCCGAGCAGATCGTTGGTCTCGGCGTCGCCGACGATCTTCGTGAAGCCGTCGGCATGCCCCTCGATGTTCGCCTTCGCGTTCGGCTTCATCGGAAAGCGGCCGATCTTGACCGAGTGCCCCAGCTTCTCCGCCTGGCGCTCCGTCAGCCCGACGCTGCCGATCTCCGGCTCGCAGTAGGTGCAGGAGGGCGAGTTGAGGATGTCGAGCGGGAATGGGTTGAGGTTGCAGATGTGCTCGACGGCGATGATCCCCTGGTGCATCGCGGTGTGGGCGAGGAGCTGCTGACCGTTGACGTCGCCGATCGCATAGGTGTGCGGAACGTTCGTCCGCAGCATGCTGTCGACGGGGATGTATTCGCCTTCGGTCTTGATCCCGACCTCTTCGAGGCCGATGTCCTCGATGTTGCCCTGACGGCCGATGCCGACGAGGAGCACCTCCGCCTCGACAGTGCGCTCCTTGCCCTTGGCGTCCTTAAGACGCACCGTGACGCCGTTCTTGCCGACGTCGATGTCGTCGGCCGTCGGACGGGCGCCGGGCGCCAGATCCATCTTCTGCCGCTGGAACGCGCGGGTGAGGTGTTCGGAGACCTCGTGGTCCTCCAGCGGCACGATGTTGCCGACGAGGGTGACCTTGGAACCGTAGCGGTGGTAGATCGAGGCCCACTCGACGCCGGTCGCGCCGCCGCCGCGGACGACGAAGCTCTTCGGCAGGCGGTCGAGGACGACGGCGTGGTCGGAGTTGATGACGCGGACGCCGTCGTACGGCAGGCCCGTGATCGGCCGCGGTCGCGAGCCGGTGTTGATAATGACGTCCTTCGCCTGAAGGCTGAAGGGGGCGCCGCCGTCGTTCGGCGTCACGCCGACGGTGGTCGCGTTGAGCAAGCGACCGCGACCCATGAAGACGGGGATCTTGTGCTTCTTCTCGAAGAGATAGAGCAGCCCGCGATACTGGCCGTCGACCACCTTCACGGAGCGCTCGAGCGCCGGCCCGTAATCGAAGCTGACGTCGCCGTTGACGATGACGCCAAACTCCTTCGCCGTCTTAACCTGGTCGAAGACATCGGCCGACTTCAGGAACGCCTTGGTCGGAATGCAGCCGCGATGGAGGCAGGTGCCGCCGAGCTTGATCTCTTCGACGACGGCGACGTTGAGACCGAGCTGCTTGGCGCGGATGGCGGCGACGTAGCCGCCCGTCCCCCCGCCGAGGACGACGAGGTCAAACTGATGGGTCGCGGATCCGACCTCTGCCATAGATCTGCCTACTCCCGTTGGGTGATCGAACGCGAATGGTCGCACAATGGCCCTGGTACGCCGACGATCTTCGTTGGACGGGTTGGCCCGCGACCAGGGCGCAGCAAGGCGGCGCCCCTTCGACCCGTCGACCGTTCTGATCGCAGGACTCGCGCACCGCCGCCAGGCAGGGTGCGCGGGCGAAACCGAGGGTCTCCCGGCGAACAGTATACGTCCGCTGTCTCAGGGCCGGGCGGATGGGTTTGGGGCGCCGCCGCCGCGCATTGGCGTGTAATGACAACGGATCAGGGCTCCACTGGGCGAGCGGAGCCCCGACAGTGGCTCGGGCGGCGACCGAGGGCGACCCGGCGAGCGCGGCGAGACTCTGGTGAGACCGCGAGAGCAGACAGCCGGCTCGCGCGCAGCCGCGGGACCGGTCGGAGGAGCGGGGCATGATCGATTTCACGCTGACCGACCAAGCAGGGCGGCCGTGGACGCTGGCCGAGGAACTCGGGCACCGCGCGGTGGTCCTGGTCTTTTTCCGCGGCGATTGGTGACCGTATTGCAACGGCCAGTTGGCCGTGATGGCCCGTGAGTATGCCGAGTATCTACGCCGCGGCGCCGGAATCGCGGCCATCGTCATCGACGCGCCTGCGCAGAACGCGGCAATGGTCGAGAAGCTCGCGCTGCCGTTCCCGGTGCTCTCCGATCCGGGTGGTGGGCGGGCGATCAAGCTCTACGACGTCTGGGACGAGCGGGGTTCGATGGCGAGGCCGGCGATCGTCGTCTTGGCACCAGACGGGCGGGAAGCGTATCGCTACGTTGGTGTCGACTTTATGGACCGGCCGACCGATGATCCGGCGCTGGCGGCTCTCGACGGGTTCCACCTGCCGCCGCTTGAGGAGCCGCCAGCGACCGTACCGTACTCCCGTCCCGCGGCGGGGCCGCGCGCGATCGGTCTCCCTGACCTGGCGGTCTACATGCGCGGCGTCCGTTTCGCGATGCAGGCGATGGCCGGGCGGGCGCGGGCCCCCTGGGACAAGATCGAGGCCGAGCGCACGTCGAAAATGGCGGAGCGCTTCATCGCCGCCCAGGCTGCGACCCTGCGGTTGACGGGGAGGTAGACGCGGACGGAGGATGGGTGCGATGGACCGGACCGCTTCCGCCGTTCAAACGGGAGGCATCGTGAGCATCCAGCCGCCATCGACATAATAGGTGGCGCCGGTGCAGTAGCTGGCGGCGTCGGAGGCGAGGAAGAGGGCCATCTGGGCGACGTCGGCGGGGAGACCGGCGCGGCGCAGGGCAATCTGTGCCTCGGCCTCGCGCAGGTAATTCGGGTCGTTCAGTGCGCGCTCGTTCATCGGGGTGAGGATCATGCCCGGCGCGATGCCGTTGACGGTGATGCCGTGCGGGCCGAGCTCGATCGCCATCGTCCGGGTCAGGTTGCGCAGGCCCGCTTTGGAGACGCAGTAAGCGCCGTCGCCTGGCCGGCAGGCTTCCTCGTGGACTGAGCTGATGTTGACGATGCGGCCGCCTCGGCCCCGGGCAAGCATCTGTCGCGCGGCCTGCTGGGAGCAGAGGAACGGGCCGTGGAGGTTCGTCCGGATCACGCGCTCCCACAGATCGAACGCGAGCTCGTGGATCAAGCCGCCGTCGCCTTGACCGGCGTTGTTGACGAGGGCGTCGATGCGGCCGAACTCCCGGAGGTGCGCGGCGAAGAGGCGCTCGACCTGATCCGGCATACCCACGTCGCCCTGAGCGACGAGCGCGCGCCGTCCGTGGTCGCGGACGGCGCGCGCGGTCTCCTCCGCCCCGGTGGCGTCGGTGTGATAGGTGACGGTGACGTCCGCGCCGCTCTCGGCGGAGAGGGTGGCGATCTCCCGCCCGATCCCGCTGTCCGCCCCGGTGACCAATGCGACCTTGCCGGCGAGTCTCACCTCCATGCCTCTGCCCCGTCCCCCGTCCTGCCCGCTCGTCGAGCCGGTCGCACCAGCTGGCTACCAGGAGACCGGAATGCGGTCTGAACCCCTGGTGGATTCCTTGCCAGGGACGTGGCCATGTCCTGCCAACTCCGTCCGCTCACGACGATTGCGCTCGGTCATCGTGATTCCCTCCTTGATCGTGGTTGCAACAACCCCACGATCTTGGAGGACGGTGGCCGCTCCCGTCACCAGGAGTAGCCTCCTACTTTTCCAGAACTAGAGGGAGACCACCTCCGAGGAGGACCCGATGCGCGGGAGCCGGTTCACGCAGGAGCAGATCGTTGGCGTCGTGTAGGAGCACGAAGCGGGCGCGGCGACGGCGGCGCTCTGCCGACAGCGCGGCATCAGCGAACAGACCTGCTCCCGCTGGAAGCAGCGGTACGGCCGCCTGGAGCGGGGCGAGGCGACGCGGCGTAGGGCCTTGGGAGAAGAGAACGACCGCCTCGAGCGGCTCGTGGCCGGCCCCTGAGGGTACCCCGGCCCTCGACAACCTCGTCCTGAAGGACCTCCTCCGAAAAAACGCATGACCCCCGCCGAGCGGCGGGCGGCGGTGGCCCGGGTGCGGGCGGCGGTGCGGGCTGTCTGAGCGGCGAGCCTCCTCACTTACAAGACCACCTCAGTCCAGGACCGTGAGCTCGTGGGTGGCCTCGTTGAGACGCTCGGCGCCGGTTTCGGTGCAGACGACCGCGTCCTCGATGCGGACACCGAAGCGGCCTGCGAGGTAGATCCCCGGTTCATCACTGAAGACCATGCCCGGCGCCAGCGGCAGCGTGTTGCCCCCGACCAGATACGGCTCCTCGTGGACGTCCAGACCCAGACCGTGGCCGACGCGGTGCAAGAAGTGCTCGCCGTAGCCGGCCTGAGTGATCAGGTCGCGCGCGACCTGATCGAGGCGCTCGCACGGGACGCCGGGCCTGACCGCCTCGAAGGTGGCCTGATTGGCGCGGGAGACGACGTCGTAGACTGTGCGGTACTCGTCGGTCGGCTCGCCAACGGAGACCGTGCGGGTGATGTCGGAGTGGTAGCCTTCGAGGGTGGCGCCCCAATCGAAGATCACGACATCGCCGCGCTCGATGACGCGGTCGCCGGTGTGGTGGTGCGGCGAGGCGGCGTTCGGCCCGCTGGCGCAGATGCCGAATCCGCCGTCCAGACCGCGCTTGTGCATCAGCCCCATCAAGCGCTCCATCGCCTGGGTCTCGGTCAGCCCGGCGATCGGCCCGCTCTCGATGAACTCGTGCCAGGCCTCGTCGGTGCGGCGCGAGACCTCCCGCATCAGCGCGATCTCCTGGCCGTCCTTGCGCATCCGGAGCGCGCGCATGACGTCGAGCGCCGGGATCCACCGCGCGCCGCCCAGGGCCGCCTGGAGACGGAGCAGGAAGACGCTCCAGAGCTGGTCGCCGACCGCGACCGTCTTGCCGCCGATCGCGCCGGACAGCCGGGCGACCAGTTCCGCCGGCGGCTGCGTTTCCTCCCAGGCATGGATCTCGACGAGCTCGCGCCGGTCCTGGGCGAGCGGCGCTTCAAGGACCGGCACGACGAGAAAGGACTTGCCCTGCCGCGGCAGACCGAGCAGGTTCAACCGCTCGCTGAGGTGCGCCCGAAACCCCGTCAGGTAGACGAGATCGGACGACGGACCAATGAGCAGCAGGTCCACCCCTTGCCGCTCCAACTCGGCCTGCGCCCGGCGCAAGCGATCGATGTAGACGCTGTGGGATCGGGTTTCGATCGTCACGGTGGTCGCCATTGGGTCAGCCTCCGGGGCAAGATTGCGGACGCGCCGCATGGCGCGCACCCGCCGTGCTTCGGCGGTCGATTCTACCGCGATTCCGGGCGAGCGCCGCGGCCGATGCCGGCACTCTCGACGTCGCCGATGGCCGTCTGATGCGCCCGCCAACGGCGCGGTTACCGCGCCCAACCCCTTGACCGCCGGACCCGGCCGTGCGACCTTGCGGCCGGGTTTGGCCGGTTGCGGAGGGCGATCGACATGGCGGCAATGGGATCGAGACGTGGCGACGGCAAGGTCGCGGCGATGATCACGTCCCCGCTCGAATGGGAACACGCGGACCGGATCAACGCCGTCGATCCCGACCGGGTTGAGCTGATCTACCGACCCGACCTGCTGCCGCCGATCCGCTACGTCGCCGACCACAGCGGCCCCCCGGACTGGCGCCGGACACCCGAGCAGCAGGCAGAGTGGCATTCGCTTCTGCGACGCGCCGAGGTCCTGTGGGACTTCGCCGCCGGCGAGGACGCCGGCCCCTTGGCGCTCTCCCCCCACCTGCGCTGGGTGCAAACGACCTCGGCTGGGGTCGGTCAATATGTCACGCGACTCGGGTTGCGAGAGAGCGACGTCATCGTCACGACCGCCAGCGGCGTTCACGCCCAGCCGCTGACCGAGTTCGTCTTTGCCGCCCTGCTCTTTCACACCAAGCGGTTCGCGCACCTGCGGGAGGAGCAGCGCACCCACCACTGGTCGCGCTACTGCGCGCGGGAGCTGCGCGGTCAGACGATGGCGATCGTGGGACCGGGTCGCATCGGCCGCGAAATCGCCCGGATCGCGCGCGCCTTCGGCATGACCGTCTGGGCGACGGCGCGCCATCACGACCCTGCGCGGGCGGCATCACTCGGCGTCGACCGCCTGTTCGCCGGCGCCGAACTGCGCGCAATGCTCGGCGGCGCCGATTGCGTCGTCCTATGCATGCCGCACACGCCAGAGACGGAAGGGTTGATCGGCCCGGCGGAGATCGCCGCGCTCAAGCCAGGCGTCGTCCTGGTCAACATCGCGCGCGGCGTCGTGATCGACGAGGACGCGATGATTGGGGCACTCCGGGAGGGCCGCATCGGCTTCGCCGCGCTCGACGTCTTCCGAACCGAGCCACTTCCGCCCGACTCCCCCCTCTGGGACTTGCCGAACGTCCTGGTCAATCCCCACTCCGCCAGCACCGCCGATTCCGAGAACGGCAAGATCACCGACCTCTTCGTGCGCAACCTGCGCTGCTTCCTCAATGGGCGCTTTGACGAGATGTCGCCGGTACTGGACAAGCGCCGGCTGTATTGACTGAAGGCTCGTTGAACCTGTGCGGCGAGAGATGCCTCAACCAGTTCAGCATGCCGAGATCGGAAGTGGTATCGCCTCCTCCCACTCCGAGTCGGTCCAGTTATGGCTCAACCTGGACAGATCGTAGTACGATAGATCAACGTGAGACGAACAGGAGGCCGTCCCTATGCCCGTACCAACACCTATCGAAACCACGATGAAGCTTACGGACACCAAGCAGCAGCTGAGTCAGGTGGTCAACCGCGTCGCGCGCGGCGAGGCGCGCGTCGTGGTGGAGAAGAGCGGGCTGCCGGTCGCCGCCATCATCTCTGCGGAGGAGTACCGCCGCTTCAAGGCACAGGAGCAGGACAGAGAGGCCAAGCGGGCCACCCTCTTCGAGACGTTCGCGCGCTTCAGTGACGCCTTCAAGGACATGCCCGACGAGGTACTGGAGCGCGAGATGGCGAAGGCGCAAGCTGAGGTGCGGGCGGAGCTGTCTGCCGAGCGAGAGGCGGCGGCGCGAGGGTGATCCGCGCCGTCCTCGACGCCAACACTATCGCCTCCGGTGCGGCTCGCTTCCGTTACCGAATGAGCCCGCCGGTTCTCATCCTCCAAGCGTGGACGCTTGAGCGCTTCGAGGTACTGATCTCTGACCGCCTGATCGACGGAGAAGTCGCGACTTGATAGAATTGAGGAGACGACTGGCCAGCCCGCTGCGGTGCCGGTGAGTCGCCGAATCGGACGCGGATCCCCGCATCCCCGCGATCGCGTTGAATCACCGCCACCCCGGTGCTACGCTGTGACCGGCGACAGCCCGTGATCGCTGCGGCCTCCCCGCTTGCTGGGCGTGCGATGCCTGGCATCTCCCCGTCCCGGCGACGATTCACGCGATCTTGCCCGCCGGACCGACCCAGGTCTCGGGTCGGCCTCGAATGGGGAATGAACTGGGGGTTATCGTTGCGACCAGGGTCTGCCTCGAACGGACACGTCGCCTCCGACGAGCTCAGCATCGCGATCGACCTGGACGGGGTGCTGACCGAGCATCCGCGGCCGCTCGCCCAAGCGGCCACCGCGGAGTTCAGCCTCGCCCTCCCGGAGAGCGCGTTCGTCGATTCCGCGGGGCTCAACGTCCCGCCCGAGGTGCGTGATTGGGTCTACGGTCCCGACGGACCGGCGGCGCACCTCCAGCCCGCGGCCGACGCCCAGACATTCCTCCAGCGCGTGATCGAGCGCTGCGGCCGCGCCAACGTCCGGATCGTGACCGCGCGACCTACCGCGTCGGTCGAGATGACGCTCGCCTGGCTGCGGCGGCACTGCTTCCCGGAGTGCGAGGTGATCTTCGCCGACGACAAGGCGACGATCGCCACGACCCGCGGTTGCGCCTTCGCCGTCGAAGACAGCGAGCGCCACGCGCGAAACTACGCGGCGTCCGGCGTCACCTGCTTCCTGCTCAAGTCGGGTCCGTCGTCCTGCGACGGTCTCGCCGGCGTCGTGCGCGTCGACAGCCTACTCGCCATCGCGCGCCACCTGGACGATCTCGGGGCACATCGCCGGCAACCGCCTGGCGCCGATGGGGACGAGCCTCAGGAGCGACCGACGATCGTCGTCGCCGACGCCATCCACCCTGACGCCCGCGCCCACCTGTCGCGACACGCCGAGATCGTCGACGTCGACGGGACGGACAAACCGTCGCTCCTCGCCGTGCTCGGCGACGCCGACGCGCTGATCGTGCGCAGCGAGACACAGGTGACGAGGGAGGTTCTCGCCGCGGCGCCTCAGCTGCGGGTCGTCGCCCGCGCCGGGGTCGGGGTTGACAACATCGACCTCGCCGCCGCCACCCGCGCCGGTGTCCTCGTCCTGAATGCGCCGGGCGCGAACCGGATCTCCGCCGGCGAGCACACGATCGCGCTCCTGCTCGCGCTCACCCGCCAACTGCCGGACGCCAACGCCTCGACCCACGCCGGCCGCTGGGAGCGCAAGCGGATCAAACCGATCGACCTGAAAGGCCGGACGGTGGGCATCGTCGGACTCGGCCGCGTCGGCGCGGTGGTCGCCCAGCGGTTGCTGGCGTTCGAGATGAACGTGATCGCCTACGACCCGTACATCACGCCGCAGCGGTTCGTCGATCTCGGCGTCACGCCGTCAGACTACTCGACGCTGCTCGCAACGTCCGACGTCGTCACCTACCACGTCCCGGCGACGGCCGAGACATTCCACATGCTCAACGCTGAGACCATCGGCCGGCTGAAGCCGGGGGCGATCGTTCTCAACTGTGCGCGTGGCGACGTCGTCGATCAGGATGCCCTCGCGGACGCCTTGCGGCGTGGCGCGATCGCCGGCGCAGGGGTCGACGTCTTCCCGCACGAGCCATGCATGGCGAGCCCGCTCTTCGGCCTCGCCAACGTCGTCTTGACGCCGCACACGGGAGGGTCGAGCGCGGAGGCGCTGGCCGCCGTCGGCGAGATGATCGGCACGACGACGCTCGCGGCGCTGGCCGGCCAGGCGGTGCCGAACGCGGTCAACCTCCCGCCGGCGTCGCTCCTCGCGCCGGAGTTGCAGCGGTTGACCACGGTCGCCGGTGCCGCCGGGCATCTGCTGGCCGTGCTCCAACCCGAGCTGCCCGGCGGCATGAGCGTCACGGTGCGCGGCTCGGTCCCGAGCGACGTGACAGAGCACGTCATGAGCGCCGCACTCAGCGAAGCGCTCAATCGCTGGACCGACCGTCGGGTGACGCCGGTCAACGCGCGGCTGGTCGCGACCGAGGCGGGAATGGAGGTCAAGACGATCGCAGGCAGTCGCGATCCGAACGTGGAGCCGTCCTTCTCGTTCGAGGTCGGCGGCGAGCCGTCCCACCACGTCCTGGTCTCGTGGGACCGGCGGCAGGCGGGGATCGTCGAGGTTGACCGCTTCGCGCTCGACCGCGCACTGGCCGGCGAGGTGCTGATCACGCACCACCGCGACGTGCCGGGGGTGATCGGCCGGGTCGGCACGATCCTCGGCCGGCACGAGGTCAACATCGCCGGGATGCAGGTCGGCCGCCACCACCGCGGCGGCGAGGCGCTGATGGTCCTCAACGTCGACGACGAGATCCCGCGGACCGCGCTCGACGAGATCAAGGCGATCCCTGGCGTCCAAACCGTCTACAAGGTTTCGCTGCCGCCGGCCCAGCCGCGCTCCCCGGTCGCGTCCGTGCCGACCTTCGCGACGGCCTAGGCGCGCCGTCCATTGGCCACCGCGCGATCGACCCAAGCCCACGATCGCTTCGGCGACGAGGCGCTAGGGTTCGCCCTGGGGTTCCTTGGCGTGCTCGGTTTCAGCTTCTCCCTCCCGATGACGCGCCTCGCCGTCCCGGATTTCGGCCCGACCGTTACCGCGCTCGGTCGGAGCCTGGGCGGCGGCGTGCTCGCCGCGCTCCTGCTCTTGGTGCTGCGGGAGCCCCTTCCGGCGCGCCGCTACTGGCCGGCGTTCGGGCGGATCGCGCTCGGCGTTCTCGTTGGCTTCCCGATCTTGACGTCGATCGCGTTGCGCCACCTGCCGGCGGCCCACAGCGCCGTCGTCGTCGGACTCCTGCCGGCGGCGACGGCAGTCAGCGCGGTGCTGCGGGCCGGAGAGCGGCCGCCGCGCGCGTTTTGGCTGGCAGTGCTGCTCGGGGTCACGGCCGTCCTCGCCTTCGCCACCGCGCAGGGCGCGGGCAAACCGCAACGCGACGATCTGCTGTTGCTCCTGGCGGTCGGCGCGGCGGCGTTCGGCTACACCGAGGGTGCCCTCATCGCGCGTGAGCTGGGCGGGTGGCGGGTCACCTGTTGGACGCTTGTCCTCGCCGCGCCCGTCCTGGCGATTCCGGTCGGCGTTGCCGTCGCGCGCCATGGGCTGCAGGCCGAGGCCAAGGCCTGGGGCGGATTGATCTATCTCTCAGCGATCAGCGTGTTCGTCGCCTTCTTCGCCTGGTATCGAGGGCTGACGCTCGGCGGGGTTGCCCGGGTCGGCCAGATGCAGCTCGTGCAACCGGTGCTGACGCTCGTCTGGTCGATGCTGCTCCTCGGCGAGCGGATCGGCCTGTGGACGATCCTGGCCTCGCTTGCGGTCATCGCCAGCGTCGGGTTGACGAGACGGGCCTGGTCGACGCGGCGGCGGCCGTCGGCCGCGGGCAGCCGGCTGGGCGATGAGCCGCCCGCGACCGCCGATTAGCGCGCCGCGTCGCGGACCGGGAGGGCACGAACCTGCTTCCGGCCACGGCGCGCGCGCTCCATCCTCGCACCCTGCCACCGATGCGGGCAACGTACCAGCGTGCGGGGAGCTTGTGGCGTCCACTCCTCTGACGGGTGCCGGTAGGCACTAACGGCCGACGGCTTCCACGTCGTACGGAAACCCGGCGAGCTCGGCGAGACCCCAAAGGTCGCGCCAAACGTGGTCGGGGCGTTCATGCCCCGGTCGCGGCTCGGCGTTGCGATTGACCCAGGCGGTGCGCCAGCCGAAGCACTGGGCAGGGTCGATGTCGTATTTGAAGCCGAACGCAACGTGGAGCAGCCGCGCCGCCGGCACGCCGATCCGCTTGAGCGCCTGCTCGAAGACGGTCGGCGACGGTTTGTACGCCTCACAGTCCTCGGCCGTGATGACGTCGTCGAACGGAACGCCGATGTGCTTGAGCGAGTGCGCGATAATGGCGTGCTGGCTGTTGGAGATGATGACGAGCTTCAGCCCGCCCTCGCGCGCCCGCTCCAGCGCCGGGCGCGTGTCATGGAACGGCTGCCAGCTCCGCATCGACCGAGCGAGCGCCGCGCCGTCGGCGTCGGCATAGGGATAGCCGCGCTCCGCGCACCAGCGCCGCAGGCTTTCGGCGAGCACGACGTCGTAGAGCCGGAACGGTTCCCGGATCACCTCGAACTGGATCGCCTCCCACCGCTCGCGGAGGGTGTTGCCGTTCGGGGCGTCTTGGTCGCCGTTGCGCAGCGCGAGGTCGTAGAGGAACGTCCCGAGCCCGCCCTCCCAATCGATCAGCGTTCCGTAGCAGTCGAACGTGACGACGTCGACGTTGCGCGAACCCAAACGATCCTCCCTGCGTCATCGGCGCGGCACGTTTCATCGTGGGTGGGCACGGCCGTGGCCCCTACACCAGGGACGATACCGCGTTGCTCAGGGTGACGCCAGTCAACCTCAGATCCGATTCCCTGCCCACCGCCGCCAGGCTCGCGTCGAGGATCGCGACGAGATCGTCAACCTGCCCGCGAGTGATCGTCAGTGGCGGGGCGTAGAGGAGATGGTCGCCCTCGATGCCGTCGACGGTGCCGGTCAACGGATAGGAGACGAGACCGCGCGCGAACGTGGCGGCGGCGACGCGCTTGCTGACCTGCCACGCGGCGGGAAACGGTTCCTTCGTCGCGCGGTCGCGGACGAACTCGACGCCGAGCATCAGACCGAGACCGCGGACGTCGCCGATCATGATGTGGCGGTCCCTCAGCTCGCGCAGCCGGTCGAGGAAGTAGGCACCGACCTCGGCCGCGTTGCCGATGAGGTCGTGGTCAAGGGTGTAACGGAGGACCGCGGCGCCGGTCGCGCAGGCGAGCGGGTTGCCGGCGGCGGTGTGGCCGATGACGAACGAGGCGCCGCGCCGCTTCACCTCACCGACCACCTCCGGTTTCGCGATCACGGCGCCAAGGGGCGCGTAGCCGCCGGCGATCCCCTTGGCGCAGGCGATCAGATCCGGGACCACGCCCCAGTGGTCGATGCCGAATGTGCGGCCGGTGCGGCCGAAACCGGTCATCACCTCGTCGGCGATGAAGAGGACGTCGTACCGATCGCAGATCTGACGGATCGCCGCGAAGTAACCGGGCGTGGCCGCGACCGCGCCCAGCGTCGCCCCGACCACCGGCTCCGCGATGAAAGCGGCGACATTCTCCGGCCCGACCTGGCGGATCACGCGCTCGAGCTGGTGGGCGCAGGAGAGGTCGCAGGCCGGGCAGGACGAGCTCGCCCAGCAGCGGTAGGGGAAGCAGGGCGCGATGTGCTCGGCATGGGGCAGGACGGGGGCGTAGGTGCGGCGGCGGCCGGCGTTGCCGCCGAAGCCGAGGGCGGAGAGCGTCGCTCCGTGGAACGAGCTCCAACGGCCGATGACAAGGTGCTTCGTCCCGTTGCCGCGCTCCCGGTGGTATTGGAGCGCCATCTTGACCGCGTTCTCGGTCGCCTCCGACCCGCCGGAGACAAACCAGACCCGTTCCAGCCCCGCCGGCGCGAACTCCTCGACGATCAGCCGGGCGCAGTCCTCGATCGCCTCGGTCGAAAAGGCGTGCGTCGGCGCATAGGCCAGCGTCCGCGCCTGACGAGCGATCGCCTCGACGATCTCCGGTACCCCGTGCCCGATCGCGGTCACCGCCGCCGAGCCGCCCGAGCCGTCGATGTACCGCTTGCCGTCCACGTCATAGAGATAGACCCCCTCGCCGCGCACGACAGTCGGGTAGGTCTTGTGCAGGTCGCGGTAGATGACGTTGGTCAGGTCGGGATCGATCATCGTCATTGTCCCTTCAGCGCGCCTCAGCATTGAGATTGTGGCGGGATTCTACGGCCCCGCGGGCCGGATCGGTTCACCGTCGCCCCGCAGGGAGCCCAAGACGCTCTCCTGGTGGCGCGCGACGCTGGCCAGCAGCCGCACGACGTTCCGCGTCGACGGCGGCGGCGCAGAGAGCAAGCCTGCCGGCCACGCGCCACGCCGCGATGCGGAACGCGCCGTCAGTCGCCCGTCGGCTCCGGCGCCACGGTCGGTTGTGGCAGCGCGGTGCCCTCGACGCGGAGATCCGGCAGCCACCTCAGCCAGCGCGGCAGGTACCAGTTCCAGGCGCCGAGCAGCGCCATGCTCGCCGGGACGAGGACTGAGCGAACAACAGTGGCGTCGAGGAAGACCGCGACCGCGAGGCCAAAACCGATCTGTTGCAGCATGAGCAGGGGGCCGGCGGCGAACGAGCCGAAGACGATTACCATGATGAGAGCCGCGCCGGTGATCACGCCGCTCGTGCTGCGGATGCCATCGATCAGCGAGGCGTCGTGGTCGCCGGTGCGGTCGTACCCCTCGCGGATCCGGCTCAGCAGAAAGATGTGGTAGTCCATGCTCAGGCCGAAGACGATGCAGAAGAGGAAGACGGGTACCCAGGCTTCGATCGCCGGTACCCGCGTGAAGCCGAAGGCATCCGCCCCGTAGCCCTCTTGGAAGACCAGCACCAGGAGCCCGGTCGCCGCACCGACCGTCAACAGGTTCAGCGCGATCGCGTTGAGCGGGACGACGACCGACCGGAACGTCAGCAGCAGCAGTAGGAAGCTCAACGCAAGGACGACGGCCTTGACCCGCGGCTGCCATACCGCGAGGAGATGGAGGACGTCGGCTTTCGTCGCCGCCGGGCCCGCCAACGCCGCTTCGGCCGGCACGCTGGCCAACGCGCGTGGGATCACCTCGTCTCGGAGGCGAGCAATCGCCGCCGTCGAATCGGCCGTGTCGCTCCCGGTCACGAGGAGCGCACTGACGATCGCGAGGTCCTCCGCCCGGTTCCATTGGACCAAGACGACCGGCGCAAACGCTTGATCCCGGCCCAACGCAGTGACGAGCCGCTCAATCCCGGAACTCACCGCTGGGGAGCGACGACGGTCGATCGCGATCTCCACGAGCGACGACACGGCCTCGGTCACCTGATCGCCAACGGTCGGACCAGCCGCGCCCAGGGTGCTCGTCGACCGAGTCAAGCCGTGAACGGTCAGGTCACGCCGCATCGCGAAGGCTTGGACGTTGAGGGGACCCAGAACCGCGGCGACGAGCACCAGGCAGACGATCGGGTGCCGTACCACCGCGTTCCCGATGACGGTGAGGACCGTCTGCCGAGGGCCGCCGCGCGATCGTCCCGACCTGACGCGCGACGGCCACTCGAGGCGACGACCCAGCAGGCGCAGCAAGGCCGGCAGCAGGGTCATCGCGGCCAGCATGCCGGCGACGACGACCGTCATCGCCCCGAGCGTGATGCTGCGGAAGGCGGCGACCGGAATGAGCAGCATGCCGGCCAGCGCGAGCACGACGGTTGTCCCAGAGGAGAGCACGGTGCGGATCGCGGTCGCCGCCGCCGACTCGATCGCGACCTCGGCTGGATGGCCCGCACGGAGCTCCTCGCGGTATCGCTGGATCACGAAGAGCGCGTAGTCGATGCCGACGGCCAGTCCGATCATCGTCGTCATACTGACGACGTAGGACGGTGGTCTGGCGATACCGCCGACCAGCGTCGTCAGTCCGAGCGCGACGGCGACCGCGGCGAAACCAAGCAGCAGCGGCACGAAGGAGGCAACGAGGGAGCGGATGACGGCGACAAGCACGAGGAACGCGACGAGCAGCCCGATCCGCTCGGCCCGACGAAGATCGTGGTCGGCGAGGTCCTCAAGCGTCGGCCCCGCTGGCGGCGCGACGGGCACGGGCGTGCCGGCCTCGGCACGCCGGCGGACCGCGACGTCCTGGGCCGTGTGGAGCGCGCGAGCCGCGATGTCCCTCGGCGTCCCGGACAGATCGACGCCCGTCATGGGTCGGCGCGGAACGTCACCCACGGAACCGAACGGGTTCAGACGCACGAGGACGATCGACGCGGCATCACCACAGCCCGCCAGCTTGGTGACGGCATCTCCTAGTTGCTCCGTTCTCGTGGCGTCGCGCGGCAGCGGCAGGGCCACCTGCCGCCCAGGAGGCAATCGCGCGCAGAACACGTCGGTCGACGCCGGCTCGTGGCCGAGTCGATCTCGGATGAGCCGGTCGGTGCGCGTCGAGTCGAGATCGCCGAGCATGGCCGCCCAGCTCGCCGGCGTCGCGTCGAGGCGTGGCCAGACGGCGGCACTCCCCAGCACCGCGAGTCCCCAGATCGCGACGACGAGCCAGGGATGGCGGTTGCTCTGCCGCGCGGCGCGACCGGCAACGCCACCGGCGCGACGGGGTGGGTCGCCGGGTTCTGGACCCGTCGCGGCCGGCGTCGCTGGGAGCGATTCAGAGAGCACCCGTCAGCTCCGCGCGCCGGCAGCCGGGAGCCGGCGTCGCCGCTCGCGGGGCGCCATCATCACTCCGTCACGATGGCTGCTCGATGACGGCGACGTTGTCGATTTTCCAACGGTGATCGGTGTAGGTGAACGCGACGAGAAACGATTTCTGGTTCTTCAGCCCTTCGACCGTGGGCGTCAGGATGGCAAGTATGTCCTTGTCGGGAGGGCGTGGGTACCAGCCCTTCTCTATCGGGATCATGGCCAGGTCCTGGTTCGGGTTGACCTCGTTCGACAGCACGGGCAACTGGTCGAGGATCGCCTTAACGTCGCCCTTCACCGAGAGCAGGTCGACCGCGAGCCGCGCCTGGAACCGCTCCGACAGCAACCCGGCGAGGCGGAGCGGATCGCGCGCGTTGATGCAGGCGACCATCAGACGGGTGGTCTGCGTAATGCCGGCCAGGTCGTCGGCCGAGACCGGGGGACCGGATTTGATCGATGCGAGGCGAACCGTCGGCTGGTCCCGCGGCTGACTGGAATCCTGCGCCAGGTTGTCGACCAGCTCGAGCAAGGTGAGCAGGCGGACCGGCTTGACCCGGCATTCGGACGGCCGCGGGATGTCGGCGCTGCTCGCGGGGGGCGTGGCTGGTGCCGCCTGAACTGAGGCTGTCGAGAGCACGAGAGCGATGGTGCCGAAAAGCGTCGCGAACGAGCGTCGGTAAGACACGTTCCTCCTCCTCAGTCGATACGAGCGAACGTTCCGGATGTCGCTATCATTCTGTCAATCCTGACTCCGCTGTCAAGTCCGAATCGCGGGAGGCAACGGCGGCGGCCGGGCGGGATGTCCCGCCC
>JRHI01001834.1_pt1 | contig 16389 bp, 16 predicted proteins | sample 215371 | NCBI WGS metagenome assembly JRHI01 (sample SAMN02929681, study PRJNA255918) | sediment metagenome | biome: cave system; feature: Ice Cave; material: Sediment; isolation source: sediment from deep within a dark volcanic ice cave with no known source of... ...
GGCAGGTGCAGCGGCAGCGGCCGGAATCCGAGCACGATCAACCCGACGCGGATCTTCCACTTCGCCTGCGCGCGGAACCCCGCAAGGTAGACGTCGACGCGCTTGGCGATCTCGGCCGGCTCGAGGTCGCGATCCTCGCGCAGGACGAGCACCTCGGACATCGCCATCAGCGTGCGGAAGCCCGCCGGTGTGAGGTACTGCAGGTCGTAGCGCGAGGCGATCGCCATCCGGTTGAGGATCATCAGGCCGATCACGATCATCACGTCGCCGGCACCCCAGAGCAGGCGCAGCGCGCCAGCCGTGTGCGGCGGTCCATACCAGGTGTGGCCGATCCCGGGGGCCGCGCCGAGCACGTCCGTCAGGACGACCACGCTCACCAGCGTGAGGTGCGCGCCGATCAGCAGGGGCACGGCGACGGCCCCCCAGCGCCGCACGTCGGTGACGATGAGCGCCGCCAGCGCCCCGAAGAGGAAATCCTTGGCGAGGGAGTTCGCGGTGAACGGAAACTCCGCGACACCGGCCAGGCTGCCGAGCGAGTAGGTGGCCATGAAGTTCGCCGACAGCAGCGCGATCAGCGCGGCCGCCGCCCGCAGCGCCTGCTCCCAACCGGTCAGGCTGGCCCGCTCGCCGCGCTCGAGGCCGCTCATCGGACTGCGCTCCCCGCCGCCGCCCCGGCGCCGCCGAGCGAGCGCACGAGGAACGCGGCCTGATCGGCGCTGGCGCGGTCGAAGCCCGGCCCGGCGTACATCGCGAAGTGGCCGCACGGGTAGCGGCGCAGCTCGCCGCGCGCAGCCCGCGCTGCGAGCCGCACAGCAGGCTTGGGGGCGATGACCTGATCGCCATCGGCCACGCAGACAAGCAGCGGGCAGCGCACCTGGGCGGCGAGTCGGATCGGGCGGTAGAGGGCCTCGGTCAACGTGAAGCGCGGGGCGATCTCGTTGCGCCAGCTGCTCGCGGCGGGCGTGATCCGGTCGAGTCCCGCGAGCGCGTCGTTGCTGGTGGACACCGCGAGCGCGCCAGGCTGACCGGCAAACGCGATCATGCGCGGCGAGCGGCCGAGCAGGCCGCGGAGCTGGTCGCGCATCCCTGCCACGACCAGGCGCAGGCTTCTCGACGGGGCGAGGAGCAGAAGCTGCGCGAACCCGTCGACGAACGGAACCTGCGCGACGACCGCTGCGATCCGCTCGTCCTCGGCGGCGAGCTCGGCGACGAACCCACCGGAGCTCGAGGTGCCCCACAGCGCGATCCGGTCGGCGTCCACCCCGTCGAGCGTGCGGGCGAACGCGATCGCGGCGCGCCAGTCTTCGAGCTGCGCGGTGTTGCTGAAGAGCTGGCGCGGCCGACCGCCGCTCGAGCCGAAGAATCGGTAGTCGAAGACGAACGACGCCAGCCCAGCCCCGGCGAAGCACTCGGCGTAGGCGTCGAGCCGCTGTTCGCGCACGCCATCGAAGCCGTGGGCGATCACCACCAGCGGCCCGCTCCCACCGTCGCGCGGGCGGTAATGCCAGGCCGCGCAGTCGACCCCGCGCGACGCGAACGTCACGTCGAAGCGCTCGAAGGCCCCCCCGAGCTTCGCGAGGCGCGGCGTTGGCATCGCTGACGTGTGGATCGCAGCTTGCATCCTCAGCACTCCCCTGAGAGGCCGCGGGGACCTCGGGCGATACATCCTCGCACGAACCCGGGCTGGCGTCGATCTGCAAGCCGGCTGCAGCGGCCTGCAACACAACTGCAATCGCCGCCGCCGAAGCTGGCACCGCCGATGACCGCCGACGTCTCCCAGCATCGCCCGCCAGCCACGACCAAGGAGCCCAGCGTGAGCACAGCCGAGATCAGCATCGCGAAGAGGAACAGCGAGACGGGACCATGTGGACCGGGCGGCGGCGGGCGGGGCGTGACGACGATGGCGCCGAGCACCCTCCCGCGGCGTGCGCACGCCCCCGCCCCCCGCCGCCGGGCGCGCCCGTTCCTGCTCTCGCTCGCGCCGGATGACGCCGACGAGCTCCAGCGCCGGCTGCGCGTGCGCGCCTGCGGCGTCGGGCAGGTCGTCCTGCGCCAAGGAGCCGTGGGCGATCACGTCGTGCTCCTGCTCGAGGGCAAAGTCAAGCTGACGGCGCGGGCGGCCGACGGCCGCGAGACGCTGCTGGCGATCCTCGGGCCGGGAGAGCTGTTGGGCGAGCTGACCGCGATCGACGGCGAGCCGCGTACGGCGAACGTTATCGCGCTGACGGCCGGGCGGATCGGGCTGCTGAGCACCGCCGAGCTCGAGCAGTTCATGCTCGAGCGGCCCGGAGCCGCGCGCGCGCTGCTGCGCACGCTCGCCCAGCGAATCCGCGAAGCGGACCGCGACCGCCTGGTCGAAGGGTCGCACGACGTGCTCGGGCGCCTCGCCGTCCGCCTGCTCCACCTCGCCGAGCTACACGGCGACCGGCTCGACGACGGCGTGCAGATCGAGCTGGACATGACGCAGGAGGAGCTCGCGAGCTGGACGGGCGCATCGCGCGAGACTGTCGCGCGCTCGCTCGGCCACATGCGCCGGCTCGGGTGGGTGAGCACCCACCGGCGCGGGATCACGGTGCTGGATCTCGAGGCGCTCCGCGCCAAGGCCACTTCGCCGTGAGCGCCCCTGCCCTCCCCGCCCTCAGTCGCGCTGCCCGGCGAGGAACCCCCGCCAGCCCCCCCAGCTCGTGATCTCCAACGCGGTCGAGGCGACCGCCGAGTCGCACACGAACCCGGCCGCGCTCGATCCATCGGCGAGCTCGATCGCGCCGATCGAGAGCGGCCGGCGGACCCCGGCGGCGAGGCGCCCGAGGCCAGCCGCGTCGATCTGCCAAACCTCGACCTCGATCGCGCAACCGTCGCCAGCCCCGACCCAGACCAGGCCGGGCTTCGGCGGTGTCGTGTGGGGCAGCGCGTAGAGGCGATAGGCCGGCGCGGTGCGCGTCGTCGCCTCGAGCCGAGCGCCGAGCTCGGTCAGCTGGCCGTTCAGCGGCTGGCCGGTGAGGTGGGCGCCGACGACGGCCACACGCAATACGTCCGGGGCGGGCGCCGCCACCGCCTCCTCCCCGAGCCACCGCGCCGCCAGACCGACGAGGAGATCGTCGCCGCCGCCCGGGGCGATCAGGGAGACGCCGAAAGGCCGGCCGTCGTCCCGCCGAGCGCCGGGCACGGCGACCGCAGCGAGGTCCATCAGGTTGACGAAGTTCGTATACGTCCCGAGCGCTGAGTTGGCGCCGAGCGGATCCGCGGCGATCTCCGCGTGGGTGAAGATCGTCGGCGCCGTCGGTAGCAGCAGCGCTTCGCAGCGATCCCAGTCGGCCGCCGTCGCCCGCCGCAGCGCGGCGAGCCGGTAGGCGCCGCGGAAGGCGTCGGCCGCGCTCGGGCGCTCGCCGCCGGCGATGATCGCCCCGACGACCGGGTCCATCTCCTGCGGGTTGGCCGCGGCGAACTCGCCGACCGCAGCCCACCGCTCCGCGACCCACGCGCCGTCGTATAGCAGCCGGCCAGCCGCGACGTACGGCGCCAGATCGATCTCGACCGCCTCGAAGCCCAACTCCCCCGCCAGCTCGAGCGTTCGCGCCCACGTCCGTGCGGCCTCCAGATCGCCGCAGAAGTCCAGCTGCCCCTGCCGCGGCACGCCGAGGCGCGGGGCGGGCGGGGCTGGCCGTGCCGTCGCCGCCCGTTGGCGTGCGTAGGGATCGCCCGGATCGAACGCCGCCGCCGCGGCGAGGATGAGCCCGGCGTCGGCGGCGGAGCGCGCGAAGATCGAGACGCAGTCGAGCGTCCGGCAGGCGGGGACGACGCCGGCCGTGCTCAACAGGCCCAGCGACGGCTTGAGCCCGACGATCCCGTTGAACGCCGCCGGGACCCGGCCCGAGCCGGCCGTGTCGGTGCCCAACGCGAAGCTGACGAGCCCGGCGGCGACCGCCACGGCCGAGCCCGAGCTCGATCCGCCGGAGATGCAGCGCTCGTCGACCACGCTGCGACAGGCTCCGTAGGGGGTGCGTGTGCCGACCAGCCCGGTCGCGAACTGGTCCATGTTCGTCTTGCCGAGCGGGATCGCCCCGGCGGCGATCAGACGGTCCACGACGAAGGCGCTGCGCCGCGGCACGTATGCGAACGCCGGGCACGCTGCGGTGCTCGGCACCCCGGCCAGGTCGATGTTGTCCTTGACCGCGAACGGGATGCCGTAGAGCGGCCGATCGGCGTCCGGGGCCCCCAGCCGAGCGAGGTACTCAGCGACCGCGTCCCAATCGAGCAGCGCGATCCAGACCGCCTGGTCGTACCCCTGCGCCCGGGCGTGGGCCGCCCTGATCACCTCGGCCGGGACCCGCGCGCCGCTGGCGTAATCGGCGAGCAGGCTCCGGATACCGAGGTCGATGGTGGTCAAGCCGGAACCGGCTCCGCTTCCGGAGCCCCGGAGCGCTCCCGGGCGCGCCCGTTCGAGGGCGCCGGCACCGCGACCGCGGCCGCGTCCGCCGCGTCGATCGGGTCGCTCAGGTCGAGCGCCCGGCGCGGGATCTTCATTTGGGCGAAGCCGAGCAGCAAGACGCCGGCCATCGCGTAGCCGAGCGCGATCTTCGGCGAGATCGACCAACCGACCTGCGGACCGTGGATCAGCCCGATGAACGACAGGCCGGCGCCGAAGAAGCAGTAGGCCGCGGCAAGCTCGAAGCGCCGGTCGATGATCAGCGCCCCGACCGCCCCGAGCACCATCCCCGCGAGGATCGCGCCCTGGCCGAGCGAGACGAGACCACCGTAGATCACACCGGCATTCTCGAGGTTTGTCAGGCCGACCTTGGTCGCGCTCGTCCCGGCCGCCGCCAGCGTGCTGTCGACGAGGCCGGAAGCCCATTGGGCGACGTTCGGCACGACGGCCAGGACGATCGCCGCGTAGTGGGCGCGCGGGACCGACGCGAACGCCTGCGACCCGATCACCAGGCCGATGTAGAGCAGGATCGGCACGATCGCCGGGATCGGCAGCACGGCGGCCAGCAGCGGGAAGAGCCCGATCGTGCAGAAGAGGAAGATGCCGACGCCCGTCGCCAGCGAGTAGGTGATCCGTCCGCCGGCCGCCTTCCAGCCGGGGTGCCCGATGTACACGGCCGGCGGGTACGGGCTGCCCAGCACCGAGCCGATCACCGCGCCGGTCCCGTCGGCCAGCAGCACATGGCGCAAGTTGTAGCTGTCGCCGGCCGCCGCCGCGCTCTCGACGTTGCTCATCGCCTCGGTGAAGTTGTAGATCCCCAGCGGGATCGCCGTCGCCAACAGCGGCGAGATGCCGTTCAGGCCGTTGAGCAGGTGGTCGAGGTTCAGCGATGGCAGGCCGAGCGCGATCTCGTGGACCGACATGCTGACATTGGCCGTGTCCATGTAGCCGCCGATCCAGGCGATCGCCGACCCGAGCAGCAGCGCGGCCAGGCCGACCGGGAAGTTCCGCGGCAGCCGCACGCCCGAGACGAAGCCGATGAAGATCACCAGGAACGTCGGCAGCGCGATCCACAGGGCGCCCCACATCTGCGCCGCCGGGCGCATCGAGATGAACGTGATCGAGATTCCGGCCAGCGTCCCGAGCAGCGCGGCTCGCGGGGTGAAGCGACGGATCGTCGGCCCGATGAACGCCCCGATCAGAATGATCACGCCGATGATGAACGCCCAGGCGATCCCGCCCTCCCACGCCTTGATCGGGTCGTGGGTGCGCAGGAAGATCGGCAGCATGATCACCAGCGTGACGATGAACATATGCGGCACGCTCGGGCCGTACGGCAGGGCTGTCACCGTGTCGCGACCCTCCTTGCGCGCCAGCCGCCGGGCGAGCATGAAGTAGAAGATGTTCCCGAGCAGCAGCTCCACGCCGAGCGCCGGGAGGATCGTGCGGAAGGCGACGTTATGACTCAAATGCACGACCCCGACGGTCAGGCCGGCGATCACCAGCACATTCACCAGCATGTTGATCCCGAGGCCGAAGAACGCGTTCAGGTCACCGCGCGTCCACAGTGGGGCCCCGAACGAGGCACGGCGTGGTTGGATGGCTGCAGTCGACATTTTCGTCAGTCCCCCTGGTTAGCAGATTGCTCGGCCGGCACACCCAAATGGGCCGGCACGGCGCCGCCGGCACTCACACCGACGGCGTCAGAGTCGTCCAAAAGAAGAGCGTCGAGCAGCGCGCGCGACGGCGCGACCCAGCCGAAGATCCCGCCCTGGGCGGCGATCATCGCCAGCCCAACCCGCTGGAACTCGGGGAAGTAGGAGCCGACGCAGTCGCTCAGCACCAGGCACTCGAAGCCCCGGTCGTTGGCCTCGCGGACGGTCGTGTGGACGCAGACCTCGGTCGTCACGCCCGTCACGATCAGGCTGGTGATCCCCCGGTTGCGCAGCAGCAGCTCGAGATCGGTCGCATAGAACGCGCCCTTGCCCGGCTTGTCGAGGACGACCTCGCCGTCGGCCGGCGCGAGCTCGTCGACGATCCCGTGGCCGAGCTCCCCGCGGATCAGCACCCGCCCCTTTGGCCCCGGGCTGCCGATGCGCAAGTCGAGGCGCCCGCGCGCGGCCTTGCTCGGCGGACAGTCGCTCATGTCGCTGCGGTGGCCCTCGCGCGTGTGGATCACCAGCATCCGGCTCGCCCGGGCCGCCGCGAGCACGCGCTGTAGCGGCGCGACGACGCGCTGGAGCAGGCTGACGTCGTTGCCAAGCCCTTCCCCGAATCCGCCGGGCTCGAGAAAGTCGCGCTGCATGTCGATGATCACGAGCGCCGTGGTCGCCGGCGCGAGACAGAACGGATAGGGCTCGGCCGCGACGACGGCGGCCGGCTCCTGCTCGAAACCAAGCATGGATGTCATGGGACCCTTTCTCTGGACGGATCCGCAACCGCTGTATACAGCTTTGTCGACAGACCGTGAGTGACGACAAAGTAACCTCCGCCGGGCGCTCCGCGCCATGGACCGCGGGCACAAAGCGCCCTGGACCGTTGGGCCATCGATTTGGAGCAGGAGTCTGTATACGGTGGTGTCGACAAGGAGCGGCGGTCGGGTGCTCGGCCGCGTCCGCAAACCGCAGCCTCGGGAGGCCTCGCCGTGGATGAGCTCGACAGCTACGCCCGCGCCGCCGCTCGACTCGCCCAGCTCGAGATCGACGAGGACTGGTGGCCGGGCGTGCTGCGCCACCTCGCCGTGCTGCTCGAACGGGCCGCGCTCGTCGCAGCCGTCGACCTCGACGCGGCGCCGACGAAGTGAACGCCGACGCCGTCGGGCTTGCCGACGACGTCCGCTCCGGGCGCGTGTCGGCCGTCGCGGTCGCCGAGCGGGCGCTCGCCGCGATCGCCGCCGGCGACGCGGCGCTCAACAGCTTCACGTCGGTGCTCCCCGACCGCGCGCTCGGCGACGCAGCCCGGATCGACGAGCTGATCGCAGCCGGCCGCGACCCCGGACCGCTCGCGGGCGCGCCGTTCGCCGTGAAGAACCTCTTCGACGTCGACGGCGAGGTGACGATCGCCGGCTCGGCGATCAGCGCGGACGACCCGCCGGCCCGGGCCGATGCCGACGCCGTCGCCCGGCTGCGCCGCGCCGGGGCCGTGCTGGTCGGCTCGCTCAACATGGACGAGTACGCCTACGGATTCACGACCGAGAACGCCCACTACGGCCCCTGCCGCAACCCCGCCGACCTCGACCGCGTGGCCGGCGGCTCCTCCGGCGGCTCGGGCGCAGCCGTCGCGGCCGGGCTGGTGCCGCTCACGCTCGGCTCGGACACGAACGGCTCGGTTCGTGTGCCGGCCGCCCTCTGCGGCGTGTTCGCCCTCAAACCGACCTACGGCCGGGTCTCCTGCGCCGGGATGTTCCCGTTCTGCGCGACGCTCGACGTCGTCGGGCTGCTCGCCCGCAGCGTGCGCGACCTGGCGGTCAGCTTCGCCGCGCTCTGCGGCGACGCCGGTCCGCCTGCGGCGGCCGGGCCACTGCGGATCGCAGTCGCCGACGGCTACTTTGCCCGCGGCGGCACGCCGGACGCGCTGGCGGTGGTCGGCGAGTTGGCGCAGGCGCTCGGGGTGACACGCACCGTGACGCTCCCGCTGGCCGCCGAGGCCCGCGCCGCGGCGATGGTGATCACGGCGACCGAGGGCGCGCAGCTCCACCGCGAGTCGCTGCGGCGGCGGGCCGCCGAGTTCGACCCGATGACGCGCGACCGCTTCCTCGCCGGCGCCCTCGTCCCGGCTGGCGCCTACCTCCAGGCGCAGACGTTCCGGGGCTGGTTTCGCCGCCGGATGGAGGCGATCTTCGAGACGGTCGACGTCGTGCTCGCGCCGGCGACGCCGTTCCCGGCGCCGCTCGTCGGGCAGCGCGAGGCGCTCGTCGACGGCGAGACCGTGCTGACCCAGCCCTACCTCGGCGTCTACACCCAGCCGATCTCCTTCGCCGGGCTGCCCGTGCTGAGCGTGCCCGTTCCCGTGGGTGACGGCGGGCTCCCGCTCGGCGTCCAGCTGATCGGCTCCCCGAACACCTGCGCGACACTGCTGCGCCTCGGCGGCGAGCTCGAGGCCCGGGGGCTGACGGAGGTCTGCGGCTGATGGACGTGAACCTGCCGGACATCGTCGCAGAGGTCACGCTTGAGTTCGAGCGCTACGAGGCGGCGCTCCTCGCCAACGACGTCGACGTGCTCAACGAGCTCTTCTGGAACGACCCGCTGGCCGTCCGCTTCGGCGTCGCCGAGAACCTCTACACCCACGCCGCGATCGCCGGCTTCCGCCGGCGTCGGGCGACCGACGACCTCGACCGGGAGATCCTCCGCGCCGTGGTGACAACGTTCGGCCGCGACGCTGCGGTGACCTCAGCCGAGTTCCGTCGCACCCGGTCCGGCGGCTGCGGGCGCCAGTCGCAGACGTGGGTGCGCACCGCCGGCGGATGGCGGATCGTGACTGCCCACGTATCCCATCTCGCCTCGCTGCCGATTCTCGCCAAATGACCGATCTCAATACCGAGGATGCGACCGGGGTGGTCGTGGGTCAAGCCGGGACCACTCCGCCGCCGAAGGCCGCGCGCCCGCGCAGCGCCAGCGTCTACGACGAGCTGCGGCGCGGCCTTCTGAACGGCGCCTATCCGTTGATCGAGCGGCTCGCCGAGGTCAACCTCGCCGAGCGGCTCGGCGCTTCGCGGACGCCGGTGCGGGAGGCGTTGATGCGCCTCGAGGCCGAGGGGCTGGTCGTCCGCAGGCCGCAGGGCGGCTTCTACCCGCGCAGCCCGAACCTGGCGGGAATCCGCGACCTCTACGAGCTGCGGCGGATCCTCGAACTGGCCGCGCTCGCCCGCCCGAGCAAGCACGGAGAGCGCCACGACGAGGTCGCGCTGCGGGCGATCCGCGACGACTGGCTCGACCTTCAAGCGAACCCGCCCGAGCCCGACCCGGGCATCGTCGTCCTCGACGAGAACTTCCACGTCCGCCTGGCCGAGGCGGCCGGCAACCCGGCGATCGCCGAGCAGCTCCAGGTCGTCGGCGACCGCATCCGCGTCGTGCGAATGCAGAACTTCGCCTACCGCGAGCGGATCGCCGTCACGACGGCCGAGCACCTCGCGATCGTCGATGCCCTGCTCGGCTGCGACCCGCCGTCCGCGATCGCGCTGATGGGCGCCCATCTCGACGAGGCGATGGCCCAGGCAGCCGAGCGGGCCGCCCGGGCGATCGAGCGGATGATGACGGCGGGGGCGCTGATCTCGGGGGTCGACTAGGCCGCGTCGCGGCGTAGGCATCAGAGCCAGCGGCGGCGCTTGAAGACGAGGTAGAGGGAGACGGCGATGCCGAGCATGATCGCGATCGAGGCGTAGAGCCCCGACTCCTTCTGGAACCCCGGGTATGGCACGTTCTGGCCGAAGAAGCCGGTCACGGCTGTCGGAACGGCGATGATCGCAGCCCAGCCCGTCAGTTTCTTCATCGTCTCGTTGAGCCGGTTGCTCTGGATCGTCAGGTGGGTCTCTAGGATCGTCGTGACGAAGTCGCGCAAACCCTCGGTCCACTCGGTCGCGCGCAGCACGTGGTCGTAGACGTCCTGGTAGGCGGGCGCCATCGCGTCGTCGACGACGCTGAGGTTGCGGCGCATCAGCGCGTTCACGACCTCGCGCATCGGTAGCACGACCCGGCGCACCCGCACAAGGCTCTTGCGCAGCTCGAAGCTCCGGCGAGGTACGTCATAGCCGTCGGCGTCATCGACCTCGAACAGGTGGTCCTCGAGCTCCTCGAGCGCGTCGTCGAGCGCTTGGACCACGCTGAAGTGGCTGTCGACGACCAGATCGAGCAGGCCGTGCAGGAGGAAGCCGACGCCGCTCCTCGCCAGGTCGGGGCTGGCGTCCCACACCGCGAGCAGCTCGTCGACGTCGAAGTGCTCGTCCTTCCGAACCGTGATCAGCGCCCGCGGCGTGATGAAGGCGGCGATCTCGCTCGTCATCAGATCGCCATCGGCGGTGAGGTAGGTGGCGTAGAGGTTCAGGAACAGGTGATCGGCGTAGCGGTCGAGCTTCGGGCGCTCGCGCTTGGCGACGGCATCCTCGATCGCCAGCGGGTCGAGGGAGAACTCCTCGCTGAGCACCATGAGGTCGGCCTGGTCGGCAGCCGCCAGGTCCAGCCAGACGATCGCATCGGGATCGGCGATCCGGTCGCTGATCTCGGCGACCGGGAACCCCTCCGCCACGAGCGTCCCGGCACGGTAGACGCGGGTCCGGGCCACCGCCGGCGCGTGCGGATCGCGACAGACACTCGGGTGGGTGGCAGGAACCGGACTCACCTCGCGGATTGTCCCACGTCCCGCACACGCTCTTAGTCGTGATCGGCTCGTCGATGCGATGAAAACTCCTCACGCGCTTTCCTGCGTGCGGGTAGACGGAGACCGACGCCGGCCCTAGGCTGTTCGCGATGAACCCGCCGAGCACCGAACAATGCGACCGGGTGCTGGATCGCCTGCGGATCATCGGCGCGGCCCAGGCGATCCGCGACGCCGATCTCAACCACGCGCTGGCGCCGTTCCGCGGCCACCCCCCGATCGCCCTGATGTGCGGCAACGCGAACTGCCCGGCGCCGCTGCTCTGGTGCGCGCTTGACCCGACGACCGCCCGCGTGCGGTTCAGCGCGATCGGGCCGGCCGCCGCCGGCGCGCCCGGCTCAACCGGCCCGCCCCCCTATGACCGCTGGCAGGCGACCCAGGATGCCGGCGAGGTGATCGCGAATCCCGGCGACCCGCTGCTGCGCTGGCGCTTCCGCTGCGTTCGGTGCGATCGGGCGTGCGTCCTGAGCAACGGGCGGATGATCACGCTGATCGTGTGGACGCTCGCGGCCGGCGAGACGTCGATCACGCCGTCGCTGGCATAGCGCGCGGCATCGCGCGATCGGCTGGGATCGATCAGGGAGAGTGGAGATGTCGGAGCAGATGCGCACGCGACTCGTCGCAGCGACCGTCTTTGTCGGCGAGCGCTTCCTCGCGCGGATGGAGCGGCTGATCGAGCGAGCGTCGGGCGTCGGCGCCGCGACCTTCTTCGAGCTCGACGACTTCCCCTGGACCCGCCGCCTCGAGCACGGGTGGCCGCAGATCCGGGCGGAACTCGACCGGGTGCTCGAGGATCGCGAGCACCTGCCGAACTTCCAGGACATCTCGGTCGATCAGGCGACGATCACCACCGACGACAAGTGGAAGACCTACTTCCTCTACGGCTACGGCTTCAAATCGCAAGCCAACTGCGACCGCTGTCCCGAGACGGCGCGGCTGTGCCGCGCGATCCCCGGAATGAAGACTGCCTTCTTCTCGATCCTCTCACCACGCAAGCACATCGAGGAGCACCGCGGCCCCTACAAGGGCGTCCTGCGCTACCACCTCGGCCTGCGCATCCCGGGGCCGGAGGAGGGCTGCGGCATACGGGTCGAGCGGGACATCCGCCACTGGCGCGAGGGCGGTTCGCTGATCTTCGATGACACATACGAGCACGAGGCATGGAACGACACCGACGAGGTGCGCGTCGTGCTGTTCGTCGACTTCGTCCGCCCCTTGCGCTTCCCCGCCAATCTGCTCAACTGGTTTGTGCTCGAGGCGATTGCCTTCTCGCCATTCGTCGGCGACGCGAAACGTCGCCACCGCGACTGGGAGCAGACCTTCGCAGCGCTCAAGGCACCCCGCGAGCCGGCCGGGGTCGCATAGGCCGGCCCGGGCTTCACGCCTGCGGCTGCTCCAGGCGCGCTCGGGCGACGGCGATCGCGGCCGGATTGGAGTCGACGAGCACGAAGCGCCGGCCCAGGCCGTGTGCTGCGGCGCCGAGCGTGCCCGACCCCGCGAAGAAGTCGAGGCACCAGCCGCCCGGTCGCGAGGAGGCCCGGACGATCCGGCGCACGACGCCCTCCGGCTTCTGGGTCGGGTAGCCAGTCTTCTCGCGGCCGTTGGTCGGAACGATCGTGTGCCACCAGACGGACGTCGGCAGCTTGCCTCGCGCGGCCTTCTCCTGGCCGACGAGACCTGGAGCCATGTACGGCTCCCGGTCGACTGCCTCGCTGTCGAACCAGTAGCGCTTGCGGTCGCGGACGTAGACGAGGATCGTGTCGTGCTTGGGCGGCCAGCGCCGCTTCGTCTTGGCGCCGTAGTCGTACGCCCAGATGATCTCGTTCAGAAAGCAGTCGCGGCCGAAGATCCGGTCGAGCTCGACCTTCACATAGTGAGCCTCGCGGTAATCGAGATGAACATAGAGCGTCCCGTGCGGCGCGAGCAGCTCGCGCGCCCGCGCCAGGCGGGGCGCGAGGAACCCGAGGTAGTCATCGCACGCGTCCTCGTAGGAGCTCCGCCCCACCTCGCGGCGGGCGTAGCCGTGGCCGCCGAAGCCGGGGGTCCCGGCGTCGTCGCGCACGACCTCGAGCGTGTGCCGCGTCTGCGTGCCGCCGGTGTTGAACGGCGGATCGATGTAGATCAGGTCGAACGCGCCATCCGGCAGGGCCTCTAGAGCCGGGGCATTGTCGGCGCAGATCAAGAGGTCGTCATCGAGCGCGAGGCGAGCGGGAAGCTGGCCTTGGTCGAGGACGATCATTGCCGCGACCGTAGCGGGCAAGCCGGTTGGAGTGTCCGGCCGAAGGCCAGACTCAAAGCTGCGCTCAGAACTCAATCACGCTGCGGATCCCGTCCTGCGCCTCGATCAGTTCGAATCCGCGATTGACCTCGTCGAGGGTCAGGCGGTGAGAGATGAACGGATCGACGTCGATCTCGCCGGCCATGTAGCGGTCGATCAGGCCAGGCACCTCGTCGCGGCCCTTGAGGCCGCCGAAAGAGCTGCCGCAGACGCGACGGCCGGTGATCAGGTAGCGCGGGACCACGTCGAGCGTCGCGCCGCGTCCGGCCACCCCCGTCACCGTGCAGAGCCCCCAGCCCATTCGGGCGGACTCGACCGCCTGGCGCATCACCTTGACATTGCCGGTCGCCTCGAACGTGAAGTCGGCCCCGAACCCGCCGGTCAGCTCGAGGATCTGGGCTACGGCGTCCGGGCCGCCGAGCATCACCTCCGTGGCGCCCTGGCCGCGGGCGAGCTCGAGCCGCTCCTGCGCGAGGTCGACGCAGATCACCCGCTCGGCGCCCGCCAGGCGGCACCCGGCGACGGCCCCGAGACCGACCATCCCGGCCCCGAAGACGACGCAGGTCGACCCGGGCGTGACCGCCGCCGTCTTGAGCGCCGCGCCGAGCCCGGTCGAGAGGCCGCAGGCGAAAAGACAGGCCCGATCGAGCGGGGCCTCGCGGTCGATCCTGGCCAGCGCGATCTGCGGCATCACGGTGTACTCCGCGAACGTCGACGTGCCCATGAAGTGGCGCAGCGGCTCGCCGCCGCGCGAGAGCCGCGTCGTCCCGTCGGGCAGATGACCCAGGTTCTGCTGCTCGCGGATCGCCAGGCAGAGGTTGGTCTGCGGGCTGACGCAGTGGATGCACTCGCCGCATTGGGGGGAGAACAACGTGACGACGTGATCGCCGACGGCCACCAGCTCGACCCCGTCGCCGACGCGCTCGACGACGCCGGCCCCCTCGTGGCCGAGGACGGCCGGGGCGTACCCGGACGGGTCGGCGCCCGATGCCGAGTACACATCGGTGTGGCAGACCCCACACGCGACAAGGCGTACGAGAACCTCACCGGGCCCCGGCTCGTCCAGGTTGACCTCCTGGACGACGAGCGGGTCGCCGAATTCCTCGAGAACCGCCGCGCGGATCCTCATCTCGATCGCGGTCCAACCGGGCTGGGCATCGGCAAAGGATACTCACCGGCTCCGCCCGCATGACGCAGCCGACCGGCGGCGCGGCCCCGAAGCGCGCCGCCGGCTGGAGAGGCTGCGCCGGTCAGACGGGACGCGCCGGACGCGGCCCGCGGCGCGAGTCCACGGAGACCGCGTCAACGACGCGCCTGATCACATCGGCCCGGATGTGCCCGGTCCGGATGTGCCGTTCAACTGCCTACTCGACCTGCTGTGTGCGTTGGGAGGTGAGGCGGCTCATGTCACTCCAGGATCGTGACCGACGATGACCCGGCAGAACAGGGCCGCGCGGTCCAAGATCTCGCCCGCGCGGGTGGACCGCCGGTCTCGGCCGGCGCGCCCCACGGGCGGCGGCTCGGGTGGCGTACGCTGGGTCGATGCCCTCCTTCCCCCACGACGGCCACCGCCTCGCCTACACCGAGTACGGGCCGGCCGACTCCGCGCGCACGACGATCCTGCTCCACGGACTGCTCCTGTCCCAGAAGATGCACCGGTCGCTGGCGGTCGCGCTGGCCGACCGCGGCGAGCGGGTCGTGACGCTCGATCTGCTCGGTCACGGCAAGTCGGACCGCCCCGTCGACACGCGGCTCTACTCGATGGCCGCCTGGGGCACCCAGGCGATCGGCCTGATGGATCATCTGGAGCTCGACCAGGCGGTGATCGCGGGCACCTCGCTCGGCGCCAACGTCGCGCTCGAGGCTGCCGTCCTGGCCCCGGAACGCCTGCGCGGGATGGTGATCGAGATGCCGGTGCTCGACAACGCGCTGCTGGCGTGCAACATCGCCTTCGCGCCGGTGATGCTAGCGACGACGTTCGGCGTGCCGCTGACGCAGCCGGCCGCGCGGGTGCTGGCCGCGCTGCCCCGGTGGGGTATGCCGTACTGGACCGAGGTGGTCCTCGACGCCTTCAGCCAGGATCCGGCGCCGTCGGGAGCGGTGCTCCGCGGCCTCGTCTTCGGGCGCACCGCCCCGCACAGCAGCGATCGCTGCCGGATCCACACCCCGGCGCTGGTCATCGGCCACCGCCGCGACCCGGTCCACGCGTTCGCCGATGCGGGCACACTCGTCGAGGAGCTCCCCAACGGTCGCCTGGTCGAAGCAAGCTCGATCCTCGAGCTGCGGGTCGCGCCGGCCCGACTGACCGGCGAGATCGGCGCCTTCATCGACGCGTGCTGGCGCCCCCAGGCGGCCGCGAACGGCGCGCGCCCGGCCGCTTCCGGCTGACGCTCCACGGGCCCGCAGCCGGTAGGCTTGCCCGGCGATGGCGAGCCGGATCGAAGAGAAGGAGCGCCGTAAGGCGGAGCGACTGGCGGCCCAGCGCAAGGCCGAGCAGGCGGCCGCGAGCAAGCGCCGCCTCCAGATCATCGGCGCGGTGCTGGTCGCGGTCGCGATCCTCGCCGGCGTGATCGTCGGGGCTATCGGCGGCGGCGGGTCGTCGTCCACGAGCTCTAACAGCCCGGTCTCGCAGGACATCAAGGGCGTCAAGCTGCCGGCGGCGCAGATCAAGGACCTCAAGCAGGCGGCGGCGGCCGCCGGCTGCACGCTGCACACATACCCGAGCGAAGGGCGCAACCACGTCACCGGCGCGGTCACGTACAAGACGAACCCACCGACGTCCGGCAACCACAACATCACACCGGCGGCCGACGGCGTCTACGACCCGGCCAGCACGCCGGCCAAGGAGAACTTCGTCCACTCGCTCGAGCACGGGCGAATCGAATACCAGTACCACCCGGGAACGCCGGCGGCGGAGGTCAAGCAGCTCGAGGCGCTGTGGAATGAGACGGTGATGGGAACGCCCGGTTACAAGCAGCTGCTCTTCCAGAACAACACGAACATGCCGTTCACCGTGTCCGCGACCGCCTGGGGACAGCTGCTCGGATGCCCGGCGTTCAACCCGAAGATCTTCGACGCCCTGCGCGATTTCCGCACCTCCTACCTCGACAAGGGGCCGGAGCAGGTACCGCCTGCGTAGGCCGCCGGTCGCATTCGGCCCGCTCCCCGGCCGACGAACGTTCGCTGCTCGGCGACGGGCGCGACGTCGAGACAGTCGAGCTGCGGATGGCCGACGCGCCGGTCGGGCGGGTGCGCTTGCGCTCGCAGGCGAGCAGCGCGCTGCTGCGCCTGGTGACCACGCTGATCGCCTCTGAGG
>JRHI01001835.1_pt1 | contig 16389 bp, 8 predicted proteins | sample 215371 | NCBI WGS metagenome assembly JRHI01 (sample SAMN02929681, study PRJNA255918) | sediment metagenome | biome: cave system; feature: Ice Cave; material: Sediment; isolation source: sediment from deep within a dark volcanic ice cave with no known source of... ...
GGAGGAGGAATATGCTGCCTGATTGCCTACAACGAATTCATACACCCCCCCAAAACCAATCAATTGACCATCGCCCCATAACTCTGTATAATCAAATTCCACCCACATAAAGGAGCGATTTTAGAAGGGATGCACATCGTGGAGATTGCCGCCGAGAACTTTCGTCCACCACCAGACTCCTCGCAGCGCGTGAAGGCGTTACGGAATCGCCTGGGCCTCTCCCAACAGCAGTTTGCTGACCTGTTCACTGTCTCCTCGGCAACAGTAAAATTGTGGGAGCAGGGACGATTACACCCTTCACAACGCGACTGGCAGCAGATTGCAATGGCTGAAGTCGAGGGCGTGCAAGCACTACAACATCACAGAAAAAAAGTGCTACACGAAGCAGGTAATGGCTACAATCACTCCGCACAAGTCGCTCCATCGCTTGACTTCACATCTGCTGCTGATGTAGTACGCGTCGTGGTAGAAGGCGAGCGCCTGACTTACGGCCATCTCTTCAACCCCGCCTTTGCCACCGAAATCTCACTGATCGAGCCGCTGCCTCACCAGCGCATGGCCGTCTATGACGCTATGCTCAAAGAGCACCGCCTGCGTTTCATGCTGGCCGATGATGCGGGCGCTGGCAAGACGATTATGACCGGCCTCTATATTCGCGAAATGTTGACGCGTCGGCTCATTTCACGCGTGCTCATTGTCCCGCCCGCCGGACTGGTGGGCAACTGGGAACATGAGATGCGCCACCTCTTCAATCTCTCTTTCCGCATTGTCTCCGGCGGCGATGCACGCGCGAGCAACCCTTTTACCGCGCCTGAGAGTGACCTGTTGATCGTGAGCATCGATACGCTGCGTGGGGATGCCATGTTCGCGCGCTTGCAAGAACCCGAGGTGATCCCTTACGATCTCGTGATCTTTGACGAGGCGCACAAACTGGCGGCTGATCGCGAGCCTGACCTGCGTTTCCGCAAGACTGACCGCTATCGCCTGGCCGAGACCCTTGCCGGTATCCCATCCGAGGAGCCGCGTTGGACCTTATCCTGGAGTTGCCACCACCTGCTGTTATTGACTGCCACTCCACACATGGGCAAAGACTACCCGTACTACTGCCTCTGGCGGCTGCTTGAGCCTGACGAATTGGCCTCCATTGATGCCTTCAATAGTTATCCGCTGGCAGCGCGCCGCCATCACTTCATTCGGCGCACCAAGGAAGAGTTGGTCTACTACGACGGCAAGCCGATCTACCCGCCACGCTACTCGAACACGCTCAGCTATGATTTACAGACTGGTGAGGTCAGCGAACAACACCTCTATGATGAGACCACCAGCTACATTCAGACCTACTACAACCGCGCAGAGGTGCTCAACCGCTCAGCCGCTCGCCTGGCGATGAGCGTCTTCCAGCGCCGCCTGGCCAGTTCGACCTATGCCTTGCTGCGCTCGTTTGAACGGCGGCAACAAAAGCTTGCTCGCCTGATTGAGGCCATGCACACGGGGAAACTTGACCCTGGCAAACTCAAAATGACCCAATCGACCCTGGACAAACTCGGCGATATCTTTGACGAAAAGACCGCCGATGAAGAAGAGGGCGCGCCGGGGCTGGAAGAGAATGAACTTGCCGAGGAACAGGCCCTCGAAGGCGTCCTGGCCACAACGCTGGCTGAGCTTGAGGAAGAGTTACGTCGCGTTGAGGATCTGTGTGAGTTGGCCCGTCGCGTGTATGAGAAGGGCAACGAGTCCAAGTTTGAGAAGCTGCGCGAGGTATTGGTTGATCCAGCGTACCGGCAGGAGAAAATGATTATCTTCACCGAGCATCGCGACACGCTGGATTCGCTGGTGCAGCGCCTGAATGGCCTGGGCTTCACCGATCACGTCGCCCAGATTCACGGCGGTATGAACTACAAGGAGCGCGAAGAGCAGGTGCGGCACTTTCGCACGCCCATGGAACAGGATGGGGCGCAGTTCCTGGTCGCGACCGATGCGGCTGGTGAGGGCATCAATCTGCAGGTGTGCTGGCTGATGGTCAACTATGACATTCCTTGGAATCCGGCCCGCCTGGAACAGCGCATGGGGCGCATTCACCGCTTTGGACAGAAACATGCCTCTGTGCTCATCATGAATCTCGTCGCGGGCAAGACACGCGAGGGACGGGTGATGAAGACGCTGCTGGAGAAGTTGGAGAAGATACGCAAAGAGCTGGGGACGGATAAAGTCTTTGATGTCATTGGCCGACTTTTCGAGGGCGTGTCGCTGCGGGAATATATGGAGCAGGCTCTGCTTGGGGATGATCATACCGTCGAACACAAGCTTGCCGGGACGCTGACGAAAGAGCAGGTGGAGGCATTGCAAGCCAGTCAGGATATCCTCTATGGTGATGGCGACGGAGGAGCGGTGAAGCGTGCATTACCGCGCTTGCGCGAGATAATGACCAGGGAGAGCTATCGTCGCCTGCTGCCGGGCTTTGTACGCCGCTTCCTGGAGCAGGCTGCGCCACTGGTAGATATCGTCTTCGAGGGCAGCCTGGATGGTTTCTTCACCTTTCGCCCCTTGAAAGCAGGTAGCCTGGATTGGCTCTCTCCGCGGCTAGAACTCTATAGCCCCCACGCTCGTGCCGCTTGTACTGTCTACATCCCCAGGAATATGGACACGGAACAGGCCATTTTCCTGCACCCGGGTGAACCGGTCTTTGATCGCTTCCGCGCCTACACCTGTGATCGCTTCGCAGAAGATGCGCTGCGCGGGGCCATCTTTGTTGATCCGATGGCCGCGCAGCCCTACTTTTTTCACCTGGCGCAGGTCACGGTGATCCGCCAGGCTGATCCAACGCTCCGTCCATTCCAGCGTGGAGAAGTACTCGCAGCGCGCTTGATCGGTCTGAAGCAGTGGCAAGATGGTCGCATTGAACCATGCGCTCCTGAACAGCTCCTCCTGTTGCGCGGAGCAGGCGAACTGCCCGTGACTTTCATCAGTTTCGCTGCCAGTGCTGACGATGCGTTGCCTGCCGCCAGCACCTTCGCGCGCGAACAGATCGTGGAACAGATCGCCCAGGAACGTCGACAAAAGCTCTTCGAGGATATGCCCGACCGCCTGGAATTCGTCGAGCGCAGTTGTAGCTACCAGGCTGCTGACCTTGCCGAGTTGCGACGCAAACAGAAAGAGAAGGCCGACGCGGGCGATATCCGCGCCAAAGGCGAAGTGACGCGCGTGAAACAGCGCCAAAGAGAACTCGCGGCCCGCAAAGAAGAGGCACGACAGGTCATTGAGCGCGAACCACTGCTGATTGTACCCGGTGAGATCACCTTCCTGGCCCATGCCCTTGCGGTTCCTTCCTCTGACCCTGAAGATCTCATGCGCTACAATACCGATGTCGAAGCGGTGGCAGTACGGGAGGCGCGGGCCTTTGAAGAGAGCCTGGGAGCGACGGTCGTGGATGTCTCGACGGCGCAACGTGCTCTGAATGCCGGGCTGGGCGAGTGGCCCGGCTTTGACCTCTTATCGCTGCAACAATCGGGAGAAAGGGTAGCCATTGAGGTCAAGGGACGAGCGGACTTTGGCAGCGTGGAGTTGACCGAGAACGAGTACATCCAGGCCTGCCAGCAGCAGGACCACTACTGGTTGTACGCCGTCTTCGAGTGCGCGAAGCCGCGCCCACGGCTCTGCCGCGTACAAAATCCCTTTCGCAAACTTATTGTTAGCGAGAAAAAGCATTTCGTGATTCAGGACGGGGCAATCTTTGCCGCGGAGGAGCTTTAGAAAGCAGAGCAACGATGGATACTAATGAGAAGCGTCTGATCGAAGTTGATTTTCCTCTCAAACAGACCTCGTTGGACTCCGTTCACGAGAAAAATGTACGCCACGGGCACATTTCGACCCTGCACATCTGGCCCGCCCGCCGTCCCCTCGCAGCGTGTCGCGCCGCGCTTATCGCCACGCTCCTGCCCGACCCCGGCAACGACGAAGAACGCAAAATGATCATGGAGAAGCTCGCTGGACATATGGTCGAGCATGTTAAAAAGAAAAAATCAACCGATGGGCGCAATGAAGAACAGGTCATCGTCGAGACCGAGGGCGGCATCCTGCACTGGGGACGCGAGTCCGGCGCGGACCTGCAATGGTTCCGTGACAAGATTCGCGCCGCCTATGGTGGACGTGCTCCCAAAGTGCTTGACCCTTTTGCTGGCGGAGGAGCCATTCCGTTAGAGGCCATGCGCCTGGGCTGCGAGGTGACCGCCGTCGATATCAACCCGGTCGCCTGGTTTATCCTGAAATGCACGCTCGAATACCCACAGCGGCTCGCCAACCAGCACCTTCCCCTACCAGCATTTGCCTGCCAGTCACGCGAGTTTATGGAGTCTTACTTCAAAGCCAAAGGCTTCAAAGGAGCCTCATTAGAAGTTCAATTGACTTCACGTGGCCTACCAAAAGAGGGGGCCAAGCAGCCGGAACTGACCGGCATCGAAACGAACGTAGCCTCAGTCGAGGCCGATCTGGCCTGGCACGTGCGAGCATGGGGCTGGTGGGTGCTGCAACAGGCCAAAGCCGACCTGGCTCGTTTCTATCCCACCGTCGATGGCAAACCCACCGTAGCCTACCTGTGGGCGCGCACCGTCACCTGTAAAAACTGTCGCGCCACCGTTCCCCTACTCAAAACGCGCTGGCTCTGCAAGAAAGACAACAAGCGCATCGTGCTCACCATGGAACCAAACGCTGAGAGAACGGGTGTTGTGTTTGGCATAGACACCGATGCACTACCTTTGAAAAAGGGCAGTGCTGCCCAGAAACGCGAACACGATAAGCAACTGGCTGGCGGCACCATGTCCCGTTCCGGCGTCACCTGCCCCTGCTGCAGCACAATTATGACCATGGAAGGTATACGGCGAGAAGCTCAAGCGGGCCGATTGGGAGAGGTGATGACGGCAGTAGTGGTAGATGGAGACTATGGAAAGGAATATCGCTTGCCGAAGGAAGAAGAGCTTGTGATGGCTGCCGAAGCAGAGAAAGAACTTTCTAAGGTATTTGCCGAGATTCCTTTCGGTTTACCCGATGAACCAACACCAAAGGGAGGGAGTGGCGCAAGTCGTGCTTTTTCTGTTGATGGTTATGGTTTCAATAAGTGGTACAAACTCTTCACCCCTCGCCAATTGTTAGCTCTAGGCACCTTTGTAAAATATACTCGTGCTGCACATGAGGTTATGCAGAGGCTGGAGTATTCACAAGAGTGGGTAGAGGCATTAGAATCCTATTTGGCATTGAGCTTGGATCGTATCGCTGAACGTAATAGTAGCCTTTGTCACTATGATATATCCCGCGATAGTATTTCGGGAACTTTTCAGCGTTATGCTTTACCTATTAATTGGGATTTTGCAGAAGCTGTTCCGATAAGTGAAACTGCCGGAAGCTATGGAGGACAAATTGATTGGATTACTCGTTATATTAGCCACGGCATTGAAGGTATTGGAACTGCTCCGTTTCCAAATGTAGAAAATCAAAGTGCAATTAAGTCGAATGCAGAAAATATTGATGTCATAATAACAGATCCTCCATATTACGATGCTATTCCCTACTCAGACTTGATGGATTTCTTCTACATCTGGCTTCGGCGTTCGCTATATGGTCTTACTCCAACAATAGATGCAACATTTCAAAACCCGCTATCACCCAAATGGGATCACGAGCGCAACGATGGAGAACTGATTGATGACTCAAGCCGCTTTGGTGGCGACGGGCATAAATCAAAAGCCAATTATGAAGATGGCATGGCGCGTGTTTTCCAGTCCTGTTACAAATCACTCAATCCAGAAGGTCGCCTTGTCATTGTTTTTGCCCATAAGCACCCTGATGCCTGGGAAACGTTAGTATCTGCTCTCATCCGAGCGGGATTTGTGGTGGACGGTAGTTGGCCCATCCAAACAGAGATGGGCAATCGCACTCGTGCGCTCTCATCGGCGGCACTGGCCTCCTCGGTCTGGTTGGTGTGCAAGAAGCGACCTGAGCATGCGCGTCCAGGGTGGGATAATCTGGTATTAGAAGAAATGCAGGAAAATATTATCCACTCTTTGCGGAACTTCTGGGACGCGGGTATTCGTGGGCCTGACTTTGTATGGGCGGCGACGGGACCAGCCTTGGAGGCATATAGCCAGCACCCTATCGTCAAGAAGGCCAACGAGCCGGGGAAAGTGATGGGCGTCACTGAGTTCCTGGGACATGTGCGGCGCATGGTGGCCGATTTCGTGGTGGGGCGCGTCCTCTCGCAATACGGCGGTACGGAGGCGGTGAGCGGGCTGGATGATGTGACCACCTACTACCTGCTGCACCGCTACAATTTTGGTATGGAAAGTGCGCCCATTGGGCCGTGCATCCTCTATGCCGTCTCCTGTAACCTCTCCGATGGGCTGCTTCTCGGTAAGTACGATCTGTTAGTACGCACAGGTGGGCAAAGCAAAGACGAAGATGACGACGAGGAGGGAGCGGAAGTCGACGAAGGGGAACCGGAAGAGAAAGAGGGCACAAGCAGCACCGTGAAGCTGAAACCATGGTTGCAGCGCAAAAACGCAGGTCTGGAGCCAGTCGGACTCTTCAATGCAGGCAGCACCCCCTTGATTGACAAGATACACCGCCTCATGCACCTCTGGCGAGTCGGAGATGTCAGCAAGGTCGATGAATACCTGGAAAGTCACGCCCTGGGCTACAACACCCTCTTCGCACAATTATTGCAGGCCCTGATCGAACTGGCAGGCACAGGCAGCGAGGAACGGGCCTTACTGGAAAACATCAGCAACCACGTCAAAGACCGCAGCGGCGTCCTAACCAACCGCTTGAATTGGATGGAGTAACATTGAAAGCACAGGGAAACCCTAAAAGCGCGAACTTTCGAGGCCACTGTGGCCGCAACGAATGCCTTTACTATACCACGCATCGGCCTGCACAGCCCGTATATAGTAGGGACGGGGCTTGCCCCCGTCCTAATGCTGCTRYYGCTGATAYTTCGCCCTGACGCCGCTGCCGCTGATATTTCGCCCTAATGCTGCTGTTACCAATATCCCGCCCTAATGTTGCTGATATGGGCAAAACAACGCTAACATAACAACATGTACGATAATAACATTAGAGGAGAGCAACATTGAAACAAACCCCGACCCCCTGGCATGAAGTGGTAGCCCTGCGCGACGATTTGAAGACGGGCGAACTCTCGCTCTCCCTCTTCGCGGCAGACCTCTACGATGTAGTGATGGGCAAGGCCCAACCGGTCTACCAGAACCCTTATGAATTTTTTGCCCTGACCTATCCCACCTATAATTTACGCGAACTGGCCAAAGATGTGGTGTTGCGCCTGGCTGGCCAGAATGACAAGGCTATTCGCCAGTTGGAACTGACGTACGGCGGCGGCAAGACGCACACGCTGATTACGCTCTATCACCTGACCCATGACCCACGCCACCTGCGCGGTGAGCTGCCAGCCATCCAGGAATTTATCCAGCACATCGGGCAGATGCCGCCACAAGCACGCATCGCGGTGCTGGCGTTTGACAAACTGGATGTGGAGAAGGGCATGGAGGTGTACAGTCCCGACGGGGAAACGCTCTGGCTCAAACATCCCTGGAGCATCCTGGCCTTTCAACTGGCTGGACGCGAGGGGCTGCGCATCTTGAACGCTGATAACCAGGAAATCGAACGCGAGAGTGCACCCGCTGAGCCTCTGCTGGTCTCCCTGCTCTCTATCCCGGTCAGCCAGGGCCTCTCCCCGCTCATCTTGATCGACGAAGTGCTGATGTATGCTCGTGAGAAAGTGGGGCATGACCCCACCTGGCAAAGCAAACTGATCAACTTCTTCCAGTATCTCACCCAGGCCGCGACCAAGGTGCGCACCTGTGCCATCGTGGTCTCGCTGCTGGCGACCGATCCCTTGAAGAACGACGCGTTGGGCAGCGCGTTGATGCGGGATATGTCCGCCATCCTGCGGCGCGAAAAAGAGGAGTCGGTGCAACCTGTGCTGAAAGAGGATGTCGCGGAGGTATTGCGCCGCCGCTTCTTCAAGCCAGAGAGCATCAAAGATCGTAACGCCTTCCGCAAACATGTCTTGCCAGTCGTGCAGGGTATCGCCGACCTGGACGAGCAGACGCGCAAGGACATGAAGGGAGCGGAAAATCGCTTCCTGGATAGCTACCCCTTCCACCCGGATGTTACCGAAATTCTGTACACGAAGTGGACACAGTTGCAGAGTTTCCAGCGCACGCGCGGTATCCTGCGCACCTTCGCGCTCGCCTTGCGTGATGCCGCGCAGTGGGATACCTGCCCGCTGGTGGGAACGAATGTGTTCCTGGGCGAGCCGGGGAAACAGACGCTTTCGGAGTCGGCCCGCGAGTTGACCAACGTGGCGGAGGCCGAGCAGTACGAAGGGAAGCGGCAAAGTTGGGTTGGCATTCTCGAAGGAGAGCTGGCCAAGGCGCGTGAAATCCAGGCTGAGATACGTTCGTTGCGCTACCGCGAGGTTGAACAGGCAGTCTTTGCCACCTTCCTGCATTCGCAGCCGATTGGACAGAAGGCACAAACACGCGAGCTACTGGCCTTACTCGGGCAGACGCGACCAGATAAAATCGAACTAGAAAAGGGCTTGCGGCAATGGACAGAGGTGTCCTGGTTCCTTGACGAAGGAGCGTTCCAGGACGCGGTGACCGGACAGATCATCTTTAAGGGTCTCCCCAGCTACTGGCGTTTGGGGTCGAAGCCGAACCTGAAACAGATGCATTCCGATGCCTGTAGTCGTGTCCAGCCGAACGTGATCGAGGACAAACTATTCGACGCGATCAAAAAGTGCAGCACCTTGACGGCTGGCGCCTCGGGTCTGGGAGTACGGGTACACACCCTACCTGAAAAGCCGAGCGATGTTGAGGATGATGGCGATTTCCACTTTGTGATCCTGGGGCCGAAAGCCGCCTCTCGTCCGGGCAACCCCAGCAGCGAGGCACGCCGCTTCCTCAACGAAAAGACTGGACCCGATGCGCCGCGCGTCTATCGCAATGCCGTGGTGCTGGCCGTGCCATCGGTCGATGGGCTGGCTGCCACACGAGATGCCTTACGTAAAGTCCAGGGCTGGCTGCAGGTCGAGGACCAACTCAAGGGCCAGGAGATCGACAACAACCGCAAACAGTTGCTTGAGGCCGAGAAGAAAAGTGAGCAGGCACGAGCCAGCGAACTGGTCAAACAGGCTTATTGTATCGTGGTGACCGTCTCTGACAAGAACGATATCCACGCCTTTCAGGTCGTTTTACGCGACAGTAACTCGCTCTTCAACGTCATCAAGGCCGACCCACAAGCCCGCATCCTGGAAGGTGCCGTGAGCGCGGATGCCTTGTTACCAGGCGGTCCCTATAACCTGTGGCATGCAGGGGAGACCGAACACCGCGTCAACGATATGGAGAAGGCCTTTGCCCAGTTCTATCGCCTGCCCAAGATGCTCAACCGCCGCGCCATCGTAGAAACGCTGCTCAACGGCTGCCGCAACGGCCTCTTTGTGCTGCGCTCCACGCGCTCAGATCACTCCTACAAAACATTCTGGTTCGATGCGCCCGAGATGGCGAACGTCAAAGATCTCAACCTGGATGTCGTCCTCTCGGAAGAGGCGTCTCTCACGACAATCCCGTCGCGCTTGCTCAGCCCGGATACTCTCCCAGAACTGTGGCATTGCCCCGAACTGCGGCTACAAGACCTGTACAGCTACTTCTCTGGCCATACGTTGACCATCAAATACGAAGGATATGAGGAACAATTTACCGTTCCCCAAGCTGCCCGCAGTGTCGTCAACGAAGCGGTGCAAGTAGCAGTGAAGGAGAAACGGCTCTGGTTGCTCGCAGGGCAGGCAAGCCTGTTAGGAGAAGACGTGCCATCTGACCTCCTCATTGATGACGCCCTCTTGCAGGTCCCACCTCCGCCGCTGGCCGCGAAAGATGTCATCCCTGACAATCTGCCGGAGGCCTGGAACAGCAAGCCTGAGACGACAGCACGGGATATCGCCGACGCACTCTCCACCAAAGCAGGCAAAGCACTACCCTGGCTCATCGTACGCGACGCGCTAACAGCGGCATTTAACGCACGCTATGTGGATCGCGTTGGACCATGGCCCAGCGACTATGCCGGAGCACGTATGGTCACCGTAGCCCGACGTACAGAGCAAGCATTACAGCAACCAAAGCCAGTCGATAGAGATACGACTGGCGATATGCATGAGAATGGGTCTGACTATATACCTGTTGCACCAGTTGCTTCTCTACCAGGAATGCTCGTAGCTCAAGCGACCCTGAGCGTCTACCAGATGCAGGATTTGGACGAACAAATTGCCGCTCTGACAAAGGCCTGTATCGACTATTTCGGTGTAGAACCAACGTTTTCACTGCATATTGAGGTACACCCGAAGTCAGCGGCGACGGTAGAGCATATTGAGAAGGTCAACCAGATATTGGAAGAGGTCTCGCCAACATTAAAGTTGGGGTAGAGAACGTATTGGTTCGCATAATAAGAGCTTATAGACTGCAAACTCGGTTTTCCTTGTCTTAGAAAACGGTCGTTACATGAGACTCCTTACCCATTCCCAAAAACGCGTGTATTTGGAATACATACGTATGAGGTGCTTATAAAATGGTCAATCTTATCATAGCTGGTTCCCTGAAGTACCCTGCTATGACCTACTCAGGAAGGAGGCTGCTCTCGCTTTGAGTGTACAAAAAAATGAGAGAGTGCCTCCCTGTAGAGGTCCGTTAGTGTAAGCCACCTCATTGTCAGGACAAGCGCATCTTCCTCTATCCTCCAGGAATAAGGCAGATCCGCCTGCCAGATCACATAGTCCCCCTCATGAGTGAGGAGGCACTCCTCGGAAGGAAACAGAAGTCGAATGCTTCCTTTGAGAAGGACACACAGGGTTATTTTCTCACTCGTCCCCCACTGCGGTCTCTCCTCTCCTGCCTGGTACGCGCTCCATTTCACCTCGACGATCCTGGTTGAGCAAAGCGTATGAGCATTCGTGAGAAAGTGACCAATAAACCAGCCCCGAAATCGGGCCCCGTCCACTGAGGCATTCCCGGTGAACACAGGAGCCATGCTCTTCTTTTCGTGCCAACGAGCAGTCCTCGTGCTTCGTCCTTGTACCAGCGCTACTCCTGTAGCGAGTACCAGTCCCCCCAGCACGACGTCATACACGATTAGGTAATAGATTGGCCAGTCGAACAGATAGGCCAGTGGCACTGTCGTGGCAAAATACCAGACCATCGCGATAGCCAACCCCTTCCCACTCAGCCTGCTGCTCGCCCGCAGCGGACTCAGGAGCAGGGCAACCCAGGGCAACACGGCGGGCACGTAGCAGGGAAAGACGTGAGAGGAGACCGCGAAGATCGTCCCGATCATGACGAGCGTCGCCCCCTCCATGCTGATGCGTTCGTGCTGACGTAGCAGCCATATCGTCACAGCAATGGTACTCACCACCACCAGGTCAACCGCCAATTCCAGCGTCTGTGTGACCGACAAGGTGAGATGAAGGTGCGAACTGATCTTACGCACGCTCCATTGGATGACACCAGCATTATCGCCCTGTTCGTTGATATAGGTCGGCAGAAAACCGAGCACCTGTCCGTGCCCCAGCAGCAAGAAGGGTAGGTAGGCCGCCAGGATGGTGAGAGCACAGGCCAGGAGCAAGCCCCCATCCCGGCGGCGCAGAACGACAGCAAGCAAGAGGATGGGGTAGATTTTTGTCAGTGCAGCCAGGGCGATCACCACCCCTGCGAGGACCCGTACTCTGTGCTGCGTGCTGGTGGCACACGCCACCGCCAGCACCGTGAGCATGATCGTCAGCGGGTCCACATGGCCCTGCAAGGCGTATTCGACGATGGGCAAGGGACACCAGGCATAGATGATCATACGGCGCGGATCCAGCCCCTTGCGAGCCAGCAACCAGCAGAGCGCTCCACAGGTCACCAGGTCACAGAGCAGGAAGATCCCCTTGAGCGCGAACAGATTGTTCGGGGCGAGCAGGTAGCTCAGCAGATAGACGCCCTGGGCGACGGGCAGGTAGATCGTCGGGACATCGCGAAAGCGGCTGTTGTCAAAGATGAAGTTGCGCAAGGGCAGATAGATGTTGGCCCCAGGGGCATCGACATAGGGGCTATAGCCATGGGCCAAGACACGGGCGTCCCAGACATAGCGCCAGGAGTCGTGTGAGAGGTTCGGAGGCAGCGGCAACAAGAGGGCACGCAAGAGGAGGGCCCCGAAGAAGAGCAGCCCTACTTCTGCCCAGAGCCAATATCCCTGTAATGGTTGAGTCCACAGAACAAACGCACAAGCCACAAAGTATGGAAGAAAGCTCAAAAGCCACATATGTAGAAATGACGTAGTCGGCTGATCAATGTGTGGGGAGGTCTCACGTAAAAGCAGCGAGAACCCCACCGAGAGGAACAACAGCAAGAAAAGGATGAGGACACGCCACGCAGGAGAAGAGGGGGGAGCACCATCCACCATCAACGGCGAACGGAGTGATAAGACTGTTTCCCCTATGCCGGTTCCATCATGAGAATTATCCATGCTCTGTCCCATAGATCTCCTCCTTCTCTCTTGAGGATAACCATATGTTCGTTTGGAAACACAACTCGATCTTCGTTGCAATGCCCTACCGTTTTCGATGAAGTTGACACTGCCCTGATGAATCGCAGGGGCTATCTGTATTGGCTCTAGAGATTGTTCCACTGTAGCCAGCCCCGGGAACTCATGAGAAGGGGGTACCATTACTGGTAGAGAAATGAAAGCCATCAACTCGCTTTACAAGCTACTTCGTTTCTTGAGCGCGATGCGTGGTTCCGTTATTACTTAAATCCTGTTCCTACAGGCGAGAAGAGATAGTACTGAAAAGACTATGGGAGGCATGCTTAAAAATACTATACACTTGATTACAATCATAATGTTAGCACTCTAAAGTATAAAAGCTACTCATTAACGGAAACAGGTGCAGCCAATCTCCTTTGACCCAGCGAGGGCATTTCGCCTGTAAATAGGATATTTTCATCCGCTTCTCTGTCGGAACTGACATCGCGCTTCCTAACTATAAAGACGAGCGCTCCTCTTGTTTTTTGTCTATGGCTATCCAAAGGAAACTTCATACATCAAAGGCCAGTTCACAGAATCGGTAGCCTTCTTGGGGTCAGTTTCCCTTGGTTTTGCAAGTTAGGAAATGCTCTCCCAGCGATAAAAAGCACGGTAGTGGATCCCTTTGAGCGTGAGGAGGATGCCAATAGTGACAAGTTTACTCGGATACAAGTTGGTGTTCTTCCGCTGGTTGACGTGCACCAGTTTGTCGTCTCCCATACAAAGGAGTCGAATAATTATGTCTTCGGTTCGCATCAGGTTGTGCTCCTTTAGCCATTTTTGGTTCCTGGCTCAAGAATCGCACAACCTTTTTTCTTTTTCAACCTTTCTCGTTTCAACTCGCAGCATTGGTTACACAAAAATATAATCAAAAAATATTCACACATCAATAGACCAACGTATTGAAAATTGTATGCTCATTTATAGTTTAAAACCCTCTTTCCATGCCATATCGAAAGTTGTGTAACGATGTACAGTGAGAAAATTTGCAAGTCTCAACATACGGCCATTTCTTGAGACAACGGATATGGTTCTCTGACGAAAAGCTTTTCATCGAGAACACACCGTCTTTGCTCTTTGCGTACCATGAATGCTTGATAAGCCAACAGGTCGAATTGTAGATAAACACAGCAGGCAGTTGAAAAAGTGTGACTTCACTGCACCATAGGACAGGTTAAGAGCCGTCTCATGCTCGGTATTGACAACGGGTGTAAAGTAACTATGCACTGCACAACCACCCTGGCACATACACTCTGGTGAGAGGCTCTCGCGTTATCAAACCTTGTAGCTTGTCACGGATCTTTCCTATCGTGCATCTTCAGCGAGCATGGTAGCTAGGATCACCATCATGACTTCGTTTGTTCTGAGACGTTCCAAAAGGAGGACTGAGAGATGCCACTCTATATGTCGCAATTTTCCTACACTCCTGAAGCTTTGACAGCGTTCGTGAAGAACCCAGAAGATCGCACGACCGTCGTTCGAGAACTGACAGAGAAGCTCGGCGGCCACTTCGTTGCCTTCTACTACACGCTTGGTGAGTATGATGGGTTCGTCCTGTGGGAGTTTCCAGATGAGATGACAGCTACTACGGCTATCCTGGCGGTCAACTCGCCTGGTCACCTCAAAGCGACCAAGACCACGTTGGTCATGACCGGGACAACGGTGATGGAGGCGATGCGTAAAGCAGGCACACTCACCTATCGGGGGCCAAAACAGTAGGTCCAGTCTGTATGAGTCACCATCCCTCTGGTACCCACGAGAGAGACCAGGAGCAAGGCAGTTTGATGCTGCCTTGCTTGTTTCATGTGAGGACACCAGCCACGTGACCTCGATATGCGTCCTCATCAAACCCTTTCTCATTTGCTTCCTCAAAACTAGCGCGAGAAGGGAAACGATTGGGCTGATCTCTTAAGAGGTCTCTCGGACTTTTTCAACACGAAATTGATAACTGTCCTCGTTCTTAGTTTTTACCGTCTCACAAAACGTTCGTTTTCTGAGACACGTATTCCGTATATTTGAGGCGATGAGGCCAATCTCGCTAAAGGAGAAACCAACTAAGAGATCAGGAGGCGGGCACCAGCCTGGAAAAGAACAAATCCATGTCTAAAGCACTTAACGACAACTACTCCATCATTCCGCATACTAATCAACCGAAGGTACTTTTCCTGCACGAGGATGATGGCTGGACCTTGCCACGCCACCAAGCGAGCATGGCAGCAGAGATCAATGCTGCCATGCTCGCGCAACTCGGCTTCACCACTACGGTCCTCGACTGCGTTTATGACCGCTATAAAGATCCCGAGCGCGAGGATGAGCACCTCGTTTATGCGTTAGAAAATCACAGCCCAGATGTTCTGCCGCCGACCAATGGCCGATGGATTGGAAAAGGAGAGTTGGCAAGCCTTCCGCTGGCCGTGCCCGAACATCGCGCTGTGGTGGAAGCCTGGTTTACCAGGGCTGAGAATATCAAACAGAACGAACCGCACGCAGCTTGGTCACAACTAGGCTGGTTCAGCAGCGCCACTGGTTGGATACAGGAGCAACTTGAGCGGTTGAGTTGTACCCTGACCGCGCCCATCGAGCAATTCACCGCTCTCAGTTGGGGGACAGTGCTACGCGTGCCAACAACCACCGGTACGCTGTATTTTAAAGCTCCCGCCGCTACATTCGCCTTCGAGCCCGCTTTGGCACAGACCTTGGCCCAACTGGTTCCCGAGTCCGTACCACAAGTATGTGCGCTTGATGAACAGCGCCACTGGCTGCTTATGAGAGGAGGAGGGACACCACTGCGTAGCAGTTCGCCCAATCCTGCCCGTTCGGCAGAGGCGCTGCGCCAGTATGCCCTGATGCAGATAGCCCTGATGCAACATATAGAAACGCTCAAGGTTACTGGTTGCCCAGACCAGCGGCTCTCTCTGTTGCCACGTCTCTACGGAGAGGTACTCTCCACGCCCTCTTTTCTGCTCCTTGACCAACCAAAGGGGTTATCACGCGACGAGTATCAACAGCTTTTGGCCCTCACTCCCCAACTTGAGGAGATGTGTGAGGAGTTGGTCAACTGCAATATACCCGAGTCGCTGGAACACGACGACCTGCATAGCCGGAATATCCTATATAATGGGAACCGCTATGTCTTTATTGATGCTGGCGAATACTGTCTGGCACATCCCTTCTGTTCGATGTTTGTGGCGCTACGCGAGGCGAAATATGTCTTGGGGTACGGTGAGCAGGATCGAGAGTTCCTCTGTCAGGCCTACCTTGACCCCTGGAAAGGCTATACCTCGATGGAGTACCTCCATCGAGCATTCACATTGGCCCACCGCCTGGGTGCGCTGTACAAGGCGCTCTCGTGGTACCGATTATTGTCACCAATCGAGCCGCAGAAGCGTGGAAAGCTGGAGGACGCAGTGCTCTATTTCCTGCAAGTGTTTCTGGGTACGCAGGAGTGAACTCGCATTATGAGAGTCTTTTTGCCTGGCATAAGCTGCCCTTTCTCTTCGAGTTGATCGGTTTATGAAGCGCTTACCGCTTCGCGTGAGTTTTTGTTCGGAGAATTGCTCAGAGGTATGTCTCTTAATCGGCCGTTTGATGCGACACATTGCTCTGCTTTTCTAGACTGATACTCCCCCGTACACGTGCCTCTCTTGGCAAATCTCAAAACTCATCTCAGAATTATGTGGAATATGCGCTCGCTTCTTCATAGCTTCTCCAATGAATGAGCACGGTACAGCCCCACTAAACGGTGAACAAGCTCAAGCGAGCGTACGAGGA
>JRHI01001836.1_pt1 | contig 16387 bp, 13 predicted proteins | sample 215371 | NCBI WGS metagenome assembly JRHI01 (sample SAMN02929681, study PRJNA255918) | sediment metagenome | biome: cave system; feature: Ice Cave; material: Sediment; isolation source: sediment from deep within a dark volcanic ice cave with no known source of... ...
AACTCATCGTGGTCTTTGATGATCGAAGAGATGACTGGTGGGCAACACCATAGGGATGAACGCTAAGGGCTGAGCGCTTTAGGGTGACGAAGATGAATAGCACCTCCGAAAATAGACGCCGTTCGTGCGCCAACGAAGAGGTGTGCTCGCTTCGAGTCATGAGCGTATGAAAAAAGCTCTTGCAACGGCCGGCGTCGTTAGAGATAACGCGGCGGTCTCAATGGGTCGACGCAACACTCTTCTGGGCGCGACGTAGTTTCCTTTCCCACATCCTGCTAGGAAATGCAAAGACGTTGAAATAAACGGTGACCGTGCCCAAGTTTTTGTGACACTTTGGGGGTCACCTCACAAAGTTGGGTCCAACAACTGACAAACAAGCTCTAAAACCATGTACTACGACGCAGAACAAACCTAGACGAACCAATCAGATAACATTCCTACGTCTGTCACGCAGGCGGTCTCGGGTTCGTCGTTCCCGCTGGTTGCCGACGGTTAGTTCGAATTGCTGAAAGGCTTCAATCCAACACTTTGCACGAATGGGGCAAAGCGGGGGTCGGAGCGGAGAGGGTCATAGTAAGGTGTGACGTTCAGCAAAATAAGGCTACCGGAGCGCTCGTCGCGAGCGACCTTAAGCCAGTGAAATGCCAAGTCCTTATCGCCCAGCGTGGCAGAGGCTTCCGCCAAATGATGAGCGGCTTCGTTACCCCGCGGAGACCGCTCGATACTCGCCATCATGGCGCGCGCCTTTTGTTGTTGCCCATTTAGAGCATAAGTAATGGTCAACAGCTCTTGTGCCCACACACTCCTTGGAGCGATCTCCATCGCCTTACGCGCATGCGTCTCTGCCTCCGCATAATTCCCTTGGTAGTTGTAAGCAGTGATCAGGTTCAGGTGAGCGAGCGGGAAATTGGGATCCATTTTCACCGTGCTTTGCAATTGCATGACGGCATCATCGTATCGTCGCGCATAGCACAAGAACTCACCGGTATCCGCACTGATAACAAGAGAGAGCGGATCAAGTTCCTGAGCATGCCCAAGCTCCGCTAGGGCTGCATCCATGTGACCAGTCGCGGCAAGATTGATAGCGTGCCACTGGTGGGCGGTCGCATACCCGGGGTTGAGATCAATGGCGCGCAAGAATTCCTGTTCAGCGGCAGCAAAGTCCCAGTCGTAATGCATGAGAACAAATGCTAGTGAAGTATGGGCTTCAGCCAATGCCGGGTCGAGTTCCAGGGCTTTGCGAGCACTGGATCGGGCATTGTTCATCGCCTCGCGTCTAGGGATGGATGCGCCGCCAAGAGAGCCTAGCAGCGCATACGCGTCGGCCAACCCCGCGTAAGGCTCGGGATATTGGGGATCGATTTGGATGGCGCGAAGAAAATGATCAATCGCATCCATGTAGCCATTTTCGGTCCGCTTGTTCCAGAAGAATCGTCCCTTCAGATATTCCTCGTGCGCTGCCGGATTGACAATACGCGCGGTTGCCAGGCGCTGGCGATCCTCCGCAGTAATCTGTGTTTGTACGTTTTTGGCGATGTCGCCGGCGATATCATTCTGCAAAGCCAGGACATCACTCAATTCACGGTCGTACGACTGGGCCCAGATTTCCTGGTCATTTGCCACTTTGACAAGCTGCGCTGTTACACGCACGTGAGTTCCCGAGCGCACCACTCCTCCCTCGACAATGGCATCCACGTGTAATTCCCGGGCAATCTCAGGGAGCGGCTTCTTGCGGCCCTTATACTGCATTGCTGAGGTCCGAGAGACTACGCGCAAAGATCGAAACTTCGCAAGGTCAGTGCTGATGGCTTCCGTAATTCCGTCTGCTAAGTAATCCTGGGACGGGTCGCCAGACATATTCGTAAGCGATAAGACAGCGATCGAATGGATTTTTGCCGGAGCAGCGTTTGCAACCGCGGAATTGCGGCGCGAACGAACCAGATACGCACCGGAAATAGCAATCGCTATGCCGATGGCCAGTAACGCGTATAGGGTCGCATGACTTACAACTGGCACCACGCGTGGCCTCTCGGGCTCGCTGTCGCCAGGCAAACTGCGTGATGGACCTGGGACCAGGCATTCACTTTCCGTTACCGCCGCCTCGAAGCGGTAGCCACGCTTAGGTACGGTGCCAATGTAATCCTTTCCGTTGGCTTGTTTACCGAGTGCTTTTCGCACGGTGAGGATGTTCTGCACGAGAGTTGCTTCATTTACGAAGGTGCCCGGCCAAACGCGGTCCAGCAGCACTTCTTTCCGTACTACGTGACCTGCGTTTTCCGTGAGAGCTAGAAGGGTTTCAACCGCTTTTCGGGTTAGCGGAATTTCCTTATCGTCTCGTTTTAATATGAGTTCGCTCCCGTCCAGGCGGAATGGACCGAAACTAAAGGCTGTTCGCGTGGTTTGGCGAGTTGACATAAATCATTCGAACAAGAAGATTTTGTGCAAATTTGAGCAAGATTTGCTGATTATTTCAAGACATTAATAACTCCAAAGCATTACCTTCCGCTTCGTTCACTTCTCAGATATCGATGAAACTCCTAGGGAGTTACAGGTTTGGAGTCGGTGTCTATCGATGAGTATCACCGTCAGTCGATTCGCTCGGTCTAAATCGCGCGGGTGGTTCGGAACAGTTTGGCTGTTGGCTGCGGTGGCAGTCACAGCTCCAGTTTCCCAAAAATCCCTTGCACAGTCCGTCCCTCAAGCGAAACCGGTTAGTTCGAGCGGAGATAGCGAAGATAAGGACACCTGGCAGAGTTTTTTTAAGTCGTTCGAGACACGTTGGCGGGATCTCCTGGACCACCCACAAAAAAGGGACCGATCGAAGTGGAGTCTTCTTGAAAATGATCTTCGCGGGAATGCCAAGAAGTATAAGCAAGAACTTGAAACCGAATTTAGCAAACCAATGACTGGCGCAACCGCAGTTGTAAACAGCACCTTCACCGTTCCCTGCCTGTCGCAATATGACAGGCCCGGCGGCAGGTGCTTCATGTTTCCGGACCACAACGGGGACTGTCGATACCTCTGCGTGCCGATTCCGAAAGAGAGACGGGAGTGACAGAACTTCGTTGGATTAGAAAGTTGAATCGCAACTCACGACTGAGTCAGAAGGAGCAGCTATGAGCACCCAACCAAAGCAAGGGTACCCGACCGGAGCATTTGGTAGAACAGCACAAACCGCGACGCGCAAAAGTTGGTTTTCACGTAACTGGAAATGGCTTATCCCTGTAATTCTGATCGTCGGTTGTGGTCTGCCGCTGGGCCTGATGGGGACGGTCTTCGCTGCCATGAAGAATTCGGATGCGGCGAAAGAGTCTGTGCTGCAGGCCCAAGGAAATCCGCTCGTGGTTCAAAAACTTGGTACGCCGATCGCGGAAGGCTGGCTCGTAAGCGGCTCCATTAACACGTCCACCACTTCCGGCGATGCCGATCTTGCTGTACCTATTTCAGGTCCAAAAGGACAAGCGAAGATCTATGTGACCGCCCACAAGGACGCCGGCGCGTGGAATTACAGCGTTATGGAAGTCGCCATTGAAGGGAGCAATGAAAGAATTAATCTGCTGTCAAACGCGCCCGCCGAGGCCGAACTTCCCACACCGCCGCCAGTCTCTCCAGCGCAGCCCTCCCCTCAACCAGCCGCGCAACCGGGCTCAGTTGAACGAACTGCGGAGCCGCCTGCCACCCAACAAGCGGGCGTAATTCAGAGCCAGGAAACTAACACGGAGGGTATCGTGGCCGAATTCACCGAATGCCGACGCTACGAGGGCGTTCTCAACATCAAGATTCGATTTCACAACACCTCGAATAAACCGATAAATTTCCGGGTGCTTCCAACCGCGGGGTCGGACGACTACCCCAGATTTTTCGTCACGGCTGGAAACAAGAAGTACTTCATTCTGAAAGATTCCGAAGGCACATTTCTAGCGGTTCAACCAGTTAACGGCATTATCGGCACCGCGACGCCTGAGCCCGGACGGTCAATTCTTTGGTGGGCGAAGTATCCGGCGCCTCCAGCCGACGTAAAGAAGATTAATTACATCACGCCGGTGACTCCCCCGTTTGAGGACGTACCAATTACCGATAAATAGCGGCTGCGACTGATGAAAACTGGGAAGGAGCTATGCGAATACCTCGGAGTTTAAAAATACTCTTAGTGCTTCTCGCCCCTTGCTTCGCACGGGCTCAGACTAAGTATGCCGACCCGGATTCGCCGGCAGTGCAAAAGGCAGCTCAGGCGGCGCTGCCAACCGCTAAAGTCCTGGATATCAAGCAGGTGACGAGTGTCATCCTCGGGATGACGAGTGGAATTCAGGGCGCCACAAGTGGAATCCAGGGCGTGCTGCAAGATCTCAACGCGAAAGTCACCGCACACGAAGTAAAAATCGAAATGAACGCCGACGTTCTATTCGACTTCGATAAATACGATTTGAAGCCTGAAGCTGCCGCTAGCCTCAAGAAGGTGGGGCAAGTCGTACAGAGTTATCCGAACGCCCCGCTCACGATTGAAGGTCATACCGATGGCATGGGCACCCACGCCCATAACATGAAGCTTTCCGACGACCGCGCGGCCTCGGTGAAAAATTGGCTGGTACAGAATGCCGGAGTCCAAGGAAGCCGTGTAACCACTAAAGGATGGGGAGAAACCAAGCCGGTTGCACCCAACAAAAATAAGAACGGCAGCGATAATCCCACGGGCCGACAGAAAAACCGCAGGGTTGAGATCACGCTTACGACCAGTTGAAGTCACAACACCGAGACGCGGGGAAAATTTGAACGTGGGCCGAACGCATGATGGAAATTCTTGCCGCGGCCATCAAGAACAATTTGTGAGGAATTATGTTCTGTCGCCAATGTGGGAACCTAAACGACGCGAATTCGATGTTTTGCGCTAAATGCGGTGCCGCTATGTCTGTACCTTCCGCAACATTCGCGAGCAGTTCGCTCGGCTCAGCAACTACCGTGCCTGCAGCTGCTCGCGTTTCGCCAGCGCCAACGGCGTCGGAACTGATTCCTCCAATCGCGGCGACCACGGCGGGTGCGCTGAAAGCGGAAGATCAGCCATTTGCCGCTGGTGTTGCTCTTGCCGGAATGGGTGATCGAGCAATCGCCACATTGTTGGATTCAATCGCCACCGCCATCTTAATGGTGCCACTTGGAATGTGGGCAGCGGTGCATTGGGGCGGAGTTACGCCGAACGGTTTCGAGCTTCACGACACGGCGGCATTCTTTACGATTTCGATGGTAGGCATTCTCTGGTTTCTCTATTACTGGTTATTCGAAGGCTTGTTCGACACAACTTTGGGCAAGCTGGTCATGAATCTGCGCGTCCTCCGCGTGGACGGAAGCAAGATCGACCTTCGAAAGTCTTTGATTCGCAATTTGCTTCGGTTGATTGATGGAATTGGATTGTATCTCGTCGGGTTTTTGGTTGCTGTTCTTTCGCAGAAAAGACAGCGGCTTGGCGATCACGCCGCTGACACGATCGTCGTGCAACGTGACGCAGCAAAGGCGGTGAGGGTGGCCGCGACGGTCGCCTGCGCAGCGGTGATCGTCGCATGCTTCATCGCCGCTTATAAATTGCATGTGGGTGCACCGGTCACCGCTATCGCTGAACCCGGACAAATATCGTTGCCACCTGGCACGGGCCGAGCCCTCAACCAACAAACAAGTTCGGCTACAGGTGGGCCGCGAGTAACGCGCGCAGAGATGGGAACGGACTCAACGGAGAATTTTCAGATCATCGGTGCTTCTTCTGAGTTTTATACGGACACGCCGAAGATTGTCTGTGTGTGGAATACCGCGGGAGTCGATCCTAGTGTGCCGATCAAGTCGGTCTGGATCGCCGAAGACATTGGAGAGGGTGCCCCGCCAAATTATCAGATAGCAGAGAAATCGGCGTCAGGGTTCAAGGAGGGCAGATTCTATATGACGAGCCCTACGAACGGCTGGCCGGTTGGCAAATATCGTCTGGAGATTTACATCGGCGACAGTCTCGTTAAACAAATTCCATTCACCATAAAGCAGAGGTGAGTTGTTACCACCATTCGAACTTTGAATTAGGTGCTTCGGATCGATGAATACGTTTTTCATCTCCATTTTTAGTCTAGCGGCAAGCAGCCGCTATCCTTCCGACTGGCACTTCTGGGTTTTTATAACGATCTTTATAGCGGCGTGTTTCGCCTATATGTCCTGGCAGGCCAAGTGCCGTCGGAGTGCGCTTGAGCAGGTTGCTCCAACCATTGGGTTCCTGTGGTTGGACTCCATGCCCCCCTGGCCGGATAACATTGCATTTCTGCATTCTGGTTTAGGAGGCGAATTCAGCAATGCCATGTCCGGTTCGCGGGCGGGCTGCAAAGTGATTATCTTTGACTACGAATATGAAACTGGGATGACTCCCCGCACCGAGCGGACTCACGCACAGACCATTGCGGCATTCAATTCCGCGAGCACCGTTTTGCCGGCCTTTCAATTCGGCCCCGAATCGGTGATGCACAAAATGTCTACGGTAGGCTCGACGAAGCAGTTTAAGTTTGAAACTGCTCTCGCAAGCGTGCCCGCTCGAGTTGGTCACTACTTGCTGCGCAGCGTCGAGCAAAGCGCTGCCAATCATTTGTTTGATCCGGAGATGCTGTCATTCTTCAACGGTTTGGGATTACCGCAGGAGCCCTGGCTTCTGGAGGGCAATCAGGAATGGCTGCTGGTGTGGCAGCACAACAATATCGTGCCGGGGACGAGATATTCGTGGTTTCTGGACCAAACCAGCACCATCGCGGCTACGGTATTCGGTTACGCAAGGACGAAGCTCGCATTGCCCCAGGGCACTTCCATCTGCTCTTCCTGCGGGGTCTCGCTAGAACCGGCTGAGGTATCACCATTCGCGTTGGGCATCGACGCCGTCTCGACGGGGCTGACAGATAGCCTGGCCGGCGCATTGGCGTACATAACCATTCTCCCAGCAATCGGCTTTTTGTTGTTTGAGCCCTATAACAAAAATGGATTCGTACGCTTCCACGCTTTCCAGTGCATTTTTTTGAACATCGCCTTTTCTGTGTTGGGGACTACTTTAATTTCAGTGCCCAAGATTGGCCTGACCTTGCTTTTTGTTGTGTCCCCAGTCGAATTCATTTTGTGGATTGTCGCCATTTTTAAGGCCTATCGAGGACAAAAATTCAAGGTGCCGGTCATCGGAGATTTGGCCGAAAAATACGGCAGCAATGCGTGATTCGGAAGAGCGAAGGAGTTAGTCATGATTGCCAATAGGATGAGAATTACAGCGGACGCGTTTCTTGGCGAGATTTTTGGCTTCATGGCATCTGCTACTCGCGCGCTGAGGACAATGGTCCGCGAGCGGCGGCATTCCGGGTGGTTTCTATTGCTTGTCATCGCGGGCGGCGCGGCGGTTGCGGTCGTAGTTGTTAAGCTACTCGCGTTACTTGCCGCTGCGTTTGGCATTCCCTTGCTGTCCGTCCTGCGTGACCTGAACAACAACATTCCCCCGGGCGGCTCCGCGCCCCCACCCCCGTGGTGGGGAGATGACCCGCGGCCACTTGGGTTCCTTTTTATCAGCGCGAATAGGGGCGACCTGCACCAGGATCCATCAATGGATTCACGAATTGTGGTAAACGACCCTCGCGGAATGAGGGTTCTTTACGATGATATTCGATCGGTGAACGGCCAAGATTGGTACCGGATAATCGGCCAAGGTCGTACTTCGGGATGGATTCCCGGTAGTGATGTTTCATCTACGCGCCCACCGGTGCTTCGACCGGCCCGTCCAGTAACATTACAAGAACTGGGTCTAATGGATGCTCACCCTCTCCCTGCGATGACCTCCGGTTCGAATGGGTAGCGAGCCGGAGAAACGGCTAGCCAGATCGTTCTCGAATGGAGGTGGCCATGAATATGAGCCGCGAAGTAATAGCAACTAGGAGCATCCAACCGTTTCCAAATGAAATTTTGGCGTTTCCCGGGACTGCTACCATACGAGGGAACGCGCTGATTCGCAAACTTAGATGCTCAAAATGGTTGTTATTGCTCGCCATCTTCGGAGGTGCCGTTCTTGCCGTCGTAGCCATTAAGTTGCTTGCCCTACTTGCCGCTGCGTTTGACATTCCCTTGCTGTCCTTGCTGCGTGACCTGAACAACAACATCCCCCCGGGCGGCGCAGCCCCACCACCACCGTGGTGGAGAGGAGACGGGGGGGGTGGGAACCTTGGGTTCCTTTATATCAGCTCGAATAGCGGCATCCTTCACCAGGATCCATCAATGGATTCACGAATTGTGGGAACCGAGCCTCGCGGAGCGAGAGCTCTTTACGACGTTATTGAATCGGTTAATGGCCAAGATTGGTACCGGATCCACTCCCCTGGTGGTCCTTCGGGATGGATTCCCGGCAGTGATCTTTCATCTACTCTCCCCCGGCCGATTCCACCGGCCGTCAAACTAAGATTGAGTGACACAGGTCTAATGGACGCTCACCCTTCGGTGGCTATGACCTCCGGTGCAAATGGGTAGCGAGTCGGAGAAGCGATTCATCCAGCTTGCTGCCTGGGGGAACGTACACCAGTCTGTTAAGTACGGCTTGGAATGCGCTTGGACAGTAGTTTCTAGCGAGAAGAGTGTGCAGCCTTGAACATCGTTGCTTTTACCGCACCGGGCCGCTTTCCCACGGTCATTCATGACCCGGGAGGGTGGTGGAGCGTACTTGCCGGAGCAGAGGGTTTTCGCGTAACTCGGGTGAGCTCGAACTACCGATGGTGGAGGGTACTTTGCAGCCCGATGGTGGCCGACATTTTCGGCCGAACAACCGTTCGCAGATTCATTCGCAAATTCCAACGGAACGCTTTACGGCGTAGCGCGATCGCAGCAGGTCATTCTCTAGATAAGCTTTCCGATCCCGCGACCTACGAGTCACCGTCGTCTTACCTAGAGGCAATTACACCGATAGCAAACCACCTAGAAGAACTAAATAGAGTCCAGGATGAGTTGCAATTTAATTTCGAAACCGGCGTATCGGTTGCCAGGCTCAACTATGATGATAGCCGGGCGCTGGTAGATTACGGTCGGCGTAAGACTCTCTTATCCGAACTCATCGCTACCTCCCTGACAGAGTTCCCCCAGGACGTAGACCTTCTCGTTGTCAATGTCACTTATCCGGAGGATTTGCTTTGCGCGATGATCGCCGTCCAGCACCTTCGCTTGCAAAGACCAACGATGCACGCATGCCTGGCTGACCATGGATACGAGAATTTCTCGCTGACGCCACACCTTGCGAAACTACGAACGGCCGGCACGCTCGACACCGTCTTCGACACCATCATCGAGTCCAAAGACGAACGCGACACGGTACTGCCCGCTCTGGCGCAAGCATTGGCGCATGGAAAGATCCCTCGGGGCTTCTTACGCTTCCATCACGTGAGCGAGTTCCAGCAATGGGTCGGCAATTCAAACATGTACGTTGCTCCTCTCCCGGTGCCAACCTTTGCCAAAGAACCCCTATTCTGGACTCGCTTCAGTCCCCGTCGGTGTTACTGGGACCGCTGCACGTTCTGCGTCCAGAATCTGAAGTTCGAGCAGCCGACGCGCCCATCTTTGAACGAGGTCTCTGCGGTACTTGACCGGCTGGAAGTCTTGGTTGCGGCCGGGTACGGGACGGTAATTCTATCGGATGAGGCACTCTCCCCGGCAATTCTAGATAATTTCTCGCGCGGAATAATTGAGCGCGGCCTCAAGTTACGTTGGTCCTGTCGCTGCAAACTGGAACTTGCGTTCACCTCCGAGCTTTTCCAGCGAATGCACGAGGCTGGCTGTTGCCAAGCGCTCTTTGGCTTGGAATCAATTTCCCCGCGGATGTTGAGGCGGATGGACAAGTACGCGGAAGGGCTCGATGCAACTGCGATCGATAACATCTTTCGCGCACTGGATAGGGCCGGCATCGGCCTTCACGTTAATCTGATCGGCGGTTTCCCCGGTGATACTCCGGAGGAAGTAACAGCCTCAGTGGAATTTGTAATTCGGTCCTTGGCGACCCTCTCAAACGCAACGGTTTTGTTAAACCGCTTCGCCCTGTTTCATGGATCACCGGTCATGAACAATCCAGCCACATTCGGAATCGAGCCGGTTCACGTGGATGGTGACATGCCGTGGGGGTACCCGTTCGAATATGCACCCGGATTCAAGGTCAATGGCTTGGCAGTCGAACGATTATTGCCCGAATTGAAACAACAACTGATGACCGGCCTCGGGTGGGATCGTTTCGGTGCACCGGCAAAGACGCAGGCGGCTATCAATCTGTATTCCCTATCAGGTCACAGGTTCAGCTCAGTTTTCCAAGCGCGTTCGCAAGATCAGTCCGCCACTTTCTTGCTTTCGTCAGTTCCCAAGGAGACTGTATGTCCGACACCGAGATCTTTCTAACTGGGGCCAGCGGTAACGCGGGTCACTATGTCCTTACTGAGCTGGTGCGACGCAACATCAACGTGACGGCTTTGGTCCGCAAACCGGCTGACCTGCCGGGTTGTCGAACCATCATCGGCGAACTGGCAACTATTGATCGTTTGGCTGGTGAGATTCGGAATGCCAGTGCGATCATCCATCTAGCGTGCCCGCGCACCCAGGAGGCCGAGCCGGTTCTGCGCGACGATATTCTTGGCACCAGCCTGCTGATAAGCGCTTGGCGCTCTGGTCCATTCATTTATACCAGCAGCCCTACAATCTACGGTCGGCCGCAGAGCGTCCTGACGGAGAGCTCGCCCTTAGTAATTCAACGTTGGTACGATGCTGGAAAGTTTTCGAACGAGTTCCAGTTGCGATTAGCGGAACAGCAAGGGCAAAGAGGGCCTGGTATCACTCTCCGGCCTGCATTGCTCTTTAGCACTACGGAGCGTCGCCACGATCAGCAGTACCTAAGCTTCTTTTACCGGCACTGCCAGCTTGGCAGCAAGGTCATCTTTGACTCCGAGGAAGGGTTGGAGACATACGGATCCTCGTTTATTGGAGGTGAAGACTTTGGGCGTGCCGTAGCGCAGTCTCTAGATATTAAGGTTGCTGGAGCCTACAACGTGGCGGGTGGGTTTTGTACTTGGCGTGCCTTGATAGAGACAATCAATCGATATGCTGGTACGCGCGCCGACTTCCTGATTCGGCCAGGAGCCCAACCGGGAACCGGGGAGTGTCGGCCTCCGCAATCGAAAACCTTCCTCGACCTTAGCGCATTCACTGCGAAGACGGGCTTTACCCCGCAGCAAAATCTGGAATGCATAGTCCAGGAGTTTGTGCAGGCCGAACGCACGAGTGTAGTCGGCAAGGCAGGATTAAAAGTGGTCAACTGAAATCGTAGGAAAGGACAGCTATGACATTTCGCGAATTTTCTCGGAACTGGGGAATAGTCATCTGGCACGGTCACCGCATTACTGGACGACAGGTCGTGGGCTTGGGCTGGCTCGCTATCTGGTTGCTAATAATGCTTGTAAATACCGGAACAGGCGGAATTGTCGCATTGTTGACCGCGGTCTTCTTCCTGGCAGAGCTTATCGCGCTGTGTAGTGCAACGCGTACCGTCAGCATCCGCCAGTTGACCACAATGTTCTTACGTGGCGGTTTTGCGATGTCGCTAGCGTACGTGTTTTCGCATCCCATCCCGCACTTTCCCGGGAGAGCCTTTCTGGTCCCACCGATAGAAGAGCTGTTCAAGATTGCTCCCGTTCTACTCCTACTATGGCGAAGCAGAAATTCGACGACTCGCACGTTCGGTATAACGGATGTGATGCTGCTGGCAGCGGCCTCCGGCGCGGGGTTTGGAATGGTGGAAGACGCTTATATACGCCATAACAGGGGCTGGCCCGCGCAGTTGGACTGGCTGCCGCTCACGGAAATAACCGGCGGTCGCCTGATTGCAGGTCACGCCATCTGGACGACGCTTGCCGGGATCACCCTGGCCTTCGCGCTGCTATTGCGAAACCGGTCGAAGGTGGCTGCTATCGGACTGGGTGCCTCCGGCCTGGTTTGGTCGGCATTCGATCACATTGCCAACAACTTCGGTGTTGGTCAGCACGGAGGTTTCGCGAGCTTTCTCAACGGCATCGCGGGTCACGGATACTTTACGATTTATCTTTTTGTTATCGGCGTGATGGTGGCGATCGGTTTTGACTTGTACATGATTCACGGACAAATGCCAAAGTTACCTGAATTCAAGCTGCCGAAATTGCAAGGTGGTGTTAATGGCCTCAAAATGCTGTGGGCATTTCTCGTCGACAGGAGAGCTTTGGCGTACGTACTTTTTCGGTATCGACGTGCATCGGGCATCGTTCTGGCAGAACTTGCTTGTTTAGGGGCAATTCTCAATCTGTGCCTGGTTAACCGGCACTCAGGTGAGGGATTCCTTCCCACAGAACCAGCTTTAATATTGCCAGTACGCGATTGTTTTTGGTCTGTCTGAAATATCTAGGTGCCTGCGACAGGTTGCGTTCCGCGATTGTATCGTCGTTCTGTCCGGTACCGGCTCTGGGCTCTTACCTGGTCGAAACGCGCGGACATCTGGAGGTGCGATATGGACAACTTGTTCTTCAGTCCCTGCCGGTCCGTGAACGGGGCTTAATCGCGCAGACAGATCAAAAGCGCCAGCAGTAACCCCAATCAGTTGTCGAGTCGCAGCAACAATGCCAATCGCTACACCAACAACTGACAGTTGGTTGAACGTCCCAGCCAAGATTCGCGGGGTGGTGGGGCATTACTTTGCGCCAGAACGTCCTGGTCGTCCTTTGTACTTGATGGTGCCCGGAGGGCTGGTGGCGATTGTGACGGGCATCTGGATTTTCTTTCTTGCGAAGGCGGTGTGGGTCGATCATCTGCGTTCTCTCGGTTCCGCCAAGCCCGAATTGATCGCTTCGCTGGCAGTTTATTTTGCTGGATTGGCGATTTTTAGTTATGCCTATGAACTCTATGCTGGTTTTCACGCTCAGTGAATTGGGAGGTGCGTAGTTCGCACTGCAATTCTCGAGGACCTCGTCAGAAAAAAGGAGATTAAGGCTGTGAGGCGCGCTATCTGGATGATCCTTACGTTCTCGTCTTTCTTGGTTTTTTGCTTTTCAGCGCAGCCGCAAGCTACTCCATCCGCAAGCGAAGAAATTCTCAACGATCAGAGCGATATCCGTGTGCAACCAGATGCTTCATTGCTGGTACGAGAGACTATTTGTGTGCGCAGCGCAGGTGTGAATATTCATCACGGCATTTACCGGGATTTTCCAACGCGCTACAAAGATCATCTGGGTAACAACTTCGTTGTTAATTTCAATGTTCTAGAAGTCACGCGCGATGGAAAGCCTGAGAGATTTCGTGTTGAGCACCAGAATAACGGTGAACGAATTTATTTTGGAGACGAGTCGGTCATCTTGCCAACGTCAGAATACCTTTATACGTTTTTGTACACCGCAAACCGCGAAATCGGATTTTCCCCGGATCACGATGAGCTCTATTGGAACGTGACTGGTTCGGGCTGGCTCTTCCCCATTGCACAGGCATCGGCGACAGTTACCCTGCCCATTAACATTCCTGCAGCTAGCATCCATATGGACGGCTACACCGGACCACAAGGGTCGCGCGCAAAAGCATTTCAATCCTCAATTGAAACTGGCAACGTTGTCAGTTTTAAATCTACTCAGCCCTTACCTCCTGGCGAAGGGCTCACTATAGTTGTCTCTTGGCCCAAGGGCTACATACCGGAGCCCAGCGGCGCTACTCGATTCCGCTATTTTCTGGAAGACAATCGATCTACGTTAGTCGGGCTTGCTGGCCTAATGCTCGTGCTTCTGTATTACGCCATTGTATGGTCACGGGTTGGCCGGGACCCTGCCAAATCATCAATCATGGCGATTTACGAGCCACCCGCCGGCGTGTCTCCCGCTGCGATGCGCTACCTGGTGCGCATGGGCTTCGACGATAAGACCTTTGCAGCAGCGGTGATCGATATGGCCGTGAAAAAGTATTTGGTAATAAAAGAGATGGATGGTGTCTTTACGTTACAGCGAAACAGTGGTGCCGGGGAACCGCTTGCTTCGGAAGAAAGCGCAGCTGCCGCAAGTCTTTTCAACAAGCCTCGCCGAAAAAATAAAAATAAGGATAAGAATGATGATGATCTAGACGATCTTACGGGCGCAGTCACGCTCATGCCGGATAACAGCGCGATACGAAATGCCGTGACAGAAGTGAAAAAGTCGCTGCACGACGCCGAAGACAAGATTTATTTTGTAGCGAATCAGCGCTACATGATCCCCGGATTGATATTGTCGGTAGCGGCGGTTGTGACCATGGTTGCGACGGAGACCGGCGATCGAAGATTCGCATTGGGATTTTTCTTCGCGTGGCTCGCGGGCTGGAGCTTCGCGGTGTATTTTCTAGTCCGCAATGCTGTTCATCTCTGGAAAGGAGCGCGCGGCGGCGGAAACGTTTCGAAAGACCTGCGAAAACAGGCGCGTACCGCTACACTTTTTGCGCTGCCATTTGCGCTCGGCGAAGCCGGTGTTCTGTTCGCACTTACATGGATCACGTCAATTTCCATAGTTTTAATCTTGATTTCACTGGTCGGCGTCAACTTCGTGTTTCACTGGTTGCTGAAGGCGCCGACCCGCGCCGGCCGGGATCTCTTGGACAAGATTGACGGATTTCGTATGTTCCTTCATGCCGTCGATGGAGATCGCCTGAATCGTCTCATGCCTCCAGATAAGACTCCGGAACTCTTTGAGAAGTATCTCCCGTACGCCGTTGCGCTTGATTCCGAGCAAGCTTGGTCGCAACAATTTTCTGCAGTGCTCGAACATGCCCGGGAAACTACTGGTTACTCACCCATTTGGTATGTCGGTAGCGCTGCTTTCGTAAGTAATGCCTTTGCGAATTCATTAAGTGGATCATTTTCCGATGCTATCGCTGCATCTACATCCCCTGGGACAAATTCAGGATTCGGAGGCGGGGGATTCTCCGGCGGTGGGGGAGGCGGCGGTGGTGGCGGCGGGTGGTAACGGTCACACACTCGACAGTGTCAATGCGAGAGCTGAGGTGCTCGTATTGCTGTTGTCGAGCAACTTCGCCGGGTTAGCGCCAAGCTTCGCTGGCTGCCGGATTACGGCTCCTGGATCCAGATGCTCTTTGCCGGATGTTGAGGGTCGAAACGCGCGAGTCCGTGATCACCCGGTTTCGGCATTGCCCCGGTCATCGAGAAATACCTACTGTGGCCCTCGTAACTGTCGCCGAGTTGATCGTGATACCTGTAACGGATGACGTACGCTGGCGATGTGGGAGATCTCACATAAATCGGGTCCTCCGATAAAATCTTGGGCTGGAACCAGGCCATACGTACTCCGAGCACGGTTGCGTCCGCCGACTGACCGTTCTCCGAAATCCAGATCCATCTGCGCACCACATGCACGCCAGCAACGTACATGCTTGCCCCAAGTAAGCCGAGAACAACACAAAGATAGCGCATCGCTAGATCGGAGTCGCGACTTCCGCCTTGTACGCGTGAAATCACACATCAGCGGGTTGCAGGTTCGAGTCCTGCCCGGTTCACCACTCATTCTCAGGAAGTTATTCGGTTTTCTGGGAATCGCGCCGAGACGCCGTGTAGTAGCAAACGTAGTAGGGAACATGTCGATTTCCCGTTTGGTTCACTGTCAAGCCTTGAATTTTCTATATCTCATTTCCACACAAGTTCAAACGTAGCGCCGGTCCACAACTTCGCCGCAGTCGGCGTCATGGCGGGAAGCAGCCAAAAAAGGCCGGGGGGGKGCAAATGAATACATATGTGCACACACAATTTTTGCAAAAAACGGAATTTGTGAACTTGCGAGTGATTCGCTTCGAGTTGTAAAAACGTTAGGTCAACATGACGTGACCGGGGTGTTGTACCAGCGGGAGTGAGAGAGAATTCACTCTGGAGGAACGCTGGTATGCCGATAAAGAAATACAAACCGGAGCAGATCCTAACGCTGCTGCGGCAGATTGAAGTGGAAATCGCGAACGGAAAGACCACCCCACAGCCTGCAAGGAAACCCAGATTACCGCGCAGACGTATTACCGCTGGCGGAAGGAATTCGGCGGCTTAGAACTCAGCAACTTGGGTCCAACTTGGGTCTAAATGCGAGTCTCTCAACGCTTTCTACCCCGCGACACTGCTCTTCCGGTATCACGTGCAAATAAATCTCACGCGTGATCTCCGGCGCTCGTCCATGAAGTTCGCGACTTACTGAAATTCAAGGCGAAGTCTGCCACCGCCTGATACCTTACGGAAACGGCTCGCAGTCGTCTCCGAACCAACCCCAAGGCTTTTCTGTCAATCGCTGCGAGCCGCCCCTTTCATCATCAACAGTAAAAGTCCGTTACTGTTTGTCGTACACTACCG